>ENA-OBLH01000655-OBLH01000655.1-metagenomes-genome-assembly--contig:-NODE-655-length-10833-cov-3.51549_pt1 | contig 10833 bp, 9 predicted proteins | sample MGYA00153382_OBLH01 | MGnify analysis MGYA00153382 | reverse complement strand
GTTAGAAGATTTGTCTCATGTTTTCAATCAAATGGCAGGACAACTTAAAACTTCCTTTGATAATAAAGAGCAACTAGTCCAAGAAAGAACCAAAGAACTTTCTGAGGCTCTAGAAGATCTCCAAACCACCCAACGAGAGTTAATCCAATCGGAAAAGATGGCGGCCTTGGGTCAGCTAGTCGCCGGGATTGCCCACGAGATTAACACGCCCCTAGGAGCAATCCGCGCCTCCATCACCAATATTACTAGTGGTTTAGAAGCTTCCCTGAACCAATTGCCCCAGTTATTACAAAAACTCTCCCCCTCTCAAGAAACAGAATTCATCTCTTTTTTAACCGCCGCTTGCCAAGTTCATCCCTACTTGTCTACTAGAGAAGTCAGGAAACTAAAACGTGCTCTAACTCAGGAACTAGAAACCTACGGCATGGAGGATCCTGATGCTCTAGCTGATAGCTTAGTCCAGATGGGCATTGTCGAGAATTTGGCAGATTTTCTGCCCCTCCTCCGTAGTGAGCATGGGGAGTCGGTGATAGAGACGGCTAATCATTTAAGTAGTCAGTTTCGCAATAGTGACAATATTAAGGTGGCTGTCGATCGAGCCGCAAAAATTATTTATGCCCTGAAAAGTTATGTCCGGCAGGATACTTCCGGCGAGAAAGTCATGGCTAAAATCACCGAAAATATTGATATAGTTTTAACTCTGTACCATAACCAAATGAAGCAGAAAATCGAACTTATTCAGAATTATCAACCAGTCCCAGAAATTCTTTGTTACCCAGAAGAACTAAGTCAGGTTTGGACTAACTTAATTCATAATGCTATTCAGGCAATTAACTCTAAAGGGACACTGCAAATTAATGTATTTCAGCAAGATCAATCTGTAGTAGTTCAAGTGATAGATTCTGGAGTAGGAATTTCGCCAGAAATACAGGAGAAGATTTTTGAGCCGTTTTTTACAACTAAACCAGCCGGAGAAGGGAGTGGACTAGGGCTAGATATTGTGAGTAAAATTATTAAGAAGCATGGGGGATCGATCGCAGTTTCTAGTCAACCGGGACAAACAGCTTTTAGTGTGTTTTTACCAATTTCCTGACAATCATAATTAGTACAATTACAAGTTTTAACAATAATTTATGATGACAAGCATTGAGAAAAAAGCAATTCTCTGTATTGATGATGAAAGGATTATTCTTCAGAGTCTGCGAGATCAACTTATGCGGAATTTTGGCAATAACTATATCTATGAATTTGCTGAAAGTGGGGATGAAGCTTTAGAGGTAATTGAAGAACTTAATGCTGATGATGTCCAAATCTTGGTAATTGTTTCGGATTGGCTGATGCCAGAAATGAAGGGGGATGAGTTACTAATTAAAATTCACCAAAAATTCCCTAAAATTGTGAAAATTATGCTGACAGGCCAGGCAGATGAAAAAGCTATTACTAGAGCCAGAGAGCAGGCTAATCTGTATTGCTATATTTCTAAGCCTTGGGAAGAAGATACTTTAATTACAGCTATTAAATCTGGCATGGGAGGTTAAGAGAACTAGGCAGACGGATGGCAGATAAACTAGTCAAAGTTTGGCGCAAAAACGGTGCAGAAACTTGGGTCTTGATTCATGTGGAAGTGCAAAGCCAAGACGAGGCTGATTTTGCTGAGAGAATGTTTGTGTATCACTACCGCATTTTTGATAAATACCGACGCAAGGTAGTCAGTCTAGCTATCTTGGGAGATGAGCGCAGCAACTGGAGACCAAATGAATTTGGCTATCAACTATGGGAGACGAAGATTGATTTTAATTTCAAGGTAGTTAAATTACTGGATTATGGCGATCGCTGGTCAGAGTTGGAAACTAGCTCAAATCCTTTTGCTATAGTAGTAGTGGCTCATCTAAAGGCTCAAGAAACAAGGAGTGACCGTCTAGAGCGAAAAAAATGGAAAATAGCACTGGTGAGGCGGCTTTACGAGCAGAATTATTCTCGAACAGAGGTGATTAATTTATTTCATTTCATAGATTGGGTAATGAGCCTCCCTGAAGAGTTGGAGCAGGAGTTTTGGCAATCAGTACAACAATTAGAGGAGGAAAGAAGTATGCCTTATATCACTAGTGTTCAAAGAATTGGTCGTCAAGAGGGTCGTCAAGAGGGTCGTCAAGATGGCTTATTGAAAGGGATTGAACTGGGTTTGAAGTTGAAGTTTGGGGCTGAGGGGTTGGCAATGCTACCAGAGGTTGCTGATATTAAGGATGCTAGTTTGTTGGAGGCGATTTTGTCGGGATTGGCAACTGCGAATACTTTGGAGGAATGGCGGAATCTATACCAGCCAAAAGATAGGGGATAGTTCAGGACTAATTTTCATGGAATATTCTAAGTTGCCTTGTAGTCTTGTATTAAATGAATTTACTGAGTAAGTGATTTTAGGGGGGTATGGGGATGGCAAGGCGCTGGGTGAATTTCGTGGGGGTGGCTCCTTTGTTACTGGGGATGATGGTTTCTGTACCGCAGATGGTAGTGGCTCCCTTGGTATTGGCTCAGGGTAGTAGCCAGAGTAGCCAAGCTACAGAAGCTCAAAGTTTATACAACGAAGGGGAACGGCTCCGGCGGCAAGGGACTAGGGAATTTTTGCAACAGGCTTTAGATAAGTTTCAGCAGGCTTTACCTTTGTTTAGGGCAAATGGCGACCGGAATGGGGAAGCGGATAATCTTGATAGTATTGGCAGGGTGTACAACAGGCTTGGGCAACCACAACAAGCTCTTGATTACTTGCAACAAGCTTTATCAATCTGGCGAGAGATGGGCAATTCTCCAGAGGAGAGGCTACGCCAACGCACTGGTGAAGCAGAAACCCTGAATGCCATCGGGGATGTGTATACAGATATAAGGCAACCGCAACAGGCTTTAATTTACTATCAACAAGCCTCACCGATTTATAGGGAAGTAGGCGAGCGCTTTGGCGAAGCAAGAACCCTGACTAACATTGGGAGAGTCTACACAAATATAGGACAACTGGAACAGGCTTTAATTTACTATCAACAAGCCTTACCAATTTTTAGGGAGGTAGGCGAGCGCTCCCTAGAAGCAAGCATCTTAAATGTCATCGGGGAATTTTACAGAAATATAGGGCAACCACAACAGGCATTGAATTATTTACAACAAGCCTTACCAATTACAAGGGAAGTAGGCGATCGTTCTGGCGAGGCAAGTACTTTGAATAGTATTGGGGCAGTGTACAGAGATATAGGACAACCCCAACAGGCATTAAATTTCCTTCAACAAGTCTTGCTAATTCGGCGAGAAGTAGGTGATCGCTCTGGTGAAGCCCTTGCCTTAAATAATATTGGGGCTGTGTACAGCGATATAGAACAACACCAACAAGGATTAAATTTCTTTCAACAATCTTTACCAATTAGCAGAGAAGTAGGCGATCGTTCTGGCGAAGCAAGAATTATAGGTAATATTGGGGCAATATACAGCAAGATGGGGCAACCCCAACAGGCATTAATTTTCTTACAACAAGCCTTGCCAATTCAGCAGGAAGTGGGCAATCGCGCTGGAGAAGCAGTTACCCTAAGTAATATTGGGGATGTGTACAGAGAGACAGGGCAACCACAACTTGCGTTGAATTACTATCAACAATCTTTACCAATTTCTAGGGAAGTAGGCGATCGCTCTGAAGAAGCAAATATCCTAAATAACTTGGCTCTTGTACAAAAGACCTTGAACGATCTACCCGCAGCCCTACAAAATATTCAAGCTGCGATCTCTATTGTTGAAGATATCCGGGGGCAACTAACCGACCCAGATGCCCGAACTTCTTACTTTGCCACTGTTCAAGACTATTACAAACTCCAAGTTGACTTATTAATGGAGTTACACCAGCAAAACCCCAGCCAAGGCTACAACAGCCAAGCCTTCAACGTCACCGAGCGCTCCAAAGCTAGAACTCTTCTCGAACTCCTCACCGAATCCAGAGCCGATATCCGCACCGGAGTTGATCCCCAGCTTTTGCAACAGGAACAAGATATCCAGAGCCAACTAGCCGCCCTTGATAAACGCCGGATTGAACTTGCCAGATCCAGAACCGAGAATAACAAGGATCAAATAAATGAACAAATAGCCGCCCTCCAAACCCAACGGCAAACCCTACAAACCCAATACCAAAACCTGCAAACCCAAATCCGCCAAACTAGCCCCAAATACGCCGCCCTCAAATATCCCCAACCCCTGACCCTAGAGCAAATCCAACAACAAGTCCTCGATGACAATACCCTCATTGCTTCCTATTCCCTCGGCAAAGATAAAAGCTATCTCTGGTTAATCAGCAAAACCGAAATGACCAGCTATGAACTGCCGAACCAGAAGATCATCGAAAACCTCGTCAGAAAAATGCGATCGCAACTCACCACTGATCGCCCTACCAACGCTAACAGATTTCTCACTGAAACTTCTGGACTAGGTAACATTCTCTTGAGACCAATCCAAGAGAAAATCGGCAATAAACGCCTAGCCATCATTGGTGATGGAGCATTGCAATACCTTCCCTTTGCAGCCTTGCCAGATCCCAGAGCCGAAGCTAATCAATACCAACCCCTACTAGTCAACAACGAAATTGTCTATCTCCCCTCCGCCTCCACCCTGCAAACCATCCGCAATGAAACCCAAAACCGTCCTACTCCCCCCAAAACCTTAGCAGTCCTAGCCGATCCAGTTTTTACTCCTGATGACCAGCGAGTTCGCCAAGATTCTAGGTCTGCATCTAATCCTACGGAGTTACCTTTGGCTGCCCAGAATGTCGATCGAGCCGCCCGTAATGCCAGAGGTGATTGGAGTCGCCTTCCCGGTACTCGCCGTGAATCAGATACAATCCTCAAACTAGTTCCCCCAGATCAGAGCCTTGCCCTGTTTGACTTCCAAGCCAATCGAACCAATGCCCTCAGTAACCAACTTTCCCAGTACCGATTCATTCATTGGGCGACCCACGGTTTTGCCAACACCCAGAAACCCGAACTATCTGGCATTGTCATGTCCCTAGTAGATCAAAACGGGGCAGGAAGTAATGGTTATTTACTTTTGGAGGATATTTTTAACCTTAGTTTCAATGCCGATTTAGTAGTCTTAAGTGCCTGTGAAACTGGTTTGGGGGAAATAGTCCAGGGTGAGGGATTGATTGGTTTAACTAGGGGCTTGATGTATGCCGGGACTTCGAGGGTAGTAACTAGCCTCTGGGCTGTGCCAGATAGTCAAACTGCCGACTTGATGGGTAAATTTTATGAAAAGATGTTGCAGCAAAACCTCAGACCTGCTGAAGCCTTGAGGGCAGCCCAGCTAGAAATGTTTAACTCTCGTAGTTGGATGGCGCCCTACTATTGGGCAGCTTTTACTCTCCAAGGGGAGTGGCGGTAAGGGCGATCGCAGATTTGATCATAATATTTGATAAGATTAATCTGAATTCAGGATAATCCATAACCCCCAAAACCCAATCTTGAGTACCCAATCCTATCTCCAAGTTTTTACCAGTCGGAAAATGTCCATGATCCTCTTACTAGGATTTTCCTCTGGTTTACCCCTATTCCTGACTAGTACTACCCTCCAAGCATGGATGACCAAGGAAGGAGTTAGTTTAACCTCCATTGGTTTATTTAGCCTCGTGGCGCTGCCCTATTCCCTGAAATTCCTCTGGTCGCCCCTGCTCGATCGTTACGTTCCTCCTTTCATGGGCAGGCGGCGGGGCTGGCTAGTGATCACCCAGATCGCCTTGATGATTGCCATTAGCTGTATGTTTTTTCAGCAACCTAAACAGGCTTTACAACTATTGGCGGTGAATGCGATCGTGATTGCCTTTTTCAGTGCTTCCCAAGATATTGCCTTCGATGCCTACCGGACTGATGTACTAGAGGAGGCAGAAATGGGGGCAGGAGCAGCGATTACCGTCTTGGGTTATCGTTTGGCCTTGGTATTAACAGGTTCCCTAGCCTTGATTCTTGCCGATCGCCTCCCTTGGTCAGTGGTCTACCTATTTATGGCGGCCTTGATGTTGGTAGGATTAGTAAGTACCTTTTTTGCTCCAGAACCAACCAAACCAGTCCACACCCCAGAAAGCTTAGTCGATGCGATAGTTCTGCCCTTCACAGATTTTTTCCAGAGTCATGGAGTCTCCCTAGGAGTTGTTAGCCTATTGTTCATTACCTTATATAAGTTTGGCGATGCAATGCTAAATAATATGTCCACTCCCTTTCTCTTACAAACTGGGTTTTCTCAAACAGACCTAGGTGTGATTCGAGGTGGTATGGGTCTAATTGCTACTCTAGTAGGAACTCTAGTAGGCGGTTCTGTCATGAGTAAGTTAGGGATATATAAATCCTTATGGATTTTTGGGGGATTGCAATGCTTGAGTAATCTGGGTTATCTAGCTATAGCTTTCTTCGGGAAGAATTACGATCTTTTAGTCCTAAGTATCAATATCGAAAATTTCTGTGGTGGCATGGGAACTGCTGCCTACGTTGCCTACCTGATGAGCCTGTGCAACCCTAGTTTCACTGCTACCCAGTATGCCCTCCTCTCTAGTCTTATGGCTGTCAGCCGAGATATATTAATTGCTCCCGCTGGGAAGATTGCCGAACTGACTGGATGGACAAATTTTATGATTATTAGTATTGTTGCCGCTATTCCCGGTCTCCTCCTTTTGCCTCTAGTTGCCCCTTGGAACACCAAATTGAAACAATGAAGAAATCATAATATCTATACAAGGCTAATGCCAACGCCCAAAATCTTGACCTAGAGAAAGCGATCGTATTCCTAATAAATTGAAGCCATAAAGGGCGATCGCCTCCCAAAAAATCTCGTTCACGCAGTGTCTCTGCAAGAGAATCGCCTAAAACTCAATCCAGAAAAAGCAATCACAATTTTTATTAATAGACATCATCATGGTTGCCAAGATTTAGGAGTAGAATTGCATTTTCAGATTGTTTGACAATAGTAAGCTTGAACAAAATACGATAGCTACAGTTGATCGAGGCTGACCAAATAGCATCAAATTCACCAGAAAGTTTATGAGTTTTCAGGGTAGGGTGAAATGGATCAATTGCCAGTTGGCAGAGAGTTTCTTCAATGGGAACTCGTAATTGTGGATTTTGACGAACTAGGCGTTTGTAAGCTCGTAGGGATTTGGGAGTCCAACCAATTTGCCTCAAGAATCTAGCTCCTTAAGAAAGTCATCAACGGAACCATATTTAATTTTGCCTTCTGAGACTTCTTGTTGAACTTCGCTAATTTCTTTTAGTAGTTGTTCTCGGCGCTTTCTTTGTAGGCGTTTAAGGAAGATATCAACAACTAAGTTTTGTTCTTCGATCGATAGGGACTCTACAGTATCGATCGCTTGCTGGAGCTTTGAGGTTTGTAGGGTTTCGGGCATAGGTAAATATAGAAATTATTGACTCAATTATAGCGATGATTCATGCGATCAAACTCCTGCCAAGTTGAAGCTAGAGAGATCGATCATCCCCCGAAGAATCTCGATCTTAATAAACCTCATCATGACTGCCAATGTCCAGTAGTAAAATTTCTTCATCTCCAGATTCTATGTCTTCTATGAAATCAAATACAATCCGACAGTCGTACTCCACAGTGCAAGCCCAAGAATCAGCTAATTAACCTTTGAGTTTGTGGGTTTGTAGTGATGGATTAAATGGGTTTTCTGCTAAAAGTCTTAAGATGTTTTCAGTTTTAGGTTTTAGTTTTGGGTGTTTGCGTAGGAGGGATTTATAGGCTCGTTTGAATGAATTAGCAAAAATTATAACTTTCAACGGTTTAGTTCCTCGATCGCTTCTTCAACTGTGCCTCTAAAAACATTGCCAGATTCATAGTCTTGTCTTCCTTGGGCAATGTTAGTCGCAATTTCGGCACGGCGACGATTGCTAAGTCTCCGGTGCATGATGGTCAGCAAGGAGGTTTGCTCGTCTAGGGATAGGGTTTCGATCGCATCCAGAATACTATCAAAGGTTGAAGTTAACATAGGGAGTTAGGCTTAGAAATATTGGTTATAAATTATTTTAAGCGTCCACGAAGTGTCTCTGCAAGAGAATCGCATTCCCTTAAATAAAGATCGTACTCCCGCTAAGTTGAAATAACAAAAAGCGTTCACGAAGTGTCTCTGCAAGAGAATCGCACTCCCCACCCCAAATAAAAAGCGATCGTATCCCTACCCAAATAAAGAGCGTTCACGAAGTGTCTCTGAAAGAGAATCGCCCAAAACTCCACCTAGAAAAAGCGATCCCTGAATTTATAATTATTGTCCTCGTCCCGGTTTACAGTCTGCAAAACCTAGGGCTTCATTATCAAGAAAACTAGCGATCGCCATTTCGACAATAATTTCGATCGGGTAATTAATTTCCATTGCACGAGAAATTAGAGCAAGCTGAATCCTTTCGGGGAGGCGATCAAGAATGACTTGTGCATCAGCAGGAGATAGTTTTTCTAAGCTAGTAGTTTGCATGGTTTCTACCTTTCTGGGGGGATTTGGACGTTGTAAGGTGGCTCAGTTGCCCTTAAGATAATGGCTTCCAACTCTAATAATAGCGCAGAGGTTTTCCACGGTGGAAGTAGATAGATAGCGATCCGAATATCTTGATCGCTGTATTGATCAAGCCATGCCCAAAGAAAGGCTTTATGTCCGCCACTGAAACGTCCCCGGAGACTTTTTGTTTTGCTAATATAGAGTAATCCTAATGTGTGATGACGGACTGCATAGAGTCCGGGATGGGGAGGCATAGTTAGAAAACTACGATCGATTACTTGGCATTGCTCAAAGGGGATTGATACTAGTACATCAAGGATTTGGTGGGCTTCTGAATTTAATTCAGTCATGAATAGTTTGAAGCATAAACAGTTTTTCTATCATACAAGGCGATCGCCCTCCCCACCCCACTAAAAATCACACTCCCATTGAGTTGAAGCAATCAAGAGCGATCACCCTTCCCCGAAAAGAAAAAGAGATCGCCTAAAACTCAACCTAGAAAAAGCGATTGCCCTCCCGTTGAATTAAAGCCACAGAATGCGATCGTACTCCGAAAAATCTCGATCGCCCAAAATTCAACCTAGAAAATGTACTTAATCTTATTTTCCATTGCCAATAAGCCTGAAGAGGACTAATAGTTGAGTCCTGAGCAAATTTAAGATTAGCTGGAATTACAGCTCCATCGGTTGATCTGTAGCCATCCCCCGGCGGTTGAATTTCAAGATGCAAGTGAGGTTCTATGCTTCTAATATGTCCAATTACCTCTCCAGGTTCTACTCGTTTTCCCATCTCTGTATAGTATTTACCTAAATGTCCATAAATCCAAAGATTTTTGTCATCTCCCTTCACACCCACAAAATAGTTGCCTTCTTTATTTTGTATTAATGTAGTAGTTCCTCCTACAACTATTTTAACTTTAGTACCTAAAGGAGCAGCGACATCAATTCCTGTGTGAAGAAGTTTTCCATTTGCGTAGCTCGTATCGTAAAGATAACCAGCCGACATTTTGTAACGAGTTCCAAAAATTTCATTAGATAGATCAGTATAAATCTGCTTAATAGAATCAAGATTTAGATTACTTTGATCTACTTCTCTAGGCCACATTACATCTCCAAATTTAGTATTGTCGCCACTATATTCATCCCACTTATTATCACTTAATAATGCAAGTTCAGAGTGGTATTTTTGAGGGTTTATTGGTGGCTGTGGGTTATTCCCATTATCTTGATTATTTCCTACTTCTTTGCGTAAACTGTTCAATCGGTTTAACCAGCCCTGTAGGAACACTCCCATAGTTGGATTATTAGCAACAATCGCACGATAACGAGTCTCTCGCAAATCAAGGTATTGTTTGACTATACTCATTTCATCTCCCTTAGCTAACTGATACGCCTGCTTCAAGAGTCCATTAGCAGCGCCAACTCCCATGTTGACTGCGGTATCAAAGTTGACTTTTGCCAAGCGAGGTGTAAGCTGATCACTACCAGATGCTTTCCAATATCTCGTAAAGTAAATATCTTCTACCTCCTGATTTGTAATCAGCCGAACATCCTGTATAGATAATCCTTGGCCTATTCGGTAAGCATTATAGGTATTTTGAGTAATCCCTTTGTTTGTTGCACCACCTGGATCATTAGGATGATTGACATATCCTCCTTCCCAACGACTCACAAAATCAAGTGCTTCAATAAAACTGTTCGGAGTTTGAGATATAGGCGGAGTGGTTAGTCTCCAATTTAGACCGAACTCGGTGTTTCCAGTGTTGTTGTAGTAGTAAGCCGCAACGTAGTAGTCACCAGATTGAGTTGGCTTAAATTCATATTCAGTAGCATTATTGTTTGTCTGCCATTGATCCCTTGGAGTAATTGGGAACCATTCACCTGTAGCAATATTTTTTGCCCAGAGTTGGTAGCCATCATTTCCCCTAGCCATAAATGTATAGGTTGCCCCAGCCTGAAAATTGTCTTTGGTAATAGCTTTGATCAAGACCTTTTCTGGAAACAACCCCGCCGCTAAACTGCTAAAAGTTGAATCAAGTTTTAAGCCTTTACGACCAGCCGCCGCAGGATCATTTCGTACATTAGAACCCAAGTCAACTACTCTTAGCTTATTCTGTAAAAATTGATTTTGCAGGTTTCCATGGAAATTTGATGGCGTAGAGTTCCATTTAAGAACTTCCGCTTTCCAGTTTTTTGTGTCATCAACAATAGGATCAGGAATTATTGATGGATCATTAGGTGGCTTTTGACCGGGAGGAACAACATTAGATTGGAAGTACCACGCAGAGAATCCATTAGGCTGAACTACTAAATAACCATTGCTAT
>ENA-OBLH01000653-OBLH01000653.1-metagenomes-genome-assembly--contig:-NODE-653-length-10914-cov-2.92338_pt1 | contig 10914 bp, 10 predicted proteins | sample MGYA00153382_OBLH01 | MGnify analysis MGYA00153382 | reverse complement strand
CCGGCTCGGACATCAGATTGCCTTGAGGGGACATGGCCTTCAGAAGAAGCCGAGCGGCTTGGTGCTGTAGCTGACCAGCAGGTTCTTCGTCTGGCTGTAGTGGTCGAGCATCATCGCGTGGTTCTCCCGCCCGACGCCGGAGATCTTGTAGCCACCGAAGGCAGCACCGGCCGGATAGGCGTGGTAGCAGTTCGTCCACACCCTGCCCGCCTTGATCTTGCGGCCCATCTTGTAGGCCCGGTTCCCGTCGCGGGTCCACACGCCCGCGCCCAGGCCGTAGAGGGTGTCGTTGGCGATGGCCAGCGCCTCCTCGTCGTCCTTGAACGTGGTGACCGCCAGCACCGGGCCGAAGATCTCCTCCTGGAACACCCGCATCTTGTTGTCGCCCTTGAGGACTGTCGGCTGGTAGAAGTAGCCGGTGGCGAACTCGCCGTCCATGGTGGAGCGGTTGCCCCCGATGAGGACCTCGGCGCCCTCGGCGCGGCCGATGTCGACATACGAGGAGATCTTGTCGATCTGCTGCTTGGAGACCTGCGGCCCGATCATGGTCTCGGTGTCCAGCGGGTCGCCCTGGATGATGGCGGCGATCCGGACCAGGCAGCGGGCCATGAACTCGTCGTAGATGTCCTCATGGATCAGCGCCCGGGAGGGGGCGGTGCAGACCTCGCCCTTGTTGAAGGCGTAGAGCACCAGACCCTCGATGGCCTTGTCCAGGAACTCGTCGTCGTGGTCCATCACGTCGGCGAAGAAGATGTTCGGCGACTTGCCGCCCAGCTCGGTGGTCGACGGGATCAGGTTCTGCGCGGCGTACTGCATAATCAGCCGGCCGGTCACCGTCTCACCGGTGAACGCGATCTTGGCGATCCGCGGGTTCGCGGCCAGCGCCTTGCCGATCTCGGCGCCGGGACCGGTCACCACGTTGATCACCCCTGGCGGGCAGACGTCCTCGATGACCTCCATCAGCTTCAGGATCGACCACGGGGTCGGCGACGCCGGCTTGAGCACGACGCAGTTGCCCGCGGCAAGTGCCGGGGCCAGTTTCCAGGCGGCCATCAGCAACGGGAAGTTGAACGGGATGATCTGCCCGACAACACCGAGCGGCTCACGGAAGTGGTAGGCGACGGTGTCCTTGTCGATCTCGGTGCAGGAGCCCTCCTCCGAACGGGCCGCCGCCGCGAAGTACCGGAAGTGGTCGACCACCAGGGGGATGTCGGCGCCCAGGGTCTCCCGGACCGGTTTGCCGTTCTCCCAGCTTTCGGCGACCGCCAGCATCTCCTGGTTGGCCTCGATCGCGTCGGCGATGGCGTTGAGCACCGCGGCGCGAGCTGTCGCTGTTGCCTCGCCCCAGGCGTCCTTGGCCGCATGGGCCGCATCCAGCGCGAGCTCCACGTCCTCTGGCGTGGACTCGGCCACCTCGGCAATGGGTTTGGCTGTCGCCGGGGTCAGGTCAGCTCGGTACTTGCCGTGCGTCGGCGCCAGCCACTTGCCCCCGATGAAGTTCTCATACCTTGGCGCCACCGAAACGATGCTCCCGGCCTGACCGGGGTGGACGTACTTCATATCGTGTGCTCCTTCAGGGGGGTCGAGAATTGCGGCCGTGAGGGCTAAGAATTCAGGTTGCCGGCACCGTGTGTCTGCCATCACAGGAACTAGCGTCGACTGAACACCCACTGGTGCCGTACGTCAATGGGGGGTCTGACGATAAAGACCTCTCGCCGGTGCCCCGGTCCGGTGGAAAACCACTTCGGCAATACTGGGGAGGCGAGCGCGCACATCATTTTTGGAGGTTCGGTGGCACACGAGGGGCAGACGGCTCAACCTGGAACCCTGCATGTCGATTCAGAGGTCGGCAGGCTGCGGCGGGTGATCGTTCACCGGCCCGACTTCGAGCTCAAGCGGCTGACTCCGAGCAACAAGGACGAGCTGCTCTTCGACGAGGTTCTGTGGGTCGAGCGGGCGAAGCAGGAGCACGACAGGTTCACCCAGACGTTGCGCGACCTGGACGTCAACGTCATCCACTTCGACGACCTGCTGCGCGAGACGGTCGAGGTGCCCGAGGCGCGCGACTACGTTCTCGACCACATCTTCGACAAACGGGTCTACGGACCGATCGCGCTCGACCCGGTCCGGGCGGCACTCGCCTCCCTGGACTCGCGCACCCTGACCGAGACTCTCGTCGGGGGGCTGACCAAGCGTGAGGTGCTTGAGTGGATCGACGAGCCGCCATCGCTGTACTTCCACGCGATGACGGACGACAGCTTCCTGCTCCAGCCGCTGACCAACCACCTGTTCACCCGCGATACGTCCTGCTGGGTCTATGACGGCGTGGCGATCAACGCGATGCGCAAGGACGCCCGGATGCTCGAGTCGCTGCACTACGAGGCGATCTACAAGTGGCACCCGATGTTCGCCGGCGCCGGCTACCGCACCTGGTCAGAGGGAACCGCAGGTGGCAAGGCCACCATGGAGGGGGGCGACGTCCTGGTCATCGGCAATGGCGCCGTGCTGGTCGGGATGAGTGAGCGCACCACCCCGCAGGCGGTGGAGCGGCTCGCGATCCGGCTCTTCGCGGAAGGCTCCGCGCGCTGCATCGTGGCCGTGACACTGCCCAAGCATCGGGCGTTCATGCACCTGGACACGGTCATGACGATGGTCGACGCTGAGACCTTCACCAAGTACGAGGGCCTGAGCATGCTGGCCTCGTTCACGGTCGAGCCGGGGGACACCGAGCTGGAGCTGCGGGTCACCGCGCACCCGCCCGAGGACATGCACAAGGTCATCGCCACGGCGCTGGGCCTGGACTCCATCCGGGTGCTCACCCCGGTCCAGGACGTCCACTCCGCGGAGCGCGAGCAGTGGGATGACGGCTGCAACGTGCTCGCGATCAGCCCCGGGCTGGTCATTGCCTACGAGCGCAACGTCACCAGCAACACGCACCTGCGCAAGAACGGGGTCGAGGTGGTCACCGTGTCCGGCAGCGAGCTCGGCCGGGGCCGCGGCGGCCCGCGCTGTATGAGCTGTCCAATCGAGCGGGAGGCTGTCTAGCATGAAGTACAACCTGAGTGGTCGGAACTTCCTCAAGGAGCTCGACTTCACGCCCGACGAGTGGCGCCATCTGCTGACCCTCTCGGCGTCGCTGAAGGCGGACAAGGCCGCCGGGCGCGAGCTGAAGCACCTGACCGGCAAGAACATCGCCCTTATCTTCGAGAAGACGTCGACCCGGACCCGCTGCGCGTTCGAGGTCGCTGCGTTCGACCAAGGAGCCCATGTCACCTACCTGGACCCCAGCGGCAGCCAGATCGGACACAAGGAGTCGATGAAGGACACCGCGCGGGTGCTGGGCCGGATGTACGACGGCATCCAGTATCGCGGGTCGCGCCAGGAGCTGGTGGAGACCCTCGGAGAGTTCGCCGGGGTTCCGGTGTGGAACGGTCTGACTGATCAATGGCACCCGACCCAGTCGTTGTGCGACATTCTCACCATGCGCGAGGCCTGTCCCAAACCGGATGCCGAGATCGCCCTCGCGTTCTGCGGCGACGCGCACAGCAACGTGGGCAACTCGCTGCTGCTGGGCGCCGCTCTGCTGGGGATGGACGTCCGGATGGTGGCGCCCCGCTCGCTGTGGAACTCCGACGAGGTGATCGCCGCAGCCACGGCCATCGCCGAGACCACGGGTGCACGGATCACCCACACCGAGGACGTCGACGAGGGTGTGGACGGGGTCGACTTCGTGCACACCGACGTGTGGGTCTCGATGGGCGAGCCCCAGGAGAAATGGGCTGAACGGATCGAGCTGCTGCGGCCATACCAGGTCAATGCGGACCTGATGAGGCGCACAGGCAACCCTCGAGTCCGCTTCATGCACTGCCTGCCCGCCTTCCACGACCGGAACACCACGGTGGGCGAGCAGCTATTCCAGGCGACCGGTCTTGACGCCCTCGAGGTCACCGACGAGGTCTTCGAGTCCGGCGCGTCCATCGTGTTCGACCAGGCGGAGAACCGGATGCATAGCATCAAGGCCATTCTCGTCGCGACCCTCGGCGGCTGAGGTCATGCGCCGCAGCACCGCGGGCTGCCTGGCCATCACCATCACCCTCACCATCTGCGTCGGGACCTGACGTGCGCATCGTCGTCGCTCTGGGAGGCAACGCACTCCTCAAGCGTGGAGAGAAGCCGGATGCGGCCAACCAGATTGCCAATGTGACCATGGCGGTCGAGGCGCTGGCCCCCCTGGCTCGCGAGCACGAGCTGGTGGTCACCCACGGCAACGGCCCCCAGATCGGCGTGCTGGCGGTGCAGAGCGCGTCGGACCCGAGGCTGTCGGAGCCTTATCCGCTGGACGTGCTCGGGGCGCAGACGCAGGGGATGATCGGCTACTGGCTGCTTCAGGCCTTCCAGAACGCGCTTCCGGGGCGTCAGGTCGCGAGCATGCTGAACCAGACCCTCGTACTCGCCCACGATCCGGCCCTGGAGAACCCGACGAAGTTCGTCGGCGAGGTCTACGAGGAGGAAGAGGCCCACCGGCTGGCCGGGGAGCGGGGCTGGACCGTCCATCAGGACGGGAACGGCTGGCGCCGGGTCGTCGGGTCGCCCAGGCCTCAGCGCGTCGTCGAGACCAGGATGATCCGGTTGCTGCTTCGCAGCGGCGCGGTGGTCGTCTGCGCGGGCGGTGGGGGTGTGCCGGTCGTCCGGAACGAGCGTGGCAAGCTGCGCGGCCTTGAGGCTGTCATCGACAAGGACCTCACTGCAGCCGTGCTGGCCGAGGCCCTGGACGCGGACGTGCTGATGGTGCTGACGGACGTGCCGAACGTGGTGCGCAACTACGGGACGCCGCAGGCGGAGGCCATCTCGCGGATCACGCCGGGGGCCCTGCGCCGGGAGCAGTTCCCGGCCGGCTCGATGGGCCCCAAGGTCGACGCGGTATGCCGGTTCGTCGAGCTGACCGGTGACATGGCCGCCATCGGCCGGCTGCAGGACGCGCAGGCCATCATGGCCGGGGATGCCGGGACCATCATCACCCCGGGCGGCAACTACGGCGGGCCCGACGACCTGGTGAACTGAGACGATGGCGCAGCGGCCGGCGGGTGGGGCGGGATCGGGCGGATCTGGGTCGGCCCGACGCATCGAGGTCGACCCAGAACGAATCGGCAGGTGGGTCAACGGTTTCGCCGAGCGTCATGGGGAGGTCCACGCTTCACCCGGTTCCTTGGCATGGTCGGCGGCGCAGAGATCGGTGACCTTGACGGCCGCAGACGGTGCTACGGCTGTTCTGGAGCCCTGTGTGCCGGCGGATGCCAGTGTGCCGGCGGACGGCAGCGACGCAGGTGGGCCACGCGAGCTCGCCGGACTCGAGGGGCTGGCGGACTGGGTGGCGCCGCCGACCGTTGTGGCGCTGATACTGATCCGGCGCGGTGGTTATGCGGTCGGCCTGGGGCGGGGCGCCGAGCTCATCTCCCACAAGGTCGGGACCCGCTACGTCCAGTCGCGGACGGCCGCCGGCGGCTGGTCGCAGCATCGTTTCGCGCGACGCCGCGACAACCAGGCGGACGCGCTGGTGGTCTCCGTCATTGACCACGCCCGCCGAGTCGTGCTCGCCTCCTGCGACGGCGAGGATGTGCGCACCCCCGCAGGCGCCCTGGTGGTCGGGGGCGACAGGTCCCTTGTCCGGGACGTCCTGGCCGACCCGCGTCTGGCCAGACTCGCGAAGCTCCCGCGCAGGGAGCTCTTCGACCTGCCTGACCCGAAGCTCGTGGTCCTGAAGCAGGCCCTGCGTCGGGGCAGGGCCGTGCGCATCACGCTCTCAGAGCCGGAGGCTACGCCAGGAGCGGTTTGAGCGCGTCGAGCAGGCTCGGCGAGTCCGGCAGGACCTCCAGGTCGTAACGGACGCGGACTGCGGGCTTGCGGATATCTATGACGGCGCGGAGGTCGATGGGGGTGCCGATGATTACGACGTCGACGTCCGCCGTGTCGATGATCTGCTCCATCTCGGCGAGCTGGCCCTCCGAGTAGCCCATGGCCGGAAGCACCGGCCCGACGTCATACTTCAGGAACGTCGCCGCGATCGTGCCGATCGCCCAGGGCCTCGGGTCGACGATCTCGCTCGCTCCATGTGCCCTGGCCGCGACGACCCCGGCGCCGAACTTCATCTCGCCATGGGTCAGGGTCGGACCGTCCTCGACCACCAGGACGCGTTTGCCCCTGATCGCATCGGGATCGTCAACGCTCACCTGGCTGTTCGCCCTGATGACCGTCGCCCCCTGGTTCGTCTGGTGGATCGTGTCCATCAGTGCGCTGACCTGTTCGGCGGAGGCCGAGTCCATCTTGTTGATCACGATCACGTCGGCCATCCGGAGGTTGACCTCCCCCGGGTAGTAGCTCGTCTCGTGACCGGCGCGAAGCGGGTCGGCGACCACGATGTTGAGGTCCGGCTTGTAGAAGGGCAGGTCGTTGTTCCCGCCGTCCCACAGCAGCACGTCGCACTCCGCCTGCGCCTGCTCGAGGATGTCTCCGTAGTCGACTCCCGCATAGATGATCGTGCCCGAGGTGATGTGGGGCTCGTACTCCTCGCGCTCCTCGATCGTGGTGTCGTACCGGTCCAGGTCAGCCAGCGTCGCGTAGCGCTGCACCCGCTGGGCCTCGAGATTCCCGTACGGCATCGGGTGCCGCACCGCAACGACGCGCTTACCGGCTTCCTTCAGCAGGCCGGCGATCGCCCGGGTCGTCTGGCTCTTGCCCGAGCCCGTGCGGACGGCGCAGACGGAGACCACCGGGACGGTCGAGGTCAACATCGTCGCGCGCGCCCCGAGCAGAACGAAGTTGGCTCCATCGGCCAGCACCTGGCTGGCCTTGTGCATCACGTTCGCGTGGCTGATGTCCGAGTAGCTGAAGACGACGTCGTCGATCTCCTGCTCCGTGATCAGCTGGCTGAGCATGCTTTCGTCGTGGATCGGGATGCCCTCCGGATAGTGCTGGCCGGCCAGGCTCGCCGGGTACGTCCGGTCGTCGATGAACGGGATCTGAGTCGCGGTGAAGGCGACGACCTCGACCTTGGGATCGTTCCGGTAGGTGACGTTGAAGTTGTGGAAGTCGCGCCCTGCGGCGCCCATGATGAGAAGTCGACGCCGCATTTCTGGTTCCTCTCCGAGGTTCGATGTGAGGCACACAGCTAGCGATGCCCCTCGAGCCGAACCTACTCAGTGCCTGCTCGCAAGGGAACCCCACGGGATTCCGTGGCCGCCTATGGGATCCCGTGGATGTGGCGGAATCTCGTGGACCGGGTGGCGTCTTGTTGCTTGAGACCTTCGAGGAGATGCCCGGCGCGGAGTACGTCTACCGGGTGCTCATGGGGATGGAGGAGCGCGGCCTGCTCGAGCAGCTCGCCGCCGTCGCGGTGACAATGGCGGGTTGATGACGGTGACGGCATCAGCCGCACCGTCACGGTGACCTACCGAGGGTATCGACTACGTGAGGCGAGGGCAGATGCCTATGCAGGCAGACACCGGAAGGCAACGTGTTCCATCTGGCTCGCGGGAGTGAGACCGGGGTAGTGCTGGGTTAGAGCGGCAAGCAGTGCTCTGCCGGTGCCTGCCTGCTCGTTGGCGTCGTCCTCGTCCATCAGCTGCCGCATCAGAGCGGGCCGGATCATGGTCACCTCGCCGTTCAGGGTTCTTGGCCCATCGTCAAACTCAAACACCAAGGTGGCCGGTCCGAGGTGAGCCGGATCGTCGAAGCGGATGGTGCTGGTCTTGCGGCCTTGCGCGACATCGTCAAGGTACCGTGCGGAAAAATAGACGACGCGAGGTCGGGGTCTAGGCTCAGGACGCAGATAGGTGCCGGGCAACAGGCTGCTCACGCGAACCCTTGTCGGGCCTTCCTCGTCTGGCCAGGCTGGCATGATGACGCCGATGTCCGGGAAGTAGTCGCTCAGCACCTGTCGACAGCGCCCGCACGGAGGCAAAATCCCCCTTCCGTCATTTCCCACGGGCACCATGGTGATGAGTGGAGCGGCTGCTGCCGCGGCGGCAACCCCGAGCACCACCACCTCGGCGCAGGCCCGCCGGTGAAGTGGTCAACGTTGACCCCGATGAAGATGGCTCCCCTGGCGTCCATGGCTGCCGCTGCGACTGTGTGCTCATCGGTGTCAGGCAGGGAGGCAACCAGTTTCAGTGCGGCGTCCAAGACCCCGGATTCCACTGTGAATAGCATCTCTCCTGCTTTCAGTGTCAGCTCTGTAGCGCCTCGAGAAGCTTGGGTCCGTACTTGTCGCGTTTTACCATCCCGACGCCATTCATGGTGCTGAGCTCGTCGAGAGTCGTCGGGATACGGGTCGCGATCTCGCGAAGGGTCGCGTCGTGGAACACGACATACGCGGGGACTCCCTGCTCCTTTGCCGTCGCCGCCCGCCAGGTGCGAAGTCTTTCGAAAACCAGGGTTGCGCCAGCGTCAAGATCAACGGCCGCTGCGGCTCCACGCTTTGGCGAGCGGGTCTTCGTCGCCGGGCGCGGTGCCTCCGTGCGCAGCAGCATCGTGCGCGAGCCTCGCAGCACCTCGGCGCTGGCGTCGGTGAGCCGGAGCGTGCCGTACCCGTCGGAGTCGACCCCGAGCACGCCCTGGGCGAGCAGCTGTCGCACCACGGCCCGCCACCCGGTGTCGGACAGCTCGGTGCCGATGCCGAAGACCTGCAGTGACGCGTGACCGAGCTGGCTCATCCGCGGGGTGGACTTGCCGAGCAGTATGTCGACCAGGTGCCCCGCGCCGTACCGCTGCCCGCGCTCGTGGTCCAGCCTGGCCACCGTCGAGAGCAGCTTCTGAGCGGCGATGGTGCCGTCCCAGGTCTGTGGTGGTGCCAGGCAGGTGTCGCAGTTGCCGCACGGCTCGCTGGCCTGGTGGAAGTAGGCCAGGAGCTGCACGCGCCGGCACTCGACGGTCTCGCAGAGCGCCAGCATCGCGTCGAGGTGGGCGCCCAGCCGGCGTTTGTGGGTGGCGTCGCCTTCGGAGGTGTCGATCATCCGGCGCTGCTGCACGACGTCCTGGAGTCCGTAGGCGAGCCAGGCTGTGGCCGGCAGGCCGTCTCGACCCGCGCGGCCGGTCTCCTGGTAGTAGCCCTCGACCGACTTGGGCAGGTCCAGGTGTGCGACGAACCGTACGTCGGGCTTGTCGATGCCCATGCCGAACGCGATCGTCGCCACCATCACCAGAGCGTCCTCACGCAAGAAGCGGGCCTGGTTCCAGGCGCGAACCCCGGAGTCGAGGCCTGCGTGATAAGGCAGTGCCGGGATCCCGTTGTCGACCAGGTACTGCGCGGTCGTCTCGACGGACGCGCGCGACAGGCAGTAGACGATTCCTGCGTCCCCGGGGTGCTCAGTGCGCAGCAGGTCGAGAAGCTGGGCTCTGGGGTTGTTCTTCGGGACGATCCGGTACTGGATGTTGGGGCGGTCGAAGCTCGCGACGAAATGCCGCGCGTCGCTGAGGTGCAGCCGCTGGGCGATCTCAGCGTGTGTCGCCTCGGTGGCGGTCGCGGTGAGTGCGATGCGAGGGACGGCCGGCCAGCGTTCGTGAAGCACCGACAGCCGCAGGTAGTCGGGGCGGAAGTCGTGGCCCCACTGCGACACGCAGTGCGCCTCGTCGATCGCGAACAGGGCGATCCGGCCGCGATCCAGCAGGTCGAGGGTGGAGGAGACGCGCAGGCGTTCGGGCGCGAGGTAGAGCAGGTCCAGCTCGCCGCCCAGGAACGCGGACTCCATCGCGTGCCGGGCGTCGGGGCTCTGGGTCGAGTTGAGAAACCCGGCGCGGACCCCGAGGGCGGAGAGCGCGTCGACCTGGTCCTGCATGAGCGCGATGAGGGGGGAGATGACCACGCCGGTGCCCGCACGCACCAGCGCCGGGATCTGGTAGCACAGGGACTTGCCTCCGCCGGTCGGCATGAGCACCAGCGCGTCGCCGCCCGCCACGACCGTGTCGATGATCTCGCCCTGTTCGCCGCGGAAGGTGTTGTAGCCGAACACCCGGGTCAGCACGTCGAGCGGGCTGGGCGCTGGCCCGAGCAGCAGTGCCGGCTCCGCGGTCGCCCGCCGGGCTCGCGCGGGTGCGACTCTCGCGGAAGACGACACCGGTCCGGGCCGCTCCAGGCCGTGGTTGGCGGGGGGCTCTCGCTGGGGGTCCTGCGTGGGGGCGCCGTCGTACTCGGGGTCGTAAGGCGGTTCTTCGTCGAGCACAGGCATCCCCAAGGTCACGCCCAGAGCCTACGGGCCGGGCCTGACATCCCGACGTGGGCGGGCAGCCAGGCGGTGAACGCGTCAAGGTCGGCCACGGTCAGGTCGGCTCCGGCCGCGAGCAGTGCGGCCTCGTCGTTGGCCCCGGTGGTGACGCCCACGGCATAGGCGCCTGCTGCGTGGGCGGCCGCCATGTCGCCCGGGTGGTCCCCGACGTAGATGGTGGTGCCCTCGGAGAGCAGGGCGGTGGCCTTGTCCCGGGCGAACAGCTCGCCGTAGGCGGCATCCACCAGGTCGGTCAGGCCTGCCTCGGCCAGGGCCTTGTGCACCGCCGGGGTGAACTTCGCCGATACCACGACGGTGCGACCGCCGGTGGCCCGCACGCAGCGCAGCGCCTCCAGCGCGCCGGGCATCTCGAGGGTCCTAGGCGCATCCGGCTCGTCGTAGTAGTGGCGGTATCGCAGCACCAGCGCATCCGCGTCGACTGCCGCGCCGACGGCAACGGCGGTGTCCGACAAGGGCATCCCCAGATGCGGTGTGAGCTCCTCTGCGCTGACCTGCACGCCAAGATCGCCGAGGGCGCGGATGTAGGCGCTGATGATGCGCTCGTGCGAGTCGACCAGGGTCAGGTCGAGGTCGAAGCCGACGACGAGAGGGACAGTCACGTTCAGGGGGGCGGTCACTCAGACGACCCTAACGATGA
>ENA-OBLH01000652-OBLH01000652.1-metagenomes-genome-assembly--contig:-NODE-652-length-10918-cov-3.66289_pt1 | contig 10918 bp, 6 predicted proteins | sample MGYA00153382_OBLH01 | MGnify analysis MGYA00153382 | reverse complement strand
TGCCTGTCGGTGACTTCCACCAATCTATTAATATCCTGTTGTTGAGCTTGGGAGATTGCCTTAAGTTCAGAGAATCCATCCTTTTAGTTCAGAGAAACCACGATCGATTCTCTCCCCAATCTTGTCAATGTTTGCACTAGTTTGGGCTACCTGCTCCGTCAACCGCCCGATCTGGTCTGTGAGTAGGTCGAGGCGATCGCTACCACTATTACCATTCGTCATTCTCTTTCTCTTTAGTTGTTAGCTTATCGTACTTGGAAATTCTTCTCGTTAGATTATAAAAATATTGGCGTGGCGACAAGTCAGAATATTAAACTCTAGACATTCACCCCTACCCTTGTTTGAGTAGAAGCTCGGCAATCAGCTTAAATCGAAGATTAGGGGTTCTTCTAGTTTTTGTTGAGTTTTCTCTAGCATGGCAGTCATATATTTATATAAGCACCGGCATTGCTCTAGATTGGGCTGATAGGAATTTTGCTCATTCTGAGTAAATAGCTTGGCCGATTTTAATGCTAGATATTCTGGGTGCTGCTGAGAGGCAGTGGTCAACCAAATATTTTGGCTGAGTTGGGGAATCAGCCCGACTGGTAATTCTCCTCGGAGAATATCTAGAATACGATCGCCACAGGCCTTAGTATTGATCCCCCGGCGCTCTAATAATTGATTAATTTCCTCTAAGGGGTAAATCGGTCCGGGAGTATCCATCATTTCTAGGGGTAAAATCCTTAATAACTCCATTAGTAAAAAATAATCGCTATACTGCTGAGCCTGATTACAAATTTGGGCATAAAGTGGCAAACTTGCCAATCCTGCCGCCCCCATTGTCTCTACTGGCAAACCAATTTGCTCGATCACCACTGCTTGGGGGAGTTTAATTTTTAGCCATTCATCCAACAAAGAACCCCTGACAGTTCCCCCAGCACAAACTACTTGAAAGATATTATGTTCAGCAACTCCTGTAATACTCAGAAAGTTATTTAACTGCTGGTTGAGTTGTTGGAGAAAAGGAATTACCACCATGCTTTCATACTGTTGTTGAGAAACAAGCCACTGATCTGAGCCAAGCACTAGACGATGTTCAGTTTTAGTTTGTAGGTGTAATTTTAAGTTTTGGGCTGCAATAAGCAGGGTTTGTCCCCAAGCTGAACTTTGGAGCCAAAAATGTAGCCGTTGGCGCTTAGTAATTTCCAGTTCCCCCGCCGTGGGCAGTTCCAGATCATTAGCCAAAAGCAATTTATCGGTTTCATAGATATTTTGCATAATCTTTGTCACCGGACTCAGGAGTAATTGACAGATGATATCTTGATCAAAAGCATTGCCTGCATAGGGAAAACTCCATAGCCCGAAGTCCCCATGAGTAAAGTTTTGGGGCGGGGTAGAATTAACTAGAGCAAATTCTGTGGCTGTGGCTCCAGAGTTGATCACTAGGGTATAACCCCGCCACGGAAAAGGTGTAGGATGAGATTCATTGGTGTGGCGGATCTGCAAGCTGGCCAAAAAAGGGGCGATCGCCTCCTCGATAAATACTACCTGCTCTGGTTGAGAGACTAACTCCGCTCCTAACACAGCCTCTCGTAGATTCCAACGGTAGGCATCACTACCATTAATCGGACAGTTGAGGATTACTCCAGCGATCGAATCTAAAATATGCTCCAGAGTTTCCGGGGCGATGCCTGTAGACCTTAACTTTTGCGTAGCCGCAGCCTGAGAGTTTAAGCCCTTTAACAAAGCTTGAGTAGCTCGTTGCAGCCAGTGCATAGACACTAGGGGCTGATTTTGAGCCAAGCGCAGGATAGGTTGCCAGCCAGATTCTGTCCAGTAGGGAATCCCTAGATCAAGATAGGACTTAAAGTTTTGGCAGAGCATCTGATTTGAAGCTAAGGTCTCTGGTACTTCCAAACCTACTGGATACATTACCTCTTCTGAGTTTTGGGGATTTCCATAAACTCCTATAGGTAGGGTATTACTACGGCTTCGCTCAGTACTGGAAATGCGGCTCTGCTCAGGGCTAGAGTTAGCAAGGGCAACCCTGGCATCTTCCCCTTGCTGCCAATACAAAGGGTATAACTCTCCGGTGGTTTGGTTTAATAGCACTGCTCCTAGGCTCGTAGTCCCAAAATCAATTCCTAAATACCACGTAGCTGAGTTGATTTCTGTAAGGGAGACGGGATTTGCTTGGGGAATTTGGTAGTGATCTGGGTTGACTAGAACTGGCAAGTTGCTAGTAATCACTTGCGCTGTGGTTGCCGTAGTTGATCCTCCCATTTCATAATTAGTACCTAAATTATTTGCTCCATTATTTTCTACGTAAGTCGGGGAATTTTCCCAATCTAAAAAGTTCTCATTAAGAACATCCTGAATTTCTAGGTCTAAAACTTCTTGGGAAGAATATTCCCCATTTTCCGGCTCTTCAATATGACTAGGGTTATTAGGGCGATCGAACTCTCTTCCATGATTAGGATAGGCTGCCCCAGCCCGATCGCGGTCTAGTATTTGATTCCAGACCATTTCCATTAGTTCGGACTCATCCAGATTTAGGGGATAGTTAGTTTCAATATTTGCTTCAGTTTCTACCAGCAACTCCCCATTATCCAGAAATCTTACTTCTGATGCTGATTCTAAGTTTGATTCTAAGTTTGATTCTGACAAAGAAGATTGATTTTGCCAGCTTTGGTTTCTAATATTACCCCTGATCTGTTCATCTTCATCATGAGGAACTTCTGTCAGGGTATCATCTTCGGATCTAATTAATCTGTTAGGAGATAGGGACAATCGCAGGGAAGGAAATTCTCCCAACTCCTCAACAAATAATCCTTCTGCTGCATTCTCTAGATCAGTTCTATCAAAGGATTCCTCAGAAAGTAATTCTAGTAAATCCGAATCTTCAGGATTAAGAATAGCTTCGACATATCTCTCTAGAGAGTTAACTGCTGCTATTTCTTGATCTAGGGCTTCGTCTATTAACAATTGAGCAATTAAAGCTGATTCACTTTGGGGCGCATCTCCTAGAGAGATACCCTCTAAAGAAGCTAACTCTTCTGCATCTAGGTCAAGTCCAGTAAAATTAGATGGAGATGGTAGAGGGGTAAGTTCTGAGACTTCCTTGGCTTCATTATCTGGGAACCATAATACTGAAGGAGCTTCTGGGGATGGGGAATTAGAAACATTTTCTCCTGTTGATTCTGTAACCCCTGACTCTATAATTGCCACTTCTGGAGTTGTAGCTTCTACAATTTCTTTTACTTCTACAATCTCTAGAATGGCAGAATTTGCCCTATCTTCAGCTTCTACAATTTCTGGAATTACTGCCTCTAGAATTTTAGGCTCTAGGTTATCTTCTGCTTCTGCAACTTCTACAATTGTAGATTCTAGACTATCTTCTATTTCTAGAATATCTTCTCCTTGTAAAGGTACTGCTTCTAGCCAATCTTCAGCAAGAAGTTCATCAGAGATGGGACTATCTAGAAAATCTTCTGGGGAAATTATTTCTGAAGTGAGAGATGAATTTTCAAGTGAATCTTCAGGTGAATTTTCTGCTCTGGCTTCGCTCAGTGTTAGTTCGGTTTCCTCTAGTAGTAATCTAGGCTGTGGGCTAATTCCGGCTTCAAAATTGGCTAAATCTTGGTCTAATTGCAGCCAAATATCTTGTTCTAGAGAAATTTCTGTTTCTGGTTCTAGGGGGGGTGGAACTAAAAGGCTTTCTTCAGAGGGGGCAGGAATGTAGCGATCGTCCTCTAATTCTGCATCTAAACCCCAGCCCAAATCGATCGACAAATCTCCAGCACCATCTGCCAACAAGACAGTTGCTGGGACGATGGACACAGGAAGCTCAGGACGATTAGCAGGATCAATCAGGTCTATTAGTTGATGAATTATCTCCGGCTCTTCTGTTTCTGCCAAGCTATTTACACTAGTGGCCATCATTGCTGATTCTGGTGCTTCTGTGGCAAACAAAGCAATTTCCCAAGAAACATCTTCTGGGCTAGAAATAATAGCAGATTCAGATTCTAGAATTTCTTCCCCAAATAGGGCAGATTCTAGGTCATTTTCCTCTAGCTCTAGACTGAATAAACTGGTATATAATTCTTCACCGCCATCAGGGATAGTATCTTTGTCGGCAGCGAAAGGATCTAGTGGGGTATTGAGGCTGGCTAAGATACCGTCAATATCTTCAGGGACTGTAGTGCCATCATTCCCTAAACTTAGACCCGCATTGAGATTAATCAGCGCATCAATATCTGCTTCGGCATTAGTCCCTAAGGGGATTGGCCCTAAGATATCCCAGTTCATTTCCATCCCTTCATTGGTCAGGTCTTGCTTAGCCCCTTGGGGAGAGCTTGACGCTGTTTCTGTAAGACTTTCTGGGGATGAGGAGAAACTAAGTCCGGGAGGTGACGTAGGGATAAAGGAGGTAGTAGTTAGGGAAATATTGTCTAGGAGATTGGGAGTAAGACTAGATTGATTGGGCAATAATTCTGGGGCAGCTAAGTTAGGAGATAAGTTAGGAGTTGATTCTAAAGCCAATTTTTGTCTAACTGCTACTTCTGTCTCCATTTGTTGCACTAATTGCTGGACTAGAGTTGTAAAGACTACTTCGGTCTGCATTCCTAGTTGATACATCCCTGATAATTTGTTGCTCAGAGATTGCTGGTAGGTTTGGAGATGACGTTGGAGGGTTTCAAAAATTATGCGTTGATTAGTATCGATCGCCAGCAATAACTGATCGGATTGTTGTTGGAGTAGCTGCATCTTTTCCCAGCGTTCCTTTACTGATAGCAGTCCGGGTAAATCCTCTGGAGAAATAGGATCAGCAGAAACTAAGGAAAGGGATAACAAATCTGGAGATGACCCTAAGGGCGGATTGCTACTGCGGATCTGGGTAATCTGGCTATTAATCTGAGTAAAAGCCTGCTGCATTTGCTGGTGCAAACTCTCCTGTAGCCCGTGCATCAGAGCGGAGAAGGAACTCATAATCTCCTGCTGCTGAATATCACTAAAACCACTACTGGTTTTTTTAGAAATTAGCTCATCAGGGCTGTATTGTCCCCAACTTTCCAAGGCCTCCAACCCCATACCTACATTCAGAGATTCTAAGCCTTGGCCATGAGCCTGATTCTGTAATTCCTGTCGTACTTGCTGACTAATTAGCTGCTGAAGCTGGGGATCGATCGCCCCATCAGAACTTATATTAGAACTTATATCAGAGCTTGCCACTATCTGCTGGTGCAGTAAATAATCCCGTACCCGCTCTAACACCCGGCGCTGTTTTGCCGAATCCACAGGCATAGCTCTAGACCAGGGTAAGCGGTTGCCACTGGCTAGGGACAGAATGCTATTGATGTCATCAAGGAGAGATTGAATATCTGGCTGAGGATTCACAGTGGCATTTTGGGGTTGGGTTTTCAGGTAGAAATTAGAGGTGCTGTCCCGGCGACTAGATAACTATTGGTCGATCAGTGTGATCAGTAATTAAATTATTGTCTAGTATCGTCTAGTTTCATTTAAATTATTGTCTAGATATGGCCAGAATTGCTAAATGTTAGCAGAATATTCTTAGGAAAGAAATTTAAGAGCTAACTATCAATTCATTATGGTGGGGCAGAATCAGGTGACTTGCATAAGTTTTCTAGATTGGAGGCGATGAAAAATCGCATCTACTTAGTCAAGGCATAGCGGCGCTTAAATTCCTGTTGTTGAGTGTGGTGATCGACGATCGGTTGGGGATAGCCACGGGTCGATCGTACCAAAGGCAAGATATTCCCACTTAATAAATCTTTCGTATCTACGGATTTCAGTTCCGGTAACCACTGACGAATATAGGCAGCTTGGGGATCATAATTTTTGGCTTGGGTATAGGGGTTGAAAATTCTTAAAGGCTTAGGATCCATCCCACTAGAAGCACTCCACTGCCAACCGCCATTATTGGACGATAAATCCCCGTCAATCAATTTCTGCATAAAATATTTCTCCCCCCATTGCCAATTAATAATTAAATCTTTGGTCAAAAAACTAGCAACAATCATCCGGCAGCGGTTGTGCATCCAGCCGGTAGCATTTAACTGGCGCATAGCTGCATCAATGATGGGATAGCCCGTTTTGCCCTCACACCATGCTTGGAAATGGATTTCGTTATTCTCCCAAGGGAAATCATGAAACTGTTGGCGATAGGCTCCCTGCTCCAACTGGGGGAAGTTGTAGAGAGCATGGTAATAAAATTCTCGCCAAGCAATCTCCTGCTGCCATGTTTGAATCTGGGGGGCTGTGGCGGGATCACTAATATTTATTGCTTCTAGGGTAGCTTGCCAGAGGGTACGGATGCCGATCGCCCCAAATTTCAATGCTGCACTTAGTTGCGATGTCCCATCTACTGCCGGAAAGTTGCGCTGCTCTCCATAACTTGAAATCCCTGTTTTAATAAATTCTTGAAGTTTTGCTAAAGCTGCTCCTTCTCCCGGCAGGAGGAAGAGTGTTGATCGCCAATCAAAGTTCAAATCTTTAGTCGTAGGCAGAGGGATTGCACCAATGCTAGTAGCTAATTCCCGTTCTTCGGTGGTTAATCCTTGGCAAGGCTGGGGCTTGGGCAGAGGTGCAGCTTTGGGTTTTGTAATCCAATTTTTCCAGAAGGGGGTATAAACAGTGTAGGGAGAACCAGCACCAGAATAGATTTCTTCTGGAGGATGAAGTATCTGATCCCAGTAGGTTTGGGTGATTATACCTTTGGCTTGGAGAGCCTCGGTAACTAAGCGATCGCGCTCCCGGCTGTAGGGTTCTACATCCAAATTCCAACAAACTGTTTTTACCTTGAGGGCATCTGCCAGTTGAGGAATAATAATCTGGGGCTGGTTAAATAAAACTAGTAGTTCACAGCCTAATTGTTGATAGCTTTGCTGCAATTCCTGCAAGCAACCCAGCATGTAACTAACTCTAGCTGGAGCTATATCATCTCGTTTTAGAATTAAAGGATCTAAACAAAACAACCCTACTAGTTTATTACTTAAATTTCTAGCAGAAGTTAACCCGATATTGTCCGTAACTCGAAGATCTCGACGATGCCAAAATAAAACTAAATCTGCCATATTTTTTTAGTTTAAAGTAGGGTGGGCATTGCCCACCGTTGTTACTATTATAGAACTTACATAGACACCACATATCTATTAGGGGCGTAAGGCCTTACGCCCTTACCCATAGTGCTTAATTGTCGAATTTGCGTAAGTCCTGTATTAATTATCTCAGTCATTCTTAAGTTTAACTAATGGTCAAAGTTAGTATTTGTTTACCTACCTACAATCGATCGCATTTTCTGACCTACGCAGTGGAAAGTGTGCTGGCTCAAACCTATAGAGATTGGGAGCTAATTATTTGTGATGATGGCTCGATCGATAATACCCCAGAGTTGGTGCAAAACTGGCAAAATTCTCAACAAAATTCGCAGATCATTTATCTCAAACAAGAGCGTAATATCGGGCGTAGTCTAAATATGCAAGCAGGTTTCCAAGCTGCAAAAGGAGAATATTTTATTAAATTCGATGATGATGATGCCCTCACCCCAGAATTTCTGGCTAAAACAGTAGAGATTTTAGATAACAATCTTTCAGTAGCTTTTGTTTCTACTAATCATTGGATTATTAACTTCCAAGGACAAAGAAATGAAGCTGCTACTTTGGCTAATTCTAGCCATTGGGGTAAGGATAAATTATCTTCAGGTGTAATTGCTGATCTACTACGAGAAACGCTCCAATACCAAAGTCTGCAAGTAGGTTCTACTTTGTTTAGGAAAAGTTGTTTAGACCAGCTAGGATTTATGCGCCCAGAAGCTGATGGGTGTGAGGATTTTGATTTATTAGTCAGGTTAGCGATCGCTAATTTTCAGGGCTATTTCTTACCAGAATATCTAATGGAATACAGATTTCACAATGCCCAAAGTAGCTTAAAACAGGATATTCATTTTCTTTCAGCAAAGTTATTCTGTCTTGATAGTTATAATTTTTCTGATCCAGCCCTAACCCATATCAAGGAATACAAACTAGCGGGAACTAAACAAGCTCTAGCCATGAAATTATTACAAATTGGAGAATCTTTTAGAGCTAGGAAGTTAATTAAAGAATCAGAAATTATTCTTGGTAAATCTCTTAAAACTAGTATTGCCTACCTTCTTTCTTGGTTGCCCAGAATATTCATTAAATTAGCTATAAGAATACAGCGATATTTCCGTGTTCAAAACTACACAGATGAAGTTAGAATATCTGAAATATTACTACAAAAGTTGTAACTGTAATTCTCTCAAAGATTTTCTCCACAATTTTAACTTCTTTAGTACTATAGCTGTCGCCCAGCAGGTTAAGCAGGGGTTCCACTACCCTAAATCACACTAACCGCCTTGGCGGTTGCCATACCAAGGATTGTTGTATAGTTGGGGTATTCGCAGATCACTCAGGAGAATAGGGCGATGAGCAATTTCTTTGGCTTAGTCACTTTTATCTTATTCATTTTTGGCTATGGCATTAGTTCGGCCAAAATTATTAGTCAAAGTAACGAGGCATTAGTAGAAAGGCTGGGCAAATATAAGCGAACCCTCAAGCCGGGGCTAAATTTTTTGATTCCCCTGTTGGAAAAAATTGTAGTAGAAGAATCAAGCCGGGAGAAGGTTCTAGATATTGAACCCCAGCAGGTAATTACTAAAGACAATGTTTCCCTAAAAGTTGATGCCGTGGTCTATTGGCAAATCATCAATCTAGAAAATGCCTTCTATAAGGTGGAGAATATTGAAGAATCGGTACAAACTTTGGTATTAACCACTTTGAGGGCAGAAATTGGGCAGCTAGAACTCGATAAAACCTATTCTTCGAGGGATGCAGTCAACAGGGCCTTGTCCAGAAAACTTGATGATGCTACTGAGGCTTGGGGGGTAAAAGTGACTCGTGTAGAAATTAAAGATTTATCCCCCACTAAAACTATTTTGGAAGCATTGGAACAAGAAAGAGCCGCCCAAAGCCGTAAAAAAGCAGATATTTTAGAAGCAGAGGGAGTAGCTACTTCTCTACAAAAGATTGCGGAAATTCTTCAATCTCAGCCCAATGGCCAACAGGCTTTAGAATTTCTAGCCGCTCAAATGTATATTGATGCTAATCAGAAAATAGGGACTAGCACCAACTCGAAGATTTTATTTATTGATCCCCACGGCTCTAAGGATTTAGTCAAGGAAATATTGGGTCGGGATTTAGGAGACGATATGGGGGGAAATCTAGGAGGGGGGACAAACGGCAATGGTTCTACTCCTCCTAAGGTTTGAGGGAAGATTCATCAAAAAATGTGACGATCGCTACCCAGCCTTGAAGATTTCATTGCACAATATCTAATCACTAACCCTAAGGTGTTACAGCAAATTATGGCCATAGTTAATCGGCAGTTGACCCCAGAGTTGGAAACAAAACAGCGCATTTTGAAAGAAGCTCAGCGCCTGTTTGCTCGTCAAGGCTATGATGCTACGACTACCAAGGATCTAGCTGGAGCAGTAGGTATTGCTGAAGGAACTATGTTTCGTCATTTTCCGAATAAAAAAGCAATTTTGGTAGAGGTAGCTACCCAAGGCTGGATTGAAATTCTTACGGATTTGCTGACAGAACTCAGCGAGATGGGCAGTTATAAAGCGATCGCCCAAGTTATGCGGCGCCGGATGTTTCGGATGCAAGAAAGTGCCGATATGATGAAAGTATGTTTTATGGAAGCTCAGTTTCATCCAGATTTGCGGGATAAAATTCAAGCGGAAGTGATTAATAAAATGACCGATGTAGCCGAGGCATTTTTTCAGACAGCTATGGATCGGGGTGTTTACCGCCGGGCAAATCCCCGGTTAGTAGCTCAGGTATTTTTGGGAATGTTTGCTGTAGCTGGTTTTAGCCATGAAACTATTATTGCTCCCGGCTCATCTCCCAAAGCTATCCAAGAAATGGCAGAAGGTATTGCTGATATCTTTCTGCATGGAGTTCTCCCCCAAGATTAAGTTATCAGTGTCTCGGCTATTAATCATTTAAAACCCATATTATAAAAAAAGAGAAAGTTTTGCCGCCCGGAATCATGGCAAAACCTCCCTGAAAATTAAATGTTTTTTAGTTTACGCTTATTTATGCCTAAAAATATTTTTGCTCTGCTGCCCTTGATAGTATTGATGCCTATTTTCATCCTGAGTGATGGGGCAGTTGCTCAACGAACTGGAACTCGAAATCTGCGGAGCTTTTCTGAGCTATGTGCTAACAGGAGTAGTTTATCCACAGCTACTAGGCGGACGGTAGAAGCTCTGCTACTGCAAGCAAATACAACAGATTGTAACCGGGCAGGGCAGGTATTAGGTAGCACTCGCCAAATTAGCTTAGTTGGCCAAAGTATTTCTGACCTTAGCCCGTTCATAACTTTGAGTAGTTTACGGGAATTAAACCTGACAGGAAATGATATTAGCGATCTCTCACCCCTACAATCTCTGCCCAATCTAAATATTTTGCGCCTAGATAATAACCGCATTACAAATCTTGTTCCCTTGCGATCGCTCACCCGCCTCAACGAACTATCCCTAGTTCTTAACCCAATTACGGATCTTAGCCCCCTACGACCCTTAACTAGTTTGACTGGACTTTACCTAGGGGAAAATCAAATTAGTGACATTACTCCCCTCGCTGGTATGACTCGCTTAGGGGAATTATCCTTGGGTAATAACCAAATTAGTAGTATTTCTCCTCTCAGGAGTTTAACTAACCTAGTTACCCTAAAACTCAGCAATAATCAGATTGTCGATCTTAATCCCCTACGGGGTCTGGCTAATTTAGCCTTCCTAGACCTAAATAATAATCAAGTCCGGGATATTACTCCCCTGCGATCGCTCTCCTTTATGCAGAATCTTTCTTTGCAAAATAACCCCATCTCCAAC
>ENA-OBLH01000651-OBLH01000651.1-metagenomes-genome-assembly--contig:-NODE-651-length-10951-cov-3.10554_pt1 | contig 10951 bp, 9 predicted proteins | sample MGYA00153382_OBLH01 | MGnify analysis MGYA00153382 | reverse complement strand
TGATCCTGCTGATCCTGCTGATCCTGCTGATCCTGCTGATCATGGCGACAGGGGTAGCGCCGCCGATGCGGACAGTGACGGGCCGCTGCCACGCAGTGCCTGGTTCCGTCCGCAGTTTCTGGCCATGTGCGCAGCCGCGGCCGCCAGCACGATCGTCCTGTCCGGATGCGACATCGCCTTTGTCGCGGCCCTGCGCGAGTTCGACGCCGTCTCCTTGATCGGCCCGGTGCTGGCGCTCTGGGGTCTGGGGTCGGTGATCGGGGGTCTCGGCTACGGCCTGCTGCGGCGGTCAATCTCGGCGTTCCAGCTCCTGGGCGGCCTCAGCCTGGCGACCTTACCGCTCGCCCTCGCTCCCAGTGTCTGGCCTCTCGCCGCGCTGGGTTTCGTCGCTGGTCTGCTCTGTGCGCCGACGATCACCGCCACGGTTGACCAGCTGAGCAGGGTGGTGCCCGACGCGGCCAGGGGAGAGGCGATCGGCTGGCACGGTTCGGCGATGACCGCCGGCTCGGCGCTCGGTGCTCCGGTGGCCGGTCTGGCGATCGACCAGTGGGGGTGGGGCGGTGGCTTCGTCAGCGTCTCCCTCGCGGGTCTGGCCGTAGCCCTGGCGGGTGCCGGCGCGACCGAGGGCTACCGCCGTTCGCGGCGTCGGGCGGCCGCTCGCCCGGTACCGGTCGGTGATCCGGTGATCCGGTGTCCCGGTGACCGAGTGACCGAGTGATCCGAGTGACCGAGTGATCCGAGTGAGCCATAGGCGGGAATGCCGGGAGCAACGCCCGTCGCACCAGGATTGGCAGTCCGGGCTCTCTCGCTGGTAACCTTGTAGATCGACCGGCTGTGCCGTCAAGAAGCTTCGCCTCACGGTGGTGCTCTCGCAATGGTGGCGCAGCGTGCAAGAGAAGCCTTCAGCACATCGCTTCCACCCGCGTCGGCACGCTCGCAGTTCGCTGCAGTTACAGCCGCCGGGTTCCAGGTCCGCCCGGCTGAGGCGTCGCACCGCTGGTGTGCCGCGTCAGACGTGCAGCGTGTGGCGCCTGCCCCGGCACCCGTCATACGCGGCGGTTTGGTTGGATGCTCTGTTTTCGAAGCTCCTCGCGCACCACGATGGCGAGGGGCTTTTCTCGTCTTCAGGGGTCACCCTTGACGGACAACCCTGTCCACCTTGGACGGACAACAGAGGAGATCCACTATCAGCGAGCCTCGTATCAACGATCGAATCCGGGTTCCGGAAGTGCGTTTGGTTGGTCCCAATGGTGAGCAGGTCGGCATCGTGCGTGTCGAGGACGCTTTGCGTCTGGCTGCCGAGTCGGACCTCGACCTCGTTGAGGTCGCCCCGATGGCCAAGCCTCCGGTCGCCAAGCTCATGGACTTCGGCAAGTTCAAGTACGAAGCAGCCATCAAGGAGCGGGAAGCCCGCAAGAACCAGGTCAACACGGTCATCAAGGAGATCAAGTTCCGTCCGAAGATCGACCCCCATGACTACGCCACCAAGAAGGGTCACGTCGAGCGGTTCCTCAAGGCCGGGGACAAGGTCAAGGTGACGATCATGTTCCGCGGACGGGAGCAGTCCCGGCCCGAGCTCGGATACCGCTTGCTGCAGCGTCTGGCCGCGGACATCGGTGACCTTGGCTTCGTGGAGAGCACCCCCAAGCAGGACGGCCGCAACATGATCATGGTGATCGGGCCGACGAAGAAGAAGGCCGAGGCGAAGGCCGAACAGCGTCGCAAGCGCGAGGACGGCGCCGCGGCTGCCGCGGCCGCGCACGAGGCATCGGCTGCAGCCACCACCGCCGGTCCCGCTGCGGACACCATCGCTGAGGCGGCTGTGCACGCTCCCGCCGAGGCGGCCGTGAACGTTCCTGCTGAGGTAGAGGCCGCAACGACCACCGAGTAGCACCTCTGATTTTTGACAGCTTGACGACAGAACCCCGTGGGTCCGGCTGGACCCGCACGACTGAAGGAGATCGGCACCATGCCGAAGATGAAGACCCACAGCGGCGCCAAGAAGCGCTTCCGCCTCACGGGCACCGGCAAGGTCATGCGTGAGCAGGCCGGTGGCCGCCACCTGCTTGAGCACAAGTCTTCGAAGAAGACCCGCTCGATCGCGAACGACGTGCAGCTGAACAAGCCTCAGGCCAAGAAGATCAAGAAGCTTCTCGGCAAATAGACCGGCACCTCTGAAACACACATTCGTCGTACGAAAATCAAGGCAAGGAGTCTCACGTGGCACGCGTGAAGCGGGCAGTAAACGCCCATAAGAAGCGCCGGGTAGTTCTCGAGCGCGCCAGCGGCTATCGCGGACAGCGTTCGCGTCTGTACCGCAAGGCCAAGGAGCAGGTCACTCACTCTCTCGGGTACGCCTACCGTGACCGTCGCGCTCGCAAGGGTGACTTCCGTCGCCTCTGGATCCAGCGGATCAACGCCGGAGCCCGCGCCAACGGTATGACCTACAACCGATTCATCCAGGGTCTGAAAGTTGCCGAGGTTGAGGTCGACCGCAGGATGCTAGCCGAGCTGGCTGTCAACGACGCAGCGGCCTTTGCCGCTCTTGTTGAGATCTCGCGGTCCCATGCTCCGTCGCAGGCCGTGGCCGACGCCACCGTCTGAGTCATCCCTCGTCTGGGTCTCGCCTCCATTGGGCGCCGGCTCGACGCCCTGCCGCTCTCCTGATCAACAGATGGTGACCACCCGATGCGGTTCATCAGATGCTGACTAATACCGGTTCCGACCGGGTCAGGTCAGTGCGGGCGTTGAGCCGGCGCGCTGTGCGTGATCGGGAGCGTCTGTTCGTGGCCGAGGGTCCGCAGGCTGTCCGCGAGGTCGTCGCGCTTCGGCCTGACGTGGTGCAGGACCTGTATTTCGAGGCGCAGGCGGCAGCGCGTCAGGCGACCGTGCTGGACGCGGCTCGGGCGGCCAATCTGTCCGTCCGTGAGGTCAGCCACGAGGTCCTCGGAGCCATGAGCGACACGAAAGTCCCGCAGGGGATCATCGCGGTCTGTCGACCGGTCGATGTGGATCTTGACACGGTGCTGGATGCGCGCCCCGGGTTCGTGGTCATCCTGGCCAATGTGCGTGACCCCGGCAACGCCGGCACCGTGATCCGTGGTGCGGATGCCGCGGGAGCCGACGCCGTACTGCTCAGCGACTCCAGTGTCGACATCTACAACCCCAAAGTGGTCCGGTCCAGTGTCGGATCGCTGTTCCACCTGCCGGTGGTCACCGGGGAGCCCATCGCCACTGTGCTGGACCGGGTTCGCGCCGCCGGCCTGTTGCTCATGGCGGCCGATGGCGGCGGCGACACCCTCCTGGGAGACGTCGGCAGTGACACGCTGGCCAGGCCTCACGCGTGGGTGATGGGCAACGAGGCCTGGGGCCTTGAACCTGACGTCAGGGCGGCCTGTGACCGCGTGGTTCGGGTCCCGATCTACGGCAAAGCCGAGTCGCTGAACCTTGCCATGGCGGCAACTCTTTGTTTATACCAGTCCGCTGGTGTGCAGAAACGCTCCGGAATTCGCTAGGGTTTACGGATGGGACAAGGGGGCAACGAATCGGCTGCCGAACTTTCCGCTGGGTGGTTCGCTGAAGTTTTCGACCACCATCCCGACGGATTGCTGGTCGCTGACGACCAGGGGCTCCTCGTCTACGTCAACCCAAGAGCCGCCCGCATCGTAGGAATCGCCGTGCCCGAGTTGCTGGGCCAGGACATCCGTAAGGCAATTCCCTTGCAGGAGTACGACGGTCGCCCCTGGTGGGACTGCACCGATCCCTGGAACGGCCTGGCCATCCGCTCCGGCCATCGGGAGAGGCTGCTGGTCATTCCCGGTGTGCACGAAGTTCTGGTGACTGCCAGGTACGTGCGTCCCGGACGCGGTCTGCCGGTGAGCCAGGTCGTGGTTGCGATGCGAGATGCCGAGGCGCGCCGTCGTGCCGAGGCGAACAGCTCGGCGCTGATTTCCACTGTCGCCCACGAGCTGCGCTCCCCGCTCACCTCGGTGAAGGGGTTTTCTTCGACTCTCCTGCGCCGGTGGGACCGCTTCACCGATGACCAGAAGCGGCTGATGTTGCAGACCATCGAGGCCGACGCGGACCGGGTCACCAGGCTGATCACCGAGCTTCTTGACATCTCACGCATCGACGCCGGGCGGCTGCAGGTGCGCAAGCAACCGGTGGACATCTACGCGGCCATCGAGCGTCACATCGAACGATTCGTCGCCAGCGGGTACGAGCGTGAGCGGTTCGCCCTCAGCGGGCATGAAGCGGCATTGCCCGAGGTGTGGGCGGACCCTGACCGGCTCGACCAGATCCTGGCCAACCTGGTGGAGAACGCAGTCCGTCACGGCGAGGGGACCGTCAGCCTGAACGTCGCTCCGGCCGGCGAGGATGATGACGAAGTGGTCGCCGTCACGATCAGCGACGAGGGTGAGGGCATCCCCTCCGAGAACTACCCGATGATCTTCACCCGGTTCTGGCACCGTTCCCGCAGAGGCGGGACCGGGCTGGGCCTGTATGTCGTGCGGGGTCTGGTCGAGGCCCACGATGGGAAGGTCACCGTCGGCAAGGCCCCGTCAGGTGGGGCTGAGTTCCGGTTTACCTTGCCTGCGGGTGCCCCCGAGCACGTCCGCTGATCGTCCGGACACCTCGCAGCACCAGCAAGGCGGGCCTTTAGACTCACCCGTGCGCCTCACGATGCACTCTTCCTTGTGGCGTCCGGCTCACCGAAGATCGATACCGGGACGATGACTGCCACACCATGAGGAAACCGATGCCTGGACCCAACAAGAGCTACGACCCCGTCGAGGTCGCCGCGCTCGACCCTGCAGCCCTCGACGCGGCCGTGGCCGAGGCGCTCACCGTCTTTGCCGCCGCTGACCGCCTCGACTCGTTGAAGGCTGCCCGTCTGGCCCACCAGGGGGATGGCAGTGCTCTGTCGCTGGCCAACCGTGAGATCGGCGCGCTGCCGCCGACCGCCAAGGCTGAGGCGGGCAAGCGGGTAGGGATGGCCCGCGGGCGCGTGGCGAAGGCTCTGGCCGAGCGTCAGAGCCAGCTGGAGCTCGAGCGTGATCGACGGCTGCTCATCGAGGAGGCGGTTGACGTCACCGCGCCGGTGGCTCGGCGGCGGATCGGCTCACGTCACCCCCTGGAGCTGGTCTCCGAGCGGATCGGCGACATCTTCGTCGCCATGGGCTGGGAGATCGCCGAGGGGCCCGAGGTCGAGTCCGAGTGGTTCAACTTCGACGCACTCAACCTCGGTGTCGATCATCCGGCCCGCCAGATGCAGGACACGTTCTTCGTGGCCCCCCCCGACGCCGGCCTGGTCCTGCGCACGCACACGTCCCCGGTCCAGGTCCGCTCAATGCTCGAGCGTGACCTGCCGCTGTACATCGTGTGTCCTGGCAAGGTGTTCCGCACCGACGAGCTCGACGCGACCCATTCCGCGGTGTTCCACCAGGTCGAGGGGCTTGCGATCGCTGAGGGCCTGACGATGGCTCACCTGCGTGGCACCCTTGACCACTTCGTCGAGGCGCTCTTCGGCAAGAGTCTCCAGACACGCCTGCGGCCGTCCTACTTCCCCTTCACAGAGCCCAGCGCCGAGCTGGACTTCCGGTGCTTCATCTGTGGCGGCTCGGACGACCACTGCCGCACCTGTGGTGGCACCGGCTGGATCGAGTGGGGTGGCTGCGGGATGGTCAACCGTGATGTTCTCACGGCGTGTGGCATCGACCCGGATCGATATACCGGTTTCGCGTTCGGCATGGGCATCGAGCGCGCGCTGATGTTGCGTCACGGGGTCAAGGACATGCGCGAGATATTTGAGGGAGACGTGCGGTTCAACACGCAGTTTGGGATGGAGATCTGATGCGGGCGCCTGTTTCGTGGCTGACCGAGTACGTCGAGGGTGTGCCTGTGGCCACCGGCCGCGAGGTTGCCGCCAGCCTGGTCCGGGTGGGTCTGGAGGAGGAGGCCCTGCACGGTGGAGACATAGCCGGCCCGCTCGTCGTGGGTCGCGTCCTGGACTTCGTCGACGAACCCCAGAAGAACGGCAAGACGATCCGCTGGTGTCAGGTCGACGTGGGCCAGAACGGTCAGCGTGTCAGCGAGGGCACGCCTCAGGGCGTGGTCTGTGGCGCAGACAACTTCACAGTGGGCGACCTGGTCGTCGTGGTGCTTCCCGGAGCGGTCCTGCCCGGTGGCTTTGCGATCTCCGCCCGCAAGACCTACGGACATGTCAGCAACGGCATGATCTGCTCGGCCGAGGAGCTGGGGCTCGGAAGCGACGGCGCTGGTGACGAGCACGGCATCGTGGTGCTGCAGAGGCTGCTCGGCGATCAGGAGGCTGCCAATCTGACTCCGGGCGACGATGCGATCGAGCTCCTTGGCCTGGCCGACGAGGTCGTCGAAGTCACAGTCACCCCGGACCGTGGCTACTGCCTCAGCCTGCGTGGCATGGCTCGTGAGTACGCCCACGCCACCGGCGGGACCTTCGCAGACCCCGCCGAGATGGCCTCGGCGGCACCCAATACCAGCGGGTATGCCGTACGGCTCGACGACGAGGCTCCACTGAACGGTCGCGAGGGGTGCGACCGATACGTGGCGCGGGTGGTGCGAGGGGTGAGCGCCTCAGCGGCCACGCCCCCCTGGATGCAGAAGCGGCTCACCCAGATGGGGATGCGACCCATCTTGCTGGCCGTCGACGTGACCAACTACGTGATGCTTGAGCTGGGTCAGCCGCTGCATGCCTTCGACGTCTCGACCCTGCACGGGCCCATCGTGGTGCGCCGCGCCCAGCCCGGTGAGTCCCTGACAACCCTCGATGGCGTCCAGCGAACGCTCTACCCCCAGGACCTGCTGATCACCGATGGGGGAACGGCCGTCCTGGCCATCGCCGGGGTGATGGGCGGCGCCGCCTCCGAGGTCGGCCCGTCCACCACTGACGTGCTGGTGGAGGCTGCGCACTTCGACCCGACCTCGGTGGCAAGATCCTCGCGTCGGCACAGGCTGACCACCGAGGCATCCAAACGGTTCGAGCGCGGGGTGGACCCTGACGTCACCGGGATCGCCGCCCAGCGCGTAGTGGACCTCCTGGCGGAGTTCGGCGGGGGAGTCGCCGAAGAGGGCGTCACGGACGTGGATCATCGTCCGGCACGTCCCCGTCTCGACCTCGATCCCAGCCTGCCGGCCAGGCTGGTCGGTCTGCCCTACAGCCATGACGAGGTGGTCGAGACCCTGCGCGAGATCGGCTGCGACGTCCTTGAGATGGACGGGGCAGGGCCGAAGACACCAACCCTGTCCATCCTGCCCCCCTCCTGGCGTCCGGACCTGACCAATGGCCCTGACTTCGCCGAAGAGGTCGTGCGACTGCGGGGCTACGACCAGATTCCGTCGCTGCTTCCCCGGGCAGGCAGCGGCCGTGGTGCGACCCATGGTCAGCGGGTGCGGCGAGTGGTGGCCAACACCCTGGCGGGGCAAGGCTTTGTCGAGGTGCTGACCTATCCGTTCGTGTCGGAGAAGAACCATGACGACCTGGGGCTGGAGGCTAACGACCCGCGCCGGACGACCGTGCGTATCGCCAACCCCCTCTCGGACGAGGCACCGTTGATGCGCACTTCGGTGCTCTCGACCCTGGTCGAGGCGTTGCGCCGCAATGTCTCCCGGGGAGCGCGGGATGCCGCCGTCTTCGAGGTGGGACTGGTCACCCGTCCCTTGTGGGAGCCACAGGCGGCGCCCGTGCCTGGCACCGACAGACGTCCGGATGACGTGACTCTTGCCCAGATCCTGGACGCGGTTCCACCCCAGCCGCGCAGAGTCGCGTTCGCACTGGGCGGCGACGCGGATCCTGCCGGGTGGTGGGGACCCGGCAGGGCCGCCGACTGGACCGATGCGGTGGGTGCCGCCACGGCGATTGCGTCTGCGCTGGCGGTGGAGCTGGTCGTCGTCCCCGATGAACATCCGCCTTGGCACCCCGGCCGCTGTGCGCGACTGGAGCTGGCTGACGGGACGCTCGTCGGTCATGCCGGAGAGCTGCATCCCAAGGTCGTCGCGGCCCTGGGGGTTCCGTCACGCACCTGCGCGGCTGAGCTGGACGTCGATGTTCTCACGGTCGCCAGCGACGTCACGGTCCAGGCCCGGGAGCTCTCCACCTTTCCGGTGGCCCAGAGCGACGTCGCGCTCGTGGTCGACGAGACGGTCAGCGCCGCTGCCCTTGAGTCGGCCTTGCGACAGGGGGCAGGCGAGATGCTCGAGTCGATCTCGCTGATGGACATCTATCGCGGTGACCAGGTCGGGCCGCAGCGCAAGTCCCTTGCCTACCGTCTGGTCTTCCGTGCGCCCTCGCGCACCCTGACCACCAAAGAGGTCAACGGCCTTCGGGACCGGGCGATCGCGACGGCAGCGACCGCGGTGGGTGCGGTCCAGCGCGGTGCCTGAGGTGCCTGAGGTGCCTGAGCCGTCTGACGTGCCTGCGGCTGTGTCGGTCCGGGTCGCGATGGTCACCGGTGCCTCGCGGGGCATCGGTGCGGCGATCGCCAGAGCCCTCGCCACCCGCGGGTATGCCGTGTGCCTGCTCGCGCGCGATGGCGCGGCTGCGGCCGGGGTCGCCGCCGAGATCGGGGCGAGAGGCGGCCGGGCGGTGGCCAGGTCCCTCGACGTGACCGACGAGGCCGCTGTCGGCGAGGCGACCGAAGCGGCGCTGTCGCTCTGGGGTCGCATCGATGTGCTGGTCAACAATGCCGGGTTGATCGAGCGCGAGGTGCCGCTGTGGGAGGCGGACGTGGAGCAGTGGTGGTCGGTCATCACCACGAACGTCCGGGGCCCCTTCCTGATGACGCGCGCCGTCGTGCCGCACATGCTCGCGGCCGGGGGAGGTCGGGTCGTCAACCTCAACAGCGGGGCCGGCACGGCGGAGCGGGCGGAGCTGAGTGCCTACTGCGCCAGCAAGTCCGCTCTGGCGCGGATCACCGGGAGCACCCATCTGGCGGGCTGGGCCCAGGGCATCCGGGCTTTCGACCTCGCCCCCGGCCACGTGCGCACCGAGATGACCTTGTCGATGGATCTGCACCGGGGCCGGACAGAGTGGACAGACCCGGCGCAGGTTACCGATCTGGTGCTGGCGATGGCCGGCGGCGAGCTGGACGCCTGGTCGGGGCGTTTCGTGAGGGCGGGGGCTGACACGCCGGCCACGCTGAGGGAACGGGCCGGGCTCGGGATGGACCACGACGCGCGCACCCTCCGCCTGAGGCCCTGGGGAGCGACCGACCCGCTCCGATAGACCTACTGGGCTTCGCCCAGGGGACGTGGACTGCCCCGCCCGAGACCTGCGTCATCCGGAGACCTGCGCTCCCCGTCCCCGAGACCGGCCATGCTCCGCGACGCGTTCTGCATATATTCCCAGTAAGGTGTATAGTCATGCACATGATCAGGGCCGCGGTTGCAGGTTCCAGCGGCTATGCCGGTGGCGAGATCGTGCGCCTGCTGCTGGGACACCCCGACATCGCCGTGGGAGCCCTCACGGCGGCCTCCAGCGCGGGCACCCGCCTGGGCGAGATGCATCCGCACCTCACCCCGCTCGCCGATCGCGTGCTTGTTGAGACCACACCCGAGACGTTGGCCGGCCATGATGTTGTCTTCCTGGCCCTGCCGCACGGAGCTTCCGCGGCGATCGTGGACCAGCTGGCCGGCGACGTGATCGTGATCGACTGCGGTGCCGACTTCCGGTTGGCCGATGCCGGGCAGTGGAAACAGTTCTACGGCAGCGACCACGCCGGTTCCTGGCCCTACGGTCTGCCTGAGCTGCCCCTGCCAGCCGGGCGTCAAGGCCGTCAGGCCTTGGCCGGCGCGCGCCGGATCGCCATTCCCGGCTGCTACCCCACCGCGTGCAGCCTGGCTCTGGCGCCGGGATTCGTCGCGGGGATCCTCGAGGTCGACGACGTGGTCATCGTCGCGGCCAGCGGCACGTCAGGGGCGGGCAAGTCCCTCAAGCCGCACCTGCTCGGCGCGGAGACCATGGGCTCGATGTCGCCCTACGGGGTCGGCGGCACCCATCGGCATACCCCCGAGATCGAGCAGAACCTCAGCGCCTCGGCCGGGCAGTCGGTCACGGTCTCGTTCACGCCGACCCTGGCGCCGATGCCGCGAGGAATTCTGGCCACCTGCACCGACCGGGTGAGGCCCGGGACGACGGCGGCCATGGTGCGGGCAGCCTGGGAAGCGGCGTACGTCGACGAGCCCTTCGTTCATCTGCTGCCCCCGGGGCAGTGGCCGCGTACCGCCGACGTGCTGGGCAGCAACAACGTGCACCTTCAGGTGGCCATGGACGAACGCAGCGGTCGGGTGATCGCCGTGGCCGCGGTCGACAACCTCACCAAGGGCACGGCGGGGGCTGCGGTGCAGTGCGCGAACCTTGCCCTCGGGCTGCCCGAGACCACAGCACTTCCCACGACAGGACTGGCACCATGAGCGTTACCACCCCCGCCGGATTCCGCGCAGCCGGTGTGACCGCCGGTCTCAAACCCAGCGGCAGGCCTGACCTGGCGCTGGTCGTGAATGACGGGCCGGACCATTACGGCGCCGCGGTTTTCACCGGCAACAGGGTCGAGGCCGCGCCGGTGACCTGGAGCCGTCAGGTGCTGGCCGACGGCCGGGTTGATGCGGTCGTGCTCAACTCGGGCGGAGCCAACGCCTGCACCGGGGCTGCTGGTTTCGCCGACACCCACCGCAGCGCCGAGTACCTGGCCGCCGCGCTCGGGGTCTCGCCCGGAGACGTGGTCGTGGCCTCCACCGGCCTGATCGGCGAGCTGCTGCCGATGGACAAGATCACCTCCGGGATCGACCTGGCCGTCGCCGCGCTGTCCAGCGCCGGAGGCCAGGGCGCTGCCACCGCGATCATGACGACCGACACCGCCGACAAGCAGGCGCTGGCAACCGGGTCGGGATGGTTGGTCGGGGGGATGGCCAAGGG
>ENA-OBLH01000650-OBLH01000650.1-metagenomes-genome-assembly--contig:-NODE-650-length-10962-cov-5.56092_pt1 | contig 10962 bp, 13 predicted proteins | sample MGYA00153382_OBLH01 | MGnify analysis MGYA00153382 | reverse complement strand
TCGAACTGGCCGAGGATCTTGTTGTCCGCCGCCATCTCGCGCTCGCCCTGGAACACGCGGATCGTCACCGCGCCCTGATTGTCGTCGGCGGTCGAATAGGTCTGCGACTTCTTGGTCGGGATCGTCGTGTTGCGGTCGATCATCCGCGTGAACACGCCACCCAGCGTTTCGATGCCAAGCGACAAAGGCGTCACGTCGAGCAGCAGCACGTCCTTGACGTCGCCCTGCAACACACCCGCCTGAATCGCGGCACCCATCGCCACGACTTCGTCAGGGTTCACGCCGGTGTGCGGCTCTTTGCCGAAGAAGTTCTTCACGACTTCGCGGACGCGCGGCATGCGCGTCATGCCGCCGACGAGGACAACCTCGTCGATCTTGTCCGCCGTCAGACCCGCGTCGGTCAGTGCCTTTTTGCAAGGCTCCAGCGTGCGCGTGACGAGGCTTTCGACCAGCTTTTCGAGGTCGGCACGGGTCAGCGTCTCGACCAGATGCAGCGGCGTCGTCGTGCCGCCCTCCATGCGCGCGGTGATGAACGGCAGGTTGATCTCGGTTGTCGCCGACGACGACAGTTCGATCTTGGCCTTTTCGCCCGCTTCCTTCAGCCGCTGCAATGCAAGCTTGTCGGTCTTGAGGTCGAGGCCTTCCTTCTTTTTGAAGGCATCGGCCAGAAACTCGACGATCTTGTTGTCGAAATCTTCACCGCCGAGGAAGGTATCGCCGTTGGTCGACTTCACTTCGAACACGCCATCGCCAATCTCAAGGATCGAGATGTCGAAGGTGCCGCCGCCGAGATCGTAGACCGCGATCGTCTTGCCGTCCTGCTTCTCAAGACCATAGGCCAGCGCCGCTGCGGTCGGCTCGTTGATGATGCGGAGCACGTCGAGGCCCGCGATCTTGCCGGCATCCTTCGTCGCCTGCCGCTGGGCGTCGTTGAAGTATGCCGGAACGGTCACGACAGCCTGGGTGACGGTCTCGCCAAGATAGCTCTCGGCGGTTTCCTTCATCTTTTGCAGGATGAAGGCGCTGATCTGCGCGGGCGAATAATCTTCGCCACCGGCCTTCACCCACGCATCGCCATTCGGACCTTTGCTGATCGTGTAAGGGACCAGCTCGGTGTCCTTCTTGGTGATCGGGTCGTCATAGCGGCGACCGATCAGGCGCTTCACTGCGAAAATCGTGTTGTCGGGGTTGGTCACCGCCTGACGCTTGGCGGGCTGGCCGATCAGGCGCTCGCCGTCCTTGGCAAAGGCGACAATCGAAGGCGTCGTGCGCGCGCCTTCCGAATTTTCGATAACCTTGGGTTTGCCGCCCTCCATGACCGACACGCACGAATTCGTGGTGCCGAGGTCGATCCCGATAACTTTTGCCATAGTAATATCATGCCCTGATTGTTGGTGGGACGTCGCCATGCGGCGCCGAGCCCGGTTGATAGTCTCACAGTGCGATATAGGTGGCGGTTCCCTTGCCGCAAGAAGCAGCACTGCCTAGCTTGGCACCGAAACCGGACGAGAGGACATCCGAATGCGTGCGCTGGCCCTGATGACGATTGCAACAAGTGTCGCGCTGGCGGGGTGTGCGGGCAAGCCGACCGAACCGATGGTCAGCGACATGGTCGTCCGCATGGCCGCCAATCCGAAAGCGCCCTCGGCTGGTTATTTCACTGTCAAGGGCGGACCCAAGGACGACACTCTGTTGTCGGTCACTTCGCCCGTCGTGATCCGCATCGAGATGCACGAGAGCATGACCGGTGGCGGCATGGCCGGCATGAAGCCGCTCGACGGCGGTGTGGCGATCCCGGCAAACGGCACCGTCAAATTCGAACAGGGCGGCAAGCACATCATGCTCTATAATATCAATCCGGGCATGAAGACCGGTCAGACCATCCGGCTCGATTTCGTGTTCGCCAGCGGCCTTCAGCTTCAGGCCTATGCGCCGCTGCGTGCGCCCGGTTCGGCGGAGTAAATCATGACAGGGCGTCCGCTGACGCCGTCGGAGGTTGCACTCGCGCGGTCGATATTCGGCAATGCCATCGACTATGCTCCGGTACGGGTCCACCAGCGCAAATGGGCGTTTTTCCAGCCGCGTACGACCGTCATGGCCCCCGACGGGCACATCTGGTTCCACCAGGATGACGCTCGCTACAGCGAGGACTTCTGCGGCTGCGCGCCCGACATGCAGGGACTGTTCCTGCACGAGATGACGCATGTCTGGCAGCGGCAACAGGGGATATTCCTGCCGCTGCGCCGCCACGCGTTCTGCCGCTATGGCTATGCGCTCAAACCCGGGCAGCGGTTCGAGCGATACGGGATCGAGCAGCAAGCGGAAATCGTCCGCCACGCTTTCTTGCTGCGCGAAGGGCGCGCCGTTCCCGGCGCGCCCCCGCTCGACCAATACCGCTCGCTGCTGCCGTTCGACCCTATTTGATATAGACCTCGACGCGGCGCGCTTCGGCGGCGGTCACGGTCGCGTCAGTCGCGGCCTCGGGCTTGATCAGTTCGATCGCGGTGTCGGGTATCGTCGCCGCAACCAATGCCGCCTTCACCGCCTCGGCGCGCTTTTTCGACAGCGCGGCGTTCAGCGCCGCATTGCCGGTCGGGTCGTTATAGCCCGACACGCCGAGCGTGCTGCCCGCATGGGCGTCGAGATAGGCTTTCATCGTGGCAGCCTCACCCGCGAACTCGGGTGCAACATCGGCTTTTCCAGTGGCGAAATAGACTTTCACCAACGGCTTTTCGTCGCGGACTTCGGCGATGATTCCGGCACCCTCGGGAATGGCAACCTCGGTCACCGGCGCTGCCACGGCGGGCACGGCAGAGGGCGCCGCGACGTCATAGGTGCGCGGTTTGCCGGCCATGAACGCCCAGATCACTGCCAGCGCGGCCAGCGCCAGCAGCAGCCACATCAAGCCGCTGCCCACACCTTTGCCGCCGAACAGGTTGAGCTTGCGGCCGAGCGGGCTCGATCCGTCGCGCCAGTGCCCGACCATCGACAGGCCTGCCGATGTCTCGGCAGCCAGCACAGCCGCGCCGCCCGCGACTGCGGCAACCTTCGCAACGGGTGCAGCTGAGACAGCAGCAGCGACCGCCACCGGTGCTGCCGCAACACTAACCGGCGCAGCGCTCATGGCCGCACCACCAACAGCTGCGAGTGCCACTGCCGGAGCCGCTGTTGCAGCCGCCTTGGGCTTGGCGGCGCGCGTCACTGGCGCTTTGGCCTTAGCCGCACCGCCAACGAGCGCGAGACCCGCAGCGGCAGCCGCTACCGGTGCCGCTTTTGCCGCCGTTGCCTTGGCTGCCTTCACGAACAGCGAATGCATCCCGAACCGGTCGGACAACAGATAATAAACCGTGACACGGTTCTTGGTCCGGTCGCCCTTCATCCGTGTGCCGACCTCGGCAATCGCGGCATCGAGCACCTCATCGCTATCAGTCAGGCCGCATTTCTTCTTGAGAAAATTGTTGCGAACGCGGGCGAGTTCGGTCGGGTCGGAGAACGACACCAGCGACGAATCGACCTTTTGCAGGGCGATCCCGCAATAGCGAACGATCCCCGCGATCACGCCGTCATCGGCATCCGGCGCGTAAATCTTGACGTCGCTTGCCCAGTCTTTTGCCATATCATTCTCTCCCCGTGACCGCGTCCCTGCGCGAACCCTTGCTACGCTAGCGTATCGATTGCAAAAAATAAGCCGCAATCATTTCGTGCGCGGGAAATGCAAACAATTGTCGCCCGGGCGGTGCGGGCCGCGATGGTTGGAAGCCGTCGCAACTGCGGCTATCTCCAGAACGAAGGAGTATCGCCTTGGATCAGCCGCTCGACACATTCCGTTCCTCGACCTGGGGCTGGCTGCGCGGGACGCTCGCCGGATGGGCGACGCTGCTGCTGTGCCTTATCGGGATCGGGCTGGTGATCGTCCTCGTCAAATGGATCGAGAATCTGACGACCACCTACGAGATTTCAGAGGACCGCCTGATCCTCCGCAAGGGCATTTTCGTCAAAAGCATCGACGAGATTGAGCTTTACCGTGTGAAGGACGTGCGGCTCGACTTCACCCTCATCAACCAATGGGCGAGCATCGGTACGATCACGGTCACATCGAGCGACGAGACAACGCGCGAGGCACCGCTGGTCATCCGCGATGTCGATGATGCAAATGCGCGCCGCGAAACGCTGCGGAAACTGGTCGAAGCGGCGCGGGTGAAACGGCGGGTGCGCGAGCTGGATGTCGGGGGCGAGGGGTTGGCTTAACCCGCCCGCGCGACCCCAACCATCGCCGCACGCAACAGTCGGTCGCGGATCATGTAGCCCGCCTGCATTTCCTGCACGATCGTGCCCGGCTCCAGATCGCTCGGCACTTCCATCATCGCCTGATGCTTGTTGGGGTCGAGTTTCTCACCGACCGACGCAATACGCGTGATGCCGTGGCGCTCGAACACCTTCTCCATCTCGCGGCCGGTCGCCTCAAGGCCGACGACCAGCCCCTTGAACTTGTCGTCGTCGCGCAATTCCTGCGGAATCGTCTCCAGCGCGCGCGACAGATTATCGGCGACCGACAGCACATCGCGGGCAAAGCCGGTCGCGGCATAGGCGCGCGCGTCCTGAGCGTCCTTTTCCATCCGGCGGCGCACGTTTTGCGTCTCGGCCTGGGCATAAAGCACGGCCTGTTTCGCCTCGGCAAGTTCCGCCTCTAGCGTCTTGAACCGTTCCTCGGGATCGGGCTCGGCCGGCGCACCTTCGGCGATCATCTCGTCCTCGGCGGCCAGTTCTTCTGCGATTTCGTTCTCGTTCATCCCATCAATCTCGATAATGTCTGTGCCGTGAAATCCACCATGGGAACCACGCGGGCGTAGTTCAACCGGGTGGGGCCGATAACGCCGACGACGCCGACGACCCGGCCATCGCGTCCGTGATAGGGGGCCGCTATCACCGACGAGCCCGACAGCGCAAACAGGTTATTTTCCGCGCCTATGAATACTTTGGCGGCGGACGCATCGCGTGCGGAGCCGAGCAGGGTCGCAATCGCTTCCTTGCCCTCGATCTCGTCGAGCAATTGTCGGACACGATCGAGGTCGGCCATCGCCGCGTCGTCGATCAGGTTCGCCGCCCCCCGCACGATCAGGACGGGCCGCGCCGCGCCGTCTTGCGACCAGACCGCCAACCCCCGCGCAATCAACTCGCGCGATGCGGCATCGAGCGCGGCGCGTTCGTTCCGCAACTCGCCCGAAATCCGCGCTTGCGCCTCGACCAGCGTCAGCCCGGTCAGCCGCGCCGACATGTAATTGCAGGCTTCTGACAGCGCATCGGGACCAAGACCGTCGGGCAATTCGACTACGCGGTTCTCGACCGATCCGTCGTCGCCGACCAGCACCGCCAGCGCCTGTCCCGGCGATAACGCTACGAAAGCAAACTGGCGCACCCGCACTTCGCGCGGCGGGATAAGCACCAGCCCCGCACAGGCCGACAGACCCGAAAGCGCCGCTGTCGCTGCCGCCAGCGCATCCTCGACCGGCCCGGCGCTCGCAAGCCGCCCCTCGATGACCGCGCGCTCCTCGACGGTCGGCTCGGCGGCCTGCATCATCCCGTCGACAAAAAGCCGCAACCCGGTCTGCGTCGGCATCCGCCCCGCCGATGTGTGCGGATGGTCGAGCAGTCCCGCTTCCTCCAAGTCCTGCATGACGTTGCGGATCGAGGCGGGCGACAGGTTGAGACCCGACAGTTTCGAGATCGTTCGCGACCCGACCGGTGCGCCCGAATCGAGATATTGTTCGACGACAACGCGAAACACGTCGCGCGCGCGGGTCGTCAGTTCCTGAACGGGTGCGGACATGAGCAGCGCTAACGAGCCGCGAGTGCGAAGACTTTTCGCTCAAGATCGCGATATGTCACGTCCGGGAAATCTTTCTCCTGCCGCACAATCTTGATCATCTCCGAACATTTTCGCTTCGCCATATCGCGCTGGCCCTCCAACATGGCGATTGCAGCTTCTGCCGCAAGTGTCAGTTGAGGTATCTCCGAAGGCGGTTCGAGTTCCGCTAGCGCCGCCTTTGCGCGGCCCGGATCATGTTCGTGAGCGGCAGCCAAAAAAGCCTCGCAGGCGACGAGCCAGTGACTGACGCCATATCGAGCACGGAAGTCATTTAGCAGGCGGCGAGCCGCCGGAATGTCAGGGGAGTCTACGTCGAGAGCCCGACCTACGACCACGCTGTCAATAAAGCGCGCAATTCCCTCATCTCTTTGCGAGCTGACAATCACTTGTTGCACCATCCATTCCGGGAGGTTTCGCAAGCGGACGGAGGCCTGAAGCATAGCAGCCAACCAGGACAACGACCGACCTTTAACGTCAATCGGTCGTTGTTTCAGCGCAGCAAGGATTTTGTATCCGTCGCTCGTCGTAGGGCCGCGAACGTGAGGAATAATCGTCCCAAAAAACATCGCAAGTGATTGGACGCCGAATGCGCCACACAGTATTGGTGTGGATACTGTCGAGAATTCACCTAGGTCGGGCACCAGCCACGCGCCGATGAACATGCTCATCGCATAACCGAGGCTCGCAATGGGACCGCCAGCAGTATAGCCAATATCTCGTGGGTTGGTGGCAAGTTTCAAAGTTGGCGGTGCAGCCAGAACCCAGCCCGACGCATAGTGTCGCTTTGCGCGAGGTACCCAGGCAAAATCGCGATTTGGTAACTGAAATCCCAATGGCCCAATCACGACAACAATCACCCGCCAACCGACAGCGTGCGCGGCCGCAGCGTGCCCCAATTCATGAACCGCGATGGCAAAAAAGAGGCCGACCGGCGCGACGAGAAAAATGCCGATGAAGTGCAGCCCAGAACCGAACGAGCCAGCGAACAAAAGGACACTGTAAAACCACAGCGCTCCGGAGATGACGGTGGCAACGATTCGGAGCGCCAATGGTTATCGCCGCCGCGACATTACGAGGCAGCCCACGCCGACGGTCGCCAGCAAGACGCCCCACACGGCCCAGATACGCTGGTCGAGCATGAAGCTCGACGCTGGCCACATCACGATACCCGTCCCCTGCCCGATCCACAGCAAGCCCATCAGCGTTGCAAGGATGCCGACAATCGTCAGTGCAATTTTCATGAGTTTCGTTCCCCGTTGACGGCTGGCGCATGACCAGTTGCGTCGCTAGATGCCCGCTTTCATTCATGAAGGACAGCCCCGTATGCGCCCCTCCGGCCGCGCCCCCGATCAGATGCGAACGATTGCCCTAGAGGCCGGTTTCACGATTCACGCCGAAGGGTCGGTGCTCGTCAGCTTCGGCGACACGCGCGTGCTGGTGACCGCCAGCGTCGAAGAACGCGTCCCGCCGTTCCTGCGCGGCAAGGGCGAGGGCTGGGTGACCGCCGAATATGGGATGCTGCCGCGTGCCACGCACACACGCGGGTCGCGCGAAGCGGCCAAGGGCAAGCAGTCGGGCCGCACGCAGGAAATTCAACGGCTTATCGGGCGATCCTTGCGTGCGGTGGTCGATATGAAACTGCTCGGCGAACGCCAGATCACGATCGACTGCGATGTGATTCAGGCCGACGGCGGCACGCGTACGGCGTCGATTTCGGGCGGCTGGGTCGCGCTGCGCCTCGCCGTCGACAAATTGATTGCCGAGGGCAAACTGACCGCCGACCCGATCACGCAACAGGTCGCCGCGATCAGCTGCGGCATCTACGAAGGCACGCCGGTTCTCGACCTCGACTATATCGAGGATTCGAACGCCCACGCCGATGCCAATTTCGTGCTGATCGGAGACGGCAATATCGCCGAGGTTCAGGCGACGGCCGAGGGCGCGACCTACGACGAGGAAGCGCTGTTGCGCCTGCTGCGATTGGCGCGGATCGGCTGTTCGGAGATCTTCGCGGCGCAGAAGGCGGCAACGGGGCGGTGAGGAAACTCACCCCCGGCCCCCTCGTCATCGCCAGCCACAATGCCGGGAAAGTCCGAGAAATCCGCGCCTTGCTCGCTCCCTATGGCATCGAACCGGTATCGGCGGCATCGCTCGACCTGCCCGAACCCGACGAAACCGGCACCACGTTTGCCGCGAATGCGCTGCTCAAGGCGGTGTCATCATGTGACCTGTCCGGCCTGCCCGCGCTCGCCGACGATAGCGGTCTGTGCGTCGAGGCATTGGGTGGCGAACCTGGCGTCTACACTGCCAATTGGGCCGAAATCGTGCCGGGCGACTCAAGCAAGCGCGACTGGATGCACGCGATGCGGACGGTCGAGGACCGGTTGCAGGCACTCGGCCCCGACGCGTCGCGCTCGGCGCATTTCGTCTGCACCCTGGCGCTGGTCTGGCCCGACGGCAGCGACGCACTGTTCGAGGGGCGAGTCGAGGGCACGCTGGTTTGGCCGCCGCGCGGCGACAAGGGGTTCGGTTATGATCCGGTCTTCGTGCCGCTGGGCTATACCGAAACCTTCGGCGAGATGGACCCGGACGCCAAACACGCGATCAGTCACCGGGCGGATGCCTTTGCCAAGCTGGTGGCCGCCGTCTTTTGAACCGGCGGCCGCCCGCGTTCAGCGGCTGACCGCGCTGCCGCCGCTCGTTGCCAACACGATCCCGCCGATAACGCCCACTGCGGAAAGCAGCCCGATCAACAGACCGTTGCCCTTTTTGACGACGGCCAGTTTGGCCGCTGCCGGAGCCGGTGCCGCGGGCGCCTGCACAACAGCGGGTGCCGGTGCCTCGTAAGCCGGGGCGGGCGGTGCCGGTTGCGCGACTTCGATCGGCGGAGCGGGTTTGACAGCGGCGGGCTTGGCCGCAGCTTTGCGGACATAATTGGGTTTCGCCTTCGCCTTGGCGGCACGCGGGACGTAACGGGGGTTCGAGGCATCGGCCATCGCCGGTAGTGGCGCAACGCCGAGCGCGGCGACACCGAGCATGGCCATGAGGCCGCTGCAGCGCTGGAACAGTGATTTCGTTGTCATGGTTAACCCCCCGGGACTGCGCCGAATGCAATCGACTGCAAGAGCATGACGACTGCGAAACGAAGCCGCAAGCCGTAACGTCAAGCGTGACATTGGTTTACGGTTTGGACGCTATAGTTGGGGGTTATCGTTTGGCCTTACGGACGACAGGCGCGATCACCAGCGGGCGCAACTCAACACCCATGACATTACCGGCGGCCAGATAGCGGCAGACCAGAAAATCATCGTCGGCACTGCTGGCAATGGCGCAGCCAACGCTCGTCGTCCCTGGCCAGACCGCTTGGGTATAATGCCCGACGACGGTCCAGTTACCCGTGCGGCTGATGTCGGGGAACTTGCCCGGCCGGTAGTCCTTGCGTTCGTCGATCCAGCTATCGGCCATGGCGCGGTACTCGAACGCGCCGCGCGTCCCCATCCACAAGTTTTCGCCCTGCCGTACTTTTACGCCGCGCTGGGGATCGTGCGCGAAGCGGTTTTCGCGCGCGAGTGTGCGGGCAAAGGCCAGCGCGTGTTGCGCGAGTGGCTCGCTCCAGACCAGCGGCACCGACCCGAATGCCACCCGCGCGCGATTGTGGACGTCGAGCATCGCCGTCCGCAACAGTGCATCGCTCCGGGCGGCAGGACGACCATCCCATTCGCCGGTGAACGAATGGGCCTGCGCCGAAAGGGCGATTGGCGTCGCCAGAAGCGAGGCCGTAAGGAGCGCGCGAACGAACATGGCGATTGCCCCTACCCTGCCCGCGCTTAACGCATTCCGAACGCCGCGCGACAACGGTGGAGAACCATTTGCGCTCTACGTCCACTGGCCGTTCTGCGTGTCGAAATGCCCCTATTGCGATTTCAACAGCCATGTCCGCGCCGAAGTCGATCAAGCGGCGTGGCGCGCGGCACTGCTTACCGATCTGGCGCATGAAGCAGCGATGCTGCCGGGACGGACGCTGGGGTCGATCTTTTTCGGTGGAGGAACGCCCTCGCTTATGCCGCCTGAGACCGTCGCTGCGATCATTGATGCGGCGGCGGGGCATTGGCAGGCCGCCGATGATGTCGAGATTACGCTGGAAGCCAACCCGTCATCGGTGGAGGCGGCGAAATTCGCCGATCTGGCGGCGGCAGGCGTCAACCGGGTGTCGCTGGGGCTACAGGCGCTCGACGATGCAACGCTCGCGTTCTTGGGGCGCGCACATTCGGTGGACGAGGGATTGGAGGCGCTGGAGACGGCGCAAGCGGCGTTCGGTCGGGTGAGTTTCGACCTGATCTACGCGCGGCCCGATCAATCACCACAGGCGTGGGACGCCGAACTCGTCCGCGCGCTGTCGTTCGGGACCGAGCATCTGTCGCTCTACCAACTGACAATCGAGCCGGGGACGCGCTTTGCGACGCTGTTTCAGCAGGGCAAATTGACCCCGCTCGACGGCGATGCGGCAGCAGATATGTTCGAAAGCACCCGCACGCGGCTTTCGGCGGCGGGGCTGCCCGCGTACGAAATTTCCAATCACGCGCGTGCAGGTGCCGAGAGCCGCCACAACCTGACCTATTGGCGCTACGGCGATTACGCAGGTGTCGGCCCCGGCGCGCATGGACGGCGCGACGGAGTTGCGACGGTGCGGCATAAAAAGCCCGAGAACTGGCTGGGCGCGGTGGCGCGCAACGGGCACGGCATGGTCAGCGAGGACGTCCTGCCTGCCCGCGACCGTGCCGTCGAGGCGCTGCTGATGGGATTGCGTCTGCGCGAGGGGGTCGATGTCGACCGGATTGCCGCGCGTAGTGACGTTCCGGAACCGGTCGATGTGGCGGCGGTCGAACACCTCGTGGCAATCGGGCTAATCGCCTTTGCGCCGCCGCGATTGACCGTCACCGAACGCGGGTTCGGTGTGCTGGATGCGATTTTGGCGGAGGTGGTTGCCACATGAGCCGGGGACACCCTATTGGGTGTCTCCTGTTAGATCGCGCGTCGAATGGGACACCGAATACGGTGTCCCGGCGGCATCCCTAAAACCCGCGCGGTGCCGCATC
>ENA-OBLH01000649-OBLH01000649.1-metagenomes-genome-assembly--contig:-NODE-649-length-10975-cov-2.67985_pt1 | contig 10975 bp, 6 predicted proteins | sample MGYA00153382_OBLH01 | MGnify analysis MGYA00153382 | reverse complement strand
GAAAATTCGGAGTGGTCCGGGTGATGGACTGGGGACTGGCGAAAATTCTGGACGGGCAGCACGCCGGGGAGCCGATTCCGGAGACTGGGGAGAATGGTGGACGAGGCAGGATGCGGGGACTGGTTTCGGATCCAAATGACGACGGGGAAGCAGCCTCGGGCCTGGTATTGGGCAAGGTCATGGGCACGCTCGCCTACATGGCACCGGAGCAGGCAAACGGCGAGATCGATCACCTCGACAAGCGGGTGGATGTCTTTGGACTGGGTGCGATCCTGTGTGAGATCCTCACGGGCCGGCCACCCTACATCGGCAGGGACCCCGAGGAACTTTACCGCAAGGCGGTGCGCGCCGATCTTGGTGATGCTGTTTCGCGTCTGGATAGTTGTCTCGCCGACACCCAATTGGTCAGCCTGGCAAAATATTGCCTCAAAGCGGATCCCGGCGAACGCCCTCAGGACGGCCGTGCTGTTGCCAAAACGGTGACGGCGCAGCTTGAAGCCGATTTGAACAGGTCAGCCCTGGATCTGGCCCGCTTCTTTGAGCTTTCCCCTGATATGTTCTGCCTGGCGAGCCTTGACGGGTATTTCCAGCGTGTGAATGAAAATTTCACCCGCGTCCTGGGATTCTCCAAAGCGGAACTGGTCTCGCGCCCGTTCCTTGATTTCGTCCACCCGGACGACCTCCCGCAGACTCTCCTGCAAATGGGCAAGCTCTCGCATGGCCTGCCGGTCGTCCGGTTTAAAAATCGCTATCGGGATGTGGACGGCAACTATCGTTGGTTCGAGTGGACCGCCAAGTCGATCCCGGAAGAAGGGGTGATTTTTGCGATCGCCCGCACCGATGAAATCGACTTCGGATCGTGCCCGGTGGGTTTGCAGGACAAGGGCTGATCGTTTCAACCACGCCAGGCTGGTGAGCCCACCGCAGGATGGCCGGGCGGGGGAGCTTCGTTGCTGGAGCCGTTGTGGCCGGAGTTAAAACTGGCCCGCGATGCTGCGGATGAGGGCGTGGATCACTTCGTCAGCAGGGCCTGGCTCGGGATGATCAGTGACTTCGCGGCTGCGCTGGAAGTCGGTTTCAAAGAGGCGCTGGCGCAGTTCGGAGATGGTTGCGGGATCGGAGAAGCCGATACTGAATTCGTTATTCACGTGGAGGCTGAGGCGGTCGAAATTGGCGGAGCCGACACAGGCCCAGCCGTCATAAAGTGCTGCTTTGATATGGGACATCCCGGGCAGGAGGAAAACCCGGATCCCATGGCGGCGCAGCAGGGGGATCAGGGCCCGGTTGTTGGCCGCCATCAGGGGATTGTCGTTGCCGGCCGGGAGGACGATGCGCACGTCCACCCCGCGGTGCCTTGCCCGCACCAGCTCGGTGATGAAGGCGTGGTCACTCAGATACGCATTCTGCAGCCAGACGGAGCGCTGGCAGCACTGCAGGGCGGCCAGCTGGGCCTTCCAAATCTCATGCCGCCACGCATTGGTGTAAAGCGGCCGCACCGCGATAGCACCGCTGGGAACTGCGGCGATGGGGGGCCCGCCGGCCGGGGAATTCCAGCGTTGGCGGGCGGCTGCGAAGTCTCCTCCCGGGCCATGACGTGCCCATGTTACGGCAAAATCCTGCTGGATGCACGGCACCAGGGGACCGCGGACTTCGATCATCAGATCATGCCAGTCGTAGCGGTATTCCCGGCCGAAATTCATGCCACCCAGCCAGGCGCGTTCGCCATCCACGGTGATGATTTTGGTGTGCGAAGCGGCCAATCCTGACATCGGCATGCAGCGCACCCCGACCTTCGATCCGCGGCGAAGATAGTTCACCATGTCCTCCGGCGGGCTGAAGTCAGCAGGCATGGGACTGTCCGGCGTTGCCGCCGCCGCAGCCAGCGAGGCGGACTCATCCATCAGGACGCGGACGCGGACCCCTTCCATGGAGCGCTGCCGCAGGAGCTGGGCGAGGCCCACAGCGTAGTCATCATTGTCAAAGATGTAGAGTTGCACATCCACCTGCTTCCGGGCCTCCTGGACGGCTTGAATGAAGGCGGGAAAAAATTCCTCACCGCCCAATTGAAGGCGGAGGGCGGCCCGGCTGGCAGGAGCGGAGGCGATTTTTGAAAGGGTGGTGTCCCATGCCGTGAGGTCCATTTCCGGGCGCATCGCCAGAGGCGGCGGCGGGGCGGCCGGCAGGCGTGACAGCAGATGGCCCACTCCGGCGGTGGTGATACTGGTGCCACTGGCCACGAGACGGGCACCGGAGGAAAAGGGATTTCTCAGCACCGCGAGCAGGTGGCTGCCCCATACCAGACTGGTTACCTGCCGGACCATGTTATTGCCGGAGGTCAGGGAACCCAGGGGGAGTCCTGCCGCTGCTTCCGGTGGCACTGAAAAAAAGACCAGGCGGCGGGCCTTGCGGTCCACATAGGCCAGCTCCGGAAAAGTGCCGGTGAGTATTACAACCGGTCCGTCCCGACCCGCGAGCTGGTCGAGGACATCACCGCGGTTGGTGAACACTTCCCCAGCGAGGGCCCGGGCCGGAATTTTCCTGACGATTTTCAAGTGGGAGGGACGCTCTGCCAGCGGGGTCAGGCGTCCGTGCCCATTCACCCGGTGGGCGACCAGTTCACGACCGCCCGCGAGGATCAGGGTGCCTTCGGCCGGATTGGAGGGAGCCAGCCGCAGGGCAAGAGTATCGGCGATCCTGCGCCAGACCGCCGGTCCGAAGACTTTCGCCTCCAAGGACGCCTCTCCCCGTGCCGCCGCGGACTGGAAGGTCAGCGCCGAGGTGCCGGAAGCCGCAATCCGGCCGGTGGCAAAGGCATCGTGCCCTTTCAGCAGAAACTTCAGGCGGAGTTGCTGCCGGTCCACGGAAATCCGGGCGCGCACGGTCCGTTCCACGCCTAGCCGGACCTCCCGGGTCCCGGCGGCGCGGTCCCGGTGCGGCAGCCGGCACCCAGCCGCAGCCAGTGCGGCGAGCAGAACGGCGGTCATGCGGACGAGTCCGTGTTTGCTGATCAGATGGCCCATGGCACCAGATCCCGTTGCGTCATCAGCAGCGCGAGGGTGGCCGCCGCTGACATGATGGTCCAAACAATGATCCAAGGATTGCGCAGCAATTGTTCGGGTTCAAGACGGGCTCCGATTTCGCTCATGGCATGGCGGAAGTAGGCGATGATCGCCATCACGATGATGGGAAAAACCAGCACCAGATTGTGCAGTGGGGGGTAGGAGGCGATGGCCAGGCCGGCCCCAAAACAGAAGAGATTGGCGTAGGTGATCATGGCAATAATCAGGCTGCGTTCGGTGTAGGTGCCGAGGCTCTTGCGGTAAAGACCGCTTTTTTCCTGGCCGCCGATGAAACGGAACTCAGCATAACGCTTGCCGGTCATCAGCAGCCCTCCAAAACACCACCATGCCAGCACGATGGTGAGGGGAGGCCAGGTGCCGGGCCAGGGGGCGAGGGCGAACCACCCGAGCCAGAGGCGGATGGGGTTGTTGAAGGATTCCGCAATCACGTCCCACCACGCCCGGTCCTTCATGCGGACCGGCGGAATGTTATACACCACGCCGCTCGCCAGCAGCATCGCGAGGGACAGGGTGTAGCCGGGATTGAAAAAAGCGAGGGACAGGCCGAATCCGGCGACGATCAGCGCGCCTTTGAAGGCCCAGAGCACCGGCACCTTCACCAGTCCGGCGGCGACTCCACGGTGTTTTTTGGTGGGGTGCAACCGGTCGTAGGGGGCGTCCAGGATTTCGTTCAGGATGTAATTCGCTGAAGCGATCAGACACGCCGGGACGAGGGAAAATGCGGCCCAGACCAGCGTCGGCGTGCCATGCCAAAGCCCCGGCAGCAGCACCACGGCCACGACGTGCCCGAAGAGGATGAAGATGTTTTTCAACCAATGGTCAGGACGGGCAATTTTAAGATATTCGAGCACCGGGTGCAGAGAGGTAAACTTGGATTGCCATCATGACTGCCGGTCCCGCGCTGTCATGCGGAAAAGTGGGTGGGTGGGACGCAGGGCCTGAGGCGGGGCAGAAGGCATCGCACGTCAGCGTTGGCACCGATGACGTGGAGAAGCGGTTTGTTCCACCCGGAGGGCTCCGATGGGGGGGCGCTCAGATGCCGGGATTCCGATTGATGTCAGGGCAGGTGCTGTGATTAGGTGGCCCCATGCTGAGCGATCCTATTGCTGATCCGGTTCTGTCCGTTGCAGCCCTTCCATTGGTGGCACTGGCGGGAGTGACCAAGTCCTATGGCAGCAAAACCGCTTTGCAGGAGGTGTCGCTGACCATTCCTGCCGGTCAGATCTGCGGCCTGCTGGGGCCCAACGGGGCGGGGAAGACGACCTTGTTCAGGCTGTTGATGGGGATTTTAAAGGCAACCCAGGGCACGCTGCTGGTGGATGGGCTGGATGCCTTTGAGGACCGGGTGGCGGTGAAGCGTCTGGTGGGCTTTTTGCCGGACGAGCCGGTATTTCATTTTTATTTATCAGGGCGCGAGGTGCTGGAACTCAGTGGTGGGTTGCATGGACTGACCATCCGGGAGATCACGGAACGAATGATGCCGCTGATCAAACGGCTCGGGATGACTGATGCGATGAACCTTTTTGCCGAGGATTACTCGCGTGGCATGAAAAAGAAGCTGGGAATCATGCTGGCCCTGCTGCATCAGCCGAAACTGCTCATCCTGGACGAGCCCACCAATGGCTTGGACGTGGAGTCCACGCGGCTGTTCTATGACCTGATGCATGAGCAGTCGGAAGGCGGGACGACGATCTTGTTTTCCACGCACTTGATGGATCATGTGACCAAGCTCTGTACCCATGCGGCCATATTGAGGGAGGGCAGAATGGTGGCCTCCGGGAAGATCGCGGATCTCTGTGCGGGACCGGAAGGCCCGCGTCCGCTGAAGGAGGTATTCGTGGAATTGACGAGTCTGATCAAACTGGACCAGCCAAGGCCCCTGCTGACAGTAAACCAGAGCGTGGCAGGCTATCCAACAGACTGAGACATGATTCCCCACCCAAGTCCCAGTGCCGGGTTTTTCAAAACGGTGTGTCTCCTGTTTGCCACGGCGCGGCGGCGCGGGCAGGCCAGGAAAACGCGGCAGGGTCAGCTCTGGCAGCAAAAAACCAAAGGGCAGGGCGCGGACTGGGGAGCGTTTGGCAGCTTGCTGTCGTTGTTCGTCATGTGCCTGCTGCATGGGCTTTTTGCCTTTGGGATGCAGGGCATGGTGGAAAAAGCCCAGGTGGTGGAATTGGAACGTGGCGGCCGGATGGTGCTCCGGGATTACGATTTGAGCCGGTTGCAGCGGATGGAGCAGGAGGTGGCCGGGGAGTCGGCTAAGCTTGTCCGGATCGAGTCTGAAATTGCCGCCTTCGACAAGGCCAGGGTGGACGCTACGGATCCGATCGATGAGACGCATCAGCAAGCCCTCAGGCAGCAACTTGAGTCCAGTAAAACCCAGGCATTGTCTGCCCGGGAAACCGCAGGGAACCGCCTCGCCGAATGGCCGGAATCTGCAGCCCGGTCCTACGTCAGTGAACATGGCGGAACGTTGGAATCCGCGGTAATTCTGCTTGAAGCGCAGCTGAAGAGCCAGGGAAGCGCGGGCTTCGCCGTGCTGGATGACCAGTGGATCGCCCAGCGCCAGGTTTCCAAAGCCGGGACGATGTCACTGATCATGGTGCTGCTGATGCTGGTCTGGTGGTTTGTGATGATCGCTTGTCAGGGGGAGGGCATGGACTTGGATTTTCAACGCCGGCGGCATCCCATGTGGGAATGGCTGCTGGGTCATCCGGTGCATCCGGGAGCGGTGTTTCTCGCGGAAATGCTGGCTCCTCTGGTGGCCAATCCCATGTATCTCATGGCCCCATTTTTCTGGGCAGTGCTGTTTGGGAGTTTGCATGGATTGCCGGTGGGGCTGCTCGCCATGGCGTTGATTGGCGTGCCGGTGACCATTGCCCTCGCTTGTGTGGGAAAAGCCCTGGAAGTCGGAGCGATGCTGCGGCTTTCCATGCGGTCCCGGGGGGCGGTGCTGGGCATCATCAGTTGGCTGGGTTATGTTTCCATGGTCACGGCCTTTGTCCTGCCGCAGATGGACCGGATGGGGCTTGGGCTGGTGCGGTTTCTGGAGCCCTTGTCGGAGCTGGGATCATTTCAGTGGGTAAGGTGCTTGCTCGGTTTTGACCTGGCAGGGAATCCTTCCCTGAATCATGCCCTGGCGGTATATTGGCCGGTGGCCGGGATGCTCTGTGCGGGAGCGGTCATGTTCAGCGTGTGGGCGACAAAAAAGGGCCTCGCGGGTGGCTTTGGCAATGCCCCGGTACCGTCCGGGACGGTGCTGGAGATGGGGGTTTCCACGTTGGGGGGAGACCCGTTATTCCGGAAGGAACTGCTCTGGTTCAAGCGGGACCGGGGGGCGGTGATTCAGGTCATTCTGATCCCGGTCAGCCTGGCTGCTTTCCAATTGTTCAACTTCCGGATGGCGCTGGAGCATGTCCTGGATGCCTGGCACTGGCTGTCTGGGGCGGCCGTGTTGTTCGGGACGTATTTCCTGTTCATTCTCGGGCCGCGTTCCCTGGTTTCCGAAGGACCGGCGCTGTGGATTGCGTGGACGTGGCCGCGGGGGATGGAGGGGTTATTGAAAGCGAAGGCCAGGCTGTGGTCGATGTTGGCATCCGGGGTGGTTTTTCTGGTGCTGCTGATCGCGGGAGTGCTCTTCCCGGCCGATTGGTGGCGGGTGGCCCTGGTGGGGCTGGGATGGTTTTTGTTCAGCCACAGTCTGGCTCAAAAAGCAGTCACCCTGGTCAACAAACCCAGCGATTCCGGGGAGCCGGAACCGGTCCCGCGCGGGCGGCAGTGGGCGGCGTCCTTGGGCACGTTCAGCTTTGCGATCGGTGTGCTGACCCAACAGTGGTCGCTGGCGGTGGTGGGCGTGGTGTTCTCCTGGATCACCGCGGCGGCGATGTGGCAAAACTTCCGGGCGAGGCTGCCTTTCCTTTATGATCCATGGTCGGAGAAGTTGCCTCGCCCACCGACGCTGATGCATGCGATGGTCGCCATCAGCGCCATGTTGGAGGTCATGTCCCTCGTGATCGGCCTGTTGGTCCTGGGTACGGGACCCGGCCATCTGGAGGCAGGGCGGTCCATCGGTTATGCCGTGACAGCGCTGATCGCCTGCATCTGCATGAGCAACTGGCTGAGTGAAAGGGGCGTGAAGTCCAAAAGCGTCTGGACATGGCATCGCCCGGACCCCGGGCTTCCCTCTTATCCGCGGATGCTCGGGGCGGGTGTTTTGATTGGATTGGCGTTGGCTGGTCTGGCGGCGCTCTACATCAAGGCCTTGATGCACTTTCCGGATTTGGCCGCTCCTATCATGGAGGCGGAGGAACATTTGCTGCAGCATCCCTATCAGAGGTGGTGGCTGGGGGTTACGGCGGTGATCTGTGCTCCGTTGGCGGAGGAGTATTTGTTCCGGGGCCTGCTCTACCGGGCTCTCGACCGGGAGTGGGGTGGTTGGCGGGCGGTGCTGGCCAGCGCCGGTTTTTTTGCCATCTATCATCCGGTAACATCATGGCTTCCGGTGGCGGCGGTAGGTGTGGCCTGCGCGCTGCTGTTCAAGCATAGCCGGAGACTTTGGCCGGCGGTGTTGTTGCATACAGCCTATAATGCCGCGGTGGTTTTTTGGGTATGAAGTCCAAGGTCATCCGCGCCGGGCTTCGAGGATCTTTTGGAAGGAACGGGTCCGGATTTCTTCAAGGGTGAGGCCGGTGGCGAGGGCTTCGGCTTCCGTGATGGCGCCGCAGGCGATGCCGCGCAGGAAAAAGTTGAGCAGGCCCTGACCGGTGGCGGCGTCGTCGAAGACATCGCCAAACAGGGAAGCCTGGGCCGCTTTTTCCACGAAGGTTTTCAGGCGCCCGGTGGCGGCGGGCAGGGCGGAGAGGAAGAAGCTGTAAACGGCGGCGTAGCGCGGGATGAATTGGGCAGGGTGCAGGTCCCAGCCTTCGTAGAGGCCTTGGCGGAGGGAGTGCAGATTGTCGTCGAAGGCCAGCTTCCACGCTCCATGAACCGCGGTTCTGTTTTCGGCTAGTTGCTGCGGGGTGAGGTCGCCGCCGCGATGCGGTCCAACCGGAAGAATATTGGTGGCGCCGTCGGAGAGGTGGACCCCGGTGCCGGCAAGGGCCACGGTCATGACGGTGCGGGCGAAGTCGCAGGCGGGGTGGCCCATGGCCTGCCAGGCGGCGGTGATGCCATAGCTGGCGGTGTAATCGTAAACGCCGAAATGAACGCTGCCGCACCGGCCCTGGGCGGCGGCGATGAAGGACTGGAGCGGGCAGACTCCGTCGCGGTCGAGGATGGACTGTGGGGTTTCCACCATGAGCTCGAGACGCAGAGTGCCGTTCGGCAGGCGGGGGTGGGCTTCGAGAAGGTCACAGACGCTTTCGGCGGCGGCGACATGGGCGGCGAGTTGCACCTTGGGCAGGGTGATGACGAAGTTGTCAGGAAGGCGGTTGCCCGTGAGGCCCACCAGGGTGGTCAGGAAGAGGTCCATGGTCCTCATGCTGCGGGCGCGGGTGTCTTCGTTGAAGGGCTTGATGCGGATACCGAGGAAGGGAGGCAGGGTGGCCGCGGCAAGACCGTCCGCGACTTCCCGGGCACTGCTGACGGCGTGGGCATCTTCCTCGGCATCGGGCCGGGAGCCATAGCCGTCCTCAAAGTCGAGGCGGAAGTCTTCCACAGGTTCGCGGTCGAGCTTGGCGGTGATGCGGGCGTGGAGGTCGGTGGCGAATGGAGGGCTCCAGTCCGCGCCGAGCGCTTTTGCGAGCGAGTCCCCATCGGGAGCGTATTGAGTCAGGGTTTTGCGGGAGACGGCGCCGAGGCGACGAGCAGTATCGGCTTTGAAAAGATGGGCACCGCCGTAAACCACATGAACGGGTTGGCGGCGGTTGGACTCGCCGGGATAACGCTTCAGGAAATCGCGGTTGGCGTTACTGAGGCGGTCGATGACCGGGGACAGTTCGGTTGGAGTGAGGCTGGGCACGGGCTTCATGCGGGGGAGCGGTTGATGTCCTTGTAGTAGATGTAGCGGGCGGGGCCGGGGCCGGCGGCAATGAACCACTGCGGGCAATAGGGGGCGATCCACAGGGCATCACCGGCGGTGACCGGATGCCAGTCGTCGCCGAGGCGGTAGACGCCGCCGCCTTCGAGGAATAACATGCCGTGTTCCATGACGTGGGTTTCCACGAAAGGCAGGGTGGCGCCTGGATCGTAGGTGAAAAGGTTCACCGCCATATCCGCAGACGGATGGTCCGGCAGGAGGGTTTGGAGCCGGGCGTGAGGATCGCCGAGGAAAGGGACGGCTGGAATTTTGTCAGGATGGCCGGTCAAACGGAGGCCGGGAGGATGGCCTTCGAGGGGTTCGTAGGCTTTGCGGAAGACGAGAAGTTGGGTGCCGGGAGCGGTGGCGCGGAGGACGAAGGATTGATCCGGGGGAATCCACGCGTAGCTGCCGGTGGGGAGATTTTCGTCATCCAGAGTGCCGGAACCTGCAATGAGGTAGAGGAACCACTCGTCCGAACCGGTCTGCACCTTGCCTTCGCTGCCGGGCTCCAATTTCAGGAGCAACTGGGTGATGCCGGCACCCATGGCTGAGGAGAGGATGACGTAGCCGGTGGTGGCCGACCAGCCCGGGAGGACGCTGGGGACGAGGCCGTCCGGGGTGACCAGGGCATAACGTGGCCGGATGACATTCCGGGTAAGGCCGAGTTTTGGATACATGTCAGGAAGTAGCGCGCCGGAAGTGGCGCACGATGTTGTCTGAGCATAGAGGATGCCGTCCGGCGATGCAAGATGCACCACCGGGAATTCAGGGCCCGGCCCATACTGACCGGGGAGGCTGAAACGCAGGTCAGTCCTGCTTCAGCCACTGCACGGCATCCACGATCACGTGGCCGTCGGTGCCGGTATTGGCGATCTGCACGGTATTGGGGCCAGCCTTTAGATTGAACGTGCCGAGGGGGTGGAGCAGACCGCTGACGGATGGGGCCAGTCGTTGATTGACGGTGATCTTTACAGGGCCGGACGGCGTGCCCACGGTGACGGGGACATTGGTGGCGCGGTTAGGCAGGGCGGTGTAAGCAAGGCGGACGGTATATTTGCCAAGGTTGGCGGTAAAGAGGGCGGTCTGTTGTCCCTTGGCCTGGTTGTCATCGTGGGCGTAGTCTTCGCCGTGGAAGGGATGGGCGGCGTGGCTGATGGCTTCGAATCCTGACAGAACGGCCGCACGCTGGTCCACCACGATTCCTTCCAGCTTTACCGATGCCGGGAGATTGTCCGCTCCGGTCCGGGGTGGCGGGATGAAATCAAGCACCTGCTTGTCGGCGAGAAATTGGATTTTGAGCTTGGCGTAGTCAATGTCCTGGACGGTGGTTTTTTGCTGGATGGCATGTACTGCCGCGGTGGCGGCGCTCTGGCCAAGAACCATGAAGACAGGTTCCATGCGGATGCTGCCGAACGCGATGTGGGAGGAACTGAGGACGAGCGGGGCGAGGAGATTGGTGCACTCGGCCGCCCGTGGACGGATGGTGCGGTAGCTGATTGGATAGGGTTTGCTGCTGACCTGGATGTCGCCTTCGTTGCGCACCTTGCCGTCCGCGGTAAGGTGGCGGCGGACGTTGTGGGAATCCATGTTATACGCACCCATGCCCACGGAGTCCTCCACTACTTCCTGCCGCAGGCAGTTCTTTTCGGTCATCACGTGGTCGCTGATCATGCGGCGGACTTCGCGCACGTAGAGTTGGCGGGGCCAGTTGTTGTTGTCAGTGTACTCATCGGCCGCGAGGCCCAGTCGCTGGAAATCGGCACGGACCTTTTCCGGAACCCGCGGGCTGTTGGCCAGAGTCCACATCAGGCCCTGGGTATAGTCCTTGTGCTCCTGGAGGATGCGGTCGCGGGTGGCGTAGTCACCTTCCGGATAA
>ENA-OBLH01000648-OBLH01000648.1-metagenomes-genome-assembly--contig:-NODE-648-length-10993-cov-2.5224_pt1 | contig 10993 bp, 8 predicted proteins | sample MGYA00153382_OBLH01 | MGnify analysis MGYA00153382 | reverse complement strand
CGGTCCTCGCCACCCACCACGGCGGCATCCCCGAAGCCGTCACCGACAACCTGACCGGCCTCCTCGTGGAGGAACGCGATGGCGACCGCTTCCTCGACAACCTTCTCCGTCTCGCCCAGGAACCCGGCCTCTGGCAAACCCTCAGCCAAAACGCCGCCGCCGACGTCCGCCAAAATTTCGAACACCGCGCCCAAATCGCCAATCTGGAATCCATCTACGACGAATGCCTAACCCGATAGGGGGACTTGTAGTCCGCCCCGGAGCCCCGGCGAAACATCCGCTCCACTCTCCATGTCGCCCTCGGAACTCAGCCAGCGTTTCCAAAAAAACCCATGGCCATGGCTTATTCTTCTCCTGACAATTTCCCTTGGCCTCATGTGGGTCAGGGAAAACCATGTTCTTCAGAAAGAAATAATCGGCGAATATCCGAGAAATGTAGCTGGTGCCACCCCCGCCCTTCACATGATGTTCCTCGCCCCCCCAAAGTTCGTTGACCCATTTGGCAATGTCTATTCCTTCCACGCATCCCATTACGACTGGCTTCCTGCCCTCAAGCCGGCATCTTACCACTTTCGACTGGTGGTTACTTCCAGAAATCTGGACCGCACCGCAGGACGCATGTTTACCGTAACCCAGGATGGACACGACTACGAAGAGTTAAAGCCACGGACCGATCTCGCCCTCCCCGCCACATTTTCAGCACTCCTCCTAACATTCACCGCCCTCTGGATCAGCAATACCCGCCGCCAGCGCCAGCAAACTTAAGGCAAGCCATTCAAGGAGCCCCGGCCAAACATCCGATCAAGCCTGCATGTCTCCTCCTAGCCCCAGCCAGCGTTTCAAAAAAAACCCATGGCCCTGGCTGATTGGCGTCCTGCTGCTTATCCTCACCTTGATGTGGGTCCGGGAACACCAACTCCTTGACTACGAGTTGAAGCAAACCAACAAAGTCCACATCAGGAACGGTCTATTCACTGGACTGACAACATCACCTTTCCACGATCCCTTTGGAAACATTTACAGTCTTTATCGAAACGACGAAATTTTCAGCGATTCAGCCCAGGCGATTGGTGGCTCATCATAACCAGCTACACTTGGCGGGGTTCCCACCGCCGGACTCTCATTTTCGACCGGAAATCGGTATTTCATGGGAGCATTACGCCTCTGACGGCGCGGGACCTCCCGGCAATCCTCTTTCCTGGTCTCTTGGTCACGTTCACCTTCCTCTGGTTAAGAAACGCCAGACAAAGACGGACCCAACAGCCCTGATCGTTGGCGAGTTAGGGTCCCACACAAAACCACCTCCCCGGCCGGCATGACCAAGGAGGTGGTTGGTTCAGTTTATTGGTCGTTATTTCGCCGCTTCACGCTTGGCGGTCCAGTCGCGGGACTGATCCTTGCCTTCGCGGTCTTTGGACGTGATTTTGCCGGTGATGGCATCGGCGGTCAGCTTCCCGGTGTAGGTGGAGATCCGCTTGTTGCCGTTCCACTCGCGGGTCACGGTGAACGAAACCTCACCGGCTTTCACCGAACCTTCGGCGATCTCGGTTTCGGTTTCGGCTCCATCGCGGCCAGGGGATTTCATTTTGCCGGTGAGTTTTTCGCCATCCTGAACCAGCACGGCGCTGAGTTTGCGTTCCGCACCGCCGTCCCGGCCGGGCATGGACCACGTCCAGGTTCCGGTGGCGGAGACCGCTTTGTCTTCCGCCGGGGCGTTGGCAAGGCTGCCCCATGCCACCAAGGCGCAGAGGGCGGATTTCATGAAGAAAGATCGGGTGGTTTGCATGACAGTATTGGGTGGGTTGGTTGTTGGTTGCGGCTTTGGCGTCAATCACGAATGCAGACCGCAATCACGATCAACGCCAGCCGGGATGGGGATCATGCAAGTGAGCCGAAGCCCAGTAAAGATTACCCCGCGGAAGGTTCGCGGTGCCGGGAATGATCTTGTCCGGTGATCAAATGAGGAGGAATAAGGGGAATGTCTGAAACCCTTGGCTTCACCATCCGCGAACTCGCCCCGGCCGAGATGACCCTGATCCTGCCGCTGATTGAAAAACATAACGCCAAAATCCCGCCGGAGGAATTGCGGCAGAGGCTGGAGGCCATGATTCCGAAAGGATACCACTGCATCGCGGCCTATGAGGACGGGGCCATCGTGGGGATCGCGGGTTACTGGCTGATCACCCGCTTTTACAGCGGCGGATACATGGACGTGGACAATGTGGTGGTGGACGAAACCCGGCGCTCCGGCGGCATCGGCGCGGCAATGATGGCGTGGCTGGAAAACCACGCCCGCGCCCTCGGCTGCCATTCCGTGATGCTGGATTCCTACCTCACCTTCGCCCGCGCCCACCGCTTCTACTTCCGGCTCGGCTACGAAATCCTGGGCTTTCACTTCCAGAAAATCCTCTGACGTCAGGCCCCCGCCGCTTTTCCAAGGCAGCTGACCTTACCGCTGGGTGGCGCGGAGGCGGAAGAAGTAGCGTTTTCCGAGAGAGTCAAATGGCGTGGTGGACCGGCAGGTGACCTGGGAGGCGGCACTTCCCGCAGGGACCGGGAGGACCGTCTCGCTGACCATGGTGACAGGGACGGGCGACCATGAATTTGAGGCGAGGCTGGTGGACTGCTCGATGACGTAATTCACATCACCTGCAGTTAGATTCCGCTGCCATGAGAACGTCAGATAGCGGCCCGGAACCGGCGGCACGCCGACCGGATAGGTCCCGACCAAGCCCTGGAGCTGCGCCACCACCTCCGGCACCCCCGGATTGGTCCCGTGAATATATTCGGTGAAGCTGCTGAGACCATCCTTGTCAGGATCTGCAGCATCACTGCTGATGCCGTTGACCGTCTTCCAGGCGGCATAAGTCGTGGCATCGGTGCCGGCGGGCGACCCGCCCACCACCGCCGAGGGGCGCCAACTGGAGGACAGTGAGGGATCGGGTGAGCCAACCGGATAGGTCAGGACAAGACTGCGCCCGATGCCATCCGCATCCGCCGGCCATGGGGCGGCGTCCGTGTAAGTGAAATCGAAGATGATCGTGCTGTCAGGCTGCTTGAGGGAGATCCGTTCGCCGGCATTGTCGAGAGAACCAGCGAATTGACCGGCAATCAACGCATCGAAGCCAGTGCCGTAACGCTGACGGAAGGCCAGGGTGTTTTTGCAGAGGATGACCCGGCCGCCCACCGGCACCAGGGTGGTCGGATTGGAAATCATCGCGAACGTGAAATCGATGCCATTGAAAAAATAGGCGCCACGCAGATCCACCGGCAAGGCGCCGGTGTTCTGCAGCTCAATCCACTCAAACTCATCCGAATCCAGGAATCCCGCGGACAATTCAGTCGCCGTGGGATCGGCGGGGTGATACATGACTTCGCTGACCACCAGATTGGCCGCACTGGCGGCGGAGGTGTTCACCAGAAACTCCTGCTCATTGAGGGCACTCCACGTTCCTGCGCCATCGAGGACCCGGGCACGGACCGTGGCTACGCCGGCCGGAAGGAGGATCGACGTCCCACCGGTGCTGCGCGTCGCGGTCAGGCGGCAGTCGAAGCTGACATCGCTGGAACCGGCACCCGTCTGGTGGATTTCCACCGCAAGGGTGTTGGTTCCGGTGTTGAGCAGATTCAGGGGAAGATTGGCAAAGGGAATGAAGTTCTGACCGTCATCGGCCGGATTGCTTGATGGGGTGAGGTAACCAATGGCCGCCACGGGGTCGAAGCCATCGCGGACAACTTCGGTGCCATTGAGATAGACCACAATCCCATCATCCCGCTTCACGTTGAGGGTCAGCCCGGAAAGACCGGTCAGGGAACCGCCGGTGAAGGTGGTGCGGAAGTAGGTGGTGATGTAGCGGTTGGAGTCGGCAGCGTTGTAACCGGCGGTGGGATTATCCTCCACCACGGTGTTTTCGTCTCCTTCGCCATAACCGAACTGCCCACGCGAGGGGCCTTTCCACGCGCTGTCCACAAATCCGGACTGGCGCCAGGCCGTGCCCTGATTGGAGCCATTGTCAAGGTAACGCCAGGTGGTGCCGGAGGAACCATCCGCCACAAAAGTCACGTTGGAAAGAATTCCGCCCACGTAACTCTGGGCGCCGGGAGCCAGCGTGCCACCGATCTGGCGGGGGTCCGCCCCATTGACCGTATAATAGATCGTGGAGACTCCGGCATTCATGCTCAGTGGGGTGGTGGAGGTGACGGGACCGCCGGACGGGCTCATGGTTGGTGCGGAAACATTTGGATAGAGTCCGGCGTTCTGGAATTGGGTCAGCAGGGTCCCACTGCGGGTATTGAACCAGCCGAGCGTATTGTTGCGGGCGGAACGCCAGGTGTCTGCGGTATGAGGGAATCCCGTCCCCAGTTTGGAGTCGCCCCAGCGGGCGGACTCGGCGATGATGGCACTCTCCACCACGGCGGCGCGGGCCGACAGGCGGGCTTGGCTTTTCACCGTGTTCAAAGCTCCCTTGGAGTCGATGAGGTGGCGATGCACCCGGTCGGCAAAGCGGATACGGTATTCTGCGTTGGGTGCGAGATCCTGGTGGGTGAACTGGGCGTTGGATTTGGTCGCGTTGTTCCAGGTGCCGTTGATGGGGTCATTGAATGGCCCGACCCGGTCGACGGCGGCGGACCCGGCACGATCTATTATACGGCCGGTCCCGAATCGAGTAGAAGTTATTGGGCGAGTCATTACCGAGGAAAGCGGAGAGCGGGGCATCCGTATTTCCGGAATAAAACACAATGGTCATGTAGTCGATCAGGTTATCGACATCCAGCAGCACGGGATCGGCAGTGGGGGTGATCCCATCCGCGGCGCGGCCCATCAGTTTGAAGTAGGCGGCGTTTTTCTGGGCCTGGGTGTAGACGGCGGCCGCGTAGGGGGAGACCGGGGAACGGTCGGTGTTGATGAAGTAGCTGGCACGCGATTTGGCCCATTGGTCATTCCAGGCATTCAGGTCGCCGGCCGTGGGATTCACGATGTAGGGCCCGGCTTCCACCTTGGCGACATCGTAATCCTGGTCCGTCCCCCCGAAATAGGCCGCGGCGTAGTCGGCTTCGGCGCGTTCCTGAATTTGATAGAGTCCCCAATAGGTGCCATTCAGATAAAGATGGACGAAGCGGCCACGGGTGGAGGGCCGGTTCATGGCCCGCTGCGTATCGCGGCACCACAGCTCGCGCAGGAAGGTGTTGGAGCCGTCGCCGCCAAAGGACCAGGAATAGTTCTGGGCGGTCTGGATGTCGAATTTGTCGAAGCTGGTAATGGCAGAGTCGTCACCCTTGAAGATCGGGTAATCCAGCTTGCCCGCGCCGTATTCGCCGCGGAAGAGGATGCGGAAGGCATGCTTGGGATTGTCTCCACTGCGGGAATACCCCCCGCGGATGCGCAGGCCGCAGTTTTCCTGGAAGCCCTGATCGGTGGTGTTGGGGTCATTGATCATCTCGATGCTGGCTTCGCGCTCCCACTGGAACCCATCGCCGCCGGCATTGGAATAGATGCCCGTGGCAGCATCGGTCAGGCTGGCCACCGGCACCGTGACACAGACGCTGGGGATGGCCTGGAGTGCGGCTTTGACCTGGGCTACCCCACCGATGGCCGCATTGGCGGAGTTGATAATGTCAGGATCCATGCCATAATCGTATTCCTGGCCATTGCGCACGTATTTCCCTTCGGACGCCCCGGGAACATCCGGCCAGCCGGGAGCCGGCGGGGTGGACGGCTGGGCCAGCACCGTATCCAGAAACAGATAGGTATTGGTGTCGGCATTGGTGGTTTCGTAATTCAGCTTGGTGGCCACCACCCGGACCGCCCGGGTCTGGTTGATGGAAAGGTTGAGCACCGGTGGGGTGGCGGCATTGAGGGGCGGCACAGCCGTGCCATTGGTGGCCGAGGGCTTGGAGCCGTCGAGCGTATAGTGGAGGGTGGCGCCCGGGGTCGCGGTGGTGACGGAAAGGGTGAAGGCGGTGGCGTAGATCCCGCGTTTGTGGCTGAAGGTGGTATCCGCCACAAACCCCAGTGAAGTCGGGGTGTTGTTCAGGCTGCCGGGGGTCGCCTGCTTGAAGAAAAATGGCCCCCCGGCCTGCTGGGCGCCGCCGTTGAGAGCAGGCAGCATCAGGAAGGAGGAATCGTTGGCGGCCGTGTTCAGCCCCTGGATGGATAACTTGTTACTCCCCACCATCAGCGCGGAACGGAAGGCGGTGACGTTGATATTCTCCGGAGTGAGCGAAAGCGTGGTGTCCCGGACCGCGGTGGAGAGCGAGTTCCAAACGGGGGTGGGGGGCGCGTTGCGGCTGGCGATTTTGGTGCCATTCAGCCACGCTACAAACCCATCGTTGTAACTGATGCGGAGATTGAGGCTGGCGAGGGCATCGACGGCGGCCGTGTTCGCCAGATTGAAGGTGGAGCGGGAGTAACAGGAGCTCCGGAAATTGGGCGGGGTGAGCATGGCCGCCGAGAGGTTGGTGGCAATCACGGAGCCACCGCCGCTGGAGCCGTCCGGGGTAGTGGAGATGGCGAGGCCACCATTCCCGGTATCGCCGATCAGGCGGAAGCCGGTGTTATAACCGGTATGGGTCCCCGCCTGGGCGAACAGTTCCACTTCGTCCCCGCCGTAGTTTTCAAAATAGACAAACTCCATGCGGTAGGCTCCGGCAGCGGCCACCGTCACTGTAGCGAAGCGGTCTTGGGCGCCATGCCCGGAATCGTCCAGAATCAAGGTCTCACCGGCATCCAGGAAATCCCCGTCATTGTTGAGATCCAACCGCAGGCGGGAGCCATCATCGGAATTCACAGCCAGCGTCCACGCGCCGGCGGCCGGGAGACTGAGGAACCCGGTGGCGCGCAGGCCGTGGGTTTCGCCCGGCAAAGCGAAGGAAACATTGTTGGGGAAATTCCCGTCGCCGCCATCTCCGAGAAAATTGATCACCGGACGGACCTGGGTATTGGCCGTCAGGGTGGGCGGGTTGGGTGTGCCGGCGAGGGCGGCGTCCAGCGCGGCCAGCGTGCCCATGTCAAAATTGGTCTGCACTTCTTTCACCAGCATCCCGGGCACCAATAGCCCAAAGCCCAGTCCGGTGGCCCCGCTGGCCCATGCCGTGTCATTGAAACCCGCCGCCGTCCAAGTGGCAGTGGCAGGTGTGCTGCTGGATGGCACGAGGTATCTGGCCGTTTGGCCGGTGGCGACCAGGGTGGACGATGTAAACGCGGCCCCGTAGCTCACATCGTCTTCCTGGGGCGGGAAGGCCGGAGCGAACTCCGTAGACTTGATCCCGAGAGGTGAAATGAGGGCGAGGTATTCCCCGCCGGCGCTCAAGGAAAAATTGGTGTGGAGATTGGCGGCCGGATTGATCCTGTTTTTCGAGGAAGCGAAGACAATGCGGAATTCCCCGGGCTCCAGCGTAACCGCAGGAAACGTCCACTTTCCCGGGATGCCGGCATTGTCCGTGAGCCGCCAACCGGTGAGGTCCACCGCGGTGGCATCGGGATTGTGGATTTCGATCCAGTCCGGATACGCTCCATCCTCATCAGCCAGGGTGGTCTTGTTGGCCGCCATGAATTCCGAAATGATCGGAGCGGCCAGCAGGCAGGGAACGGGAGCCACCGCGAGCGCGAGGAACGCAGCAGGGCCAACAAATCGGGGATACAGGGACATGGACGGATAAGGGGTGACCTTTGATCGCATGACTGACGCAGGACGGCGTGAGACACAAAAAGATCAGTTTATTATGGAAATTTTAAAATAATTCATTCATTTGAAATAGTCGAGCTATTTTTGGGGTGCAGGCCCGGAATTGGCCCGCGGCAATGCAAAACAGGGGATTCTCCTACGAGGCGTCCTGGCCAAGCACCCGGGATGGGAGCATCCGGGTGATCATCTCCGGAGAATGAAACGCGACCCGGGGTGACTGGCCACCCGGGGTCACCAAAAACTTGTGCCAGGACCAGAGGTTGGTAAAACGGTTGGACAGGAGGACCGGGGCGGCCCTAGTCTGGTGGCATCCGCTGTTTAAACTTATGATCTGCCGCCTTTTCTGCTTGGTTTTCCCTTTCATTGCCATCGCCGCGCCTGCCGCGGAAGGCAGGGTGTTTACAGAGGTTTTGGAAGCCACCCAAAAAGACCCTGACTTTGCCTTGCAGGGTGAGTATTCGGGGGAACTGGATGGAAAAAAGACCGGCGTGCAGCTGGTGGCGGAGGGCGCCGGGGCCTTCTCCGCCGTCCTCTATCCGGGAGGGTTGCCCGGGGACGGCTTTGCGGGGGACCGGAGCCTCCGGATCAAGGGCCGGGCCTCTGAGGGAAAAGTAACCTTCCCGGGTCTGGGCGGCACCCTGGCGGGTGGGAAGCTGATTTTCCCCAAGGGCACGCTGAGCCGGATCGAGCGGCACAGTCCTACGCTGGGAGCCGCCGCTCCGGCCGGGGCGACCGTGTTGTTTGATGGCACTTCGGCCGGTGCCTTTGAAAACGGCCGGTTGGATGGCGGAACCCTGATGCAGGGCATCACCACCAGCGAAAAGTGGAGCAGTTTCACGCTGCATGTGGAGTTCAGAATCCCCTTCATGCCGGAGCATCGCGGACAGGGGAGAGGCAATAGCGGATGTTATCTCCAGGGACGTTATGAGGTGCAAGTCCTGGACAGCTTTGGCCTGGAAGGGAAGGATAATGAATGTGGGGGCATCTACACCATCGCGGCCCCCTTGGTGAACATGGCTTTTCCTCCCCTGACATGGCAGACCTACGACATTGATTACACCGCGGCCGTGTACGACGCCGCCGGCCGGAAAACCAGCTCCGCCAAAGCGACCGTAAAACACAACGGGGTTCTCGTGCAGGATGCCGTGGAATTGACCCACGCCACCACTTCGGCCCCGCTCCCGGAAGGACCGGAACCCGGGCCACTGCATTTCCAGGATCATGGGGCCCCCGTGCGCTACCGGAATATTTGGATCGTGAGGAAGTGAAGATGGCAGGAGCCCCTTCCCTGCCCCGGCTCCCCCCGATCCTGCCAATTTTCAATTTTATGCCCTGGGCCAACCTGCGTCATCTCGAGACCCGTCAAACCTCTCATCAATCCGTCGCGGTCTGGGGGGACAGTCATGAAGTGGAATTCCGCGTCACCGGTGCCATCCACGCCTGGTGGGGCCGGGATCAGTTCCTGACCGGACTGGCCTGGGATGCCATCGCCGCCGGCATCCTGAGCCATCCCACCGGCGCCCCGCAATCCCTCCTGATGCTGGGGTTGGGCGGGGGCACCAGCCTGCGGACGCTGCGGCATCTTTGTCCTGACATGAAAATCACCGCCATCGAAATCGATCAGGAGATGATTCAATTGGCCCGTGATTACATGAATCTCGAGGCCATAGGCATTGAAGTTATCCCGGGCGATGCCTACGCATGGCTCCACCGGAACCGGCGACGGTTCGACGTGATTTTCGATGATGTTTACGGGGTGACGTCCAGTGATGTGGAGCGCCCGCTGGCTTCCCCGGCGGCCCTGTTGCCGGACTTGCAGCGCAGTCTCAAGCCCGGCGGCATCTTCGCGGCCAATCTCGTCACCGGCCCGGGACACCGCCGGGTGCAGACCGGGTTCCGCCGCTTTTTCAGGGAGAATTTTCCGGAAGTCCGGTCCATCACCACTGAGGCCAGCATGAATGAATGCCTGATCGGCGGCACCGGACTGTGGCCGTGGAAAGACCTCCGCCCGCTCGCCCAGGCATTCCCGACGGACACAGACTACTCGCACTGGCGGGGACTGCGCGCCCGCCGGTTGTGAGCCCCCTTCCCCAATGCGGCTTTTTATGCTGCGGGGAGTTTTAGCGGGTTGACGATGCCGGGGTGGGGTGCTCTACTGGCGGCGCACAGGAATTTCCCGTGTTTGGTAAAAGCTGTACGACCCGGAGAGGTGGCTGAGTGGTCGAAAGCAACGCTTTGCTAAAGCGTCGTAGCTCAAAAGGTTACCGAGGGTTCGAATCCCTCCCTCTCCGCCAGCTTGCCAACTCGTTGTATTTCAACAAGTTACAGAATTGACCTAAGAGGAGTTTTCCCGGACTGACAACAAAACTGACCACAATCCGCTCCCATTTATCATCCTTTGAGCTGGTGGAGATAGGCTTTGAGGCTGGCCCAGATGATCAATCGGTTACCCCGTTTTTTCCCCGGAGCGCACGCATTCAGGCTTTTGACCAAGGGGCGGTGATTGTTCCTCGGGGTGGAGAGGATCAATTCGTTGAGCTTGGAGCGGGAAAAGCCGGAGTGCGGGCAGCGTTGGCCTAGAGCGGGGAGGCGGATATAGACTGGCTCCCCGGGCACGGGTTCCGGCTCATCCGCTGGGATCGGGTCGGTGGATTCCATGTGCTGGGCAACCGCAGCGGTTAGAAGTGACGAAGTCACTCGGGAATGGATCTCGACGCGCCCGACCGAGACGATGTAGTGGTCGATGAGGACGCGGGCGAGTTTTTGTTGCGTCGAAAGAGGGAACCGGGGCCATCGGGATTCGATAAGCTCATCGGCCGAGAAGCTGGGCGGATCTGCTTTGATCTCCTTGCTCAGCTTCCGCTGTTTGATTTTGGACTGGGTTTTCCTGAGTTGGGATTGGAAGGCCCGGCGTTTGGCATTCAGGGGCATCAGCAGAGTCGAAAAGTCATCCGGTTTCATTTTTCCATCAAGAACGGATTGCTGGGCTGCGGCGACCTGTTTTTCCAAGGCCTCCATCTCGAGCTCAAGGCTGCGCTCTTCCCGGCCGAGATTGTCGTCAGGCAATTCAGAGGTGAGGAGCCCCGCCAAAGCATCGGCATGTTTTCCAGCAAATGAGTGCAGGTCCCTTAGAAAAATTTGCTCAAGATCGAGAATGGCAATTTTGGTCGGACAGGTAGTGCAGGCAAATTTTTCCAGTTCCGACGGGATTTGCATGGACGAGCCGCAGACGCGCTGCACTAAACCTGAAAGCGCGTGGGTGGCTCGGGAAGGTAGTTTCGATCCCTCATCGGCCTGCTCCCGCAAGA
>ENA-OBLH01000646-OBLH01000646.1-metagenomes-genome-assembly--contig:-NODE-646-length-11000-cov-3.63883_pt1 | contig 11000 bp, 7 predicted proteins | sample MGYA00153382_OBLH01 | MGnify analysis MGYA00153382 | reverse complement strand
GTGGCAGCAACGGTTCGGGATTAATGGATGCGATGATGGGGATGTTTATGTGGAATCAAACTCCCGGCAATCATGAGAGCAATGGCCAGGTGGCGGAAGTGGTGCAAGGGCAGTTAGTTGATGATAAAGATCATGAGAAATAGAAAGGTAGGGGAAATTTGTGTATTATGAATAAACGCCAATCCTAGTTCCAGAGATATTTGTAGCTAAATTACAAGCCTTTTTTGATTTTTTGCTCCTATGGTGCATATCAAGTGTGTGAAGTTATCCCAGTTTAAATCCTTTGGAGAAACGACTCAAGTTCCCTTGCTGCCGGGGTTTACGGTGGTTTCTGGCCCCAATGGTTCTGGGAAATCGAATATTCTTGATGCTTTGCTATTTTGTTTGGGCTTATCTTCTTCTAAGGGAATGCGTGCCGATCGCTTACCAGATTTAGTCAATCATAATAAAACTCACAAGGGAACTGCCGAAACTAATGTAACTGTCACCTTTGATTTGAGTAATGCTTCCGAGCATCACCGGGAATTTACAGAGTCTCAAAGTTCAGAATCTCCACCATTAAATTTAGAAACTCCAGAAATAGCAAAATTTCCCCAAGGGACAGAATGGAGTGTTACTCGTAGGCTCCGGGTGACTTCCCAAGGCAGCTACACTTCTACCTACTACATCAATGGGGAACCTTGTACCCTAACGGATTTGCATGAACAATTAAACCGGTTGCGAATTTATCCCGAAGGCTATAACGTAGTGCTACAGGGAGATGTGACGAGTATTATTTCCATGAACCCCAAGGAGCGGCGGGAAATTATTGATGAGATGGCCGGGGTGGCCAACTACGATCGCAAGATCAACCAAACCAAGGAAACCCTAGATTCAGTCAAGGATCGGGAAGACCATTATCACATTGTCGAAACAGAATTACAGAAAAGCCGCGATCGCTTGTCTCAAGATTGCCTAAAAGCGGAAAAGTACCAAAAGCTGAAACTAGAAACCCTCGAAAAGGAATCCCTAGCTCTGATCATCAGCTATAAGATAGCCGTAGCAAATCTCTACCAACTCCAAGAAAAAATTGCCGCCGGAGATCAAGAGGCTCTGCAACTGGCAGAACAGCTAGAAATGAAAGCCCAGACTATCACCTCTACCACTACTCGCCTAGAAATCCTTGATGCCCAAGTCAAAGCCCTAGGGGAAGACGAACTGCTGAAGTTGCAAGGTAATTTAGCTACCTATACTGCCCAACACCAACAACTGGAATCATCTCGACAGGAATTGCTCACGAATATTCAACGCCTAGAACAAAATCTGGCTACTACTCAACAGGCAATCCAAACCCATCAGCAACAACTAGCAACTGGTCAAGCCCGCAAACAAATCTTAGAAACAGAAATTTATCAAACCCTGCGCCCCCAACAGGAGACAGCTGGCAGAACTTGCAAGCTAAACGGGAAGAGGTGAATACGATCGCTTCGGCGGCGACGGCTTGGATGCAACAACAAACAGACCTGCATCAACAAATAGAATCGTTACAATCTGCCCTAGAACCCGCCCGGACAGAAATGGCCTTGTTGAGCGATCGTACCCTGCAACTCCAGCAACAAATTCAAATCCAAACCCCCAAACTAGAACAGCTAGAGGCGGATCTAATCCAGATTACCCAGAACTATCAACAGTTAGCCACAGAACTGGAAACCAGCACTCTCCAAGTCCAAACCATTGCCCAACAGCTATCGGTCACAGAGCAACAACTCCAAATCCAACAAGCCACCCAAACTCGCCTCAGCCAAGAGCAACGGGAGAAGCAACGGCAACTGGATAAATTAGAGGCAACGAGTCAGGCACAGCAGGAAGCGCAGGGAACTTATGCCAGTAAAGTCTTGCTCCAAGCAGATATCCCCGGTATTTGTGGTTTGGTGGCACAGCTAGGCAGAGTAGCTCCTGAGTATCAAATCGCCCTAGAAACGGCGGCTGGGGGCAGGATGGGTAACTTAGTCGTGGAAGATGATGCAGTGGCGGCGGCAGGGATTCAAATCCTCAAACAAAAACGAGCCGGGCGCTTAACTTTCCTGCCCCTGAATAAACTTTCTGCCCCTCGTCTAGACCGCTTTAGTACAGGAATGCAGGGATTTATTGACTATGCAGTAAATTTGATTGACTACGATCGCAAGTATCAGAAGGTATTTGCCTACGTTTTTGGGAATACTTTGGTGTTTGATAGTCTAGATAATGCTCGATCGTACCTAGGGCAGGGCAGGATTGTCACCCTAGGGGGAGAATTACTAGAAGCTAGTGGGGCGATGAGTGGCGGCTCTAGTAATCAAGGTTCTAGTCTGCATTTTGGCAATGCTGAATCTAGGGAATCGGCAGAAATGGCCACCCTGAAAAATCGTTTGGGGGAAATTAGCAATATTCTGGATCTCTGCGATACGACAATTATGGATCTCCGGCAGCGATCGCACGTTCTCACCCAACAATTAACCACCGCTAGGGAAACCCGCCAAGGGCAACAACTCCGCCTAGAGCAGCTATCCAGAGAAAAAGATAATCTGCAACGAGGCATCGGTGAAGGTCGATCGCTCTTGACTCAATACCATCAAGAACTGGAGCAAAATGGGGTGCGATCGCATTCCCTCCAATCGCAATTACCCCAACAGGAGCAAGAATTACAACTTCTCCGGTCAAAACTAGCTACTCTGCAACAATCCCAAACCCACGATCGCTGGCAGGAAATGCAAGCTACTATCAAAACTGCCGAAGCTGACTTAGCCCAGAAAACTAGCCACCTCCGCACCAAAGAACAGGAGTTACAGGATTGCTTAAATCAAGAGCAGAGATTAACTGAAAGAATTACCACGGCCGAGCAGACTTTGACTAGCTATAGCCAACAAAAAATTGGGTTAGAGCAGCAATTAGCAACAGTCAACCAACAATTGGTAGATATCCAAGCCACCATTAACCAACTGCAAACAGAAATTACTCAGCAGGAACAAAAGCTGGGAGCCGTGAAACTAGAGCGAGATCAACTAGAAAAAGAGGTGCGATCGCTCCACCTATCTCAACAACAATTAGACTGGCAACTCCAACAACTCCGGGAAACCCAACTCACCCGCCGGGAAGAGATGACCAATCTGCAAACCCATCTCCGGGAACAAAAAGCCGAACTCCCCGCCACTCTCCCAGAAATTCCCCCCCCACAATTACAACCCAGCTTCCTCAATAATTTACAAACAGAAATTCGCACCGGACAAAAGAAATTACAAGCGATGGAACCCGTAAATATGTTGGCCTTAGATGAATACAAAGCTGCCAGCGATCGCCTCCAAGAACTCAGCGAAAAACTTTCTACCCTCGCAGTAGAGCGGACAGAATTATTATTGAGAATGGAAAATTTTACTACTCTCAGATTTCAGGCCTTCAAAGAAGCTTTTGATGCGGTGAATGAAAACTTCCAAGGAATTTTTGCCGAGCTTTCTGATGGGGATGGCTACTTACAACTAGATAATCCCGAGGATCCGTTTACTGGTGGTTTAAACCTAGTCGCCCATCCCAAAGGTAAACCAGTGCAACGCCTTTCCTCCATGTCTGGGGGCGAAAAATCCCTCACTGCCCTGAGTTTTATCTTTGCCCTCCAACGCTACCGCCCCTCCCCTTTCTACGCCTTCGATGAAGTTGATATGTTCCTAGATGGAGCAAATGTTGAACGATTAGCTAGAATGATCAAGAAGCAGACCCAAAATGCCCAATTCATTGTGGTTAGCCTCCGCCGCCCTATGATCGAATCTGCCGAGCGTACTATTGGTGTTACTCAAGCCAGAGGAGCTTATACTCAAGTATTGGGAATAAAATTAACCCAAGGAACTGCGAACCACAAATAGCGACACTGGATTTGCTAGGATGGTGGTAGCATTGACCGATGGTTTAGCAACCAAGACTCGATATCTTCGCTTATTAAAATGATGACAACTGAACAAAATCGCCTGCGATCGGACGTATTAAATACTCTAGTAGTTACCCGTGATACTGGGAAACGCTTGGGAGTAGTTAAAGAATTATTAGTAGACATTGACCGCCGTGAGGTAGTTGCCCTAGGGATGCGAGATAATTTCTTGGCGGTGTCGGGAATGCCCCGCTATATGCTCCTTGATAGTATTAGTCAAATTGGCGATGTCATTCTCGTAGATAACGAGGACGTAGTGGAAGATATTGATATTGATGCCTATAGTACTTTAATTAATTGTGAAGTAATTACCGAGAGCGGCGAACCCCTAGGCAGGGTCAGAAGCTACAAATTTAATACTGAAAATGGCCAGGTTTCTTCCTTAATCTTAGCTTCCTTGGGTATTCCCCAAATCCCCGATCGGGTCCTCAGCACCTACGAACTACCCATCGAAGAAATTGTCAGCAGTGGGCCAAATCGCCTGATAGTTTTTGAAGGGGCAGAAGAAAGATTAGTTCAGCTAACGGTAGGAATTTTGGAAGGTTTAGGAATTGGTAAACCCCCGTGGGAAAGAGACGAAGAAGAATCCTACTACACCCCCAAGGTCAGACAAGATAACCTAATTGGTACCGGGATTCCCCTCCGTCCTGCTGAAAGACCTATTCAGCCCCCGATCGCCCTTACCCAAGAATGGGAAGAAGATGAATGGCAGGAAGAAGCTCCCCCGGTGAAATATCAGCAACGGGAATTGGAATCTATCCGCTACGAAGAAGATGAAGAAGATAACTGGGGTGATGAGGTGAGCGATCGCCCGATCATAGCTCGCTATGTAGATGAACCAGACGAAGAAACTTCCTATGTAGAATCTTTTGGAGAAGCAAAAATTGACGGCGATGCTTGGGATGATGAAGCTGAACCCTACATTCCCCCCAAAATCAATATTCCCATTCCTGAAAAGTTGCCTGAACCTATACCCGAAGCTCAAAAGGAACCAGAATATGAAGAATAGTTGTTATAAACACTTCTGCAACTGCTATAAATTCAGCATGAGTTAATCATGAGAACTGACAGCATTTTCTATAGCCTATTTCAAGTATTCCCTACTTTGCTGTTTGAATTAATTGGCATATCACCACATCAAGCAGCAAACTATGAATTTTCGTCAAGAGAGATTAAAGAGTTGGCACGTAGGTTTGATGGCATATTTCTGCCTCAGGGAGAAAGTGCCACAGATATTATTTACTTTGCCGAAGTCCAATTTCAACCCAAACCAGATTTCTATCGGCGTTTATTTGCCGAAATTTTTGGTTACCTGGGACAATATCAATCCGAAAATAACTGGTGTGCTGTAGCCATTTTTGCTTCCCGTAGTCTTGACCCCCGATTATCTATCCAGTATCTAGAATTGCAATCAAAGCTCAAGGTGGTTTACTTAGATGAACTGAAGACAATACAAGACTTACCAATTAGTTTAGGGATAGTACAATTAGTAGTAGATAGCCAAGAAAAGGCTATTTTAGAAACTCCGAATTTAGTACGGCAAGTACGACAAGAAATTTTTGATCCTAACCAATGTAGAAAAATTCTTGACTTGATCGAAACTGTGCTGGTATACAAATTTACTAATCTTAGCCGAGAGGAGATTGAAACTATGTTTAGCTTAAGTGACTTGAAACAAACTAAGGTTTATCAAGAGGCAAAACTAGAAGGTAAGTTAGAAGGTAAGTTGGAGCTACTACCAAAGTTGTTAGCGGCCGGTTTATCTGTAGCTCAGGTGGCTCAAATTTTGGAAGTAGATTTAGAGTTTATCCAAAACAAGCTTGAAAAGAAAAGTAATACGTAGAGGGAATAGGTATTGTGACTTGATTTTTAGTTATTGCTACTGCTAATAATTCTTGGTATCTCCTATAAAAACTATCCGCTCCCACTGCGAACCTAGTCCAAAATTGACTATGCCAGCAATGAGAGCGGTCTAGCGGATCTTGCGGTTGGAACCTAGACTGCCGGGAGGAACCCCAGATCAGCCAACAAGTAACGAGTACCTAAACCTCTCAAAGAGATAAACTCTAAGGAAGGCTATTGGCTAACTCCTAGAGCACAGCCCCGGCGCACAGCCGGACTTTTCCAACCAGAAGACCCATGAATTTACTACCTTCAATCATGAGCATCACCTCCTGCATTCCTGTAAAGAACTACTGCATCCTAACACAAATTTTTATTTATAGCTTTGCCAAGATAATAAAATTAAATAAGGTATAGTCCTAGACCCAAGTCTTGGGTAAAGTGGGGCGGGAGATTTTTTGATCAGGGCTAGTTTCAGCATCAAGGACGGCGATCGCCTGAGCATAGAAAGCCTCGGCCTGTTCTAGGGAGTCTCCAATACTGGTTAAGCCGACTTTGCCAAACTCCGAGAGAGCAGTGATGAGATGAAATACATTCCCGGTTTTACTACTATTATCAAAATGTAAATTACGGTAGGCAATAATATCTATCAAGTCTTGGGGCAGAAGTCCCCGGTATTGGGGCTTTTGGAGATTATCCGAAGCGATGTAGTATTTGGGGCATGGTTGCTGGTTATGGTGTTGACTATCTTGTTTAGTATAAAATAGTCCATCCTTGGGGTTGTAATAGCCATTGGTTAAGTATTTCAGGGTCATCAGGGGATGAGTTGTACCGCCCTTGCGGAGATTGATCTCGATCGCTTGTAAATCCCATGCTCCACTAGGCAAATGGGTGGCCACAAAATCTACTCCATATCTTTCCACCGCTCCCTTGGCAGCCAAAGCTTGCCCAACTTTCATCCCCAGAGACTGAAGTTGCAGGCGATAATTTTCATCGGCCGGAAAACGGCAGCCTAGATAAATCTGGCCATCCCTACCCCCAAGGATCTGGTCATGGGTGGAAAGAATCTCTACATCTCCTCTCGGAGTAATATAGCCTTGGACACTAGGCGATCGCTTTTCCTCCCCTTCAATAAAAGCTTCGGCGATCGCCCCTAGCAGGGGAATTTTCTGGGCAAAACCCACCCAGGTTTCGGCCACAGCCTGAAATCCTAAATTAGCAAATTGAGCTTGAATCGTTGCTACTCGCTGGCCATGGGAGGCTTTTCCCGGAGCTATTTTAGGCATTACTCGAAGATCCAACAGGGCATTACCTTCCCCAGAAAAACCTTCATTCAGCTTAATAACTATTCTCTGCAACTCTGGCTGACTTTCCCATACCTCCGCTGTAACTTCAGCTAAATCCTCTGGTGTCCAGACTAGTTGGCTACCCTGAGGATGGGGAATCCCACACTCAGCAAAAATTGCTCGACTCCCGCTTTTAGTCCCCCATTCCAGTAGTTCTGGGTCGCAGGCAAGGGCAGGAATTCCTAAACGGTTGGATAGTTCCCGCTCTAGCACCGTAGAGTTGTAGCAAACCATGTAGGATTTCCCCGGCCGGAGACTTTGCTGCAATCTTTCTAGGAGTCGGGGGCGATCGAGAATTTTCTGAGTTAGGGGAATGGGAGAATTATCGTAGGCAGATAAGAGCAAGAGACGATCGCATACCTGAGAAAAAGAAATCCCCGGCAGCAACTGGAGATAGTACTCCACAATTATGGGCGAGATCGGCAGAGAAGAGAGATAAATCAGCCGAGTTTGGGGATTATGCAGCCGAATTAAAGAACAGAGTAGCCGTTCTTCGTAGTACATATGCCCATCAATTTTTAATAATTCCTGTTGATCAAAACTTAGGGAAGGAACGATCAATACATCACAATCTCCCTGTTCTTGCTCATTCCAAGTGCCGGGGCGATCGCGTAGTTGCTGTTGGAGTTGGCGAAATTGTTCTATTTTTCTGGAATTGATATATAAGTTCGTCATAGCCTGCGCCCAAAAAAACAGCGGATATTTTATAGGTATTTTGTAGCTGTTCTTAAATATTAGTCCTTTGGGGGATAATAATTATTGAGAATATTAAGAGTGATAATTTGTATACCTTGCATCCTAGGCTTAAGGTAGATTCTGTTACAGTCGATTACAATTATTAAAAATTGATGGAGAATTTATCAAAGATATTGTTGCTAATTCTACTAATGCTGAGATCGCAGCAGCGATTCACCAGATTGGTAAGTTATTGATGCGATTCTTTGAACCAGAAGATATCATGGGAAATAATCCAGTAGTTTGACACCAATTATGAAAAAGCTTTTAATATTTAGTTTATTTTTCTTGGGTTTGATCTGGGCAGTAGCGAGTTTCCCCGGTTTAGCTCAGTCTGGGCAATATAACTCGATCGTCCTAAATTTTCGGGATGATCTTACTCCTACTCAACTAGCCCAAGAACTCCAGAGCCTTAGCCAGCAATTTCAAGTTACTCCCCGCCTCAATAGTGAATTTTCGCAAACTGACCATGTTTATATAGTCAAGGGTGATGCAACTAAGTTGGCCCAATTGCAAAAGTCGGCGATCGCTAAAGATAGCCAATATATTGAACCTAATTATATCTACCAGCAATTTGCCGCCCCCAATGACCCAGAATACAGCCAGCAATGGAACTTTCGGAGTATTAATGTAGAATCTGCTTGGGAAGAAACTCAGGGAGATGGGGTAATAATTGCTGTGATTGATACCGGAGTAAGTCCGGTTCCCGATTTGAAAGATACAAAATTTACTAAGGGTTATGATTTTGTTCACGATAAGGTAGAAGCCCTAGACGATGTGGGTCATGGAACCCATGTGGCGGGGACGATCGCCCAGTCTACTAATAATAATTACGGTGTTGCTGGCATTGCCTACCAAGCCACAATTATGCCCCTCAAGGTGTTGGATGAAAGTGGGGCGGGGACTGTGGCAGATATTGCCGAGGCGATTCGCTTTGCTGCCGATAATAAAGCTGATGTGATTAACCTTAGTCTGGGGGGGGCAGGGGAAAGTGAACTCCTAGAACAGGCAATAAATTATGCTCACGGCAAAGGCGTGGTCGTAGTTGCCGCTGCGGGTAATTCTGGGGAACAGTCTGCTGCTTATCCGGCTCGCTATCCCTATGCGATCGGGGTAGCTGCCCTAGATGCGGGGGGCTTAAAAGCTCCCTATTCTAATTTTGGGGCTGGGGTAGATATTGCTGCTCCCGGTGGTAGTGAAGAAGCAAAAATTCTCCAAAATACGATCGATCCCATTACTAAAGAACCAGTTTTCATGGGCTACCAAGGTACAAGCATGGCGGCGCCCCACGTAGCCGGAGTAGCAGCCCTAATCAAAGCTAGTGGGGTTACGGAACCGGATCAAATCTTGAACGTCCTCAAACAAGCTGCAAGAAATGTCACCGAAGACCCCCTAAACCACTACGGAGCCGGCCAGCTAGATGCCGGGAATGCAGTTAAATTAGCTGTGCGGGGTCAGATCACCTTCCAAGACTTTTTCCGGTGGCTCCGGGATAATGGCTATCTCAGCCCCCGCTTCTGGATTGATGGCGGAGCCGTAGCTCTGCTACCCAAGGTCGGGATGGTGCTTGGTTCCTACTTTTTAGCTTGGCTGCTACGGGTTTATTTCCCCTTCAATTGGAGCCTAGCCACTGGGTTAGTTGCTGGAAGTTCGGGCTTATTTTTCCTCCGGGGGTTGTATATTTTTGATCTACCTCAAGCACCTTTTCGAGTCTTAGGTAGTTCTATTCCTGAACTAGGTAATGCTTTGACTGGAGGAGTTGCCCTCAATCCCCTCTTTGCTAGTGTGCTGATTCCCTTCGGCTTAATTGCCCTGTTGTTAGGACATCCTCAAGGTAAGAAATTTGCCATCGGCACAGCTATCGGCGTGACTAGCTGCCTGATAGTTAATGCAGTGGTGTATCCTCAAGTTTGGGGTTTAGGGGAGGGATTAATTGCCCGGAGCTTCCTGATAATTAATGCCCTATTATGCCTAGGCTTAGCTTACCTTTCTAGTCGGGGGGAAAGTCGGGTTATAAGCTAGACTAGAGTTATATGGTAATGAATGCAGCACTTTTCATCTAGATGTAGTAGGAAAAACTCCCTCAATCTTCCTTGTAATGGGAGACTTAGAGATCAAAAATTTACTGCATTGAGTTGGGATTTGCTGTAAATGGTAATAACATTAATCAAAAAGGTAAATCTATGGCAACTATGGCTCTGACACTGGAAAATGTGGAAACTGTTCTGGATGAACTCCGCCCTTATTTAATGTCTGATGGCGGTAATGTAGAAGTAGTGGAACTAGATGGACCTGTAGTTAAAGTCCGTCTCCAAGGGGCTTGTGGCTCCTGCCCTAGCTCTATGATGACCCTGAAGATGGGGATTGAGCGCCGCCTCCGGGAATTTATTCCAGAAATTGTTGAAGTAGAACAAGTAGTCTAGGGATTGCGATCGTAAGCATCATAAACCACGTTTTAAATCTTCCAGTCCCCCTTCTTAAGGGGGATTCTGGGGGTTTATATTACTACGTTTGGGTAAAATTTGCTGTAAATAAAGTGGCAGTTACTATAAACTACTTCCCCTCGTAATTCCATAGCTTGATAGTGGCATCACTACTGCCACTGATAATTAGATTTTTGTAAGCTGCAAGGCAATTCACTGCTTCCCTATGACCCTCTAGGGTATCTAGATTTTCTCCTGTACTTATCTGCCATAATTTGATTGTTTTATCCCAACTGCCACTAAGTAAAATATCTGTGTTGAATTTTGTGCTCCTTGATGGCAAACCAGAGATATCTAGAAAGGTGAGGGCAGAAATATCCCAAGGATGCCCTGATAGAGTATGGAGACATTGATGAGATGTTATATCCCAGATCCGAAGGGTACGATCTTCTCCCCCAGTAGCTAAATATTTCCCATCAGGACTGAAGGCTAAGGCTTTCACCGCAGCGGTATGGGCAGTGAGGGTGAAATCTAATTCCCCAGTGGTCAAATTCCACAGCTTTACGGTGGTATCAGCACTGGCACTGGCTAACAGAGGAGCTTGGGGGCTAAAGGCGATCGCATTGATACCCAAAGTATGTCCCTTAAGGGTAGTAAGGATTTCTCCAGTGTGATACTGCCATAGTTGGATAGTTTTGTCAGCACTGCCACTACCTAAGA
>ENA-OBLH01000644-OBLH01000644.1-metagenomes-genome-assembly--contig:-NODE-644-length-11030-cov-2.94196_pt1 | contig 11030 bp, 10 predicted proteins | sample MGYA00153382_OBLH01 | MGnify analysis MGYA00153382 | reverse complement strand
GTGGTCATCGACTGCCACCGGCACCGCGATCACCAGGGCCGGCGCGGGTGAGCGCATCACGCCGCCCTCGTCGCGGGTGACCCGGTGGGTCGTGGAGTTGACCTCGATCAGGTGGACGGGACCATGAGTGGCGCTGACCAGCCGGAACCTGCGGTCCCCGATGACCATCCTGCCGACATAGTCGTCGAACATCTCCAGGTCGGCGTCGACCTGCCGGTCCTGCTGCCGGGCGCCGAATCCCACCCGGAAGCGGGTTGGGCCGACCTGGGCAACGGTGACCCGGTGCGAGGTCCCGCGCAGCTTTAGGTCGATGGCTCGGCCCACCTCGTGCCGGGCCTGGGGACGGCCGCCGTGCGCGGTGGCCAGGAAGTGCAGGCGCTCGGACTGCTCCTGCTCCTCGTACGCCTCGATCGCCGCGGCGACCAGGGCGACTCCGGCATAACGCTCCGGCTGGAGCCGGCCCTGCGCGCGAACCCGGTCGATCCACCCGGTGTCGGCGCTGCCGTCGATGATCTCGGGCTGGTCGAGCAGGTCGAGCAGGAAGCTCTTGTTCGTCGTGCCGCCCTCGATCAGGACAGTGGTGTCGGCCAGCGCCCGCCTCAGCCGGGAATACGCCTCCTCGCGAGTGCGCCCGAAGGCGATGACCTTGGCGATCATCGAGTCGAAGTCTGCCGGGATCAGGTCACCGGCGCCCACGCCGGTGTCCACCCTGATGCCGGGGCCGGAGGGCAGGTTGAGCAGCGCGATTCGCCCGGGGGAGGGCGCAAAATCGCGGTCCGGGTCTTCGGCGTTCAGCCGGGCCTCGACGGCATGGCCCGTCTCGGTGGGGCGTTCGCCCTTGAGCCGGCCGCCGGCGGCCACGTGAAGCTGCTCCTTGACGAGGTCGAACCCCGTGGTCAGCTCGGTGATCGAGTGCTCGACCTGGAGCCGGGTGTTCACCTCCAGGAAGGCGAAGGTGCGTTCGCCGGGGTGGTAGAGAAACTCCACGGTGGCCGCGCCGCAGTAGTCGACAGCCAGGGCCAGCCGCTCGGCAGACGTCTTGAGGTCTGCTGCCTGCTCCTCGTCCAGAACCGGCGAGGCGGACTCCTCGATGACCTTCTGGTTGCGTCGCTGCACCGAGCAGTCGCGCACCCCGAGCGCCCAGGCCGTGCCCTGGCCGTCGGCGATGACCTGCACCTCAACGTGACGGGCTCCGGAGACAAGACGCTCGAGGAAGACCGCGCCGTTGCCGAACGCGCGCATCGCCTCGTCGCGGGTCCGTTCGAAAGCCTCCGCCAGGTCCTCGTCGGAGGCGACCATCCGGATGCCACGCCCGCCACCGCCGGCGGTAGCCTTGAGCATCAGCGGGTAGCCGATCTGCGCGGCCGCGGCCTGCGCGGCCCGGATGTCCTTGACCTCGCCGCGACTCCAGGGGGCGACCGGCACCCCGACTTCCTCGGCCAGCAGCTTCGAGCCGATCTTGTCGCCCAGACGTCGCATGGAGGTCGCGCTCGGGCCGATGAACGTGACGCCTATCCGCTCGCACAGGTCGGCAAAGCTCGGGTCCTCGGCAACAAAGCCCCAGCCGACCCAGGCTGCGTCCGCGCCGGTCTGGATCAGCGCCTTCTCGAGGACGGCAAGGTCGAGGTAGGGCCGGTCTATGGCAGGTCCGAGCGCGTATGCCGAGTCCGCCTCCCGCACGAACATGGCGGACCGCTCGCCGTCGGTGAAGAGGGCGACAGTCTCGATCTGCTCTCCACCCTCGGCATTGAGCTCGCGTACGGCATGGATGAGCCGCATCGCGGCCTCTCCCCGGTTGACGATGGCGATGCGACTGATCATGTTCTGTGGCTCCCAAACGTTCGGCTGTTCCTGGCGTCACGTCGACTCAGGGCCGAGGCGGGGTGTGGCCGCTGGCAAAGGTCCGGGTCAGACGTGACCAAGTAGACCAGCACACGGGGTACCTGTCATTCCGGGAGCAACCTCGCCGGTTCACAGGCCGCGACCTGGTCGTCCTGGGTCAGCGCGAGGGTCATCCGGGTCGACTGCCCCTGCAGGTCATCGTGCCGTGGTCACCTGCATCTTGGTCAGCAGGACCCTTCGTGCCGAGGCAACGGCCTGGCTGCGGGGGAGCCGGCCGTCGTCAATGGCCTGCGTCACGGCGAAGGTGACCGGGTCGAGGGGGGCCCAGCACGCCATGGCGACGTCGGCGCCGGCCACCAGAGATCGGACGGCGGCCTGGGCGGGGGAGATCCCCAGGGTGGTGCTTGCCGCCGCCATCGACAGGTCGTCGGTCATGATGAGGACGTCCGGGCCAGTCTGGGCGCGCAGTGCCCGCATGGCCGCCCGCGACTCGGTGGCGGGAAGGGCGTCCTCGGTCAGTCCGGGGACGCGCAGATGCCCTACCATCACCGCGGGCGCGCGGTGGGCGAAGGCGGCATTGAACGGGATCAGGTCGCGACGCCTCAGCATCGACCAGGCAGGAACGAGCGAGCCGCCCACATGGGTGTCGGTGGCCTGGCCGTGGCCTGGCCAGTGCTTGACGACACCCAGGACGCCAGCGGCCCTGAGCCCGTCGTTCCAGGCGTTCACGGCGACCGCGACCTGCCGTGGATCAGCCGAGAAGCTGCGATGGGCCGTGGCGATGTAGTAGCCGGGCACGGCAATATCCGCGTCGGGGCCGAGCGCCACATTCATGCCCAGGGCTCGCATCCTGAGGGCGTACCGATGAGCGGTCGCGGTGATCTTCGCCGAGCTCCACCGGCCCATCACCTCGGCCGACGGCAGCGGGTAGATCAGCGGGCCCAGGCGCTGGACGGCGCCGCCCTCCTCGTCGGAGGCGATGAGGACGGGGTTGTCGTCCGGGGCAACAGCCCTGGCCTCCTTCAGGGTTTGGGCCAGGTTCGCAGAGGAGGGGCCAAACAGGATGACGCCCGCGACGCCCTTTCTTGCGGCACCCTGGATCGCAGCGGCATCGCCCATCTTCGCGCCCGTCATGACCAAGACAGCGGCCAGTCGCTTGTTCGGCCAGCTTCCGGGATCCTGCTGCTCGCCGGCAAGTCCTCGCGGGCTTGGCTGCGGTCGGGGCGTCGTCTTCTCCGGTGAGGTCGTGGTGGCGGAGACTGATCTCGTGGCCTGGGGGGTGACCTTCTCGGCAGCACTGCTCGCCGCGGGGCGGGCGGTTGGCGCGGACGCTGAGGGCTGGCCGGCCCTGGACACCAGAGCCGCTCCGGCCCCGCCTGTCACGACAGCGAGGAGCAGGACACCCAGGGCGATGAGCCAGCGGCGGGGGGGCGTCGGCTGTGACGGTGACTGCCGGCTCATACAGGGTCAGCAGCTGGTGTGGGTTCGACCGCAATCGTGACCGAGCACCTTGTCGATGAGCCAGCTGCCGCCGGCCGGGATGAGGGTGTAGTCCAGATACCAGTTGTCGCAGGTATCCCCGTCCGGACCTTTCTCAGGTGACTGCACACTCGTGAAGGTTACATGCGCGGTCACCGACTCGCCGGGTCCAGGGGCTACCGGCGAGATGGCAGCCTGGGTGTCATAGGAGGTGGAGGTCCCCTTGGCGAACGATGACCAGGAGGGCCCCCTGAGCTTCGGACTCAGCGTCCGCCACGCCTGCTCGTAGTTCGCCGAGTTGATGCCTCCGAAGTACTTCTTGAAGACGTTCGCGACCGACTGGGTGGTGGCGTCGGGGGAGCCGGGTACCAAGAGAGTGAGGTCCCGTCCCTGCAGCGGGCCCTCCGGATCGGTGCAAGGCACCGTGATCGCGGAGCTGGTGTTGTCGACCCAGCTCGCAAGCAGGGGGTGGGCAATGGTGGGGGCGACGGCAAAGGCGATGCCCTCTGCGGCCATGTTCTTGGCATCGACGAGTCCGAAGACCTGACTATCGGCACTCAGCAGCGGCCAGCCGGAGTTGCCCGGATTGATGGCGGCGTCCGTCTCGATCAGTCCGCCGCGCTGGACCACCTCGATCGGGATGGTCCGGTCCAGCCCCGAGACAGTCCCGCGGGTGAGAGTCATCGGGTCGCCCGCGGGGAAGCCGATGGCGGCGACCTCCTGACCGACCCGCGGAGCCTCGTCCGCCATGATGAACACGTGTCCCTGAACCTGGTGGTTTAACCGCACCAGGGCAACATCCGCCGAGTGATCGATGCCCACCACCACACCGTTGGTGGTGCCTCCGGCGCCCTTGTCACCGACCGTGAGGTTCAGCGCCGCTGACTGGTTCACCACGTGGGCGACGGTGGCCACCAGGTCTGGTGCGATGAGGAACCCCGTGCCGACACCGTCGCCGTCATAGGTGGTCGCCTGGATGCGGACCACTCCGCTGCTGACATCCCGGTACAGGTCGGCGAAGCTTCGCGCGGTGGCGCCGGGTGAGGGATGCGGGACTGGGGTGGTGGCTGTGGTTGTGTCGGCTGCTGCCGTCTTCGTGGGGTCGGCGACCGCACCGCTCGAGGTCAGGGGATCGGGAAGGCGATTGGCCCTTTCAGGTCAGGGGATCGGGACCTTCGGCTCTGGCGCCGGCGGTCTGTGTCTGGGTCTCCTTGGGGGATGCTTGTCTACGACTTCATCCGCGTCCCCCTGCCCATCGCCCGGGTCCGGCATCGGCTGTTGGCCGCAGTGAACGGGCTGTGGCAGCACGTGGCCGAAGCAGCCTATGACGAAGGTGAGGATCTGCTCGGCAGGGTGGGCCCCTTCGGGCCGGTTCCCGGCCTGTCGAAGGCCGTCAGCATGCGGGTTGGCAACGCCCGGGATCGTGGCGAGGGGTTCGTCATACCACTTCAGTGGTCCGCGACCGGGCCGACAGAGCTGTTCCCGGTGATGCTGGCCGATCTTGAGATCACGCCTCTGGGGGCAGACGAGTCGCAGCTGCGCCTCTCGGGCAGCTACGACCCGCCGCTGGGCCCGATTGGCAGGCAGCTGGACCGGCTGCTCCTGCATCAGCTTGCCGAGGCCACGGTGCGCGCCCTGCTGGGCCAGCTCGTCGCCGCCCTGTTGAAGAATCCTGCCTCCCAGCGAGGACCCGGCCTCTAGAGCTGACCAGCCCTCAGGACTCTGTCCGACGACGGAGGCGCGGAGCGGACTGTGGCTCGAGCTCGCGCCCGAATCAGGGACGTTTGCCAGCACATGTGGCCAAACGTTCCGCGGCAGCTTCGGGTCAGGACGGGTTGCGTGGTTCCATGTGCGTCTGGACGTCTGTGTGCGGCAGCTCACGTGAGATCGCCAACTCGACCTCATCTGCCAGGCAGTGGCCCCGGTCGACGGTCCAGCTGCCAGGCACCAGCACGGTCAGCGTGACGAAACGGTGCCGCCCCGACTCGACAGTGCGCACCTCGACGAAGTCCACCTCGTCGGTGCGCAGGGAGTCGAGGACGGCGGTCACCCGGGCGAGGTCCTCGGCCGGCATGGCGGCCCCGAGCAGGGAGGTCACCGACTGGGACACCAGCCGGAAGCCGGTCACCAGGATGTTCACGCCAACGATCGCGGCGACGATCGGGTCGAGTCGCTCCCAGCCGGTCAGCCCGACCAGCAGCACCCCGGCGATGACGCCGACCGAAGTCCACACATCTGTCAGCAGATGCTTGCCATCCGCGGTCAGTGTGACCGAGCGATGCTCCGCTCCCGCCCTCAGCAGGAGCATGCCGACGGCCCCGTTGACCGCGGTGGCCACTGTCGAGATCGCCAGCCCGAGCCCGACGCTCTCGATAGGCGCTGGGTCCAGGAATCGCTGCACCGAGGCGACCAGGATGAAGGCGGCCGCGACGAAGATCATCAGCCCCTCGATGCCTGCCGAGAAATACTCTGCCCTGCCGTGGCCGAAGTTGTGGTTCTCGTCAGCGGGTCGCGCCGCGACATTGAGGGCGATCAGGGCGACCACTGCGGCAACCAGGTTCACTAGCGACTCGGCGGCATCCGACAGGAGGCCGACCGACCCGGTCAGCAGGTAGGCCCCTGACTTCAGCCCGATCGTCACCACCGCCGCCGCAATCGACAGCCAGGCGAACTTGGCCAGTCGCGGCATCGCGCCCTCGGGTTCGGCGCCAACCTGCGGAAAAGCGATTCTTCTCATGCGGTCAGCCTTTCAGGACCGTGGACCGGACGGGTGCCCGGGTGGGCGGGGGGGAAGGAACGTCTTTGGCCGGTTGGCGGCACCAGGACCGCTGGATGAACTACGCTTTCCCAAGTTACCGGCTGGTAGAAGATTGGGAGGCGTCGTGACGAAGCTGCGGACACAGACGGCGATGCTCAACGGGCGGGAGTTCGTCTTCCTGGACCGCGGCGAGGGCCCGGCCATGCTGTTCATCCACGGACTGACCGGCTCGCACCGGAACTGGGCCCACCTGGTCAACGAACTGGAGGCGGACCACCGCGTGGTGGCGCCTGACCTGTGGGGCCATGGTGCCTCGGCCAAGCCAATGGGGGACTACTCGCTCGGCGCCCACGCGGGCACCATGCGCGATCTGCTGGATGCGCTCGGCATCGAGCGGGTGACCCTGGTGGGGCATTCCCTCGGTGGCGGCATCGCGATGCAGCTCTGCTACCTGTTCCCGGAGCGGGTCGAGCGTCTCGTTCTGGTCGCCAGCGGGGGCCTGGGTCGGTCGGTGAGCCCGTTGCTGCGGGCGGCCACGGTGCCGGGGGCCGGATGGGTCCTGCCGGTCATCGCCTCGAGCTGGGTGCGTGGACAGGGGGAGGCTGCCGGGCGTGCCCTGGGGTTTGTCGGCTGGCACGCGAGCCCGGATGTGACGGAGATCTGGCGGGGTTTCAAATCTCTGGCCGACGCCGACACCCGGCGTGCTTTCCTGGCTACCACCCGCTCCGTCATCGATCCGGGCGGGCAGACCGTGAACGCGCGGGACAACCTGAATCTGGATATCGACATTCCCACACTGGTCGTCTGGGGCACCCGGGACCGGATGATCCCCGCCTGGCATGCAACCCTGGCCGAGAAGGTGTTCCCGGGCTGCCGGGTGGAGCTGTTCGAGGGGGCCGGACACTTCCCCCACCTGGACGAGCCTGAGCGGTTCGCTGAGCTGGTCAGCGACTTCATGAAGGAGTGAGCGACGAGCTCCCTCATGAAGTCGCGACCTCAGCTCAGGGCCTGACCACGCCAGAGGTCGATGCCGCCCTCGACCGCGTGAGTGTCGATCTCGGCCAGCTCTTCCGCGCTGAAGTCGAGGTTCTCCACCGCGGCGATGTTCTGCTCAAGCTGCTCGACCGATGAAGCGCCGACCAGGACCGAGGTGACCCGCTCGTCGCGGGCCAGCCAGGCAAGGGCCATCTGGGCCAGCGACTGGCCTCGGCGTCCGGCGATCTGGTTCAGCGCACGGATGTGGGTGAGGTTCTGCTCGGTCAGCAGGTCCCTGGACAGGGAGGAGCCCTCCGCCATCCGTGAGGCTGACGGGATACCGTCCAGGTACTTGTCGGTCAGCATCCCCTGGGCCAGTGGGGAGAAGGCGATGCAACCGGCGCCGGCCGTCTCCAGGGTGTCGAGCAGGCCGCCCTCCACCCAGCGGTTGAGCATCGAGTAGGACGGCTGGTGGATGAACAGCGGTGTGCCCAGGTCCTTCAGGATCCTGGCGGCCTCGGCGGTCCGCTCCGGGGAGTAGGACGAGATCCCGGCATACAGCGCCTTGCCCGAGCGAACGGCGGTGTCCAGAGCCCCCATGGTCTCCTCGAGCGGGGTTTGAGGGTCGGGACGGTGGGAGTAGAAGACGTCGACGTAGTCGACCCCCATCCGCTTCAGGGACTGGTCCAGGCTCGCCAGCAGGTACTTGCGGGACCCGAGGTCGCCGTAGGGTCCGGGCCACATGTCCCAGCCGGCCTTGGTGGACAGGAAGAGCTCGTCGCGGTAGGGCAGGAAATCCTGGCGCAGGATCGTGCCGAAGTTGGACTCGGCGGCGCCGTAGGGGGGCCCGTAGTTGTTCGCCAGGTCGATGTGGCAGACGCCGAGGTCGAACGCACGGCGCAGGATCGCCCGCTGGGTCTCCAGCGGCTTCTCGTCGCCGAAGTTGTGCCACAGACCCAGGGAGATCAGCGGAAGCCTGATACCGCTCTGTCCCACCCTGCGGTAGGTCATCGACTCGTAACGGTCCTGGGCAGCAACGTATGTCATGAGCGCATTATCGCAGCCTCAGCCGGCGGGGTTGTCTCCCCCCGCTGACCTCACCACGGCAACCGGGCAGGTGGTACGCTTCAGGACGCGCCGGCTGACCGAGCCGAGCATCAGGCCGATGAACCCGCCCCGCCCGCGCGATCCCACCACGAGCAGTCTGGCGCCCCGCGACTGCTCGAGGAGCTCCACGACCGGGTCACCGCGCACGACGTGGCTGGTGACCGAGACATCCGGGAACTTGTGCGCCCAGCCGGCCAGCACCTCCGCGACCAGGCTGCTCTCCTGGGTGGCGATCTGGGTCCAGTCGCCGAGCCAGGGCTCGCCCAGGCTGACCCCCTCCAGCGGCTCCCACCACCAGGTGTGCACGGCGGTGAGGCCGCTGCCCGTTGAGGATGCGTAGGCGAACGCATAGGCGAGAGCGGGCTCGGAGGCTGCCGAGCCGTCCACTCCCACAATGACCTTTCCTGGTCCATCGACCCCCTGCGTGCCGTTCTCCCGCACGACCACCACGGGGCACCTGGAGTGGATGGCCACCTGATGGGAGACGGAGCCGAGAAGGGCGGTGGGCAGGGCGCTGCGCCCGTGAGAGCCCACGACCACGGTCTGCGCGAGCCTGGAGGCCGCTGTCAAGGTGGTCGGCGCGAAGCCGGTAACGCTGTGCAGAGTGAGCTGGACCTCGGGCGCCATCGTCCTGACGACGTCCCCGGCAGAGGTGAGCACCGGATCAGCGCTCGCCGGAGCCTCTTTGGTGCCCAGCTGCTCCTTGTCATTCAGGACCAACTCATTCTCCTGGGCATGCACCGCGTGCAGCGGCTGCTGCGTTCGCCGGGCCTCGCTCACCGCCCAGCGCAGCGCGGCGTCGCTGGCAGGCGAACCGTCCACGCCGACGACAACACTTCCCTGTGTGATCTGCTGGGTGCTCATGCTGGGCTCCTTGGGTGCGACGTCCACGTTCTGAGGGACACCAGCATGGCGCTCGCAGCCATGCGACGCTACTGGGCATGTCTCTCTTTTCACCGGAGCCCGGGTGGACCGCTGTCGTGCTTGCGGGGGGACGCGGCTCCCGGCTCGGCCACGATGACAAGGCCGCGATCACCATCGGTGGTACGTCGGCGCTGGATCATCTGCTGAGGGCGCTTCCCGACCGGGTCCCCGTCGTGGTCGCCGGTCCCGGTTGCCCGACCCAGCGCCCGGTCACCTTCCGGCGGGAATGGCCTCTGTATGGGGGCCCGGTGGCCGGTATCGCGTCCGGGCTGGAAGTGGTGAGTACGCCGGTCACGGCCCTGCTGGGAGTGGACATGCCCTGGGCCGGGGCACTCCTGGAGCGCCTCATCGCGGAGTTCGCATCGTGCGACGCGGCCGCCCTGGTGCCGGTGGACGGGGCAGGGCTCCGCCAGCCTCTCTGCGCCGTTGTCCGCACCGAAGCCCTGCGCGGCGCCCTGGCCAGGCTGGGTGACCCGCGCGGGCGGTCGTTGAGAGAGCTCATCTTGCTCCTGGACGTTCACGAACGCCCGCTGAGCGAGGCCGAGACGCGCTGGGTCGACGACATCGACACTCAGCAGGACCTGCACAGGGCACGGTCGACGCCGCTCTCGTCGGGGGTGCCGGCACCCCTGTACAGCTGGGTCAGCACCGTCTGCGCCGAACTGAAGCTGCCGGGGGACCCCGACCTCGACGTGATCCTGGACGTGGCCCGCGCGGCCGCCTACAACATCGAACGGCCGGCAGCGCCGGTCACCACCTATCTGCTCGGCCAAGCCGTCGCAAAGGGGATGGACGTGGGGCAGGCCGCAGCCAGGATCCAGCTCCTCGCGGCGACCTGGCCAGAGTCGGCGCACCAATAACCAGTCTCGGAGTGCCCGGTCGGCATACAACCAGCCCCGTGGGCCGGGCCGGTCTGTCAGCGGCGGTAGAGCGCCTCCACCTCGGACTCGTGGGTTCGGCAGGTGCATCAACTGGGCCGAGACCAGGTCAGAGCTCATCTTCGGGGGCCCCAGGTGGTCAGGTCCGGGCAACCTCTCGATGCGTGCGGCGACCTGTTCAGGACCAGATCGACTGGCTGACGGCCACGCCGAGGAAGGCTGCGCCCAGCCCGGCGACGATGCTGGCAAAGACATTGGCGGCGGCGAGGAGGCGAGCGTCGCTGTCGAGCAGGCGCAGCGTCTCGTAGGAGAAGGTGGAGTAGGTGGTGAGCGCGCCACAGAGCCCGGTGCCCAGGGCCAGCTGCACCTGCGGAGAGGCGCCGTCGGCGGTGACGGCCCCGGTGAGGAGGCCCAGGATCAGCGAGCCAAGCACGTTGACGCTGAGGGTGCCCCACGGGAATACGGTGTCGTGCCGTGACTGGATGGCCCGGTCGCCCAGGTACCGCAGCGGCGCCCCGATGGCTGCACCGGCGATGACCAGGAGCAGGTTCACCGGTCGTGCCCGGGGGTGTCCATCGGAGCGTGCCCGGCACCGACCCCGTCGGGGTTCGTGCCGACGTAGCGGATGACCTCGCAGTCATCCAGGGTGACCAGTCCCTCGGTCACCAGCTCGTCGAGGTGGGGCAGGAAGTCGCGGATCCGGTCGTGGCTATCGACGATGATGATGACCACCGGCAGGTCCTCGGACAGGCTCAGGATCCGTGAGGTGCGGATCCGGCTGGTGGCACCGAAGCCTTCGACGCCGTGCAGGACTGTTGCCCCGGCGAGGCCGGCCTGGTGGGCGCGGTGGACGATCTCGGTGAACAGCGGCTTGTGGTGCCAGTGGGCGGAGTCCCCGACGATGACCGTGAGTCGTTGTGCGGTGCCGGTGAGTCTCATTCGATCCTCCAGTTGACCAGCCGTCGGGTGTTGGTTGCCGTCATCCATACGGCCAGGAGCGCGCCGATGGGGGTCAGTGCCAGGTAGAGCAGCGCCGGGCCCGGATGGGCGCCGGTGACGAGCCGCTG
>ENA-OBLH01000642-OBLH01000642.1-metagenomes-genome-assembly--contig:-NODE-642-length-11056-cov-5.30252_pt1 | contig 11056 bp, 11 predicted proteins | sample MGYA00153382_OBLH01 | MGnify analysis MGYA00153382 | reverse complement strand
GCGCGATCAGCATCGGAGAAACCGAGATCTCTGTTCACGCCACGCCGAATCGCGTCGCCATCCAGCGCGCCGATGCACGTCCATTGGTACGTAGCTCAGCGTGCAACAGCGTCGCGATAGTTGATTTGCCCGCACCGCTCGCGTGCGACGTCGGGCAATTGTGCCCGAATGCCGAGCAGCATGTCGAGCAGCGGCGGCTCGGACATCACCACGTGCGTCGGCGACACGTTGGCGACGATGGCGGCATGGAAATGGGCGCAATCGCATGGTCGTACGCCGCGGCGATGCACCTCGGCGTCGCGCCATCGGTGTTGTTTCATGACGTGGGTTTATCGGGGTGGCGCGCGGTCTCGCTGATGCGCCTGCAAAAGACGATTGCGGTGCAGTTTGCTATCCGCGAATGAAGCGTTGGTTAGCCGGGTGATTTGAGCCGTTTTGTGGGAGCGCCTCTAGGCGCGAAAGCCCGCGAATAGTCGAGTCCAAGCTCACAACACGCTAGCGATCCCAGCAATCGAAAGCGCCGCCAATACCGCAAGCACCGCCTTGCGAAATCCTGCTTCGCTGACATGCTTGAATCCATGCGAACCCACCGCAATGCCCGCAAGCATTGGCACTGCCAGCCACGCAGCGGCAACGAAGGTTCCGCTGGTGACCACACCGTGCCAAGCGCCCCACGCAAGCGAATACAGCGCGCTGCCGAAGAACAGCAAAATCAGTGTCGCGCGCAGGTTTTTTGCGGGTAGCGCCACAGCGAACAGCATGACTGATGCGACCATGCCGCCGAGCGATGTCGCCCCAGCAAAAAATCCCGCAACCAGGCCGGTGCTGAAACGCAGCGGCAAGCCATCGGGCAATTTGGGGCGCGCGTTGAGCAGCAAGCACAAACTCGCGATGAACAAGATCACGCAACCACCTACACGCAACGTCTGCTCGGGCAAGTACGCGAGCGCCGCGACGCCCACCGGAATCGACAGCGCGTAGGCTGCGGCCATCGGCGTCAACCACTTCCAGTTGACATCTCGCCACACGCTAGGAATCAGGGCAATGCTCGCGATCACCTCCATCGTTTGCGCGGTCGGAATGATGAGTTTGGGCGAAATCACAAACGCCGCACTGGCCACCAGAACCGCCGACAAACCAAAGCCGGAAAAGCCTCGCACCAGTCCAGCAACAAAGGCGCAGGCGGCGAGTACGAAGAGGTGCTCAGGTAGGGCGGCAAAGGTCATGTTGAGACGTTACCTGAACGGTGCCAATGGGTGTGTGCTCGTCTCGATTCGGTTTGTTGGTGACAAATGTCGCTAAAGCACGCTTCTTCGCGTCGGCAATAGGTCGGAGCAGCGAAAGCCGCGATTCGCCGCAAGGTTGACGTCTTTCGCGGTCAGTGCCGCTGTTACGACGCTGCGAGTGCAGTATCAAAAAGCAATACCCGACGAATCGCAGTCAACAACGATTCACACATCGCTCGCGTTGACGGGTTGAGCGTGAAATAGTTCACCCCGTCGCCACCACTCAATACAACATCATGCAAACAATCATTCAACGAGACACCCGCGCTTGGACGCTGCAAGTCTGGTTCTCATTTGCCATCGCCGTCTTTCTCTGCGCCACGGGCTTGGCCTACTTGCCCGGTCAGGACATTGACCGCGCGTTCATGATCATGGGCTATTTGTTCTGTTTGTCGGCCACGTTCGTGCTGTCAAAATTTGTGCGTGACAACGCCAGGGAAAAAGCGGACACGCCGATGTGGCGTTGGGTGGTTTACGGCGCTTTCCTCCTCGCCATGACGCTCACCGGCTGGGGCTTGTGGCGCATGAACATCAACGACACCTACAAAGCGTTTTTGTTGGTGAGCTGGCTTTATCTAACGACCTCAACATTCACGTTAGCAAAGACGCTGCGTGATAGCCACGACGCTGATCGCGCTGAAGCTCGCTACTGACTCTTCATCAGCAGGGCACGCGTTGCGCACCGACACTAAACGAGGTGCGCAGAGCGCACCCTACGAATGCTGTCTCAACAAGGAAAACTGAATGAAAAACATCCTCATTAAACTCGTCGCAGGTACTCTGGCAATCACGCTGGCCATTAGCGCAAATTTCGCATCTGCCCAAAACCGTCGCGGCGACGCTGCATCCGAAGCCAGCGCGCTTTCCGCGCTGCCCATCGCGTCAGTCGTCATCGTCGGCGGCGCTGCGAGTGCAGCGACTATCGCACTCCCAGTCGCGCTGTCAACGAGTGGCGCGGTGTTCGTCATCAAGTCAGTGGAAGTCAGCGCGCGCGGCACGTTGTGTCTACTGGAGCGCGTATCGGATGGCGTTCAGGTGAGCGTTGAAATCGCTGCGCGTGGCGCTGAGCGCACCTCGCTCGTGGTTGGAAAAACGGTGCAGGTCGCAGTTATCGGTGCGGGTGCGGTGCTCTCGATTGCGGGCGAGGCCATTGCTCTCGTGCCCAACGAAATCGGTCGCGCGCTGTTGCATAACGAACGTATCACTAACTAAGTTTCAACGAATATTTCTATGAGAATCCAAACACGTTGGCTCGCTGTCATCGGCGCGGCGCTTGTACTCAGCTTGCCCGCACACGCAGGCCGCTCATGCGAGGCCAAATCGCCCGAGGCGAACCGCATCGAGAAGGGCTTGACGCTTGCCGAGCGCACGCAAACCGCTCTCAACGCGAGCGGTGCGAAGGTCGTCATGCTCGCGCGTGCCGGGCAGGATTTGAGCAAATATGGCCTGCGCTATTCGCATCTAGGCTGGGCTTATAAATCGGCAAACGGCCAATGGCTGGTCGTCCACAAATTGAACGGCTGCGGCACCTCAGACGCATCAATTTATCGGCAAGGACTTGGCGAATTTTTCCTCGATGATCCGTATCGATTTGAGACGGCGTGGGTCGTGCCAACAGCGGAAGTCCAAGACAAATTATTGGCGTTGCTACAAGACAGCAGCCGCATGACTGCAATGCACAGCAAGCCTTACAGCGTGGTGAGCTATGCGTGGGCGACCAAATATCAGCAGTCAAATCAATGGGCGCTGGAGACGCTGGCGGTCGCGATGGACGGCAACATTCGTACGCGCGAACAAGCGCAAGCGTGGCTCAAATACAAAAATTATCAGCCAAGTGTGCTGAAGATTTCGCCACTGACCCGGCTGGGTGGGCGCATGACTTCAGCCAATATTGCCTTCGACGATCATCCGAATGAAAAGCGCTTTGCCGATCAGATCGAAACCATCACCGTGGACTCGATGTTCAGATGGATGGTCGGCGCGAATCTCGGGGCTGCGCCGGTGGTGTTGCGCTTGTAGGAGCGGCGAAAGCCGCGATGGATGCAACGCGTCGCGGCTTTCGCCGCTCCTACGAGGTGAGTGTGTTGCCGCTATAAACTCCATGAACACGAAGTTTGTTACCGCAAAGGCTCCTCATGAAAATCCTGAAACAAGTTCTCCTCGCCGTGGTGGTGGCCGCCAGCGCGTTGGCCGCGTCCGCACAGGACAAGGTGGTCTATCACGTCGATCAGGCCGCGACGCAAGGCATCAAAGGCTTGCGCAATATTCGCAACCATCTCGACACTGCACCCGACACCAAGATCATTGTGGTGACGCATGCCGAAGGCGTGGATCTGTTGATGGAAAGCGCGAAGGACGAGAAGAGCAAAACCGAATACGCACCGCTCGTATCAGCACTGAAGGCGCGTGGCGTACGTTTTGAAATTTGCGAAATCACGCTCAAGAATCGTAGCCTGAAAAAAGAGCAATTCATTCAGGAAGCTGATTTCACGCCGTCCGGTGTGGTGCGCATCGCGCAGTTGCAAGGCCGCGAGAATTTTGCTTATATCAAGCCGTAATTTTTTTATCCCCTCTCCCCCTGCGGGAGAGGGTTAGGGTGAGGGGGCTCGTGCAACGCGCTGGCGTTCATTGGAACCGATCGCACTCCTCTCATCCCAACCTTCTCCCGCGAGGGGAGAAGGGGCCAAACCAAACCGACGAACGCTGACTAGTGCAAGGCCTACACCTCACCGCTGACCTTTACGACTGCGCCTGTCCGCCTTCATTGCTGCGCGACAGCGCAGCGTTGAAGGACGCTTGCGTGAAGTTCGCTACGAACGCGAGCCTGACTGTTGTTGGCGAACATTTCCACACGTTCGCTGACGCCGGTGGCGTTACCGGCTTGGTGCTACTTGCTGAATCGCATCTGGCGATACACACATGGCCTGAGTTGAACTCGGTCACGCTCGACGTGTACGTCTGCAATTTTCGCGACGACAACAGCAGCAAAGCGCAGGCGTTGACGGACGCGTTAGTGACGCTGTTCGCGTCCAAGAAAGTCAATCGCAATTCATTACTGCGCGGTGCGCCTGCAGCTCGGCCTGATCCGCTCACGCTGGAATGGCTGACGCCCGAAATCGCGCATTGTTTCACTACGCGCCGTCCACCCGTTTCGATACAAAGTACGTACCAACGCATCGAATGGCACGACACAAAGGCGATGGGCCGCTTGCTTGCGCTGGACGGCGCGTTCATGTTGTCCGAACGCGATGAATTTATTTATCACGAGTGCATGGTGCATGTGCCCGCACTCGCGCACGCTGACCCGAAACGCGCGCTGGTGATGGGCGGTGGCGACGGTTGTTCAGCACGCGAATTGTTGAAGCATCCGGGCATCGAATCCGTCGTGATCGCGGAACTCGATCCGATGGTTGTTGCGACGTGTCGCGAAAATTTTGCAGACGTCAACAACCACGCATTTGACGAACCGAGAGTGCACATTGAAATCGGCGATGCGCTCGCTTTCTTGCGTAATTCGTCGACGCTTTACGACCTCATCGTGATGGATCTCACCGATCCTGATGATGCAGAATCAGCGCCACTTTATTCAACTGAAACATACCAGCTGATTCGTGATCGGCTTTCGCCCGACGGCGTTTTGAGCCTGCACATCGGCAGCGCTTTTTTTCATCCCGAACGCTTCGCCGCGACGTTGCGTGATTTGCGCACCGTGTTCACCGAAGTTCATGCCTACAAGGCGTTCATGCCGACGTACGGCGCGGAGTGGGGCATGGCATGTGCGTCGATGCGTGGCAATCCGAGCACGCTCAGTGAGGTGGATATTGCGCATCGATTGGCACAGCGCGGCATCAGTGATTTGCGTTTCTACACGCCACGCGTGCATGCCAGTTTGTTCGCGTGGCCAGGGTATGCGGAGACGCTGGGGGCCTAAGGCGCAACCACCAACCCGCAAGTCCCCGCCAAATGCCCGCGAATTGCCGTCCATGTCGTACGCATCGCACACGGCGATACTGCGCCGCTAATCACCGCATCACCACTAAACCCCAACAACGCACGCAACAACAGCAGCCCGTCCGTCACCGCGTCCACGCTCGAATCGCCATCAACATCCATGCGCTGCGCAACGAGATGATGAGCGATTAACGTCGCGTCGGTTCGGTCCGGCGATGCGCCTATCGCGCCACGTGTTGCCGCCGTGCCGGTCATGCCCAGCATCCAGCGCAGCGCGAGCACGCCGTCGGTCATTGCAGACACATTGTTGTTGGCGTCGGCGTCAACAACACACGTTGCAGGCTGTCGCCCCATGATCGTCGGGTTGGCAAGATTTGTGGTCACCGTCGACAAGCTTAGCGCGGGCGAAAAAATGTTGTTGGGCAGGCGCGGATACAGGCGTCCCGAAAAGCCGAACGGCACCGAGCAACTGTAATTGCCGCTCGCGTCCGTTGCGCCGCAAGTCACGCCTGCACCGCCACAAAAACTCACGCCCGCGAGCGCACCGCTTGGGCCGTTGATGGTGCCGGTCACGGTCAACGGGCCGACATTGGTCTGCCCCGAATTTGCATTCACGATCAGCGATGATGTCTCCACCGCCTCATAGTCGCTGCCGACGATCACGTCGAGCTCGTGCAACACATCGTTGTCCCAGCGCTCATCGGGCGCGCCCGAGATGTACCACGAGCTGCCGTGGTCAGCGAGGATCATGCCGTACTTTTTCAGCGCGCGAATGATGGTCAGCGAGTGCGCAGAAAATGACGCACTTTCAGGGTAGTTCGCACGCAGCCGAAATCGCGTACCCATGGGCGGATACTGCGTGCCCGTCAACGATGATGCTTTGTGCCGTGCGGGCCACACATAGGTGTTGCGCGTTTGCGGCGCAGTGAAGCGCACCGCGTGAGTGATCTCGCCAGAATTGACTTCGTCATAACGCAGCAAACCTGGAAGGATCGGCAAACCGGCGGCGTCGGCAGACGTCCAGCTCGCAGGCCGCAACGCGTGCGAATTCAGATCAAACACAGCGCCCGAATAGCCCGTCCACACGTTGGGCGAGACCTGATACGCCACGCCTGTTTCGTAGAGCTTGCAGCTGGCCGTGTCCAACACAATGACATGACGATCACCGTCGGGGAATGCAGCGCCACCTTCAATCGGCACATCGGGCGGGATCGGATACGGCCCCGGATCACTCTCGTCGGCCACGTCAACCGTGATCGGCACCTTCGGTTGTGTGCCCGTCACGGTGACGAACGGAATACCAATCGGACGGCCCAGATAAAGCCCCGACCCGAAGTCCATGTGGGTGGCTTTAGTGCTGCCAATCGTGTTGATAAACGTCGCGGAATTGGCATGCAGTGGCAACGTGTTCACCGGCACATTCCACACGTTGTTCGGTGGAAACACCTGACAGCCGCCGATGGTCGGCGCAGCATGCGACGCGACCGTGGCGCAGGCAACAAGCATCGTTACAGTCAGTAAACGAAATCGGCAAGACAGAAGCACAGGCACCTGCGAGAAAAACTATGCCAAGAGCATAAATCTTGTCGGCCTCCTTGACCGGACGGCAGACAACGCCGCTAACGGTCACGCCGTGTTTTGCAAGAATTAGTGACGGTCGCACGACTCACGCGAAACCGTGGCGACGCGCATTTTCCTGCGATTGGCTTTTCAGTAAAACCCTTGTCTTGACTGGGGTAAAGCGCGATAAATGACAAAAGTCGACTTTAGTCGATAACTAGGTCTAAGCCCAATTGAAACAAGGCTTTTAGTGAAATGCCAATACCGTCCAATTCGCTTCGACCCGCATTATCGCAATCACCCGCAACCGCCCGCCCACATCGCAAAAGCACCCGCCCATTGACGCCAAAATCGCTGAAATCACCCTGCCGATCTTCGTCATTGTGCTCATCGGCTTTTTCTACAGCCGCAAGGTCAAGCCCCACCTAGGTGGCGCGAACAAACTGTTGGTCGACATCGCGCTGCCGTTGCTGATTTTCACCTCGCTGTCCGGCAAGGCGTTCAAGCCGCAAACGGCCGTGTTGTTCGCCGCAGCGTCCGTCCGCTCATCATCGTCAGTGGCCTGCTGGCCTACCCGCTCGTCAAGCTTGCGGGCATACGCTGGCAGGCGCTGCTGCCGTGCGTGATGTTCACCAACGTTGGCCCCGTCGGCATTCCGCTGATTGTTCTGGCGTACGGCCAGGACGGTCTCGCGCCCGCCGTCGTGTTGCTGGTGCTCTCGAACATTCTGCATTTCACCATCGGCGTCGGCGTGGTGAGTGGCCGCGTCGACTGGCACATGGTTTACGCCAATCCGCTGCTGCGAGGCACCGTGCTCGGCGTTGCGTTTTCGCAATCGGGCTGGGTGCTGCCGACCTGGATCAACACACCGCTGACCACGATTGGCAGCGTGCTGGTGCCGATGATGCTGCTCTTGCTCGGCGCGCGTTTGTCGACCAGCAAAGTGAGCGATGCGCCGGTAGGCGTCGCGGCGTCCGTCATCATGCTCGTGGTGCGCCTGATTGCCGCATGGCTAATCCTGCTCGTGCTGCCGCTGCAAGGTGTCGAGCCTGGTGCCATCATCCTGTTCGCCTGCCTGCCGTCCGCAGTGTTCAATTTCATGCTCGCGGACCGATTTCAATGCGCGCCGAACAAGGTCGCCTCGATGGTCATCGTCAGCCATGTTGCCAATCGCTGTGTTGCCGCTCGGCATCTGGCTGGCGTTTCAATAATTTTTGTCCCATACTCAACAAAGTCAACAAGGAGTCTCCGCATGATCAAGTTCTATTACCACCCCTCACCGAACCCGATTAAAGTCGCGCTCTATCTTGAAGAAACTGGTACACCGTACGAGGTCGTCACCGTCGACACACGCAAGGGCGAGCAGCACGCGCCCGCGTTCAAGGCGATCAACCCGAACGCAAAAACACCTGCGATGCAAGACGGCGACATCAACGTGTTCGACAGCAACGCGATGCTGCTTTATCTCGGCGAAAAGACCGGTCAGTTCATGCCCGCCAACACGCCCGCAGCGCGCGCCCAGATGTATTCGTGGCTGATGTTCGTCGCCACCGGCATCGGCCCGTACAGCGGTCAGGCCGTTCACTTCAAGCACTTCGCGCCGGAGCCCAAAGAGTACGCCGTGAACCGCTACGACTTCGAAGCATGGCGTCACTGGAACATTCTCAACGACCACTTGGCGGCGAACCAATACGTGGTCGGCGATACCTACACGCTGGTGGATATGGCGGTTTGGGGCTGGGCCCGCGCCGTGCCATTCATCCTCGGCCCGGACGCATGGGAAAAGCTGCCACACGTAAAACGTCTGCTAGACGAAATCAACGCCCGCCCCGCCGCGCAACGCGCCGAAGCGCTGAAAGCGAAGTACACGTTCAAAGCCGAAATGGACGACGACGCGAGGAAAAATATGTTCCCGCAGAACGCGCGGTTGACGGCGTAACACGGGTTCGAACCCCCTCTCCCGCAGCGCAGGAGAGGGTTGGGGTGAGGGCGGCGGCCAACGCTCAAACTAAATCGGAGGAGCAAAATAAATGATCAAAGCAGTAGTCTTCGACGCCTACGGCACCCTGTTTGATGTGTACTCGATCAGCGCGCTCGCTGAGCGGCTGTATCCGACGCACGGAGCCGCAATCTCAACCCTCTGGCGCGACAAACAAATCGAATACACGCGACTGATCAGCCTGTCTGACCCGAACGGCGACACGGGTAGCCGTTACTACCAATCGTTCTGGGACATCACACGCTTGTCGCTGCGCTACACCCTGTCACGCCTGAAGCTCGAAGCCACATCAGCAAACGAAGAGGCGTTGATGCAGCAATACGCGCACCTGTCGCCCTTCCCGGAAAACCTCGACGTCTTGCAAGCCCTAAAAACCATGGGCATGGCCACCGCCATTCTCTCCAACGGCAGCCGCGAAATGCTCGATTCAGCGGTGGCGAGTGCCGGAATGAAAGACCTGCTCAATCACGTCATTTCGGTCGACGAAGTAAAACAATTCAAAACCAGCCCAGCGAGCTACGCGCTGGTCAGCGAATACTTCTCGGTGCCGACAAACGAAATTCTTTTCGTGTCGAGCAACGCATGGGACGCACTCGGCGCAACCTGGTTTGGCTTCACGACACTTTGGGTGAATCGGCAGGGCTTGCCACGCGAAACCATTGGGCCAGCGCCAGATTACGTTGGCGCGGATTTGGCGCAGGTATTACGCGTGTTGCCGCAAAATGCGGCTTGATCCGGGCGTCGCAATCGCACACTTCCTCTGTGTTGCCGGGCGCGTCGTCGCCCCGTCTGCGTAGTTCTACTGAGCTTGTTGCGTAGCCGTCCGAATGGTCACCGGCAGCGCAAAAACCTACAGTTCTACCCATCGTGCAACGCTTTTGTTTGCACCACAAAATAGGGAGAACTTTCATGCAACGATTCAGCAAAATTTCAATCGCATTGAGCGTGGCTGCTGCGCTTGTCGCCAGCGTCGCAAACGCACAAACGCCGACCCCAGCCGTTCGCACCGAGCGCAACATTTCGCTCGCGCTGGCTAACGATATCGCGGGTGCCACCGTCACTGCGTGCAGCGCCAACGGCTATGCGGTGACAGCGACTGTGGTGGATCGCGCGGGCGGCGTTCGCGCTGTGCAGCGTGCGGACAACGCGGGCCCGCACACGCTGGCAGCCAGCCAGCAAAAAGCGTTCACTTCTGCCTCGGCAAAAAACACGACACTCGCCATGCAGGACGGATCGCAAAAAAATCCGGCAGCAGCGAATCTCGTCTACATTCCGGGCTTCTTGCTGCTGGGCGGCGGCGTGCCGATCAGGGTGGGCAATGATGTGATCGGCGCGGTCGGCGCCGGCGGCGCACCGGGCGGCCATCTTGACGAACAATGCGCGATGGTCGCCCTCGACAAAGTCAAAGATCAACTCAAGTAAAGCGGAGCACATCATCATGAACCTGCGGTTAACTTCGTTCGTGCTGGCCACGGTCATTGGCCTCGCCATTTACGCTGCACCAACGCAGGCGCAGGTTGCGCCTGACGCGACCGAAATCGCGCGCTACACGGGCCTGCACGCCGCCGCACATCGCGGCGACATAGCTGCGATAGAAAAACTCGTCGCCAACAAAGTCGACATCAACGCGCGCGATGGCTGCGGTCGCACGCCGCTGCACGTGGCCACTTTCGCCAAACAACGCGACGCCGTTCGTGCGCTGGCAAAGGCAGGCGCGAACCTCGGCCTGTTTGAGCGCGACCGCTACGACGCGGTCACCATCGCATCGGTTGCCGACGACGAGGAGACGTTGCGCAGTTTGCTAGCGCTCGGTGCCAGCGCCAAGCTCACCACCAGCCGCTACGACGGCACTGCGTTGATCGCCGCCGCGCATCTCGGCCACGATGGCGTGGTCAGGCAATTGATCGCTGCGGGCGCGCCGCTCGACCACGTCAACAATCTGCACTGGACGGCGGTCATCGAATCCATCGTGCTCGGCAACGGCGGCGCGCGCCATCAGGCAACGCTTAAGGCGCTGATCGACGCCAAGGCCAATCTGCAACTGGCGGATCGGCAGGGCAATACGCCGCTCGCGTTGGCCAAATCACGCGGGTATCGTGAGATGGTGGCGATGCTGGAAATGGCTGGCGGGAAATAGCGTTTTACGTCACGGGTCAGGGCATTCACCGACGATCAGCTTTTCGTTGAAAACGCCGTTCAATATGGGTACAGAGCGTAAAAGGCGGAATCCTAAACGAAGTGCACTATTTCAGGTGTTTAG
>ENA-OBLH01000640-OBLH01000640.1-metagenomes-genome-assembly--contig:-NODE-640-length-11077-cov-4.71729_pt1 | contig 11077 bp, 11 predicted proteins | sample MGYA00153382_OBLH01 | MGnify analysis MGYA00153382 | reverse complement strand
TGGAAATTGATCTGGGTAACTTATGGACTTGAATATCACCCTGCGCAAACTCGGCTACGTGCCCGTCGCCATCATTGACGACGTGAACGACGCGATCCCGCTCGCCGAGGCCTTGCTTGCTGGCGGCGTCAATAGCATCGAAGTCACCTTGCGCACTGGCGCGGGCCTCGCGTCGATCAACGCCATCGCGAAATCGGGCTTGCCGATCCTCGTGGGCGTTGGCACGGTGACGCGGGCCGATCAGGTGGTGCAATGCGTCGACGCGGGAGCCAAGTTCGCGGTTTGCCCAGGTTTCACGGCTGCGGTGGGCGACGCGTGCCTCAAGGCTTCACTGCCTTTGCTGCCCGGTGCAGTGACGCCGACCGAAGTGTTGAATTGCTTCGACGCGGGCTTCGCCGTGCAGAAGTTTTTCCCGGCGACCGTGTTCGGCGGCGCGGCATGGCTCAAGATGATTGAAGCACCGATTCCGCAGGTGAATTTTTGCGCGACTGGCGTTGCGGCCAACGACATTCCAGCGGTGCTCGCGTGCGGCAATATCGCCGCGATTGGTGGATCAGCGGTGGCCACTCGCGAAATGGTCGCCGCGAAAAACTGGCTCCTGATTACGGAGAACGCGAAGAAAATGATGGCGCTGATCCGCGAATCGCGGACTTTGTAGCGCGCCCGGCGACTACTACAGCTGCGTCGCCAGTCGGCTATAGCTGCGTCGCCACCCAACTCGAAATCGCGGCGCGAATCGAATCCACTTCACCAATCGGCGGTGCCACCGTGAAACGTACGCCGGGATGCTTTGCCTGCGCCGTTTCGATCAATTCGGTGAGATCCTTGCGGGTGTGAGCACCTGTGGCGAGGAACAGCGGAATTACGTGTATCTGCGTCGCATCCTCGGCTATGAGGGTCGCGACAGCCGTCGCAAAGTCTGGCTTCATGAACTCAAGAAACGCGAGTTCTGCGCGTTTGGTGGCGTGCATGCCGCGAAAATCGGTCAGGATAGCGTCGAACGGCAGACGCCACTGCGCGTCGCGAGAACCGTGTCCGAAGAAAAGAATGGCGGTCATGATGGTGTTGGCATCGCCAACAAGAGTAGTTAAGGAACGCCGATTATGCGACCGATGCGATGCTTATGTCTGCTGTGTTCGCGGCGTCAACAGCAAGTTGAACTGCGCGCTCGCGCATCGCCTCGCCGATAACGAGTACGGCGGGGCTTTTCAGCGATTGCCGCGCAAAATCCCCGACCATATTGGCGACCGTTGAGCACACGCTACGCACATCAGCGCGCGCGGCATTTTCAACGGCGATAACAGGCGTGTCGGCGCGCAGACCGCCGCCAAGCAGACTCGCCTGCAACGACGCGGCACGCGCCACGCCCATGTAGACGACCAGCGTCAACGCACTTTGCGCGAGTGCCTGCCATGGAATCTCGGCACCTTCCGCGCCGTGCGCTGTGATGAAAGCAACGCCGTGCGCGTGGTCGCGATGCGTCAAAGAGCTTTTTAGTTGAGCAGCAGCGGCCAGGCCCGCGGTCACGCCCGGCACCACCTCAAATTCAATACCCGCCACTTCTAGCGCGGCGATTTCTTCACTGGCGCGGCCAAACAGCGACACGTCGCCACCCTTCAATCGCACTACCGTATGACCGGCCAACGCCTCACGCACAAGGAGTTTTTCGATAAACGATTGCGGCGTGCTTTTACAACCGCCGCGTTTGCCGACGTGGATGATGCGTGCTTGCGGACACAGGGTCAAAACGTCGTCGCCTGCCAGATCGTCGATCAGCACAACCTCGGCTACAGCCAGCAAACGCGCGGCTTTCAGCGTGAGCAGTTCGACGTCGCCGGGGCCTGCTCCGACGAGGAATACTTTACCGGACTTAGCTTTTTGGAGGGACGATTTCATGAGCTAGTTGATGCACGAGGCGTGCCAGCCAGTCGATCCACGGCGGCATGGGGCGCTCGCCACGGATCACGGACTCGATGTAGGCGACGGTTGTCGCGATATCGCAAGTGTCGGGCAGGTCGTGCGCTGCCACACCGGGCCAATTGTGCATAACCGACGTGCCGTTCTGGAATATTTGAACGGGAACGGCGCGCTTGGGGTGCAACACCGGCTCGCCTTCGCAGCCCCGGAAAACGAGCGCTTTAGCGTCGGGTTGCGTGGCGATATACGCGCCCATGCGGTCGATGTAGTCGCCGTGCGTCAGGGCGATGACACGCACGGAGGGACCGTCGATGGGTTGCAGGAGCTTCGTCACCGTGTGCGGCGTAGAGCGCACGCCGATCCGCCAGCGATTGGAAATCAGCGCGGCGAGTTTCGGGTGCAACGCGTCAAGTGGCGCGAACGCCATGTTGCGCGCGGCTAGCGCGGCATCAGTCAGGGTGGCGGTTTCGGTGATCGGAAAATTGAGCGATTGGAATAGCTCGTATGTCGTGACGCGGGTTGAGTCCTGCTTCACCCCGTGGAGCAGCACGCGGACGCCCATCCGAGCCAGCGCCCAAGCCAGCAGCGGCGTGATGTTTGGCAGTTGCCGGGCGCCGTTGTAGCAGGGCAGAACTATTACCGGCTGCGAGCTTTTGATGCGGAACGCGAGCGTAGCTTGCATCGCTTCGACGAACGCCGCAAGCTCTTCCGGCGTTTCGCCTTTGATCCGCATGGCGAGCCACCACGCGCCGAGCTGGATGTCGCTCACTTCGCCTGCGAGCAAGGCTGCAAAAGCATCTTGCGCTGTGCTGGCGTTCAGTCCGCGTGCGCCTTTGGCACCACGACCGACTTCTTTGATGATGGGTGTGAAGTTCAAGTTGCGCTATCAGCTTTTGGCTATAAGCCCCATTTATAATGGGCATAGATGGATAAATCGTTGAAAGTCGAATATTTGCCAATATTCGCTTTAGCCCTTATTAAATGGGGCTTTCGGCTAAAAGCTGCTCAGTCATGGAGGCGGTTTTTAACCGCTGTAGCGACCCCCACAAAAACTACCGCATCCCCGGAATCCGCCCCTTCATACCCGGCATACCGGAGAGGCCTTTCATCAATTTGCCCATGCCGCCTTGTGAAAATCGCTTCATCATGGTCTGCGTCTGCTCAAACTGGTTGAGCAGGCGATTAACCTCCTGCACCTGAACGCCCGCGCCCATCGCGATGCGGCGTTTGCGCGTGGCTTTGATGAGGTCAGGCTTTCGTCGTTCCAGTGGCGTCATCGAGTTGATGATGCCTTCCATGCGCGCCACCTGCTTTTCGTCCACACCGCCCGATTTCGCAGCGGCCTGCTGCAATTCGTGCGGCATTTTGTCGAGCAGGCCCTGCATGCCGCCCATCTTTTTCATCTGGCCGATCTGCTGCTTAAAGTCTTCGAGATCGAAGCCCTTGCCGCTTTTGACCTTGGCCGCAAGCTTCTGTGCGGCTTCCATGTCAACGGCTTTGGCCGTAGCTTCCACCAGCGACAACACATCGCCCATGCCCAAAATGCGGCTAGCCATGCGGTCAGCGTGGAAGGCCTCCAGCCCGTCAAGCTTTTCGCTGATACCGGCAAACTTGATCGGCACGCCGGTGATTTCGCGCACCGACAGTGCCGCGCCGCCGCGCGAATCGCCGTCCAGCTTGGTCAGCACCACGCCAGTCAGCGTCAGCCGTTCATTGAACGCTTTGGCGGTGTTGACGGCGTCCTGGCCGAGCATGGCGTCAACCACAAAGAGCGTTTCGGCTGGCTTGATCGCGGCGCTGATCTGCGCCGCTTCCTGCATCATCGCTTCATCGACCGCCAAACGGCCCGCGGTATCAACGATCACGACGTCGAAATAACGCGACCGCGCCCAGTCAATCGAAGCCTTGGCAATTGCCACTGGATCATTTCCAGATGCGGCTTCCGGCTCGTAAAACGTCACTTCGACCTGGGTGGCCAGCGTACGCAATTGCTCGGTCGCGGCGGGACGGTAAACGTCACATGGGACGAGCAGCACCTTCTTCTTTTGTTCGGTGCGCAGGAAGCGTGCCAGCTTGCCAGCGGTCGTGGTTTTACCGGCCCCTTGCAGACCTGCAAGCATGATGACGGCGGGCGGGGTCACGGCGAGATTGAGTCCCGGCGAATCGGAGCTCATCAGCGCGACGAGTTCTCGGTGAACCACGCCAACAAAGGCTTGGCCCGGAGAAAGCGAGGTTGCGACCTCAGCGCCTAGCGCCGCTGTTTTCACGCGCTCGATGAATGCCTTGACCACCGGCAGCGCAACGTCGGCCTCGATCAGAGCCAGACGCACTTCGCGCAGCGCGTCCTGCAGATTCGCCTCCGTCAGGCGGGCGTCACCGCGCACAGTTTTGACAAGTCGGGCGAAGCGTTCAGTCAGTTGATTGGCCATGGGAGCGCTTTAGTCGTTAATCCTCTGATTTTAGGGGTTCCGACAGTCGCGCCATCGATGCCACACCGGCGCGCCAGAAGCGCAAATTTCTCTTTACAACCAATTGCTTACGCGGCACACTGACCAACTTACCTGAAATAAACTGTTTAATTGTGGCAGCTTCAACCGCCTCCGTTTTGTTATCCGGCCTGGGTCGTGCGCTGGTTCAGAACGAGTTGCTTCGCCAAGTCGAAGCCGAACAAACGCAGACTCAGGCGAACGCGTCGTCGATGACGTTCGTCGAGCAGTTGATCGCGTCAAAGCGAATCACGTCAGCCAAACTCGCTGAATTTGCGTCGAGCACGTTTGGCGTGCCGCTGTTCGATTTGTCGGCGTTTGACACCACATCAATCAATCCGCAATGGATTGACGTCAAGCTGATCACGGCGCGCCGTGCGTTGCCACTGCACAAGCGCGGCAATCGTTTGTTCGTCGCGGTGTCCGATCCGACGAATTTGCAGGCGCTGGAAGAATTTCGTTTCAAGACGAGCTTGATCGCTGAGCCCATCGTGGTGGAGGACGAAAAACTCGCCCGCGCTATCGCTGTAGTGTCGGAACGCAACGACAAGACACTTTCGTCTCTGGATGTCGGTGACGACATCGAATTCGATCTCAAGACCGATGATGGGCAGGCAGCCGAGGACGACAGTGGCGAAGTAGACGACGCGCCTGTCGTGCGCTACATCCAGAAAATCCTGCTCGACGCCATCAACGCTGGCGTGTCCGATGTGCATTTCGAGCCGTACGAAAAGTATTATCGAATTCGCTATCGGCTCGACGGCATTTTGGTGGAAGTGGCTAAGCCGCCGTTGATGATTAAGGACAAAATTGCCTCGCGGATCAAGGTGATTTCGAAGCTTGACATTTCAGAAAAGCGCGTGCCGCAAGACGGGCGCATGAAGTTGCAGCTCACCAAAAATCGCTCGATTGATTTCCGCGTGTCGACCCTGCCGACGTTGTACGGCGAAAAAATCGTGATGCGTATTCTCGATTCGTCGAATGCGATGCTCGGCATTGATGCGCTGGGCTACGACGCCGATCAAAAAGCGCTGATGATGGACGCCATTGCTCGACCGTACGGCATGATTTTGGTGACCGGCCCGACGGGTTCGGGCAAGACGATTTCGCTGTATACGTGCCTGGGCTTGCTCAACAAACCCGGCACCAATATTTCCACCGCCGAAGACCCCGCTGAGATCAATTTGCCAGGCATCAATCAGGTCAACGTGAACGACAAGGCGGGGCTGACGTTCGCGGTCGCGCTAAAGTCCTTCCTGCGGCAAGATCCGGACATCATCATGGTCGGCGAGATTCGCGATCTGGAAACCGCCGACATCGCCATCAAAGCCGCACAAACAGGTCACCTCGTGCTGTCCACCTTGCACACTAACGATGCGCCAGCCACCCTGATCCGCCTGATGAACATGGGCGTGGCAGCGTTCAATATTGCCTCCAGTGTGCTTCTGATTACGGCTCAGCGTCTGGCGCGACGACTCTGTGCGCAGTGCAAGCAACCCGCCGACATACCGGTAGAGGCCCTGCTTGCTTCCGGTTTTAAAGAAACTGACATTGACGGCACCTGGAGCCCGTACAAGCCGATTGGTTGTGATGTGTGCAAAGGCACGGGCTACAAGGGTCGCGTGGGCATTTATGAGGTCATGCCGATCTCGGAAGACATGCAGCGCATCATCATGAGCAACGGTAACACCCTCGACATCGCAGCCCAAGCCAAACGCGAAGGCGTCAGTAACCTGCGAGAATCAGGACTTCGCAAAGTGAAACAGGGCATGACCTCGCTTGAGGAAATCGAGGCAGTGACCAATGCTTAATTTTCTTTCTCGATGATTATGTCAACTACTTGTCTCAGGAAGGTATAGCTTCATGGCAACCGCCGCCACATCAGCCCGCCCTACACGCTCAGTTCGGCCCGAGGTAAAGGCCAGCCTTTTCGTATGGGAGGGCACTGATCGCGCAAGCAAACGAGTACGTGGCGAGATGCGTGCCGCGTCCGAGGCAGTCGTCAGCAACTCGCTGCGTCGGCAGGGCATCAAGATCACAAAGATCAAAAAGCAGACGTTTAAAGGCGGCGGCTCGATCAAGGAAAAGGAGATAGCCCTTTTCACTAGGCAGTTGGCAACTATGGCACGCGCCGGTGTGCCGCTGCTGCAAGCGTTTGACATCGCAGCACGTAGTACCGGCAATAATCGACTGTCACGGTTGTTGCTCGAAATCAAAGGTGATATCGAGACGGGTAACAGCTTGGCAGTGTCGTTTAGGCGTCACCCCATGCAGTTCGATGAACTGTTTTGCAACTTGGTGGCCGCTGGCGAACAAGCCGGTATTCTCGATTCGATTCTTGATCGACTTGCTGTATACAAGGAAAAAACGCTCGCGCTCAAAGGCAAGATCAAGGCGGCGATGTTTTACCCAGCCACCGTGATTGTGGTGGCGACGGTGGTCGTTGCCATCATTATGTGGTTTGTGATTCCCTCATTTAAGCAAGTTTTTTCAAGCTTCGGCGCAGATCTGCCTTGGTTGACCAACGTAATTGTGGGCATGTCTGATTGGTTTGTTAAGTTTTGGTATGTAGTTGCGATCATTCCATTGGCGGTTGGCACCGTCATTTGGTACTGCTGGAAACGCTTTCCGCCATTTGCGCATGCGGTGGACAGAATGGCCCTAAAGTTGCCCGTGGTCGGGGAAATACTGGAAAAGGCTGCGGTCGCGAGGTGGACGCGGACTTTAGCCACGATGTTTGCTGCGGGCGTGCCGCTGGTTGATGCGCTCACTGCCGTAGGTGGCGCGTCGGGCAATCAAGTATTTGTAGAAGCCACCAAACGAATCCAAACTAACGTTTCGACGGGCACTGCACTGACAGCGGCGATGGAGGACACCAACGTTTTCCCGAATATGGCGCTCCAAATGACGCGTATTGGTGAAGAAACAGGTGCGCTAGACAGCATGCTTTCAAAAGTAGCCGACTTCTATGAGCGGGAAGTTGATGATGCCGTCGGTGCGTTGGCATCGCTCATCGAACCCATCATGATCGTGTTCTTGGGTGTTGTGATTGGCACGATCGTGGTCGCGATGTATCTGCCAATCTTTAAGCTCGGCGGAGTTGTTTAAACACCAATGGCGCACCCGTTGCTGGAGTTGCTCACGCAGGAGCGCTGGTTACTCTTACTATGTTCGTCGGTATTCGGCGCACTCATTGGCAGCTTTCTCAATGTCGTGATCTACCGGCTTCCTGTGATGATGGAGCGCGTTTGGGAAGACGAGCTGGCCTTTGCGCAAGACAAAGAGCCTTCCGCGCGTGAGCGATTCAACCTCATAACGCCACGCTCCCGGTGCGGTCAATGCGGCCACGTGATTACGGCGCTGGAAAACATTCCCATCGTGTCCTGGCTCGCGCTGCGTGGCAAATGCAGCGCGTGCGGCACACGAATCAGCGCACGTTATCCGCTGGTGGAACTAGCCACCGCGCTGCTGTTCCTCGCTTGCGCATGGACGTTTGGCGCGACGCTGCAAACTGTCGCTGCAATGTTGTTCTGTGCGGTACTGGTCGCGCTCACAGGCATTGATCTTGACACGCAATTGCTGCCTGATCAACTCACCCTGCCGCTGCTCTGGATTGGTTTGCTGCTCAACGTTTTCGGACTGTTTGCGAGGCTGCCGGACGCAGTGATAGGCGCGGCAGCGGGCTATCTCACGTTGTGGTCGGTGTACTGGCTGTTCAAGTTGATCACGGGTCGTGAAGGCATGGGCTACGGCGACTTCAAACTGCTTGGCGCGTTGGGCGCGTGGTTTGGCTGGCAGGCGTTGCCGATGCTTTTGCTCGTCTCGTCGGTGGTCGGCGCGGTGGTCGGCATTGCGATTCTGGTGGTGCAAAAGAAGGGACGCAACACGGCCATTGCCTTCGGCCCGTATCTGGCCATTGCCGGGCTCATCACGTTATTTTTCGGCACGCAAATTCAAGCGGTGTTTCTCGGCCAATGACCACAAAATCAGATCGATTCGTGGTGGGACTGACCGGTGGTATCGGTTCTGGCAAATCGAGCGCGGCTGCGCACTTTGCGCGGCTTGGCGTGTTCATCATTGACGCCGACGCGCTGTCGCACTCGTTGACGCAAGCTCACGGTTCCGCTATTTCTGCAATCGCTACCGCCTTTCCGGGCGTAGTAACTGACGGCGTGCTCGACCGCGCCGCGCTGCGAGCGAGAGTATTCGAGCAACCTTCGGAGCGCGCGAAGCTGGAGGCTATTTTGCACCCGATGATTCGGGCTGAAACGCAGGCTGCAGTTGTCTCCGCTGAGGCCGTGAAAGCGTCTTACGTGATCCACATGGTGCCGCTGTTGTTTGAGTCAAAAGGCTACGCGGATCGCATCGATTGCGCTGTTGTCGTGGACGTTGATGAGGCCACACAAATCGAGCGCGTCACGCGTATTCGGGGTGTGCCGCTGACTACCGTCAAGCAAATCATCGCAAGTCAGATGTCGCGGCCCGACAAGCTGCTGCATGCCCAATTCGTCATCGACAATTCAGGCGATGAATCACGGCTCGAACCGCAGGTTGCCAACCTGCATCGCGTGTTCACCGCCAACGCCGCGCTAAAAAAATGTCGGTTACTGAGGCGCTATGAGTACGCCTGACGCGCTCACCTTTGAATGCCCCCTGACTGAGCGGGCGCGCACGTGGTTACGGCTGGAGGAGTTGTTTGGACGCACGCGAGTGTTTGCAGCGCGCAAGGACAGCATTGACCATCGCAGCGCGCTGCTCGGCCTGTTTCACATTGTCGATACCGCTGGTCGCAACGACCTCAAAACAGATCTGCTGCAGGAACTGGATCGGCAGCGCAATGTGTGGGGCACGCAGCTGGACAACCCGGACGTGGCGCGCGAGGCGCTCACGGAATTTTTAAGTGATATGGACGCCGTGATTCACGATCTGCACGGGCAGATCGGCAAAATAGGCCAGCATCTGCGCGATACAGACTGGCTGCAAGCCGTTCGCCAGCGTGCTGCAAGCCCTGGAGGGGCCTGCGCTTTCGAACTGCCAATGCTGCACAGTTGGCTGCAACATAGCGAGTTCGAACGCCGACAGCAGCTAAAGGAATGGCTCGATCCGCTGGCCCCGCTGGAAGAGGCGGTGGTGCTGGTGTTGCGCTTGCTGCGCGAGTCGAGCCAGATGGCGGATGAGATGGCGCACCACGGTAATTTTCAGCGCGCATTGGCGAGCACACGACCACCCTTGTTGGCGCGGATTGCGGTTGAAGCGGGGCATGCTGTGGTGCCGGAAGTCAGCGCCAACAAGTACACCGTGAACGTGCGCTTTCTTGACCAAAGCCCGCAGTTTCAGGGCACCGGCCGCGCCGGTGTCACGACGCGAAACATTCCGTTCAGGCTCGCGCTGTGCGGACTTTAAAATCTGCGTATGACGACAGTTGCCTGCCCCCGCTGCGAAAAACCGGTTGCTTGGATCAAAGAGAACGCGTTTCGACCGTTTTGCTCTGACCGCTGCAAGAACATCGATTTTGGTGCATGGGCGAACGAGGAATACCGGATTGCCAACGCAACGCCTCCGGACGGCGACGATCAAAATGCTGGAATTTCGCGCAATCTGGACTGACTTTATCGCTTCAGCTTTCTGCTGAACACCCTCGTTCCATATGGGCTTGGCGGCCAATTCCGTCGAATATCGACTATCGAGCAATATCAGCCTAAGCCCGCACCAAATGGGGATTTTGGCTAAAAGCTGACGCCTAAATCTTGCCCCGCAAACCCGTCAACACACCGCTTTCAGCGGCGTGCAGCGCAGGCAACAACGGCGACAACGAAATCGCATCGGGCGATTGCCACGCGAACGCCTGACCCTCGCGTCCATGGGGTTCGCCACACCATTCCCTGCTGCGGCAAAAATTCAGCTCGACATGTGCGTGTTCGTAGCTGAATCGCTCTGAACGCCACAGCATCGCGCTCGCGATGTGTAAGCCCAATTCTTCGTCGATTTCGCGGATCAGTGCGTCGATCACTGACTCGCCGGCTTCGATCTTGCCGCCGGGGAATTCCCAGTAACCTGCGTACGCTTTTCCTGCGGGGCGTTGCGCGAAAAGCACCTGATATTCGCCGTTGATGGTTCGCTCAATGATGGCCACAGCGACACGGGTCAGCGGACGCGTGTCGTCCGCGTCGAAGCGCGGAATTTCAACGCACGACATCGGCAGTGCGCCCCGCAAAATCGCGGGCAAATTGGAACGCCACACGGCCCGAACGCGAGCCGCGTTGCAGTGCCCAGTTTAGCGCGTCACGATCAAAAACTTCGCGCGCTTTTGTATCGAGTGGAACACTCGCACCCAACTGCTCAACCCACGAAATGACCGCCGCCAAATAGTCATCCTGCGAGAACGGATAGAACGAAATCCACAGGCCGAAGCGCTCCGATAACGACACTTTTTCCTCGATGCTTTCACCGAAGTGAACCTCTTCGCCGACATACTTCGTCTCTTCGTTTTCGTGGAAATATTCGGGCAGCAAATGGCGGCGGTTCGAGGTCGCGTAGAGCAGCACGTTGGGCGTCGCTGCCGCAATCGATCCATCCAGAATCGCCTTCAGCGCCTTGTAGCTGCCGTCGCCCGTATCAAACGAAAGGTCATCGCAAAACAGCACGAATCGGTACGGCTCGTTGGCGATCAAATC
>ENA-OBLH01000639-OBLH01000639.1-metagenomes-genome-assembly--contig:-NODE-639-length-11086-cov-4.74889_pt1 | contig 11086 bp, 13 predicted proteins | sample MGYA00153382_OBLH01 | MGnify analysis MGYA00153382 | reverse complement strand
GTGTTGTGGCCAGCGCCGTGACAAGTGCGAAGTGAGCGCAAACGCGCTGGTAGCCGCTGCACGCACGCTCCGCGACGCCGTCGACGTGCTGCAATTCTCAGCCCCCGTCACCCACACCTTGAACCCGCTCGACTACGCCTGGGCACCGCATGAGCAGTACCTGCACAAATTCGGCAACGGCAAAAAGCGCGTGGTCTTTCTCGGGATGAACCCTGGCCCGTTCGGCATGGTGCAGGTCGGCGTGCCATTTGGCGAAGTCAATGCAGTGCGCAACTGGATGAAGATTGACGCACCGGTCGCGCAACCGAAATGTCCGAATCCATCGCGCCCTGTCGAGGGCTTCGCATGCAACCGATCCGAAGTTTCCGGGCAGCGTTTATGGGCGCTGTTTTCGCGGCGATTTCCGAACGCCGACGATTTTTTTGCTGATCATTTCGTGCTGAATTACTGCCCGCTCGCGTTCTTCGAAAAAGCGAGAAACGTCACGCCAGACAAACTCATCAAATCAGAATCCACACCACTGTACGCCGCCTGCGACGCGCACCTACGAGCCTGCGTAGACACGCTGAAACCCGACTGGGTCATCGGCATCGGCAAGTTCGCGGAAACGCAAGCAACGGTCGCCTTAACCTCAGCAAATGGCGCAGAAAACCGGAATCTACGCATCGGCACCGTTCTGCATCCGAGTCCGGCGAGCCCGATGGCCAACCGGGGCTGGGCACCACAGGCAGCAACGCAGTTGGCGGCGATGGGGATTTGGTAGCGCGATAGTTATTGATTGGTCGGAGCGTTTTCACCGCGATGCATCCAAGTCGGTGCGAACTGAACAAGTCGCGACTACGGATGAATCAAAGCCAAATCAGGAAAATACGTTTTGTAGCGTGCCACATCGCGCGTCAACAACGTATATCCAGACGCCTGTGCATGCGCACCAATCAAAAAATCGGGCAATACGCAAGTCTTGACACCCTTGCGGCGACGATACTTTGCAAACGCGTGCCCAGCGGCAAAGGCAGCCTCCTCGGGCACTGCCTTGGTCACGATCCCTATGGCATCGAGATAGCCTTTGATCTCATTCAAATTCTCGTAGCTCACCGACAGCTCGGCAAGAATCACCGCGTTGATAGCGAGCTTTTGTGTAGCCCGCGCTCGCTGCAATTGCGCCGCAGACCAATCGCCCCAAGTCGGATCGTCCTGCATCACGTCGATCAGGACATTGCTGTCGACCAGAATCACGCCTTGTTCCAGTCGTCTCCACGCGTCATGCGCATTACCGCGTCTGTTTTTATCTTTCGCGACGCCGTGCCGCGCATTGCCGAAACCGGGTCTGTCGGTGTCTTAGCCTTTGGGTTGGCCGCAGCTATCGCCACGCGCCCGTCAGGCATTGGCTCAAAAGAGACGCGTTCACCCGGAGAAACGCCTAAATAGTCACGGATTGCCTTGGGCAATGTGACTTGGCTCTTGATAGTCAGCGCGGGGTTCATTAAACGTCCCAACTTAGGTATTACTTATATAGATTGTAATACTTAGATCGCAATTGTGTGCTCAAAAAAACTGGCGACCAGCGAGCAGCGTCTGTTTGCTGGAGCACACAATCCGCTTTTTTTGAAAAATTTCGCGATACAATAGAATCTACAATGTAGACACAATAGCGACATATCTCATGCCGGCAACAATCTCCCGATGGGGCAACAGCCTAGCGGTTCGCATCCCCAGCAACGTTGCTGAAAAAGCCCAACTCATGGAAGGTGACGCGGTCGAGGTCAGTGTCGCTCGTCGAGGTCGCCTGATTGTTGAAAGTGTGCGCAAGGACATCAATTTTGGGGCGCTCTACGATCAAATCACGCCTGATAATCGTTTTGCGGAAGTCGGCACCGGAAGCGCTCGCGGCAACGAAACTGTCACATGGTGAGCGCGGCCTACGTCCCGCACAGGGGTGACGTCGTCTGGATAGATTTCGATCCACAAGCGGGCCACGAGCAGGCTGGCAGGCGGCCAGCACTTATTCTTTCGGACAAAAAATACAACGGGCGCTCGTCGCTGGTGGTGCTCTGCCCGATTACCTCGCAACTCAAGCCGTACCCGTTTATCGTGGCGCTGCCTCCGACGTTATTGCCGAAAGAAAGCTACGTGTTGGCAGATCAGATTAAGAGTCTCGACTGGCGACAACGCAACGCAAGCTTCATTACCAAAGCTCCTGCGAGTTCCGTTGAAGAAGTGACAGCGTTCGCGGTGGGAATCGTTCAAGGCAGAACCTGAGTTTACGGCTTGCCGAGTTGGCGATGGCTCGCCGATCAGACCACGCGCGGCTCGGGCTCCAGTAAGATGCCGAATCGCTCTTGTACGTCTGCCTGCACCGCTTGTGCGAGCGCCCAGAGTTCAGCGCCTGTGGCTCCGCCGTGATTGACTAGCACCAGCGCGTGCTGGCTATGGACGCCCACTGCACCGATACTGCGGCCTTTCCAGCCGGTTTGTTCGATCAACCAGCCTGCTGCGATTTTTATGCGTCCGTATGCTGCGGGATATTGCGGCATGTTGGGGTAGCGTGACTTCAGCGACGCCGCTTCGCCCGCTGCCACGACCGGGTTTTTGAAGAAACTACCGGCGTTGCCGATCACTGCGGGGTCGGGCAGTTTGCGCGAACGAATCGCGATCACGGCGCGGCAAACGTCAGTGACTGTGGGTGTTGCAATGGCCGCACTTTGTAGCTCTTGTTTCAGTTCGCCGTAATCCACGTGTGGCGTGAATCGTCGTGACAGTCGAAAGCGTACTCGAGTGATGGCGTAACGATCTCTTGCCGTCTCACCGCCGTGTTTAAACACGCTATCGCGATAGCCAAACGCGCACTCTGGATTGGTGAATTCGCGTGGCTCTCCAGTTTGCGTGTTGACGGTCATTACGCTCTCGCAAGAGTCGGCGATTTCAACACCGTACGCACCGATGTTTTGCACCGGCGCAGCGCCAACAAAGCCCGGAATCAGCGACAGATTTTCGAGCCCGCAAAGGCCGTTTTTTAGCGTCCACAACACGAACGGATGCCACGCTTCACCGGCCATCGCTTCGACCAGCACGGTGTTGCCTTCGTCGAATACAACCCGCGTGCCACGTAGCGCCAGCTGCAACACGGGAGGGTCAATATCTTTGGTGAGCAGCAGATTGCTGCCGCCGCCGATCAGGAATGGCGGCGTCGCTTTGCCGCAATCGGCGCACCACTGCATGAGCGCCTGTTCGCTGGAGACGACTGCAAACTGCCGCGCCATCGCCGCAACGCCAAACGTATTGAACGACGCGAGCGGAAAGTCGCGCAGGAAGTACATCAGGCGGGCTTTATTAAGGCGTGAGGCTCGTCGGAACGCCATTCGGGAAGGCGCGCGCGATCGCTTCGTTGATCTTTTGCACGCGGTTGGCGGGCGACGGATGTGAACTTGCAAATTCCGGTTGTCGTGACCCGCCGCTGGCGCGCTCAAGAATCTGCATGACCTTGATCAGCGCGCGTGGGTCGTAACCCGCTTCCGACATCAATCGTAGGCCCAGCGCGTCAGATTCCAGCTCGTCGTCGCGACCATATTTCATCATCGCCATTTGTCCCACCACGCGGCCAATTTGCGCGGCATCCATCGAGCCCGCGCCCATCGCGAAGGCTCCGGTCAGGCCCTGTGTCAATTGCTCTTTGGCGATGTGTTCGGCGCTGTGTCGCGCGAGTACGTGCCCGACTTCATGGCCGAGCACGCCGGCGAGCTGGCCTTCGGTTTCAAGCCGCGACAACAACGCCGTGGTAATGAAAATCTGACCACCGGGCAACGCAAACGCATTCACCGTTCGCGGATCGGCAAGGGTGTGAAATTTGAACGGATAACCGGATTTCGCGGCCACCGACTGTGCCACGACCTTCGCGCCGACCTGTGACACCAGCGCCCGCGCGCGTGCATCCTGCGACAGGCCACCCATCTGCTGCGCCATTTGTGGCGCGGATTGCAGGCCCATCGCCACTTCGTCTTTTGGCGTCATGCCCGCGACGCGTTGCTTCTCGCCCGTGATGGGATTGACCGACGACGAACCGAAGTACGAGAACAGCGAAAACGCCGCCACCAGCAGCGCAATGATCAGTTGAATTTTGTTCATGTGGGCGCTCCTTAATTCCGGTAGATCGAACGGCCAGGGTTGCGGTCACGCTCAATAGCTTCATAAATGCCACCGCACAACGCACCGAACACCACATGCAAACCGACCATAAACCAGCTTCGATAAAAATAAAATTCGGGGAAGAATCGGCTCATCGTGTACGTGTTGATCGCGTACAGCGCGAGGCCGAACAACGCGCCACCGATCAGCCCCACCCAAAAACCCCAGCGATGCAGCGTGAACGAAATGATGAAAGCGAACACGAGGCCGAGCACCAGATGCACGCCGATACCCACGCCGAGTGCCATGCCGGTTGAGGTGATTTCAGCGTCCAGCGCACTGCGCCCGAGCACGATGGTGGCGAGCAGGCGCGGCAGGCCCAGCGCGTTTTCGTGCAGATATTGCAACACCGCCATGCCCAGCCCCAAGCTGATGATCGCGGCAATCAAGCCAGCGATAGTGGCTGCGCGTTTGTCCATGTATTCTTTCCTCAGATTACGCGAAGTTACGCGTATTTTTGTTGCAACGATTGTAAGCTCGCGCTTTGCCCTCAAAGTAGGACGAACACTATATGTTGTGGAGCAAAGTGATGGGATTTTTCGGAAAATCAACCTCGATGGTAAGCCGCGCCGACGCGCTACCCGGTCGCACACAGGCGATGGTGGTGCCCCGCAAGCACTTCGCCAACGGGAACGACATAGTCGCGCCCTTCCCGGAAGGCATGCAGCTCGCGCAATTTGCGATGGGCTGCTTCTGGGGTGCGGAGCGCGAATTTTGGGAGCATCCAAGCGGCGGCGTGTATTCCACAGCCGTCGGCTATGCGGGCGGCTATACGCCGAATCCTACGTATCAGGAAACCTGCACTGGCGACACCGGCCACACCGAGATCGTGCTGGTCGTCTACGACCCGGCCAAAGTGAGTTACGAACAACTCCTCAAAGCCTTCTGGGAAGCGCACGATCCGACACAGGGCAATCGTCAGGGCAACGACACCGGCAGCCAGTATCGTTCGGCGATTTATTGCTACACGGCAGAGCAGCGGGCGGCGGTTGATCTGTCAAAAGCGCAATTTCAGACGGCGCTGACAGCGCGTGGCTTCGGGCCGATCACCACCGAGATTTTGGGCGGCAAACCGGGTGAGCCAACGCCGGAATTTTTCTACGCCGAGGAATATCACCAGCAGTATCTGGAGAAAAATCCGGGCGGCTATTGTGGGTTGGCGGGGACAGGCGCGGTTTGTCCGTTGCCTACTGGGGCGAAGGTTGCAGCGTAACCCGCAGGCAGCCCCAACCTTGGCGATGGGGTAAGCGCGCTGCATTGCTAACGTTTTTGACACTGTTTTTCCTTCGCTAGCATTGCCCGCATGAACGTTCAAAACTCCCGTTATCGCATCGGCGTCGACCTCGGCGGCACCAAGATTGAGGCGGTGGCGCTGGATGCTGACGGCGCGGTGGCGTGGCGCGAGCGGGTGCCCACGCCGAAACGCTCCGCCGATGATATTTACGATGCGATTGCTGGGCTCGTTTTGCGCGGCGAAATTGTGCTGAATGCGACAGCTAGCGTCGGCATCGGCACGCCCGGTTCACTGTCGCCGAAGACCGGTTTGCTGCGCGGCTCGAATACGGTGATGCTCAACGGGCAGCCCGTAAAACAGGCACTGGAGGCGCGGCTCAAGCGCGAATTGCGTATGGCCAACGATGCCAACTGCTTTGCGCTATCCGAAGCGGTGGATGGCGCGGGTAAGAGTGCTGCGAGCGTGTTCGGCGTGATCCTCGGTACCGGCGTCGGCGGCGGCGTGGTGATCAATGGCCAGATCGTGAACGGCCTGCACGCAATTGCTGGCGAATGGGGGCATAACCCGCTGCCGTGGCCAATGGTGGACGAGCTGCCTGGGATGCGTTGTTATTGCGGCAAGCACGGCTGCATCGAGACTTGGCTGTCGGGGCCGGGGATCGCGGCGCACTTTGCTGCGGGCAGCACGCCAACCACGGAAATCGTGCAACGAGCAGCGGCGGGCGACGTGGCGGCTGAGACGTACCTACGGCGCATAGAAGATCGATTGGCGCGGGCTTTGGCGACGATTATCAACGTGCTCGACCCCGAGGTGATCGTGCTCGGCGGCGGTGTTTCCAACATCGAACGGCTCTACGACAACGTGCCGCTGCTGTTGCCGACATACGTGTTCAGCGAATTCGTCGAAACGAAAGTCGCGCGCAACGTACATGGCGATTCAGGTGGAGTTCGCGGGGCGGCTTGGCTTTGGTAGGAATATCAGCTTTATCGCTGAAAGCCTTATTTAACATGGGGTAGCAGGTTATTTTCGACGTGAATCGATAAACGACCAAAATTTAGCTGAACCCAAGCGAAATAAGGCTTCAAGCAAAAAGCTGTATCCTGCGCAAGCGCCAAACTTTGACAAGCACGAGTGCTAATGCTTGTCGCTCTTCGCAATCGCCAGGAGGCGATCCAGCTCGGGTTTGTGATTGATCAGATTCGCGTTGTGCCAGCGACGGATCACGTACATCGTGCCCGCCACCAGCAATCCAAACGCCGTGATCGCGACATGCGCGGAGACTCCCAACCCGGTCATCAGCGCATAAAAGCCGCCGAGGCCGAGGATGCAGGCTTGTTCATTGAAATTCTGCACGGCGATGGAACGACCCGCGCCCATCAGCATGTGACCACGATGTTGCAGCAGCGCGTTCATCGGCACCACCAGATAACCGCCCAGCGCGCCGAGCAAAATCAAAAACGGGATAGCGACCCACAAGTTCGTGATGAAAATCATCAATATCACTGTCAGACCCATGCCGATGCCGAGCGGTATGACGCTGGTGGCCCGATCCAGCGTCATTTTGGCCGACGCAATCACGGCACCAACGGCCGTGCCAATAGCGACCACACCCACCAGCGACGACGCCTGGCTGGTGCTATAGGCCAGCGCTGCCGCAGCCCACGCCAGCACGATATAGCGCAGATTGCCCGCGACACCCCAGAACAAGGTGGTCGTTGCCAACGAAATCTGGCCCAACTTGTCGTCCCAAAGCCGCTTGTTGCAGCTCCAGAACTCCGGCAAGACGCGCCGAATATTGGGCATCGGCTGCATTGCTACCCCAGTATTTGGGATGCGCATGTTGAAAATGGCCGCGATGATGTAGACCGAAATCATGCAAGCAATGGCCGCCTCGGGGGCCGTCGCAATATCAAAATTGACAAATGGCATGTCGACGTCGAGCAGCCAGTCGCCGACTCGCGGGCCGACCAGCACACCACCGAGCACCACGCCGAGGATGATCGAGCCGATGGTCAAACCTTCAATCCAGCCATTGGCCTTGACCAGTTGCGACGGTGGCAACAGCTCGGTCAAGATGCCGTACTTGGCGGGCGAATAGGCCGCTGCCCCCAGCCCTACGACTGCATAGGCCAACAGGGGATGCGCGCCAAACAGCATCATCAGGCAACCAATCACTTTGATGGCGTTCGACGCCAGCATCACATTGCCCTTGGGATAACGATCCGCGAAGGCACCCACGTAGGGGGCTAACACGACATAGAAAAACGCGAACAGCGGCACTAGCGCGGCGCGTTGCCACTCGGGCGCACCTTCATAGCGAAGCAGTTCTACCGCAGCAACGAAAAGCGCGTTATCAGCCAAAGAGCTGAAAAACTGCGCCGCCATAATCGTGTAGAACCCTCGCTGCATGCGCTCCTCGTCTCCAGCTTTTTTTGATTACTTAAGGTCGTGGTGGGAGCCTCCTGCCACGCACGCGCTGCAACATGGAATGAAGCCGCACGAAAGACAACCTGATGGCAAAGAGTAGCATAGGATTTGAACACTTATGTGATTGCCCACGACCTATGCCCCGCCCCATCGTTGCCACCATCGACACCGCCGCACTGGCGCACAACCTCGCGCTGGCCGCGCAACTCACGCATGGCGCGCGCGTCTGGGCGGTGGTGAAGGCGGATGCGTATGGCCACGGCATCGCAGTAGCCGCGAGCGCGTTTGCAGCGGCGGACGGACTCGCGCTGATCGAGATAGAAAACGCGATTGCCCTGCGTGAGCTGGGCTGGAAAAAGCCGATTTTGCTGCTTGAAGGTTGTTTTGCGGATGTGGACTGGCGCGCTGCCGCTGAGCATCGATTGAGCTGCGTGATTCATTGCGACGAACAGTTGAGCGAGTTCGAAGCGACGACGCTGTCGAGGAAGCTCGACATCTATCTTAAGTTCAATACCGGAATGAACCGGCTCGGTTTTCGCGTGGATCGAGCGCGTGACCTGGTGGCGCGACTGGCGTTGAACGTGGGCGTGGGCGAGATCACGCTGATGACGCATTTCGCGCGCGCTGACGAAGCGGACGGCCATCTGGAGCCGTTGCGCTTGTTCAATGAGGCGACCGCAGGATTGCCGTATGCGCGGTCCCTTGCCAACTCGGCGGCGTGCTTCGACTTCGACCGCGTCGACGGCACAGCGACCGTCACGAGCAACAATAGCGCCCGCCCCGGCATCATGTTGTATGGCGCAACCCCCTTCACGCACACAACCCGAAGCGCGGCTGCGCTCAAGCTCAAACCTGCGATGACATTGACCACGCAGGTCATCGGCGTGCAGTCGCTGGCGGCGGGAGAGACCGTGGGCTACGGTGCGACATACACCGCGAGCAAGGCAGAACGCATCGCCGTCATAGCCTGCGGTTACGCAGACGGCTACCCGCGAAGTGCGGGCACGGGGACGCCCATACTCGTTGACGGCACGAAGACGCGGCTGGTCGGGCGCGTGTCGATGGACAAAATCACGGTCGATGTCACCGACATACCGCTGGCGCGCGTCGGCAGCGCCGTTGAACTGTGGGGTGCGCAGTTGGCCGTGGACGAGGTCGCCAATGCGGCGGGTACGATTGGCTATGAGCTGTTGACGGCTGTCGCGCCCCGCGTGCATCGCCGCGTGATCTAGAGCCGTCGCCCTCCAATGGAGAGGCGTTGTCAACCCTCGGTACAATCCGAGCGTTTAAGCAGCGCACTGTGACTGGCGGTGTTTTGCTGCACAGGCAAATCCAGCTCAACAAAATCGTCACCCCCGGCACCGCCGGTTTTCACCACACGAGGACCTTAATCCACATGAACAAAATCTACGCACTGCTCGCAGCATTCCTGCTGGCTGGCTCGGCATTCGCTGCCGTCAATATCAATACAGCCACTCAGACAGAGCTCGAAGCGCTGCCTGACATCGGCCCGGCTCGCGCCAAGGCAATCATTGACTACCGCACCAAAAACGGCGCGTTCAAGTCGACTGACGATCTGAAAAAAGTTGAAGGCGTAGGCGACAAAAACTTCATGGACATGAAGGACAAAGTTTCGACCTCCGGCCCGACCAAAATCGACTGGAAAACCGAGCCGAAAAAAGACGCGCCTAAAGCTGATGCGGGCAAAGCCGCAGCACCGACCGTAGCCGCTGGCAAGAAAGAAGAGCCAAAAGCTGCTGCCGGTGCCAAAGAAGCTCCGAAAGCTGACGCCGCCAAAGCTGCAGCACCTGCTGCTGCCGCTCCGGCCCCGGCCAAAGACGCGCCTAAAGCTGCTGCTCCTGCCGCCGCAAAAGACGCACCTAAAGCCGCCGACAAGCCAATGAGCAAAGAAGACAAAGCCGCCGCTGACAAAGCGAAGAAAGAAGAAGCCAAAAAAGCCAAGGCAGAAGCCAAAGCCAAAAAAGACGCCGACAAGAAAGCTAAAGCCGACGAAGCCAAAGCAAAGAAAGAAGCTGACGCAAAAGCGAAAAAAGACGCAGAAGCCAAGAAAAAGGCTGACGCTGCCAAAGCAAAAGAAGCCCCAGCAAAAGACGCAGCCAAAAAAGACGCGCCAAAAGCTGAAGCCAAAAAAGAAGACACCCCGAAGAAGCCGTAAGCTCCTTTCTCGGTCCTGCAAAAACCCCGCTTCGGCGGGGTTTTTCTTTGCTGCTCCTGAAATAGCGAATACACCGATAATTTGAATTGATAGTCATCGTCCCCAAATCTTCACGCATGTATCCCACCATCGACTCCACCATCGGCAACACGCCGCTTGTTCGCCTGCAACGTCTGCCCGCCCTGCACGGCGTGCCCGAGAGCACCGTTATCCTCGGCAAGATGGAAGGCAACAACCCGGCAGGCAGCGTGAAAGATCGGCCAGCGTATTCGATGATCGTCGAGGCCGAAAAGCGCGGCACCATCAAGCCGGGCGATACGCTGATCGAAGCGACCTCCGGCAACACAGGCATTGCGCTCGCGATGGTCGCCGCGATGCGCGGCTACAAGATGGTGCTGATCATGGCCGAAAACCAGTCGGTGGAGCGTCGTCAGTCGATGAAGGCGTACGGCGCGGAGCTGGTTCTGGTGTCGCGGGAAAAGGGAATCGAAGGCGCGCGTGATCTGGCGGTCGAAATGGAACGGGACGGCAAAGGCCGCGTGCTCGATCAATTCGCCAACCCGGACAATCCGCTCGCGCACTACACCGGTACGGGGCCTGAAATCTGGCGGCAAACGAATGGTCGCGTGACCCATTTCGTAAGCGCGATGGGCACCACGGGCACCATCACCGGTATCTCGAATTACCTCAAAGAGCAAAACGAAAACATCGTGATCGTCGGCGCACAACCGACCGATGGATCCAGCATCGCGGGCATCCGCAAATGGCCCGAAGCGTATCGCCCCGCCATCTTCAAAAAAGCGCGCGTGGATCGCGTCGAAGAAGTGTCTCAGGCCGACGCCGAGGAAATGGCGCGTGTGATGGCGGTGCAAGAGGGCATCTTCTGCGGCATCAGCGCAGCGGGTGCGCTGGCGATCACATTGCGACTCGCGAAGGGCGTGGAGAACGCGACGTTCGTGTTCATCGTGTGTGATCGTGGCGATCGGTATCTTTCGACGGGCGTGTTTCCGGGCTAGCCGTTTGTAGGAGCGGCTCTGCCGCGACCGCTGTTCGATGCATGGACGGTC
>ENA-OBLH01000636-OBLH01000636.1-metagenomes-genome-assembly--contig:-NODE-636-length-11094-cov-22.1961_pt1 | contig 11094 bp, 10 predicted proteins | sample MGYA00153382_OBLH01 | MGnify analysis MGYA00153382 | reverse complement strand
CTATATCCAGTCATTGAAAGTTTGAGACAGATTGTTTTATCTGGCAATCCACCGGATTTATTTTTGATTATTAGATCGTGGTTGAGTGGGATCATTATCCTCGCGATCGGGTGGATTTGTTTCAACTGGCTTCGCCCCAAATTCATGGATCTGTTGTAGATGGCTATTGTTAGTTATAATCACCTCACCAGTCAATCCCAAAATTACTCACTATATTTAGTTAGATGGAAGTTATTAGTTTCGATCGCGTGTCTCTATGGCGACGTACTCAGGAAGAGTTTTCCTATGATATCAAACAAACTATTTTGTCGATCGTCTCGGGCAAATATCGAGTACCTGCTAAAAAACTAGTAATTGATGATATCAATCTGACTATTAATTCAGGGGAAAAGATTGGGATTATTGGCGGAAATGGAGCTGGGAAATCAACCTTACTCAAGTTAGTTTCTGGTATCTTAGAACCAACTTTTGGTAAAGTAAGAGTCAAGGGAAATATTGCGCCGCTGATCGAACTGGGAGCAGGATTTGATGGAAATATCTCTGTCCGCGATAACATTATTATGTACGGCGTTTTGCTGGGATTTTCTCGTCGGGAAATGCAGGAACGCACACCAATGATTTTGGATTTTGCCGAGTTAAAGGATTATGAATTAGTACCAGTTAAAGGCTTATCTTCGGGGATGGTGGCTCGGTTGGGTTTTGCGATCGCAACTGATGTCCAGCCAGATATTTTGATTCTCGATGAAGTTTTATCCGTCGGCGACCAAAGTTTTAAAAATAAATGCCAGCACCGCATCGATAAATTTCTCAATGGTGATACCACTGTCTTAGTTGTTTCCCACGATCTTGATTTTATTCGCAATTCCTGTGACAAAGCAATTTGGCTCGAACGCGGGCGGATCGAATTCATTGGTAGTGGTACAGAAACAGTCGATCGCTACCTCAATACAGTCACAGTGTGAACTACCCGCCCTCAACTGGAGTACCAGTATGAGGGGGGCTTCCAAACTCAAGAGCAACAGCCTCCACAGCAGTAGACTTACGCCCATACTGTTTTGGTCTTACATTGCCTCCTTTGGCAGTAACGCTGGTTCCCAACGTCAATATCCGTAAGCCTTCATTTTTGATGTTGATTGCCGCATTAATGTCTCGATCGTGTCGCTTGCCGCAGTGGGCACAGTCAAATTCACGCACCGATAGATCCATCTTTGGCAACGACAGTAATGTATTAGAACACAAGTGAGATGACGGAAAGAATCGACCTACTTCTAGATAGACTTTGCCGATCTCTTCTGCTTTGTATTTGAGCATAGTGCAAAACATTCCCCACCCAGCATCACTGATGGATTTAGCCAAACAATGATTTTTTACCATGTTCTTTACTGCCAGATTTTCGACCACAATAACTTGGTTTTCGTTGACTATTTTACGGGATAGTTTGTGTCGGAAATCTTCACGTACTCTAGCTATTTTTGCATGGACTCTGGCTACAGCTAGTTTAGCCTTGCGTCGTCTGTTAGTAATTTTATCCTTTTTTCTAGATAATTTACGCTGTTTACGTTTGAGATTGCGCTCATGCTTCTTGAGGTGTCGAGGGTTCTGGTATTTAGATCCATCAGATGTAACTACAAAGTCGAGCAAGCCAAGGTCAATACCAATAGCTTTCCCATCTTCATTAGGAACTAGATTTTCAACTCCATCATCCATCAGTAGCGAGGCATAGTAACGACCAGCAGGCATTTTAGATACCGTCACAGTCCTTAAAGTACCAATACAATCACGATGGATTTTAGCTTTGACTACTCCAAGATTACCAGGGAATTTAATCTCAGATCGCCCTAGAATTTTAACGTTCTGAGGGTATTGCATAGACTGTCTGCCCTGACGTTTTTTGAAAGTTGGATACCCTGTTCTGCCATCAAAGAAATTGATAAAAGCTTGAGACAGGTTAAGCACAGAAGACTGGAGGCATTGCGAATAGCATTCTTTCAGCCATTCATGCTCGGTCTTCCACACTGGAATCTGTTTCTTCATCGTGAAGGCGGAGATGCCTTTTCCAGTCTCTTTATAGATCTGGGACATCGTAGCCAGAGATTGATTCCAAACAAACCGAACACAGCCAAAGGCTTGCGCCAGATGACTTTGTTGTTCAATGCTTGGATAAATTCTGACTTTGACCGCCTTTAACACAATGTTATTTATCGCAGTTACAGAACCATGATAACACAAACCAAGCCAATGGACAATCATGGGATTTTGTTCGAGTCCTCATCCACCTGCCCATCTTCCGCGCGGCTCGCGCTTTTGCGTCTCGTGAGCAGGTGGAATCGTAAGCGAGCTTTTTGGGGGAAGCTGGTTGGGTTGGCAACCCAACCACCCCCAAAACGTCGCTTCGGGTCACCCGCCCAGTGGGGAACCCTGCCCATATCGCCCCCTAAATCCCCCAAATTTGGGGGACTTCTATCGATCTTGCTCCCCCAGAATTGGGGGTTGGGGGGCCGATCCGTTGGCGTAGCCTGCGCTTCGCGCTTACCGTATTGGGCTACCCCTGACTACCACAAAGGGGTTGAATCTTCAGGGCTGGACTGATTTGGGGCTGGTGTAACTTTAGGCTCAGGTGATTTACCCGCTCCCGACTGATTCGGATCTTGGTTATTAACTGGTAAAGATGGTGAGGGTGATGGTGATGCGGAGGGAGACGGCGATGGGATCGGATCTGGACGCGATCGAATGGGATATTGGGGGGTGGGTGTAGCTGAGGGTATTGATGATGGTAAAGGCACATCAATTGGGACTGGCGACTCAGATGGCATCGGTGTGGGCGGGTCTGAGGGACTGGGTTGGGGGCTGATAGTGGTGGGTGTCCGCTCCACTTTAGGTGAGGGGATGAAAATGGGTTTGGGAGTTGCTAACGATGGAATAGGAATCGGTTTTGGTTTTGGTTTAGGTATTACTACTGGTGCATTACAGCTATTAACTTGGTTATTGTAGACCCATCCTGTCGAACGATCTGCCATCTCAATTTGAACGAAGGGATTTTGTTCGGCTAGGAAAATAACCTTAGTTCCACGCGGTATATTAGCTTGAATTTTGGCATCGCGTTGGGGCTGCGATCGCACTCTGGTTGAGGGTAAATCTGTTGGTGTAGCGATCCGACACAGATCGGATTGAATATCTCTGGCAAAATCTCGCTGATTCAATATTCCACGGCTAAACCAAGCAAAACTACCTACTGCTGCCAAAATTGAGACAACTCCCACAATAACGGGGAGGAAAGTCCGCTCTGGTTGGGTCGGAGCTGTAGGCCCAGTTGGAGCCGTAGTCCGAGTTACGCCAGGGGCGACAACGGTTGCTTGTGAATCGATACTATAACTTCGAGGCTGTGTTACGGGTGGCTGGACATAGGTATGGGGCGCAAAAGTACCAGTAATTAACCCTTGAACGGCTTGGAGAGCCTCTGTAGCCGTATGATAGCGATCTTTGAAGTGATAGCGAGTCATCCGCTGGAGAATGGCAATTAACTGGGGATTGGCAACTGTGAGATGTTCCCATTTGAGTTCGCCTGTGCGATCGTCTGCGGGCAGATCGTAGGGATTGACTCCAGTTAGAGCTTGAATGGCGATCGTCCCCAAGGCGTACATATCGCTACTAGCGCGCGGATTGCCTGAGGCTTGCTCGATCGGCATGTAGCCAGGTGTGCCGATGGCTACCGTCATCGTATTTTGCCCGTGGAGCATCTGCTGATTGCGGACTTGTTTGATCGCGCCAAAGTCAATCAAAATCAGGCGGCGATCGCTACTGCGACGCATAATATTATCAGGCTTGATATCGCGATGGATCACACCCTGAGCATGAATAAAAACGAGAATTTCTAAAATCTCTTGCAGTAGTTCGATGACCTGCGATTCGCTCCACTTAGCATCATTTCTCAGCTCTGTCGAGAGGGGATGCCCTGGAACGTACTCCTGAACTAAATAAAATTCTCGATCCTCTTCAAAATAGGCAAGTAAACGCGGAATCCGATCGTGATTTCCCAATTGCTGCAACACGATCGCTTCTTTTTCAAACAGTTTTCGCGCGATGCTTAGTAGGGATGGATCGGCACTAGCTGGTTTAAGATGTTTGAGAACGCATTTGGGATAACCAGGTAGATGTAAGTCCTCGGTGATATAGGTTTCACCAAATCCCCCAGCCCCCAAAACCTGGAGTACTCGATAGTGTCCCGCTAATAACTGACCAATCATGCAATAAATCTATCTCCTCAGATATCTCAACTTTACCCTTCTATTGGCTAATTGACGAGATTTGCTAGTTTTTAGTGGCGGATACTCCAGCACAACGAGTCTCACAATGAACAAATAGAGAGCGGCAATTTTTGCCAATGGACTGCGCCGACTAATCTGTGGGGATGTGAGATTCAAGATCGGCGTTAATTATTATTTAAGCTGATTAACTTGCTCGATCGCCCAACTGGGACAACCCCGCTGAATTTCCACAATCTTCCGGTTAATCTCTTGCCCCTGAGCATTTTTTAATACTTCGGTGCGGACGGTTCGATCGCCTTCTTCGAGATAGGCAATCAGCACTTTCATCGCTTTGAGTTTGAGTGATTCTTGCCGCTGTAAAGGTGATAATCCCGCTTGATTTTTAGGTGCTGTCGATTGCGCGGGACTAGCTAGAGGCTCAACTGGTTGGTTAGGGAGGCTCGTAGGTGTTGGTAGTGGCGAATCCATCGGACTGCGATCGCCTAGTAGTTCGCCGATATGATAGATCCCTTCAATTCGCTCGACATCCTCTGTATCTTCGGTATTGAAAGTATTCAAATATGACTCCAGATCCAGATCTTCTGCTGGTAACAACTCCGGCTGTCTCCCCACGGAAATATTTCGAGCGATATTCTCGATAGAAAGTTCGTTAATCGGCACTTTTGGCTGCTCGATCGGCAGCAAATTTTCACCACTTAAAAATCGTAATGAAGATGTAGGAACTCCGATCGAAGTATGGCGATCGGATGAATTTTGCTTTAGCTGTGCTAATGAATCAGGTGCTATTTGTCGCCCTCGTGAGGCACGCGATTGAACAATCAATTTTGAATCAGGATCGTCAAGTATCGTCGAGCGGGAATCGATCCAGACTACATATTCTTCTGGTTCGATCCTGATTTCTCCTTTAACGGTCTTGAGGATAAAGTTACTCTGGCTAGGTTGTAGATCTTCAACTAAATACCAATTACCTTTACTGAAAGTCAAGACATCAATTGGTGGACAGGGACTATTAAGTTGATAGCTTTTATGATTCCACCAAACTTTCCAAAGTTCGATCGCTTCAGTATAGTTTAATGTATAGCCATCAGGAAGCTGATAGTAATGATACTCCGTGAATTCAGGATGAGACGATTTTTGCCTAGTAATAAATCCTGTATCTGTTAAAATTTCAACAACGGTCGCTCTGTAAATTGAAGTATTACTAATTAAAACTTTTCGCTGCCACTGATTTACTTGTTTACTAATACCTAATAATTTACTATTGCAGTCGCTTAATCTAATTGAGGTTTCAGTATATTCTAACTTTAAGTTTTTGCTGGAGATGGAACGCTTTTGACCCCGAACAAAATATCCAATTATTTCTAATTCTTCAGCCGTAAGATTGAAGCGTCGATTATCCTGAGGATTGGCTGCTGCGGAAGTAGACGCGTTAGGAACACCAACGGGTAAATTGTTTATTTCTGTCATGGTCGCATCAGCCAAGATTTAGCTATATGAAGTTTTTAAATACAATCTTAATTATCGATCGATAGTAGCTACTATTTTGATATCTTAATTAATAATTGCATCTTTGTCCCCCCATCTTAGCCATTCAAATTTGCGATCGGTCAGTGGGTGAGTCAATTTTGAGTATTTTGACTTAGCTAAAATGTGCAATTGCAGTAATTTACTTCCGAACCACTCGATCGAAAGATATCATGATTCACCCCTACCCTAAATATCTAATTTGACACCGAGAAGGGAGTATTAACTGTCCGAGGTAGATCTTTAGCAATCTTGAACAGAGTGACTCACATCAGCCATCAGTCAAGCCACCAGTCGAGCCACCGTAGCCGTATAGTTCGGGTACTTAGCCAGAGCACCCATACAGGTACTTTGTCACAGGATGGGCAATCTTTAAATTTTAACTAAAGAAGAGTCCCACCCTGTTATACTAGGAAGGCTGTGCCTAAATATATATTCCTATGGCAGTTCCAAAGAAGAAAACGTCCAAATCCAAACGTGACAAACGCCGTGCAACTTGGGTAAACAAAGCTGCTATCCAAGCCAAAAAAGCACTCTCATTGGGTAAATCCGTACTTACCGGACGCTCCACTAGCTTTGTTTATCCCCAGCCTGATGAAGAAGAAGCTGCGGAGTAATAACGGCTGATTAGTTATTGAAGGCTACTAATTGAAGCACTCACCAGAAATTGGCGACTTTGGTATTTCTCGAACCTCCAGGAGACTCCCGCTTACTGTCTTGCAGAAGCGGTGAGCGGAATGGAGATAAGTAGCTCATTATAGCCGTCTCCAACTAAAAATAATCTATTCCTCAGCTCATCTAAACTCAAAGTCTAATTGCTAAAATCCGAGACATGAGTCTCATCTAGAAATTGCCTAGCTCGAACGGCGGAGCTAGCAAAATGGTGTAGAGATGCCATCTCCACACCTGAACTAATAGCGTCCTAAAGTAACCGCCAAATAAAGGGATAGCGATAAGGCTCGTTTGGATTATTTAAAACTGCTAAAATCCCAAAGATTGGTGGTACTAAGTGAAAGAGGAAGAAAGCTATCCCAATCACCCAAGCCAAGGGGATCGTAAAAAATAGCAGAGTGAAAAAAGTTCCGAGTCCAGCAGAAATAGCCCCGTAAAGCCAAATATTAAAGTGATAGTTGAGTGTTTCTTTGGCAGTTGCCTTGATAACTGGGTCATCAAATAGCAGTAAAATTACAAATGGAATTGCTGATGTTACCAACAGGGAGCCTAAAAAAATCGAGCCATGACACAACAAAGAAAATAATTTACGTTTGCCACTACTACTCAAATCGCCAGTGTTAGCCATTTTACATCCTCAAAGTTAACTAGACTAAAATCTGTATACATTAAATCTAGCATAGCTTACAGCGGTCTGGTAGTACGTCTCTCCTGGGTGGAAATCCGCAATCAAAAACAGCGGAAACATTCCGAGCCAATTAACTTCCCTACAATATAGGGACTCATTCGCAGATCTCCTCCCACATTGCTCGGACATGGCTCCAAAATCTGGTGCAAATCATCCTTATGGAACTCGACGATTTAGCTTTACATTCCTGCTCATCGGTCAAATTTGGCTACACCTGCTTCAGGGGAAAACTTGCTGGCACAAAATCTCCGAGCATTTGTTCAAAACTGGCCCAGCATCGATGATTCCAGTGCTATTGGTGAATATTTTGGCGGGGATGATTTTTACGATTCAAGCCGCCAGACAGTTGGAGTCACTGGGAGCGATTAATTCTGTTGGCGGAGTATTTGCGATCGCTTTTTGTCGGGAACTCGCACCAATTTTAACGGCTAGTGTAATTGCTGGACAAGTTGGCTCGGCATTTGCCGCAGAAATAGGAGCGATGAAAGTTACCGAACAAATTGACGCACTGTACACACTCAGAACCGATCCGATCGATTATCTGATCTTGCCACGAGTTCTTGCCTGTTGTGCAACTGTGCCAATTTTAATTATTTTAGGTTTAGTCTGCGGTATCTGTAGCGGGATCTTTACCGCAGCTCAATTGTACCAATTACCACCACTGGTATTTATCGAGTCAGTTAGGATTTTTTTAAAGCCTACCGATATCATCAATTTAGGCTTTAAAGGTGTTCTGTTTGGGGCGGCGATTGGGGCGATTGGGTGTGGCTGGGGGATGACAACTTATGGCGGTGTCAAGCAAGTTGGGGAATCAGCAACGGCTGCGGTGGTTGTTTCTGGGATTGCGATTTTTGTACTCGCTCTAGCAGTCTCCTTATTATTTGGCGATGTGCCTATGGGTAAGCAGGTTTGAGAAACTTTGAGCAGTATGATTAGAATCGGAATGTCCCTACCAGCGCAACTAATGGAGACATTACCTCCCACAAATCGATCGATGAGTTGCCATAGTTTCATTCTTCAACCCAACCTCCAGATCTAAATTCAGTCATGCTTTTTATGCTTTAAAATGGAACCTTTTCCTAGCTTAACCAGCCGATCGAAGTGAGTCAATGATTAAAACCAGATATAATCAAAGACTGGAAGCCCGCTAGAGTAATCTCACCCCATGTCCACCGAACTCCAAACCCAACTGCAAACCGAACTCGAAATTGCTGTCGAACATCGACGTAATTTTGCGATTATTTCGCACCCTGATGCGGGGAAAACTACCCTGACAGAGAAACTCTTGCTCTACGGGGGAGCGATTCATGAAGCGGGTGCAGTCAAAGCCAGACGCGATCAGCGCAAGGCGACTTCCGACTGGATGGAAATGGAGAAGCAGCGGGGGATTTCGATTACCTCGACGGTGTTGCAGTTTGAGTATCAGGGTTTTCAGGTAAATCTGTTGGATACACCCGGACACCAAGATTTTAGTGAGGATACTTATCGGACGCTGGCTGCTGCTGATAATGCAGTGATGCTGATCGATGCAGCCAAGGGTTTGGAGCCGCAAACGCGCAAGTTATTTGAAGTGTGCAAAATGCGCGAGTTGCCGATTTTCACCTTTGTGAATAAACTCGATCGACCCGGACGCGAACCATTAGAATTGTTAGATGAGATCGAGCAGGAATTAGGCTTACAAACCTATGCTGTAAATTGGCCGATCGGTACCGGAGATCGCTTTAAAGGTGTGTTCGATCGACATCAGCGCAAAGTTCATCTATTCGAGCGAACGGCGCATGGTAAGAAGGAAGCAACTGATACGGTGATGGATCTAGACGATCCGCGTCTGAAAGAGTTATTGGACAAAGAATTATTCGAGCAACTGCACAGCGATTTGGAACTGCTCGATGGGGTAGCTTCAGAATTAGATTTAGAAGCGATTCATGCGGGTTATATGACTCCGGTATTCTTCGGAAGTGCCATGACCAATTTCGGGGTCGAACTGTTTTTACACTATTTCTTGGAATACGCCCTCAAGCCAGGAAATCGTAATTCTAATATCGGCACGATCGATCCGAGTTATCCAGAGTTTTCGGGTTTTGTATTCAAACTCCAAGCTAATATGGATCCCAAACATCGCGATCGAGTGGCGTTTATTCGGGTCTGTACTGGTAAGTTTGAAAAGGATATGACCGTCAGCCACGCCCGTACAGGCAAGACTGTCAGACTATCCCGTCCACAGAAACTATTCGCTCAAGATCGGGAATCGATCGAGGAAGCATATCCTGGCGATGTAATCGGGCTAAATAATCCTGGTGTGTTCGCGATCGGCGATACGATTTATACAGGCATGAAAAAGCTCGAATATGAAGGAATTCCCTGCTTTTCACCTGAATTATTTTCTTTTCTCCGCAATCCCAACCCCTCGAAATTCAAGCAGTTCCAAAAAGGGGTCAAAGAGCTACAAGAAGAAGGTGCCGTCCAGATTATGTACTCAGCAGATGAAGCCAAACGCGACCCAATTTTAGCAGCAGTCGGACAACTGCAATTTGAAGTAGTGCAGTTTCGGATGAAGAATGAATATGGTGTGGAAACGACACTTGAACCACTCGGTTATTCGGTAGCGAGATGGGTATTGAATGGTTGGGACGCTTTAGATAAAGTAGGACGATTATTTAATACAATCACCATCAAAGATAACTGGAATCGTCCGGTGTTGTTATTCAAGAATGAATGGAATGTCAATCAGTTATTAGAGGATCATCCTAGCCTAAAGTTGAGTGCAATTGCGCCGATTACGATCGGGACTTCATCGATTTAAAATACAGATATTCCCCGCTCGTTGACTAGCAGGCTATCGAGAATTAAAGTATTTGTATTTTTCAGGAGTTTAAATCATGACATTTGACGAAATCCAGCAAGTCATCCAACAAATGTTAGCAGTACAGCGTGACTTGCAAGAAGGTCAGTTAAGAATACAAGAACGCCAAGAAGTAGATAGACATCAGATCGAGCAAATATTAGGTATTCAGCGAGATTTGCAAGAGGGTCAATTGCAACAACTAGGTACAGTTGAAAGACTATTGGTTCAATCCGAATGCCAGGAGCGGATTCTGAACCAACTCATCGGTTATAGCATCACTGGCGAATCCGATCGAATGGATTTGGAAGAAAAGATCCGCGCTCTAGGTGCAAAAGTCAAGCGACTCGAAGAGCAACAATAGGATTGTATTTCATGAATTGCTTGCGTCATATAGGATCGATCGCACTGATTGCGATCGGAGATCGATCGGTGAGCTAGGTTGAATTTGGGCAAGGATAATTAGCTTGCTCCGCTTGAGAACGCCCTCAAATGAATTTGGGGCTAAGAGCGAAAGTCCATTGAAATGGACTGAATACGATCCGGTAGTTCTCTTTAGAGAACTTTTGCTATTAGCCCGTTGGCGAAGCCTCTCGGAACGAGACATTTATAGTTCAGGGCAGTGCTAGATCGGAGCCAAAAAGGTTAGGTTAGCTAGGTTCAGTTTATTTATAGTGAAGAAGTTATCTTAATAAAATTAAATCTCGATCTAATTATCTGTAAAAAATATTTTTAATTGTGTGATTTTTTCAACTTTTATTATTGACTCAGGAATAACTTCTATCTTATTATTTCTTAGATCGAGTATTCTAAGATTACTCAGTTGTCCAATCGAATCAGGAATAACTGATATCCTTTTATAAGAAAGGTTTAGTTCCTTCCACTCCTCATCCCGCGCTCGTGCGATTAAGTCCAGCAATTCTCTCTCAGTCACGATCTCATCCCACTATAACAACAACTATAGTGTACCCAGTTCGATGCTAATTTTGCGCTAGTCGCGATCGATCGTCGGTTGAGGAGTTTTGCCCAATCGATATGCTGTTAAGGGACTCTTGCGAATTTCGGCATCAACATAAGCGGTTAATTCATCAAGTTGAAAATTA
>ENA-OBLH01000632-OBLH01000632.1-metagenomes-genome-assembly--contig:-NODE-632-length-11164-cov-4.29931_pt1 | contig 11164 bp, 6 predicted proteins | sample MGYA00153382_OBLH01 | MGnify analysis MGYA00153382 | reverse complement strand
GCTTGAGCAACCCTATCGGTTGCCGTAACGCCTATGAATTAAGCCTCGCGACCTATAGCCTTACTAATACTTATTACCCACATGTATTGCATGTATCAATAGTTAAGCCTTATGTATCACGTCCCGTCTATTGCGCCCCACAAAACACCACGCCCTCGTCCGTCCAGCCCAACCGATTCACCATGTCCTGATGCTGCGTAAGGCTCGCGCTGAAACGATGATTGCCGTCGTCGACATAGCGCGGTGCCCCCTTGAAAGCACGGTAAATCGGCAACGTGCCGACTGGACAGGTTCCGGCAACCGTCGTCGGAATCGCGTAGCCTTCGACGCCCTCCAAAAAAGGTTTGGCGACGAGTTGCTGGTTGGTGGGGTTGAGACTCGTCAACAGCATTTGGTCTGCGGGCGACGCAGTAAAGAAATGGCTGCCGCGTGAGCCGCTACGCGCAACTTTGTCAAAGTAGTGTCGCTCCAGCGGCAACGTGTCGACGTTCGGCGCGGCATACATTCTGATTTGCTGGCCAGTGCGAACAAAAATATCAGGCAACGCATCGAGAGCGGCCTTGTCCGCAGCGCGCCCCGTCAAAAAGTAGTAGTCAAGAATGCGGATGTAATACTCAACCAGCGTGACACCTGCGGTGGTACCGACCGGCAATATTTCAATACCCACCGAGTTACTCGACACCGCACACGTGCTGGTCAATTGCTGTGTGACATATACCGTCTGCAAACCCGCTTGTGCGAACTGGTTGCGATTGACGGTGACGCGCAAATTGTTGCTGTCGACGTAGGTGGGAACCATGCCGGAACCCGCGATGACGACGCGCGACAAAGCGGTGAACCCGGTGCCTTGTACGTTGATGACGGTGGCCGTTGAATCGTCGCCCAAAACCTTCGTTGAAATACTGGTCAACGTGAGCGGTTGCGCGATGGTATTGAAGCGCGCGACGTATTCAGGAATGGACGCACCGACCGTGGTGTTGAGCGTGGTTGCTGTGCCACTTGCGGTGCCCGACCAACCGGTGAAAATCGCGCTATTTGATGCGTTCAAGGTGACCGCCAACGGCGAGCCGTAACGCACCCAACCGCTTGAATCGCTGAACGTGATGGAGCCCGCGCACGACGGGATCACCTGTTTGTACGGCGCGAAATCGCGATGAGCACGAATGGTCACAGCTCGCACGCCGGACGCGGGCATGGCAACCTCGCCGGTGGTCGTATTGTCGAATCCTTCATAGCCGTCGAGCGTGTGGCGAATGCTTGAGCCGATGAACTGCGGCGAGGTCATCTCGAACTTCCACGTGCCTGCCGTGGTGCGCGCGATGCGCGGTGCGGCAGACGTGCTGACCGCACCGCCGGGGGCCGTAATCCGCACGCTGATGCCATCAAGAATGCCATCGCCAACCGCATTCACGGCGATCACCGGTTCGCTGGTGAACAAAGATCCAATGGTTTGTTGCGCACGCGAGCCCCTAAGCAACAGCGAAACTTTATTCAGGATACCCGCGCCGCCCTCGTAACTCAGCGCGTCGTCCCATGTGAAGTAACTCTGAAAACCAGCAGCCGGTGTTGCCCGCAAATCAAATGCGGAAAACTGCGGATACAACGACGCAGTGCCAGCCCACGGCGACGTGCGCGCGACCACGCTTGAGCTGCCACCTGCTTGTGTTGCAACGGTGCCGACAACATCGACCAAACGCACAAAATGGGCCGTAAACACCGTGGCAGACGACGCGCTAGCCGGGTTGCCGAGCGAACCATCGCCAGGGCGCACCAGCCACGTCAGTTGTCGAGACGGCTCGCTGCCCGCATCATGGCTCCAGCGACCAAAACCAAACTGGAAACCATCTTTGCTCTGCAAATCACTCAACGCCCACATACGGTGAACGCTGCCCGGTGCCCAATCGAAAACAGCAGGCGTGGTGACCGTCACACCATCGACCACGAGCTTGAGGCCGGGCGGATTGCTGTTGACCGTGGTGCGGGTCGGGGCTGAGCCGTACAGACGCAATAACGTATCAATATCAGCGGGTGAAAAAGTGCCCGTGCCCGCCACATCGATACCGGGAGGTTTGGTCTCCAGCGTTACTCGATCAGCGAATGCGGAGAATGACGTGCGGCTGTAGTGCATGATCGAGTTGTAGTCATAGCCGCCCACTGTACGCGTCGCAAAAATCGGCAGATTGTTGCCGCGCTTGCCCGGATCCATTCGGCTCAATTTGAGATCGACGAACGCGTTCGCGGCGGCGTCCTGCTGCACATGCCACAGACCCATCGCGTGGCCCATTTCATGCACCAGCGTACTGAGGCCACAGACGGGATCCCCGAGAATTGCTTGACGGCTGCCAACACGTCCGACAGAGCTTGAGCACGCTCCCGTGTTAGGTGCGATCAAGTTGAAGGCGACGTAGTCGGTTTGACTGACGCGCGGCACCCACTGCAAGGTGCCCGCGAGCACGCGATTGACCTCGGTCACCGCCGCATTGATCGTGGTTGAATTACCTGCTTCAATCGTGAATGGCACCTCAATCACGCCGCTCGCACCACGCTGCCAAAGCTTGCCCGCGTTGTCGATGGAAAGCGCCTTTGCCGTCTCCGCAATCTGATGCTGCCCGCGCTCGACGGCAATGCGCCATTCGCGCACCGCAGCGGCAGTGCCCATGATGATGTCGCCATCCGTGACCGCCATGTCGCCCTGCTCAACGTAGTCCACCCACTGGCCGTGCCAGAGTGTGCGGAAGACTTCAGTGGCATGAGCAGCGGGCACACCCAATGAAAACACTGCGGCAAGGCACAGACCGACGAGTGACCGAAATTTGCTGCGATGTTTCATGCGTATTGCTCCGATTTTGAGCAGAACGATACACGAGTCGTGTTGCGTCTTCCCGTTCAGGGAAAGACGCAACGGCCCAGCGGTTTACGCCAAGGCCAGTTCGGTGTCCATCAGCGGCTTCAAGCCCGCGCGGGCAGTGACGGCGCAGCTTTCGATTTCGGGCAACAACTTGGCGAAGTAGAAGCGCGCTGTTTGCAGTTTCGCAGCGTAGAACGGGTCACCCGAGCTTTGCTTGTCGAGCGCCACTTTCGCCATGCGAGCCCACCAGTAGGCGAACACTGCGTGGCCTGCGACGCGCATGTAGTCGACCGCTGCCGCGCCAATCACATCAGGATTTGTTTGTGCGGCGCTGCCGATTTCAAACGTTAACGTGGCTTGCAGTTCAGCGGCGTGGAGCATCGGTTCGATGAACTCCTTCATCGCCTCAATGCCTTCGCACTGCTCCGCAAAATCTTCCATCATCGCGCCCAATTTTTTGAGCGTTGCGCCTTTGTTGCCCAGCACTTTTCGGCCCAGCAAATCGAGCGACTGAATGGTGTTGGTGCCTTCGTAAATCATGTTGATGCGGGCATCGCGCACGTACTGTTCCATGCCCCATTCTGCGATGTAGCCATGACCGCCGAACACCTGCATGCAGTGCGACGTCGCGATCCAGCCGTTATCGGTGATGAAGGCTTTGACAATCGGTGTGAGTAGCGCCACCATTTCTTCAGCCTCAGCACGCTTGGCGGCATCAGGGTGATTGAGGTGCGTATCAATCAACAGCGCGCAAAACAGCGACAGCACACGCCCGCCTTCAGCGTAGGCCTTGGCGGTGAGCAACATTTTGCGCACGTCGGGATGATGAATGATGGAGTCAGCCGGCTTGCTAGGTTCTTTCGGCCCGGACAAGGCGCGCATCTGAATTCGGTCTTTTGCGTAAGCCAATGCGTTTTGATACGCCACTTCAGTCAGGCCCTGCGACTGCATCCCCACGCCAATGCGCGCCGCGTTCATCATCACGAACATTGCGGCGAGGCCTTTGTTCGGCAAGCCGACTAGCCAGCCCTTCGCGCCGTCCAGCGCAATCTGCGCCGTGGCATTGCCGTGAATGCCCATCTTGTGCTCAAGGCCAGTGCAGAAAATCGGATTGCGTGCGCCGAGCGACTGATCGGCATTCGGTATGAATTTCGGCACAATGAACAGCGAGATGCCCTTGGAGCCCACCGGCGCATCAGGCAAGCGCGCGAGCACGAGGTGAATGATATTTTCGGCAAGATCGTGCTCACCGGAACTGATGAAAATCTTGTTGCCGGTGATGGTGTAGCTGCCGTCCACAGCAGGTTCAGCTTTGGTACGCAGCATGCCAAGATCAGTGCCGCAGTGCGGCTCGGTCAGGCACATGGTGCCGGTCCATTCTCCCGTCGTAATCTTTGGCAGGTACAACGCCTGCTGCTCAGGCGTCCCGTGCGCATGCAGGCACTCGTAGGCTCCGTGCGTGAGACCGGGATACATCGTCCACGCCTGATTGCCGGAATTCCAGAATTCGTAGCAAGCCTGGTTGATTACCAATGGCAGCCCCTGGCCGCCGTATTTGGGGTCGCACGAGAGCGCGGGCCAACCACCATCGACAAACTGCTTGTAGGCCGCTTTAAAGCCCGTGGGCGTGGTCACGGCGTGGCTGGTCGTGTCGAGCGTGCAGCCCTCACGATCACCGCCCTGATTCAACGGGAAGATCACCTCGGACGCGAATTTGCCGCCCTCTTCCAGAATCGCCATGATGGTGTCGATGTCATTGTCAGCATGCGCAGGCAGCGCGGCGAGTTCCGCAGGAACATCAAGCAGCTCCTCCATCACAAAACGCATGTCGCGAAGCGGGGGGGTGTAAGTCGGCATGGGGAATCCTCTTTCGTCAAATCTTCAGAACGTCTTAACAATTCGTTTGTGTATCGCGCCGTGTGGCGACCGAGCTCCGCGCTGCTGGCACTGCATCACGGAAAGCGAAATCCCGAAATGCGGCACCAAAATCGCCAAACTCAAACGACCGTTCGAATTGTGACTGTATCGGACCAGAAAATCCCGTTTGAAACTGTAAAAAACGGCAGTCTAGAGACACTACTCTACCGCGAATGAGACAGGCTCCCCACGACGGCGAAATTAGTTCTTAAGCGGTCGAAGACTGGCCGAGCGCACTGCCCGTGACCGAGCGGATGTCCACGTTCGGATTCGAGGTTCGGCTGGCGCCGTCTAAATCTGACGCGCCACTCAAGTCAGATGGGCGGCAGCAATCAGCTCGCGGGTGTACGCCTGCTGCGGCGCGGCGAACAGCGCGAGCGTTTCCCCTTCTTCCAGTACGTCACCGTCTTTCATGACCATGACCCGGTGCGCCATCGCCCGAATGACGGCGAGGTCGTGACTGATGAAGATGTACGACAGGCCGTGGCTTCTTTGCAAATCCGCCAACAGCGCCAGAACCTGCTGTTGCACCGAGGCGTCCAGTGCTGAGGTGGGTTCATCCAGAACCAGCACTTCGGGCTCCAGCACTACCGCCCGCGCGATCGCGATACGCTGGCGCTGACCACCGGAGAACTCGTGCGGATAGCGTTGCAGCACACCGGCAACGCCTTTTTTTGCTGATAATCCGACCTCGTCGAGGATCGCCAGTATTTTTTCGTCGCGCTGCGCTTTGCTCAGGTCAGCACGGTGTAGCGCAAGACCTTCACCGACGATCTGGCCCACCGTCATGCGTGGCGAGAGTGATGCGAACGGATCCTGCAACACGACCTGCATGCGTTTTCTCATGGATCGCAGAGCAGCGCGGTCGGCGTTGTCAATGCGCACATCACCCATTCGCACTTGACCCTTCGAGATCGACTGAAGCGCAAGCAACGCCATGCCGAGTGTGGTTTTGCCGGAACCGGATTCGCCAACGATGCCGAGCGTTTCGCCGCGACGCAATTGCAATGTGGCGTTCTTGACGGCGTGAAATTGTGCTTTGGAGAACCAGCCTGATGCGGACTCGAAGGTCACGCGTACGTCCCGGGCTTCAACCAGCACCGGCGCATCAGCGGCAAGCGCCTGAACCACGCGCTGAGGCCGCGTCGCCAGCAAACGGCGCGTGTAGGCGTGCTGCGGATCGCTGAAGACGCGTTCGGTCTCGCCAATTTCCACAAGTTTGCCGCGCTCCATCACGCCGACGCGGTCAGTAAAGCGCCGCACCAGATTCAGATCGTGCGTGATGAACAAGAGCGCCATCCCCATCTCGCGTTGCAGCTCTTCAAGCAGCGAGAGAATCTGCGCCTGAATCGTTACGTCCAGTGCGGTCGTCGGCTCGTCGCAAATCAGAAGCTTTGGCTTGCAGGCCAGAGCCATCGCGATCATGGCACGCTGGCGCTGGCCACCCGACAATTGATGCGGATAGAAATCGACCCGCTTGTCCGGCTCAGGGATACCGGTGCGCGCCAGCAATTCAATGGCCCGCGCACGAGCTGCGTTGGGGCGCAGACCCTCATGCAGCTGCAAGACCTCACCGATCTGGTTGCCAACCGAGTAGAGCGGGTTCAGTGCTGTCATCGGCTCCTGAAAAATCATTGCGATTTGCGCCCCGCGAATCGCCAGCATCTGCGCTTCGCTGCGTTTGCACAGATCTTCGCCCTCAAAGTGGATAGCGCCAGACGTAGTCGCCGCATCAACCAGACGCAGCACCGACAGCGCGGTGATCGACTTGCCGGAACCCGACTCACCAACGATGGCGAGCTTCTCACCAGCGGCGATGGAAAACGAAACGTTGTCCACGACAGTGCTGGCACCGAAGCGCACGGTGAGGTTCTCCACTTCGAGCAGGGTTTGGTTGCGACCCATACTAGGACTTCCGCGAGTCGAAGGCGTCACGCAGCGCGTCGCCGATGAAGGTCAAAAGGAGCATCGTGATCATCAGCAACAAAAACGTTGGCACGATGATCCACCAGGCGTCGAGGTTCGCCTTGCCCTGCTGCAGAAGCTCGCCAAGCGAGGGCACGCTTGCGGGCACACCGAGGCCGAGAAAGTCAAGCGAGGTGAGCGCCAGGATCGCCGCACTCATGCGAAAGGGCAGGAAGGTAATCACCGGCGTCAGCGAGTTTGGCAGCACATGTCGACGGATGATTGCCAGGTTTGACAAACCCAGCGCACGCGCTGCCTTAACGTATTCGAGCGATCGATTGCGCAGAAACTCGGCCCGCACGTAGTCGGATAAACCCAGCCATCCCCAGAGCGACAACAACACCAGCAAGAGCCCAAGCGACGGCTCGAAAATCGAAGCGAAGATGATCAGCAGATAAAGTTCTGGCACAGCACCCCAGATTTCAATGACACGCTGCATTGTCAAGTCCACCTTGCCACCGAAGTAGCCCATGAGCGAACCCATGATGATCCCGATGCTGGTGCCGACCGCAGTGAGCGCGATTGCGAACCAGATGTTGACGCGAAAGCCGTACAACAGCCGGGCGAGCATGTCGCGCCCTTTGTCGTCCGTGCCGAGCCAGTTACTTCCGGATGGCAAGGCCGGTGACGGCAATTTGCTGAAGTAGTTGGTGGAGGTTGCCGAGTGCGGATTGACCGTACCGAGCGACCAGTTACCTGGCTTCTCAAGAAGTTGTGCGATGAACGGATCTTTCCAGTCGGTGGGCGTTGCGAAGTCGCCACCCAACGCCCGCTCGGGCGGGTTATTGAGCATCGGGAACAGAAGTTGGCCATCAATGCGGGCAACATAGGGCCGGTCATTGCTCACCAGCTCAACCAACGTGGTCGTGAGCAGAAGCGCGAGGAATACCCAAAGCGAGTAGTAGCCCAAACGATGTCGCCGGAAACGCGCCCAGGCGCGCTGGTTGGGCGACATAGGCTTGAACGCAGGAGCCTCGGTTGCAGCAGTCATCGCGCTCATTTGCCCACCGCGCCGAACTGCACCCGCGGATCCACCACGCGGTAAAGGATGTCCGATATCAGCTTGACCACCAGCGCGATCAGTGTGAAAACATAGAGCGAACCAAGCACAACCGGGTAGTCGCGCCGGATCACCGCTTCGTAGCCCAGCAGACCAAGACCATCAAGCGAGAAGAGCGTCTCGATCAATACCGAACCGGCAAAAAACGCGTGCACGAAAGCCGCAGGAAAGCCCGTGACCAGCGGAATCAGCGCATTGCGGAAGATGTGTTTGTAGAGCACCCGCCGCTGCGACAAACCCTTGGCGCGAGCGACCAGTACATATTGCTTGCGGATTTCTTCGACGAAGGTGTTTTTAGTCAGCATGGTTGTCACAGCGAAGCTGCCGATGGTCAGGCAGGTGAGCGGCAGCGCGAGATGCCAGAAGTAGTCCTTGACGCGATCAAACCAGCCAAGTTCGGACCAGTTGTCCGAAGTGAGCCCGCGCAGCGGGAACCAGTCCATAAAAGTGCCGCCAGCAAACAGCACGATAAGCAAAACACCCAGCACAAAGCCCGGAATCGCATAGCCCACCAGCACCGCAAACGTGGTCAGGGTGTCGAAGCGAGAGCCTTCGCGCACCGCCTTGCTGATCCCCAACGGTATCGAGATCAAGTACGACAAAAGGAAGCTCCAGATACCCAGACTGATGGACACCGGCAACTTCTCCAGGATCAGAGTCGAGACTTCCTTGTTGTGCAGAAAGCTGCGGCCGAGGTCAAAGCGCACAAAACTGACCAGCATTTCCCAATAGCGCACATGGGTCGGTTTGTCGAAGCCATAGAGTTTCTTCAGTTCGGCGATCTGTTTGGCATCAACGTCGCGACTGGCGCGATAGCCACCCGCGTCCCCGCCGTCACCCTCACGAAGCTCCGCCATCATCTGTTCAACCGGGCCGCCGGGCACGAACTGGATAACTGCAAACGTGATGGTCAGCGCCCCCAACAGCGTAGGAAGCATCAGCAGAATACGCTTGAAAATATAGGTAAGCATGCGTCCCGGTCAGGGTGAGGGTGAGGGTGAGGGTGAAGCTTTGCCTGGGATTCGCCTGTCCTGCGACTTGTCCCACCACGTCCACAGCGGCCAGGGTTGGCTGTTTTTGTCAGGCATGCTGTCAATCTGGAAGTAGCGCGCCTGCACGTCGGGAATGCCGAACCGGTTCCAGTACGAGATTGGCTCGTTGCGCGTGTAGAGCATCGGGATCTGCCAGTGGTTCCACATGATGACCCGGTCGAGCGCGCGAGCCGCAGCACGCAGCTGGTCAATGCTGTCTGCGCTGCCGATACGGTCGATCAGGGTGTCCACGACCTGACTCTTCACCCCGCGGTAGTTGCTGCCGCCGGGAACCGCAGCACCACGACTGCCCCACAGCGACCTGAGCGTACCGGAGTTCGGCAGAGTGAACTTGCCCTCGACGATGATGATGACCTCGAAGTCGTAAGTCTCCAGTCGCCGCCGGTAAAGCGAGAAGTCGACCAATCGCTCTTTGTAGCTGATGCCCAGCTTTGACAGGTTTCGTTGAAACTCGGTAAAGCGCCCAACCTGCTGAGGTTCAAGAAACTCCAGTGTAAACGCCTCTCCGGCAGCGTTGCGCAGCAGGCCGTCGGGCGCGATTTTCCACCCGGCCTCAGCCAAAAGTTCAGCCGCGCGCTTCAGGTTTTCGCGCAAGGCATTCGGATGAGTGTCGTTGCGCGGCGCGCGAAACGCTGGCCCGAAGACGGCTTTAGGCAACTCAGCGCGAAACGGTTCAAGTAGTTTCAGCTCGTCGACCGACGGTTCGCCGTCGGCCGCGAACTCGGTGTTGTTAAAGATGCTGTTGGCGCGGCTGAATGTGCCGTAGCGGTTGTAATTCTCAAAGTCCCATGCGCGCATAAGCGCTTCACGCACCCGTATATCCTGAAACTTCGGCAGCCGCAGGTTCAGATTGAACGCCTGCAGCATGCTGCCGGTGTCAATCGGCCAGACCTTCTTGACGATGCGACCATCGTCCCATTTCGCGCCCTGGTGTGCCCGCGCGAACTGGCTGGCGCGCAGCTCGCGCATGATCTCAAACTCGCCGGCTTTGAACGCTTCGCGACGTACATCCTGATCCTTGTACAGGCGATAAACGATGCGATCAAAATTGAAGTGTCCGCGCCGCACAGGCAGATCGCGCGCCCAGTAGTTGGGGTTGCGTCGAAACTCTATCCGGCCCGGCATTTCCAGTTTATCGATCACATAGGCGCCGCTTGTGATGGGTTGTTCGTTGATGACATCAGAAAGCGCTTTGCCCTCGCCCCATTTGCGCGAGAACACGGGCATATAGCCCAAAGCGAAGAGCACATCAATCGAGCGTTCCTTGAGATCAAATCGCACGGTGCGCGCATCGACGACCGTGGCGCTGGCCACGCCCGCGAGCGGCGAGGCGATGTTCGGCAAAATCAGCTTACCCATCAGGCGGCGGTAGCTATCAGCAACGTCTTCGGGAGTGACGGCATCACCGTTGGCGAAGCGGGCTTTCGGGTGCAGACGGAAACTGATTGACGACAGGTCTGGGGCGACCAGCATCGCCTCCGCCAACAAGCCGTACATCGCTAATGGCTCGTCCATGGAGAACGAACACAAGCGCTCAAACATGAACATATCAAGCGCGGCAGGAGGCACCCCCTTGATGGTGTAGGGGTTGAGTTTGTCTATGCTGGTTCGTCGATCCGGATTGCTCAGGCGCAATACGCCACCTTTTGGCGCGTCGGGATCGACATAGCCGAAGTGCGCGTAGTCTGGTGGGTACTTCGGTGCCTGATAGGCCGAGAGCGCATGCTGCCATGAACCGGTGACTACGGGCGCAGCCTGAGCCGCCAGGGCCCAACCGATGACTGTCGGTATCGCGAGGCAATTAGTCAAAAAACGAACGAAAGAGCGTCGTCTAAACAATGGGGTCAACAAATAAATCAAAGTGGTACTCAACCATGAGAGGCGACGCAGGGCCACGGCAGCAGAGATACTAGCACTGGGTCACCCAACGTTGCGGCATGCAGCGCACAGCCGTACAAAAAAACGGGGCCGAAGCCCCGTTTTTTTACAGCGTGATGTGCAATTACGCTTGTGGCGCAGCACCCGCTTGACCCGCATTAGCAGCAGCCGCCTGATCTTCCAGCAGCGCTTTCATCGAGAGCTTGACGCGACCTTTGTCGTCGAAGCCGAGGACTTTGACCTTGACCGTTTGGCCTTCGGTCAGGTAATCGGTGACGGCATTGACGCGCTCGTTGGCGATCTGGCTGATGTGCAGCAGACCATCACGGCCTGGCAGCAATTGGATGACCGCGCCGAAGTCCATGATGCGGATGATCGGGCCTTCGTAGGTCTTGCCCACTTCAACTTCGGCAGTGATGGCGTCGATGCGCTTTTTGCATTCGG
>ENA-OBLH01000631-OBLH01000631.1-metagenomes-genome-assembly--contig:-NODE-631-length-11171-cov-6.59275_pt1 | contig 11171 bp, 7 predicted proteins | sample MGYA00153382_OBLH01 | MGnify analysis MGYA00153382 | reverse complement strand
GTCGGAGCATCCGTGGGTTGGCACAAACCAAGGTCGGTCGGTTTGCCCTTCAGCGGAACCGGGTAGCACAGTCGGCCCATTGCCACGCGCAGAGTTATATCGACAACGTCGTCGCCCGGGCGCCGGCCGTTAGGGAAGCCAGCCATGTCGTCGCCGGCCACGCCGAACGAACTTTGCCGGTCCCGCACTGTCACAGGCACGCCGGTATTCAATCGCAGCATCTCCGATGGCGTAACTGTCTTGAGTTGGTTGAGGTTGGGAAACCCAGTCAGATAGGCGGCGACCAGATCGCGACGCGGAAAGTTGCTCGGGGCCAAGTCAGTGAACTTGGCACGCAGCGTGGAATTTACGGGGGCGAGAAACAGAGTATTCAGGATCGCTGGCATTGCCGGGTTCGTAACGTAAGTTGCAAAAGTTGCGTCCTGCGTTGGCTTGCTCGCATTGAACGAGTCCTTCTGCGGTAACCCAATGACAACCTCATTGACCAACGGCGCGCCCAAACGCGATACCTGCTTATATTCCCCGCCAAAGCGTGCCGACGGATTGCGTCCGGCTCGTGCTCCCGCAACTTTACCGACCAGCAGGCTGGCGCTCGACCAAACGCCGATCACACCATTGCCGGTGCCAGTGAGGCAGGCGGTCGGAATTTCGAGGGCGAGCGACGTCACATTCTTTTGACCGATGAGTTGCTGGTTCTTGTCGCTTTGGGTGATCCCGCCTGGGAACCCGCGGCGGTCATCTGCGCCTGGCGCGCTGTCGCCTTCGATCGGCACAAGATTGACGAGATCGAAGATCGGCCCGGTGTTGACCGCGAAGGCCTCTTCGCGCTGTCCGGCAAAAACTCGCCCTTGCGAGGCGCAACCTGGAATCGAGACATTGTAGATGAACTGGTTGGCGTAGTCTGGGTAATTTGCGGTTGTCTTGTTGCCAATGTTGTCGATTGGCTTGTTGAAAGTGGTTCCTGAACCGTCGGCATTGCGCAGCATTGTCAAGCCGTTCGCTCGGCCCCCCATGACCATTCCGACTGTGTAGGTTTCCAGTTCGCCTTGGTTGGCATCAACCGGCCCGGCAATTGGTCCAACATGCCGCAAGGGAATGGGTTGATTAACCCCGCCGACGGGAACGGTCTTGCCCACTCCGCCGACCAGCGTGTTGGCGAAGCGGAACTGGAAAGTCATATCCTCGACCGCGTCGCCGGTGTTGTCGACATGGATTTCGTAAAGCGCGTCGGGGTCCATGGTGAAATAATTGGGACCATCGCCTGGGGTTTGAGCTGGTTGAAAATTGGCGATTAAGGTGATGGTGCCATCACGGCCAGGCTCATAGCTGCGGAAGACATAAACGTCGGTGTTATCGACCTTGGCCGTTGCCGTAATGCCGGGTGCCTCGCGATGGCTCGAACCGAGAGCTGGCATGGACACACTTGCTAAAGTCAGGCCCGCTACGGCAGCGATTTTCATATTGCGTGCCATATTCCGGTTTTCCCTTAATCATTACGACGCCAAGTCAAACTGTCCAAATGCAGGGATGTTCCCCGTCAGACTTTTTGACCCAGATTTGAGGCCGTAATTAAGGGAGGATTTTAGCCACTCACCTCGACACCGTGTTTGGTGCGTAGGCTTATCGGACCGTGATGGCGTCGACCTGCTTGGACATAACGCTACGCCATCTGAAGCGCTTAGTGGACGTTCGACGGCCTCGTCTCCAGCGTCGAGGACACCGTTAGCCTAATCAGCAATTTTATCGTCCAGCATAGTTCTAGCCCAGAACCGCTGAAACCTACTTCAATTACGCTTGGATAAAAACCGATCAATGGACGCAAAATTAGCGAAATATCGGCCATGCCTAGCGATAGCGAACATGCCGGGAAACAGCAGTGCATTTGCTTTGACACCGCCCGTGTCAGCTATAATTTCTTTGCCGATCAACCGCCGAGATTAGCGCTTCGAGCTTCGCCACAAGCGTCGCTGCAGCGCACGGCTTGATATGTACTGGTAAGTCCGGAAACCGTGCTGCCAAATTTAAGGGCAGTCCGATGCCGGTCTGAATGATCAACGGAATCTGAGCATTCAACAATCGCTCTGCTACCGGCGAGATGTCTCCATCGGCGAGGTTTACATCAAGAATTGCGCCGAAAATCGGCAAACTTTCGATCAACGCGAGCGCTTCTTTGACGCTTGCGGCTGGACCCGCAACTTCGCCCCCGGCATCCTTGATCGCTAGCGCCACGTCCATAGCAATGAATGGCTCGTCTTCGGCTACAAGGATCAACGCACCGTTCAGCAATTTATGGTCTCAGTCGGAAAAAAAGAGCGTGCGTTATCGTTAAGCATTCAGCGCGACAACCGTTCCATTGCAGCCGAGAATTTCACTCTCAAGCCGTCGGTTTGCCAATCGAATGCAAGCTCCCCATCGAGCTGACCAGTCATGCTGCGCCGGGCAAGCATGCTGCCAAAGCCTTCCCGTGCAGGCGCGCCACCGACGACAGGCCCCCCTCGTTCCTTCCACTCCAGGGAGAGCTTCTTTTTGGTCACGGTCCACGACACCCGTACCCGACCGCTAGGCGTCGAGAGGGCACCGTATTTCGCCGCATTGGTCGCCAATTCGTGGAGGACCAGTGCCAAGCTCGTCACCGCATCGCCGCTGATCGCAACTTCCGGCCCTTTAATCACGGCGCGGTTGCCGCCATCGGATCCCGTGTCGTTCGTATAGGGAGCAAGAACGGCTTGAATGAGCGCTCCCAAAGTTTTTTCGGTTGGATTTCCGGACTCCGACTTGCCCGCCCGGATGAGCAAATGCGCGCTCGCCAGCGCGCCGATCCGTCCTTGAATCGTACTCGCCATCTCCTGAGGCGTCGTTGCCGAGCGTGAGCTTAGCGTTACGACGCCACCGATGATGGCAAAGAGGTTCTTGACCCGATGATCCATCTCCTTGAGCAGCAGCTCGCGTAATTCTTCGCTGCGCCTTTTATCTTCGATGTCGGTATTCGTGCCGAACCAGCGGACGATTGTCCCGCTCTCGTCGCGGATTGGCTCGGCGCGGGACAGGAACCAGCGGTAGCTGCCGTCCGCGCCGCGCAGCGGGAACGTGTCTTCCCATACGACGCCGTTGTCGACACAATCCTGGAGATGCTTCACCACTCGATCGACCTCGTCGGGGTGGTGAACGCTTTTCCAGCCCCAACCTTTCACGTCGTCCAAACTGGTGTTCGTGTAATCGAACCAGCGTTGGTTGTACCAAAAGATATAGCCCTTCGCATCCATAATCCATGCCAGCTGCGGGATCGACTCCGCGAGTGCGTGAAACTGCCGTTCGTTTTCGCGTAGCACGGCATCGTTGGCTTCGCGCGCGGTCACGTCTACGAATGTGCAAACTACCCCGTCGATGACGTTATCCACGGTTCGGTACGGTCGGATGCGCATCTCAAACGACATCGCCGTATCCTTCAGCGTGACCCGTCGCTCGGTCACCGTGAGCTTGCGCAATACGGTCCTGACATCGCGCTGAAGGTCCGCATAGTCGAGCAGAGTGACGATCTCGGTGATCGGGCGACCGACATCGGCTGCGCGTACGCTGAAGATATCCGAGATGCCGCCCGTAAAACTTTTGATCCGTAATTTCTCGTCGAGAAAGAGCGTGGCAATGTCGGTGCTTTCGAGCAGGTTCTTGATGTCGCTGTTGAGGTGGGTCAGCTGCGTGTTTTTGCCCGCCATCTCGCCGTTGATCGTCTGTAGCTCTTCGTTGACCGACTGCATCTCTTCCTTCGAGGTTTCCAGCTCCTCATTGGCGGATTGCAGCTCCTCGTTGACCGACTGATACTCCTCGTTTGAAGATTTCATTTCTTCGCTGGCCACTTCCAGCTCGTCGATTGTCGATTGAAGCTGTGTCCGGGTCGTCCGCAATTCCTGCTCGAGCGCTTGTACGTTATCGGTCGCCTCCTTGCCCGATTGCGCCGTCGCGCCATCAACCACTCTCGGACCGTTATCCTGAAACGCTAGGACGATAAGTTCGCTGTCGTCGTCCATCGGTTCGGCGATCAGCGTCAGCACGTGCGGGCGACCATCTATCCGCAACGTGACATTGGCTTGGCGAACCGGCGCGTTGGCGGCGTGTATTTCGAGGAGGAGTGCGCGGACCGCCGGGCGGAGCGGTTTGCGCAAGATGTCGAAGAGCGCAAAGCTCGGCGCGCCAGGCGAAGGTTCGAGATACCGGCCCATCGTCCCGCCCGAGAAACGGACGATCTGGTGGCGGCGATCAAGTACCACATGTGGCGGATAATATTTCTCCATCTGGCGTCGCGCGCCCTTTTCGATCCGGTCGCCGGTTGCCGTCGGTCGCACCCTGGGTGTCGCGGGCGTCTCACCCTGCGGCCCGCGAACCGGCAATTCGGGGAGCGCCACCCGCTCCGTCTCGCATCGTTCGAAAATGCGATACTTCTTGTCGAGAGACGCAAATAGTCGCGCTGTGCGGGTTACCGACTCCGACGATCCGAGGAACAGCCGCCCAGTCGATTTCAAGGCGTAGTGGAAGGTTCGCATAACTCGGTCCTGCATCGTGGGATCGATGTAGATCAGCAGATTGCGGCACGAAATCAGATCGAGCTTTGAAAACGGCGGATCCTTGATCACACTTTGCGTCGAGAACACGCACATCTCGCGGATCTCAGGTATCACGCAATATGCGTCGCCGTCTTGCGTGAACCAACGTTCTAGTCGGTCGGGTGACAAGCCTGCAACGGGAGCGCGGAAGCGGCCAGCGCGCGCGGCGGCGATGGCGCGATCGTCGATATCGGTGCCGAAAATCTGAACTTTCGGTTTCGGACGCCGTGCATCCATCGCTTCGCGCAGCAGTATGGCGAGGGTGAAGACCTCCTGCCCCGTCGCGCAGCCGGGCACCCAGACACGCACCGTGTCTTGCGCATTCTCGCCGGTGACAAGTCCTTGTAGAACCAGCGTGTCCAGCGCTTCGAACGCAGCGGGATCGCGAAAGAATTGCGTTACGCCTATTAGCAATTCGCGGAACAATGCATCGAGTTCTTCGGGTTGGTCGCGGAAGTGCTTGATGTAGTTGGCGGGCATATCGATTTGCAGCAGCTGCATCCGCCGCTGAAGCCGGCGGACCAGCGTTTTCTCCTTATATTCGCTGAAATCATGACCGCTCCGCGCCCGCAGCGCGCCCATAATCGTTGCCATGTGCGAAGCGGCGTCGGTACGAACACCGTCGCCGTCCTTGTTCCCGGCAACGCCCTTGAGATGCGCCTGATATGCCATCAGCTTGGCTGGCATCTCTTCGACTGCGAGCACATCGTCGACTTGGCCGGTTGACGCCGCACTTTGCGGCATCCCCGGCAGCGCGTGGCTGTCATATTCCGACTGCGCTAGGGTCAGCCCGCCATGTTCCTTGACCGAGGCGAGGCCCAGCGTTCCGTCACTCCCGGTCCCAGACAGGATGATCGCGATGGCGTTTTCACCCTGATCTTCAGCAAGTGACTGAAGAAAAGTATCGATCGGCCGACGAAATTCACGCGGCGGGGCAGGCTTCACTATGGTCAGGCACCCACCGGCGATCGTCATCGTTGCATCGGGCGGAATGACGAAGACGCAATTTGGCTTGACCACAACGCCGTCGCTGGCCTCGATAACGTCCATTGCGGTGGTCTTGCCGAGCAGCTCGGCAAGCATGCTTTTGTAGTCCGGCGAAAGATGCTGAACGAGCACGAACGCCATTCCACTGTCTGCCGGGGTGTTCGAGAAAAAGCTTTTAAACGCGTCGAGGCCGCCCGCCGATGCGCCGATGCCGACGACAAGCAAAATGCCAGACGGTACCCCAGCGTGATTTGGCGGAACTGATCCCCCATTTACAGGCTTACGAGATTGAGTGGAGTTGGCGCGCTTCATAATCATAACGCGCGCATCCCTAAATTTTTGATGGCTTGGAGGAAGCCGGCAAAGTTATGACGACCGGCTCATGGTATATCGTTAGAAGGGCGCGGGCCATGAGTCGAGGCTCCTACGATCTTGGTCGGCACATCTGGTCCTTGAACTTTTTTCCATTCGATACGCTCTGCGGTAGGTTGCTTGTCGTAGCGTATCGTATTTTAAAAGGAATCAGCACTATGTTCCACGTGATAGTTCGGTCTTCATTGCCAAAAGCATGCGGCGCATTCGGCTTTTTATCGTACTGAGCGGAGAGCCAATTCGGTTAGCGAGAGCCAGATAAGTCAGGTGCTCGTCGAAAATTGCGGAAATCAGCTCGGCGTCACGGCTACTTAATTTTGCGACATATGCACCGAGTGCGCACGCTGCCTGTGCCTGCATGACGGTCTCATCTGCGCCGAGCCGATCGTCCGCAATATCATTTATCGCGAGTCCGTAGCATTTAATATTCTGGTATTTGCGAAGCTGATCGATTGACTTGTTTCGGGCGATTGTTGAAGACCATGTGATCGGTCTTGCTCGCCGCGCTTGGAAAGATTGCGCTCGCTGCCAAATTGCAATGTAGGTGTCTTGCAGGGCATCGCTGGCCGCAGCGTGATTGCCGCCACAAACGCGTGCGCAAAGCGCATAGAGCTGTGCCGAAGTCAAAACATAGATCGTTCTCATTGCGATCTCGCTACCTTCGGCAGTGCGCTGCATTGCCTCAACCAGCGTGGCATGACGACTATCATTAAATTCGTGGATGACCGCATCATCGACGCTCGGTCGTCGTTTCAGAGTGCCGCTACTAGCCGACCTTACAGGTTCAGAAATGACTGCACCGAGCGCGATGGAAAAGTCCTGTCTGACAATGTGCCCTGCTATCAAACCTTTCAATATCGCTTCAGTTCCCAAGCGGGCTGTGACGGCTAGCCAATACCGGCTGCAGGAAACGAGGGCGCCATCGACGGCGCAACCTCTGAAATGTAAGCGGGCCGACCCCATCGCGAAAGCAGTCCTCAATTTGCCGAATGCTTAGGTGTTGACCTCCATCGCCCCCTTCTCCACTTTGCCCATTCCGAACATTTCGTTTGCCACCCCCGGGAAGGTGCGCTGTGCTACACAGATATTCCCGTTGCTCAGAACGGCCGTGGCTGCACCATAGGAATGGAGCCCGTCAGTAGTGATGGCCTCGGGCGATCCGTGCCGCTTGAGTGTCTTCTTTATGAAGGTAAGCGCAGCAGCCTTGTCCCGTGTCTTTGTGACAAAGCTCTCGATCACCTCGCCCTCGGCGCTCACGCGCTAACGACGGTTCACATGTGCGCCGCAAGCTCAGTGGAAACCGGACGAACATCAGCACCACCAAGCAGATCACCTCCGGCGACGAGTTGAAATACCGAAACGGGCTGGCAGGCTTTGCTCGGGATTTGCGGCTTATCAAATCGGTATAACGCCGGGTTGCCAATAGTTTCGCTAGGCACGAACTTGAAAATGTGATTAATTGTGGCATCGCGTGCGGACACTGAAACGCCGGTAGCTGCCAAGCGATTTTGATGCGCGGCGTTACGGAGTAGTTTGGCAAATTGATCCCGCGAGCCGACTCCCGTTCCGGGCGTAAGAGGTGATCGTAATTGCGCAGGACGGTGATCAGCGGGTGAGCCCACCACAATCCTCTGGCATGCCCCAGTCTTTGGGAGTTCGGGCAGAATTGCGCGTCGAGCTGTGGCTCAAAGGTGCAACCTTACGTGAGCGCGGCGGTCGCGCCGTGCCAGTCGTTGTTCAAGACTTGTCAGTGCATGGCTTCCGCACTGAATGGCCCTACAAACTAGAACGTGGAACTCGAATTTGGTTAAAGCTTCCTGGCTTTGAAGCCTGGGGAGCGTTAGTTGTTTGGAATCGCCAATTCGAGCTCGGGTGTAGATTCGAAACCCCCCTTCATCTCGCCGTTTTTGAGCGCATCGTCAAAGCGCACACCTGCAAATGAGAGACAGGAAATCGTCGAAAACGGCTGATAAGGCTGGTGGAAATGACGCAGAAGCAACTGGCGTACCTGACCCAGAATCCAATCGCGAGGCGCGTGCTTCTCGTTCGAGTGTTATGTTGATGGCGAAAGTGGAGCAACTGTCCGGGTCACAGATGACTCAGCATCGGGTGCGCAACATCTCCGCTGGCGGCGTGTTGATCGACAATGCCAACAAGTTGCGACCCGACCAGCCTGTCACGATATCATTCGGGACAATCAAAACGGCTGCAGCAACAGTCAGATGGGTGCATCAGGGGTTTGCTGGGCTTTGTTTTTCCGCGCCCGGAAGTCAGGTGGCCCTTAGGGACAAGATTTCATCTTCGTCGAAAATTCCGGCAGCAACTGCCGAACCGAAAGCAGGGTGGTACAACGGACTCCGAGACCATATCGTAAATTATGAAATGGCGTATCACGGGTGCCACAAAAAAAACGACAGACCGCCTCCGCAAAACATTGCGGTCGTTCGGAGGTGGCATCATAGTTTTGCAAAGTGGTCATTCGACATGGCGCTTTTCTCGAAATACAACGACTGGCATGCGCCTATTGCCGACTGTCTGGTACTTGGCGGGTTGTTTAGGAAAACGGACGTTCACTGGAGTTTGAGATACGGCGCCAACCGCTGACCTTTTGGTCGTTCAGCCACTGAACTGGCTACGTCGATAGGCCATCCGTTTAGCTCGTGATCGAACTGCGGGAATTGGCGGTTAGCGGACATTGCTCGATCTGTGCGAGCGTCCAATGAGCAACCGTGAGCAAACACATATCGCAGATCACAGTACTCGTGATGCTTGCAACTTCCGGCGAAGCGGCGAGCGCATCGGCCCGTTAGGAAAGCTACAACCGGTCGGCTGGTAGAGCATCATGCGCTGGCCGGAATAGGATTTTGAGGTGGTTGTAGTTCAAGGTGTTCTAGAGGTCGGCAGAGATGATGTTGACCGATTACGGCCGATCATCGCGGAGCAAATGGCAGCGTCGCGCGCGTTTTCGGGATGCGAACATTACGCCATCGGCGTTGATTTGTTCGGCGCGAACCTACTGCGCGTGAGTGAGCGGTGGCGGGACCGGGCCGCGCAAGCGGCACATTTGGTCGGCGACCACATGGCGCGTTTCAATATTGGCGTGAAGCGCGCACGAATTGTTCGCGCCCTGATCGAGGTTCATGACGGTGATGGCGTCGGTAAGCTGTTCGAACATCCGCGACCTTTCTTCCCAGTGAGACCGCATCCGTCGAAGGCGCTTTGGTTGGTTAGCGAGATCAATATCGAAAATCACGACGATGCCGCGATGATGCATAAAACCGAAGAAGCGCGCGCCGCCCCAGGGAACGTCTATTACGCGATTGCGCGCGATCTGTTCGATGAGCGGCGTGCGACGGTTATCGAAAGATGGCGCGATCGCGCCTCTTTCATAAGTTTTTCGGGCATTCAGGGCTCCGAAACGAACTACGCCGATGCGGACGCCAGCATTGCTCAGCGCGTTGCTCGATCAGACGTTGCTCGTGTCATCAGTATTTAGGGGCACCCTTTGGCGCCCACGGTGTCAGCGGCGCGGGGCGGTCGCGCCGAGATGGACAACCGAGGGGCGGTCTGCGACAGGAGGCCGCCTGATCGATTTCCGCACGACAGGAAGATGGGACGGGCTTGGGCAAGTCTTCGATGATGGAGCTGCTTCATATCGCGCTGCAGCAGCGTGTTACCGAGCAGGTCTTGGCGCATTCCGTGGCGAAGACCGCCGGTGCCGATAGCGAACCGCCCGATGAAGTCCGTTTTGTCCACTTCAATGCTTGGCTTTATCAGGGTTGACCTGCTCCCCATTTTCAGGCCGCTGAGAAATTAGCTTCGTCGCTCATATGCCCTTGGCTGGGGCGGTTGGTAAACTCGGCGGGTGCCAACCCGCCAAGGCTGCTGTGCGGACGCACGGTGTTGTAGTCCGTCCGCCATGCCTCGATGATCCGTCTCGCCGCAGCCAGCGATGGGAAGAGATGCTCGTTCAGGCACTCGTTGCGCAAGCGACCATTAAACGATTCCACAAAGCCGTTCTGCTGCGGCTTGCCGGGTGCGATATAATGCCACTCGACCTCGGTGTCTTGGCACCAGGCGAGGTCCGCGTGACTGGTCAGCTCGGTGCCATCATCACTGACCACCATGCACGGCAACCCATGACGTTCGGCGATCGCGGCCAGCTCGCGCACTACGCGCCGACCTGACAGCGAGTCGCGGAGAAGGTTGGCAAGGGTCTCGCGGTGGGAGATGCGGGTCTGAAGGTTCGAATCCCTCAATTGCCGCCAGACAGGTATCCGCTCTGACACTGCCGCCAGCTACGGCGATCCTGACGCGTTCCGCCAACATTGCCGCCATTCGAAGACCAAACCTTGCTCCTCAAAAGCGGTCTTCCATTCATCCGCTTGCAGGCGAAGTTTTAGGGCCGGTGCCAGTTTTAGTCGCAGCGAGATGTCGGAGTTTCATACTGAAAAGCTGGTCGCTGTTGCGTAATCGATGCCCGTGGAAAAGTTCACGGCATAATTGCCCGCTTCTTCCCGCCAGCAATGCGCGACCGGATCGCGCCACCAAATAGCGGCGCGGTCGATTGCGAGGCGCACGATTTTGGTTTCGCCCGGAACAAGGCGCACTCGACTAAAGGCTTGGAGCGCACGCGACCAGCGCTCGATGCCACCGGGAGGAGAGACAAAGGCAAGTACCGTCGTTTCGGCGGCGACATTTCCGGTGTTCGTCACAGCAACGGAGAGCTCTATTGCGTCGGGTCTGGCGCGCGCCATGGCACTGCGAAGCGCGAACTCGGTGTAGGACAAGCCATGGCCGAAGCCGAAGCGCGGCGTGATGCCGTCGCGATCCGCCTTCGCATAGCCATGCCAATGGTCGTAATCGATCGCGCGCGCATCGATATCGAACGCGGGGTAATCTTTTGCCTCGCGCATGACGGTGAACGGCAGCCGTCCTGACGGCGAAACGTCGCCGAACAGCAGGCGGGCGAGCGCGGTGCCGCCCTCCATCCCGCTGTAGAAGGTTTGCAAAATGGCACCGGCGCGGTCGTGCCACCCCTCGACCATTACCGCCGAACCAGCCACGATAACGACGACGACGGGTTTGCCGCTTGCGACAGCGGCATCGATCAACGCGATCTGCGCTTCCGGCAGCCCCAATTCACGACGGTCGCCGCCGATGCTTGCCGGACGCGGGCGCTGTGCCGCTTGCACTTCGGCGGGGATATGGCTG
>ENA-OBLH01000630-OBLH01000630.1-metagenomes-genome-assembly--contig:-NODE-630-length-11221-cov-3.94035_pt1 | contig 11221 bp, 7 predicted proteins | sample MGYA00153382_OBLH01 | MGnify analysis MGYA00153382 | reverse complement strand
GTTCAAGACGGGCGCATCGTAGAAGTCGCGCCACACATTGACGCAACATCCGCCCAGCAAATCGTCGACGCTGCTGGCCTGCTCGTCGCGCCACATTTCGTAGACCCACACTTCCACATGGACGCGACGCTGAGCTACGGCCTGCCTCGTGTCAACGCAAGCGGAACGCTGCTCGAAGGCATCGCGCTGTGGGGCGAGCTCAAGCCGCAGCTGACCGCCGACGCGTTGATTGAACGCGCGCTCACCTACTGCGATTGGGCCGTCGCAAAAGGACTGCTGGCGATCCGTTCGCACGTCGATACCAGCGATCCAAGATTGCTCGCGGTCGACGCGCTTCTTGCAGTCAAACGACGTGTTGCGCCGTATCTCGACTTGCAAGTCGTAGCGTTTCCACAGGATGGCGTTTTGCGTTCACCGGGCGGCGTCGAGAATCTCAAGCGTGCGCTCGATAAAGGTGTGGATGTCGTCGGCGGCATCCCGCATTTCGAACGCACGATGAGCGACGGCGCGGCTAGCGTCAAGCTGCTTTGCGAAATCGCCGCCGAACGCTGCAAACTCGTCGATATGCACTGCGACGAAAGCGATGACCCGCTGTCGAGGCACATCGAAACGCTGGCCTACGAAACGCAACGCCTCGGACTGCAAGGTCGCGTCACCGGATCGCACTGCACGTCCATGCATTCGATGGACAACTATTACGTCAGCAAACTGCTGCCACTGATCGCCGAGAGCGGCGTGAGTGTCGTCGCCAACCCGCTCATCAACATTACGCTGCAAGGCCGTAACGACACTTACCCTAAGCGTCGCGGCATGACACGCGTGCCTGAACTCATGAACGCAGGCGTTAACGTAGCCTTCGGCCACGACTGCGTGATGGACCCGTGGTACAGCCTAGGCTCCGGCGACATGCTAGAAGTCGCGCACATGGGCCTACACGTCGCACAGATGACCAGTCAGGACGGTATGCGGCGTTGCTTCGACGCGGTGACGACCAACGCCGCGAAAGTGATGCATCTTGAACGTTACGGACTGGAGGTTGGTTGCGACGCGAGCTTCGTTTTGCTGCAAGCGCGCGATCCGATTGAGGCATTACGACTGCGAGCCACTCGGCTCAAAGTATTTCGCAAAGGAAAACTGATCGCCGAAACACCACCCGTAACCGCGACGCTTCATCTGGCCGAACGGTCACACGAAACAAGCTGGATGACGACATTAAGAAGTTGATTCGAGCACCGAGCTCCAATCTACAAGTGGCATGCCGGCCTTTTTGGCGTGCCGCCTACGCGTAACATCGAGAGAACGTTGGAGACCCTAGTCTGTGGAGCGTTGAACCTTGTCAGTCTTGAAGAAGCCGTCGGAACTAATTGAGGATCTCATCTCGCATTGGGTGTCCTGGGACGAACATGAAGCCTTCTATCTGACGAAGCTGGCACCGGATCTCGCCACCAACCCAGAAAGTGGCGATGAAACAGAGCGCGCGATTCTGCGACAACTCCGACATCAGCTAAACGAAAACGAATGGCGTGAACTCCCACAATTGATCGCCGAGAGTCGCGCAGGCATTTTTCGCGAGATTGAACGCGAACGCTTGCAACGTGAAATTTACGAGCGAGCGAAACAAGCGGCTGATCGGATAGCTTCTCAAAAAAAGGACGAAGAAGCCATTGAACGTAATAGATTGGAGCAAGCCCGCAAACAACGCGAAGAACAGCGCACTTCAATCTTACGAAAGCTTCATGATCGCTTTCAATCGGATTTTCTCGGGGCCGATGATTTCTTTAGCGCGTCGTGTGCCGACATCATCACCGAGCAGGAGTTTGAGGCAGAAAAGTTATCCTTTGTAAAGGATTGGATTGCCGCCAACACGCTTAGCGAAAATGGCTCAAAACAATTACCTGATGATGAGCAGGTCGCCGCTATGGGCGCTGTACACGGGCACGTACAGGTGATTGCCCGAGCGGGCAGTGGCAAAACAACGACGCTTGTGAATCGTGCATTTTTTCTCCTAAAACACTGCCGTATTGCCCATACCGAAATACTTATCCTCACCTTCAATCGCAAAGCCGCGTCGGATGTCCGTAGAAAGCTGTTGACCGTGATCGCGAATGGGGCCGATGCAGCGATATGCGCTGAATTTGATCGTCGCATGAACGATGCCGGAAAAAGGAGACGAATCAATACAGACGAAATTGAGGTGAGCGCAATAGATACCGTTGCCGCTCGCTTGGATATCAGACTACCCCACGTAATGACTTTCCATTCTTTGGCCTATGCCATCGTGCATCCGGAAGAAAGCCTCTTGTACAACGGGGATGGAGACGAGTCTCAAAGCCTGAGTCGCGTTGTCCAACAGGTGATTGATGATCAACGTCAGAAGCCCGCCTTCCAAGGGAAAATCCGCGAGCTAATGCTGGCCCATTTTCGCGAGGATTGGGATCGCATCGTTGAGGGTCGACATGACCAAAGTAAAGAAGAATTCCTGCAATTTCGTCGGTCTCTGCCGAGGAAAAGCATGCGTGGCGAGTACGTGAAGTCGCATGGCGAAAAAATTATTGCTGACTTTTTTTTGAGCACGACATTGCCTACAAGTACGAGCGCAATCATTGGTGGAGTGGCATCAACTATCACCTCGACTTCACGATTTTTATTACACCAAACAGCGGCCTAATCATCGAGTACTTCGGACTGAAGGGCGACCCTGACTATGACGAAATGTCGGCAGATAAGCGAATCTATTGGCAAGCTAAACCCGAGTGGGCTCTTGTCGAATGTTCTCCGGCAGACATCGCTGGTAATGGGGTGGCTTCATTTTTGGATCTCTTGAAAACCAGTTTGCTGAGTCGAGGCGTCGCCTGTACGCGATTGTCTGAAGATGAGATTTGGAATCGAATTCGCGACAGAGCAATCGATAGATTTACAACGGCGACGGTAGGTTTCGTTGGCAATTGTCGCAAGCAATCATTGTCACCTCTTGACCTGCAAGAACGTATAAAGGACTATTCAGTTGTGTCGTCGGTAGAAGCAATGTTTCTCGATGTCGCTCAGCAACTGTACGGCGCATACCTTAATCGATTGGTCTCTACTGGCGAGGAGGATTTTAACGGCCTGATGCAACGTGCGGTAGAAACCGTGGGAAGTGGGGTCACCAACTTCCAGCGAAAATCTGAAGGCGGAAACTTGGCTTCGCTGCGGTACATCTGCATTGATGAATTTCAGGATTTTTCGGATCTTTTCTATCGACTCCTAGTCGCCATCAGGAAGGTAAATCCCTCAGTTGAATTGTTTTGTGTGGGAGATGATTGGCAGGCGATCAATGGGTTTGCCGGCTCCGATTTAAGATTTTTCAACCGCTTCGAAGATCACATCGGGAAGTCACGCCAACTATACATTTCAACAAACTATCGATCGCCGAATTCAATTGTGTCCGTTGGTAATGCCCTCATGTCAGGTTTGGGGAAGCCCGCCTCTGGAAGCAAAAAAACGGCGGGGAAAGTTGTGGTTTCAGACCTAAATAAGTTTGAACCTTCTTTGATCGAAAAAGAGCGCCATCCGGACGACACCATTACTCCTGCTGTTTGCCGACTAGCGAGCACTGCACTTGCTGCGGATATGGATGTCGTAATGCTTTGTCGCCGAAATCACCTGCCTTGGTTTGTCAACTACCAGGACCAATGGGGTGGCAACGAGCGCGGGCTCGCGAGATATCTTGATCTAGTTCGCTCTTTCTTTCCAAATGGCTCGAAAGAGCGCATCAGCATCTCTACCGCGCACAAGTACAAAGGCTTAGAAAAGCCAATGGTGATCGTGCTCGATGCTGTCGCTCGCAGTTATCCGCTTATTCATCCAGATTGGATTTTTTCGCGGATTCTGGGTGACAGTCTGGAGAAAATTGTGGAAGAAGAGCGGCGGCTCCTGTATGTGGCGCTGACGCGCGCAGCGGACACATTGGTAATCGTCACGGACGGTAGAAACAAATCACCATTCCTGGTGGAGCTAGAGCGCCAGATGCCCTTGGTCGCAATAGACTGGGGTGAGTATCCCCCAGCCAGGGCAATGACGACTCGTCTGGTCGTAAAAATCGGCAATCAGGAAAGACGGGGCGGTGCACCAACTTTCGCTATCAAAGACCTCTTGCAAGCATCAGGATATCAATGGCACTCCGGCGGCCGGCCGGGATGGGCGAAGAGTTTTTCTGCAGGCGGATTCAGACCTGAGACGCTCAAGTCAGAAGTTTGGTCGGAAGCGGCAGACGGAATAGATGTGCGCATATTTGACGACACGGAAACTCTTGTTGCGAGGTTTTTGATTGACGATGGCAAGTGGAGCTGTGTGATGGACAATCTCTAAAGAATTCGCAGGCCCAGCGATGCCGTCGAAGAGAAATTCACGGCACCTTTATGCCAAATGAGATAAGACAAACGCAGTCGTGTATGTAGACGACGCCAAACTATCGCGTCTGACAACTGCTTTCCTTCTAACCGTGCGTCGTGTGGTGCCGTAGCGCAAAATGAAAGAAACTGCGGGCATTGCGAGTCATATGACATAGTCATTCGAGCTGACAACAGCGACCTGTATGAGTACTCTGATTCGGGCGACGTGGTTGATGCGGGCCTGAAGTGCGCGGCGAATACTCTGGACTGCGCGAATAGGCCGTTCACGCCTTAACGGCGCCTTAGTCTTACGCATATACTTACGTTTACAGCAACGATGGAGTGAACGTAAATGTCGATGTCATCAACCGCCACGCTGTCGAGCAAGTACCAGATCGTGGTGCCTAAAGATATTCGTGACGCGCTGGAGCTTGAGCCGGGCCATAAGTTGGCTTTTTTTCGCGTGGGCAAAAGCGTCAAAATCGTTCGTCAACGCACGATGGAAGAGTTGTTTGGGCTGGCCAGCCACGTCACCGAGCCGTTCGAGCGGGACAGGAGCGATCTCGATGATGATCCCAAATTTGCGGCGGAGGTGGTCGCAGCGCGGCAGCGTCGTCTTGCGAAATGATTTTGATCGACACCTGCTTGTGGATTGAGTCGATTTGTCAGACGCCGACTGGAAAACAGCATCAAGCGCTTTGGTCGCGGCCCGACGAAATCATCGTGCCGACGCTATTGCAGTTTGAACTGCGGAGGTGGGCGAATCGCGCGCTGCGCGAGGACGAAAATGCCGAGGTGCTGGTCACGACACGGAACTGCCAAATCGTGGGCCTGACAGAAGCTATCGCGCTGCTCGGAGCCGACTATTCGACGCAATACAAGCTGCCAGCAATTGACGCCATGATGTACGCGACAGCGATGGAACACAACGCAACGCTCATCACATGCGATTCGCACTTTGAAGGATTACCATTCGTGGACTATCACGCCAAACTGACGCAATAATCGAACTCGTTCATTGGAGCCATCATGACCGTCCGCCCAGACACTTTCCCGTTCAATTCCGATCAATCGTCCGCGATCCTTCGTCGTGTCACCAAACAATGGGACGATGACATCGTTCCGCAGTTGATTGAATACGTGAAGCTGCCGTCAAAGTCGCCTGCGTTTGAGGCGGACTGGAAGCGGGCGGGGCAAATTCAGCTGGCGATTGAACAGGCGCAGACGTTCGTGGCGGCGCAGCCGGTGAAGAACATGACGCTGGAAGTCATCACGCTGGAAGGCCGCACGCCGGTGTTGTTCTTTGATATTCCAGGCACCGGCACCAAAGCGAATGGCAAGACGGTTTTGCTTTATGGCCATCTCGACAAGCAACCGGAGATGACGGGTTGGCGCGAGGATTCTGGCCCGTGGACGCCGCTGGTTGAAGATGGCAAGTTGTATGGTCGTGGCAGTGCAGATGATGGTTACGCGGTGTTCGCGACGCTGGCCGCAGTGCTAGCGCTGGATGCTGAAAATATTTCGCGTCCGCGTTGCTTCGGATTGATCGAAACTTGTGAAGAGTCTGGCTCGTTTGATCTGCCGCCATACCTTGACGCGTTGTCGCCGCGCATGGGCGATGTGGGCCTTGTCGTCGCGCTCGATTCCGGCGCGGGTAGCTATGAAGAATTATGGGCGACGACTTCACTGCGCGGCCTGGTCAACGGTACGATGACCGTGCGCATGTTGACTGAAGGCGTGCATTCAGGTGACGCGGGAGGTGCGGTGCCATCCACGTTCCGTATCGCGCGGCAACTGCTGGATCGTATTGATGATTCGGCGACCGGCGCGACTCATTCGCCGGTGTTTGCCGCGCCGATTCCTGATGAACGAATTCGGCAGGCGCAGCAGGCGGCCGATATTCTGGGCGACGTGGTGTGGAAGCGCTTTCCGTGGCAGAGCTGCGGTGGTGCCCATGAGTTCACCTTGCCCACGAGCAAAGATCCGGTCGAGTTGATCCTGAACCGCACCTGGCGGGCATCGTTGTCGATTGTTGGCGCGGACGGTTTGCCGCCGACTGCCGCTGCGGGTAATGTGTTGCGTCCGTACACCGCCCTCAAACTTTCGTTACGCATTCCACCCACGGTTGACGGCGCTGCAGCAGCGGCCGAGGTGAAGCAACTGGTTGAGAACAACACACCGTACAACGCGCAGGTGACGTTTGCTGCGGACAGCGCCGCTACAGGCTGGAACGCGCCCGCGTTTGCGCCGTGGCTCACTGTGGCGCTTGACGTCGCGTCAATGGCGTACTTCGGCAAACCCGCTGCCTACACGGGTGAAGGCGGCACCATCCCTTTCATGGCCATGCTCGGCGACAAATTCCCGCACGCACAAATGCTCGTCACCGGTGTGCTCGGCCCGAAATCGAACGCGCACGGCCCGAACGAGTTTTTGCATATTGAGTATGCGAAAAAAGTGACCGCCGCTACGGCGCTGGTGATTTCGGCGGTTTAACCCGCTCGTTTGGACGCGACGAACATCATTCGTTGCGGAATCGAACCGTGAATCTGCAGCAGTGCGGATTTCGGATTAGTCGAAAACGCGGTAGCAAACGGTCCGCCCCAACGCGGTCTGGGCACAGGAAAAGTGTTGTTGGCCGCCAAAGGTGCAAGCGTTGAAGCAGTTGCAGCGGTTTGCTGGACTCGCACCACACGACCTGCAGGCCCGGTAACCGCCGATGACAAACTACTGAACGACGAGATGATCCCGTCAAGATCAATGACGCCTGCGAGTCTGCCGCCGAGGCCCGCACGATGACGAAACTGATGCGAATAACTGATGCCGGAGCTGAAGCTTGATACCACCACGTTGTTGACGGCGGTGCCCGAGCCTAGCAGCACATTGATCTGGTTGATGATGGATTCCCAGCGCTGCGGAAATACGCCGCAAGTGCCGGCGGCCCCTGTGGTCATAAGCGGCATTATCATCGCTCGACCGGTGCCTGCGGCGCAGAACTGAGCCCCAAAATCATCCGACAAATAGTGAAAAATGCCGGTAAACGCACCTGGATTGAAGTAGTTGCCATCATCAAAACCGGCCTGCGACGGCGTTGGGTGGAAGAAAGCGGCGCAGCGTACTGCCGCCCTTGTCTACTTTGCCGTCGGCTTTTGGCAAGCGTTGCGTTCGCTGAAACAATTCAATCGCCTGACCCAGGCCATCAATGCTGAGCGGCGGCGCAAATATGCCGCCGTTATCAATACCCACGGCCACCAGCGATACGCCAATGGCAACCACGTCAAGCGGCAAATTGCTGCCGCCGCGACCCACGCTTTTTTCAATTTTGACCAGTGCCATAGGACCTCTCGGGTTGGGTGTTGACATCGATGGCCGCGCTTTCTGGCAGTGTCGATGTCGCCGCGCATTCACGCGTGCTGCCTGTCCAGACGGATTTCAAACGCGGTTCATGTCACTTCAATTGAGATTTTGTGCATCGCATGATTGGCCGTGCGAGCGAAAAACGCGATAAGTACAGGGGCGTTTGCAGGGCTCGGGTAAACCGCTTTCGGTCGATCACGCTCCTAACATCTTTTCTGTGAAAGCACCGTTTTATTTGGGCTTAGCGGCTAAAAATCTATAAAGTCGACTTTTGCACTTTTTGCTTACGTTTTGTGTAAAGCCCCCGTCGAATAAGGATTCGCTTAAAAATCTATCAAAAGCTGTAGCTGCCCGATGCCTGGCTTCAACGATTCAGCCAGCACACGCGACCAATCGCCAGCGACTCGCGCTATAACAACAATTGCGTAAGCTGGGCATGTGAATTGCTCACGCCACTACGATACGTCGGCTACCACCTGTTTCGCCTCACACTATGACCATTCACGTCGCGCTCAACCACATTACTCATTACCGATACGACCGCCCGGTTCTGCTCGGGCCGCAGATTGTGCGGTTACGCCCTGCCCCGCATTGCCGCACGCGCATCCTGTCGTATAGCCAACGCGTTGAGCCGGTTGATCACTTCTGCAACTGGCAGCAGGATCCGTTCGCCAATTACATGGCGCGATTGGTGTTTGCCAAGCCGACGCGTGAGTTCAAGGTCACCGTGGATCTGGTCGCCGAAATGTCGGTACTGAACCCGTTTGACTTTTTCCTCGAGCCCGCCGCCGAGAAGTTTCCATTCACCTACACGCCGGAGGCCAAGGCCGAACTCGCGCCGTACCTGATCACCGCGCCAATGACGCCGTTGGTGGACGAATACCTGAAAAAAGTAGACAAGACCAAGCGACGCACGATTGACTTTTTGGTCGACATCAACGCGATGCTCTACCACGACATTCGCTATCTCATCCGCATGGAGCCGGGCGTGCAGACGCCGGAGCAAACGCTGACGCTGAAATCGGGGTCATGCCGCGATTCTGGATGGCTGTTGGTGCAATTGATGCGTCATTTGGGGCTCGCAGCGCGTTTCGTATCGGGCTATCTGATTCAGCTCACGGCGGACGTCAAATCCATCGACGGCCCGAGCGGTCCAACTGAGGATTTCACCGATCTGCACGCCTGGTGCGAGGTGTATTTGCCCGGTGCCGGCTGGATCGGATTGGACGCGACCTCGGGCCTGCTCGCTGGCGAAGGCCACATTCCACTCGCCTGCACACCACAGCCGTCAAGCGCTGCGCCGATTGAAGGCGGCGTGGACAAGAGCGAGGTTACGTTTGAGCACCACATGGGCGTCACACGGATTTACGAATCGCCGCGCGTCACCAAGCCATACACCGAAGATCAGTGGGAGAAAGTGCTCGATCTCGGCGAGAAAGTAGATCGTGATTTGGCCGCGGGTGATGTGCGTCTGACGATGGGCGGTGAGCCGACATTCGTCGCCGACAAGGATCGCGACGCCGCCGAATGGAACACCGCTGCTCAAGGCCCGACCAAACGCGGTTACGCCAACGCACTGGTGCAAAAGCTACGCGCTGAATATGGCGAAGGTGGTTTTCTCCACTTCGGGCAGGGCAAGTGGTATCCCGGCGAGCAATTGCCACGCTGGGCACTGTCGATTTTTTGGCGCAAAGACGGGCAAGCCATCTGGAACAACCCTGAGCGTTTTACTGATGAACGCAAGTCGACCAAGTACACGAGTGTTGATGCCAATCGCTTCATCAAGACGCTGACCAAAAAGCTCGGCCTCGCAGACAACACGATCACGCCGGGTTATGAGGACAGTTGGTATTACCTTTGGCGCGAACATCGTCTCCCGGTCAACGTTGACCCGTTCGATGCCAGACTCGGTGACGAGATGGAGCGTGATCGTTTGCGCAAAGTGTTTGATCAGGGCTTGACGCACGTGGTCGGCTACGTATTGCCGCTCGCGCCAATTGAAGGCGTTGCGCTGATCGGCCCGCGCTGGAAAACCGGGCCATGGTTCTTCCGCGATGAGCGCATGTATCTGATCCCTGGCGATTCCGCGATGGGCTATCGCCTGCCGCTCGACTCGTTGCCTTGGGCCAAAGAAGCCGACGTACCGCAAGTGTTCGACCGCGATCCGTTCGACCCGCGTGGCGACTTACCAGCGTCGCGCACGTTTGCAGAGCGGTATGGCATGTCGCCTTCTGCGGGTATTGCGACTACGGTTGCGATGCAATCGGCCGACTCCTCTACGGTTACAGCAAATTCGCTTCTGCAGCGAGTCAAGACAGAAAGTGAAGGAACGTCGATAGGCAACGTTGTGCGCGACGGAAACGGTGCGCTTGCTATAGCCGGGAAAGAAGCAAAAGCCCGAACCTACGTCCCAGCTGCAGCCACGCTGATGCCCGCGCGCTTCGAGTCTGCGGCTTGGCTCACGCGCACGGCGTTGTGCGTGGAAGTACGCAAAGGCAATCTCTACATCTTCATGCCGCCTGTTGCAGCACTTGAGGACTATCTCGAACTGCTCGCCGCCATAGAAGCGACCGCCGAATCGTGCGACATGAATCTCGTGCTTGAGGGCTATCCACCGCCGCGTGATCCGCGTTTGACGATGCTGCAAGTCACGCCAGACCCCGGCGTGATCGAGGTGAACATTCATCCGGCGCACAACTGGAGCGATCTGGTTGAGCACACTGAATTCCTCTATCAAGCCGCATTTGAAGAACATCTCTGCGCAGAGAAATTCGCGCTCGATGGTCGCCACACCGGCACCGGCGGCGGCAATCACTTTGTGATGGGCGGCGCGACGCCCGCTGATTCGCCGTTCCTGCGCAAGCCCGAACTGCTCGCAAGCCTCGTCGCGTACTGGCACAACCATCCGAGCTTGTCCTACCTGTTCAGCGGCCTGTTTATTGGGCCGACCAGTCAAGCGCCGCGCATCGACGAGGCGCGCAACGATCAACTGTTCGAGCTCGAAATCGCCATCGAGCAGATTGAAAAAAATCGTAGTGTGTACGGCGAGAGCATGCCACCGTGGATCGTGGATCGCACGCTACGCAACATCCTTGTCGACGTCACTGGCAACACCCATCGCAGTGAGTTTTGCATCGACAAACTGTACTCGCCCGATGGTGCGACCGGTCGCCTTGGACTGCTGGAACTGCGCGCCTTCGAGATGCCGCCGCATGCGCGCATGAGCATCGTGCAACAGCTCCTGTTGCGTGCGCTGGTGGCGCGATTCTGGAAGACGCCGATGCACAACAAGTTGACGCGTTGGGGAACCGCGCTCCATGATCGTTTCATGCTGCCGACCTTCATCAAGATGGATTTCGACGACGTGCTCGAAGACCTCGCCATGCCGGAAAACGGTGGCTACAAATTCGATCCGGCATGGTTCGCGCCGCACTTCGAGTTCCGCTTCCCGCTGTTCGGCGAAATTGCCGTGCGCGGTATTGAGCTCAGCGTTCGCG
>ENA-OBLH01000628-OBLH01000628.1-metagenomes-genome-assembly--contig:-NODE-628-length-11242-cov-2.83409_pt1 | contig 11242 bp, 11 predicted proteins | sample MGYA00153382_OBLH01 | MGnify analysis MGYA00153382 | reverse complement strand
CTCCTGCATTTGACCAGACATTCGTCTGTTAAAAACCGGCACTCCCACCATCCATGGCGTTCGCAAGGTGCGCCCGCACACCTAATTTATTTTATTTTGTAATCCACAAACTCGAATGCAAACGCATGTTTTTCGTCGGCTGCATGTCTTTCCATCGGCGTGACCTGCCATTTTTTCAAATCAAATGAGGGGAAAAATGCGTCGGCATTTTCGACTACGGTATCGACGTGGGTTAAATAAAGATCGGTTGCGAGCGGCCATGCCAATCGATAAATTTCGCCGCCGCCAATAATGCAAAGCTCGGATTCATCGCGACATAAATCTAAAGCCTGCTCCAATGAATCTGCCGCTTCCATTCCAGAAAATGGAACGATACCAGAACGTGTCAATACAATATTTCGTCTCTTGGGCAAGGCACGTCCGAGTGATTCGGCAGTTTTACGGCCCATCACGATTGTTTTGTTCAAGGTCAGTGCCTTGAAGCGTTGCAAATCCGCTGGCAAATGCCATGGCAAGGCATTGCCGCGACCAATCGCAAATTCGTTATCCACAGCTGCGATCAAGGATATTTTTGGCGAGGCTTTCTGCATGGTGTTAAACCGCTACCGGCGCTTTGATGGCAGGCAGAGGATCGTAGTGATCAATACGGATATCGTCAAAGGTAAATGCGAATAAATCTTTTACTTCCGGATTCAAATACAGGCTCGGCAATGTACGCGGCGTGCGCGAAAGCTGTTCGTTGACCTGATCAAAATGGTTGGAATAAATATGGGCATCGCCCAGCGTGTGGACAAAATCGCCAACACCCAAGCCACACACTTGCGCGATCATATGCGTCAACAAAGCATAGCTGGCGATATTAAACGGCACGCCTAAAAACAAATCGGCCGAGCGTTGATACAGCTGGCAGCTTAGTTTTCCGTCGGCCACATAAAATTGAAAAATGGCATGGCATGGCATTAAGGCCATTTTGGACAAGTCAGCCACATTCCAGGCATTCACGATGAGGCGACGTGAATCTGGGTTGCGTTTAATTTCATCGACCAGCCATTGAATCTGGTCAATCGTGCTGCCGTCCGGGCATTGCCAGGAACGCCATTGCTTGCCATAAACCGGGCCTAACTCGCCATTCTCGTCGGCCCACTCGTCCCAGATGCTGACTTTGTTTTGCTTAAGATAGGCGATATTGGTTTCGCCTTTCAAAAACCATAGCAACTCATGAATGATCGAGCGCAAATGTAATTTTTTTGTGGTCACTAACGGAAAGCCGGCGTTTAGATCAAAACGCATTTGGGCGCCAAATACCGAACGGGTACCGGTGCCGGTACGGTCGGATTTTTCCGCACCGCTTTTCATTACATGCGTAAGCAAATCCAGATAAACCTGCATTATTTTTTTGCCTCGACGTCCTTCCTGATCATCGGCATCGGTTGCAAGACGGGCGATTTTCTGGACATAAACAAGAACACGAGCCCAATGACAATTAATGGAACACTTAAAATTTGGCCCATCGTGAGCCAATCACCGGCGTAGTAACCGAGCTGTGCATCAGGTATGCGCAAAAATTCCATAAGAAAACGGAAAATGCCGTACAACAAGGCAAACCAGCCAGACGCGGCATAACGCGCGCGCGGTTTACGGGTAAACCAGAACAAAAACACGAACAGCAATACACCCTCGAGCAGCATTTGGTATAGCTGAGTGGGATGTCGAGCAAATTGGTTCAACTCGCCGCTGGCATGCAAGGCTTGTAATTGCAGTGGAGTCAAATTAGCGTAAGCACCGGACAGACTTTGTGGGAAAATTACACCCCAATCGGCCTGGGTAAATTTGCCCCACAATTCGCCATTAATAAAATTACCAAAACGCCCCAAAGCCAAACCTGGTGGAACTATAGGTGCTACAAAATCGATGGTATCGAACACATGTAATTTATTTTTGCGTGACCACCAGGCCACGGCGACCATCACGCCAATCAAACCACCATGGAAACTCATGCCGCCTTCGTTGATGCGAAAGAGCATTATCGGGTCGGCGATAAATTCCGAAAAATTATAGAACAGGATGTAACCAATCCGGCCACCCAACACCACGCCAACCATCCCGTAAAAAAGCAGATCGCTTAAACCCTCTTCATTGACACCAGGCAGTCGCCCCGCACGTACACGACGCATGCCCAGAAAGTAGGCGATGGCGAACCCGGCCAAATACATAATGCCGTACCAATGAATGCCGTGTGGCCAAAAGGGCAGGTGCAGCGCGATCGGATCAAGATTATGCAAATACATCAGGCGGCACCCACGTTATGATGGTGTATTCTGCCCGATTTGGCCGCCTATCCCAAGCCTTAAACCTTGGTATGCGTTGTAACCGATAAATATCTGGATTCAAAGTCTGCCAAGGCAATGGGTCGGCTGAAAAGATAGCCCTGCACCTCGTCACAGCCAGCCTGACGCAAAAAATCATATTGCGCCCGGGTTTCCACGCCTTCGGCGATCACGCGTAAATTCAGCGACTGCGCCAGCGAAATTAAATGCTGCACGATATTAGCCATGCGAGCATCGTCGCAAGCGGTAGAAACATAACTACGATCAAGCTTGACCATTTGCAGCGGCAATTGCGCCAAATGCGTAACCGAAGCATAGCCAGTTCCGAAATCGTCCAGCGCCAGGGCCAGTCCACTTTCGGAAAACTTGATCAATATCGGCAATAAATTATCTTTGTCATGCAATAGAGTATTTTCGGTAATTTCGCCCTGAAGTGCATCAAAGGTTAGGCCGGCTTCGTCGAGCATAATTTGCAAATCATAAGCAAAGCCGGGGTAGGTCAATTGCTCGGGCGAGAAATTAAAACTGAGCCGAAATTTTTCATGGCCGGGTAATTGTCGCCAGCCGGCCAAAGACTTGAATGCCTGTCGAATCAACTGCGGTTGAATCGCAAGCAGTGCGCCGGATTCTTCCGCCACATCGATAAACGCCGCTGGCGCGAGCAAGCCTTTTTCTGGGTGCTGCCAGCGCATTAACGCCTCTGCACCAAGCAAAGCCTGGCTATGGGCATCGAATATTGGCTGGTAAAAAAATAAAAACTCGCCTTCTTGCATAGCACGACGAATATCCTGTTCGATCGCCATGCGTTCTTTTGCGACTTCGTCCATGCCCGGGATAAATAATTCTTGCCCTCCGCGACCGGTTTGAATGGCAGCAGCGAGTGCAATGGTGGCATCACGTAAACATTCGGAAGCATCGTTATAAGGTCGAGTGTCGGCAACAATACCGACGCTGGCTGTTAATACAATTTCGCGATGCCCGAGAAAAATCGGTTGTGCAATCGCGATTTGAATTTTTGAAGTGATTTTCATCGCTTCGAGCATCGGAGTATTCGACACTACGATCACGGCAAACTCGTCGTTGCCCAAGCGACCTATGCGATCCATTCCGGTCAATGAGGCTAAGCGATCGACAATGGTTACCAAAGCGGCATCGGCATCTTCTTCACCAATAGCCTGAAGCACGTTCGCAAAACGATCTATATCAATTACCAATAATGCGGCACTTTCTCCTGCCCGCATCAATTGATTCAAACGATCAAGCATCAAGCCACGATTGGCCACGCCGGTCAGATGATCAAAGAATAAAGCGCGATTACGCTCGTGCTCCATTCGATGCAAACGACGATGTTCCAATGACTGGGAAGCAAGCGCCGCAATGGCGCAACAAAACACCCGCTCTTCGTCTGTCCAGTGCCGCACCAAACCAATATGTTCGTGGCATAACACGCCAATCATTTTCCCGAACACGATAACGGGAACGTCCAGCATGGCGGCAATATTATTATCGGCTAAATAGTTATCCTTGAACTCGGACGTACGCGGGTCGTTCACTGCATCGTGCGCGGCCAGTGTCAGTAAATTATTTAAAGCGGCGAAATAACGCGGGGTTTTTTCGCGTTGCAACACTAGAGGCAAATTTAACTGCATTTCTCCATTTTGGAATAATGCAGCACAACGCAATTGGGAGTCATCGGCTTCAAACAGCCAAAGCCCGACCCGGGGGCATGACAAAGCATTCGAGCTGGAAGCCAAAATACGCTTCATACTCGTTTCATCATTTACGAAAGGATGACGTGAAATATCCAGTAGCGCGTCACGCAACCGCAGCCAGCTTTTACCGGAGAGAAAAGCATCACCTTCAGGATGGGCAGAGATGTCAGTCGTCATAACGGGCTCTGTTTGTGCTGCCTCAATTTAGCATGATATTTAGAACTTGGAGCTCATTGACGCGTCACAGATTCAGGGTGCGCCTTGGTCTGAGTTATGTCCACAAAATATTGAGTTATTCATTGTCTTGTGAACACTACAATTGACTTTGCATAAGCTCGCCCTTTGATCCCGAGTTTGCGAAGGGGCTAGACCTGCCGCCCGGCGGTTAAAACCGCGTTTCACCGTCTTTTGATTCAGCTAATAAAAAAACAGCCATCGATTGCCGGCTTTTACCGGCATGACAATGTTTTTATTTTATCGCAAGATGATCGGAGTCTTAGCGCCCCGCTGCAAACACGTTTGTTGTTGCTGCGCACCCGTCCTACATATTTCTTCGGGACTTCTTTCGAGACCAGATGTTCAAGGCCTCAACACCGGCCGAGAATGCCATCGCAAAATAAAGCAGTCTTCTATCGATGTGGATTTCAAAACCCTCGGCAATCAAAGCAACACCGACCAGGATAATAAACGCGAGCGCCAACATTTTAACGGTGGGATGACGATCGATAAAATCACCGATAGGGTTTGCTGCAAAAATCATGACGGCCACCGCAATGAGGATGGCGGCCACCATAATCCAACGGTTATCCACCATGCCCACGGCGGTAATTACCGAGTCGAGCGAGAACACAATATCGATGATCGCTATCTGTGCAATTACATAGCCAAATACTGCTGAAGGTTTGGTATCGATATCTTCGTCTTCACCACGGCCTTCGACCGAATCATGAATTTCCATGGTGCCTTTGACGAGTAGAAACAGACCACCGGCAATCAGCACGATGTCACGAATTGAAAAATTCTGGCCCAATAAACTGAAAAGATCGTTTTTCATGCTGGCAAGAAATGCCAGCGACAACAACAAACCAATACGCGTTAAACAAGCCAGCGCCAAGCCAAACTTTCTGGCTTTGGGTCTTTGTTCCGGTGGTAGCTTGCTGACAGCAATGGAAATGAAAACCAGGTTATCAACACCCAGTACTATTTCCAGCATCGCCAAGGTGAACAGGGCCACCCACATTTCAGAATTAAATAAAAAATCCATCTCAGCTATTTACCCACAACATAAAGCGCGGGCCAAGAATGCAGGCCCAACAAAACAACACAACCATATCGGCTAAAAAAACCGAGGCGGAACCCAAGTCTTTAGCGCGGCCGGAGAGTTCATGGTGTTCGCCACCGAAACGATCAACCACCGCTTCTATTGCCGAGTTAATCACTTCAACAATGAGCACCAGAATTAAACTGGCGACTAACAATGCTTTTTCAACACCGGTATTGCCCATCATGAAACCAAGCGGGGCGAGTACTACAAAAAGATAAACCTCCAAACGAAACGACGATTCGTAATCCCAAGCCACTTTCAGGCCCTTCATGGACCATTTAAAAGCCTTGATGATTTGAAAAACATTACGCGGTGTATTTTGGCTTTCGGTACTATCGGCCATCTATCATCCCTTGAAGGCGAACAAGCCGCATATTTTGCCACAACCCACCATTGAACATGACCTTGAGCGCAAGCAATTCAGCCCCCATTGTGTGAATGTACCCTCACTTCTAAGGAGATATGCGATGTTTAACGCGGAAAAATTGCTTGGCAGCTTAATGGGAGATGCATTTTCAGGCACGTTGGGTGGCAAAAAGCGTCACCAGAAACGCGGTTCCTCAGGCTTATCAGGTTTGATGGGGGGCATGTCCACCGGCACCAAGGCCAAAATCGGCGTCGGTTTGCTGGGTCTGGCTTATGCAGCTTTTGAACACTATAAACAGCCCTCAAATCCGGCGGCAAGTCCCTCTGTCGGCACGCCACCTCCGCCGCCAGCTTTGTTGCAGAACGCGCCTCCACCCCCGCCGATGAGCGCACCTGGCGTTAGCAATGAAAATGCGTTGCATTTAATTCGCGCCATGATCACCGCCGCCGACGCCGATGGTCTGATTGATGCGCAAGAGCGCGAAAGCATTCTTGCACGTGCGCGCGAGGCCGGTTTTGATGCGGAAAGCCTGAATGCATTGGAAGTTGAAATCACCGCGCCAATGAGTTTGAAACAATTGGTAGTTCGCACTCCGGAACATCTTCGTGATGAAACTTATGCTGCGGCCTTGATTGCCATCACTGCAGACTCACCCGAAGAACGTAGTTTTCTTGATCAGTTGGCCGCCGGATTAAAACTGGAAACACAGGCTCGGCAAGAAATTCACCAACAACTCGGGCTGTGATTTTTTTGAATGCGATTACCCCGAATTGGTAAAGCGCTAACCGGGCTCCGATATAAAAACGTGATCCACTCAACCCAATGGGAGAACAACAATGCATCAGTGGCATTTTAGCTATAACGGTCAGCAAATAGGTCCACTTGACCAGACGATGGCGGTGGCGCAAGCAGCAAAGAATTCAAACGGCCATTGCTGGCGTCAAGGCTTTCCTGAGTGGCTGCCGATTGCAAGCTGCACCGAATTGCGCGCTGAAAGTGCTGCCAGTTTAATCAGCACGCCGCCGCCACCTCGCCAGGCAGACCAACGCAGCGATGTGATTGATTACAAAATTTTTGGCGAAGACATGCAGTTTGTCGAACTTGAACTCGACCCCGGTGAAAGCGCTGTCGCCGAAGCCGGTGCTCTGATGTACAAAGACTCGGCGATTTCGATGGAAACCGTATTCGGCGATGGCTCGGCCGCGTCGAGCGGGGGCGGCTTTATGGACAAATTAGTGGGCGCTGGCAAACGCCTGGTTACTGGCGAAAGTTTATTTACCACCATGTTTTCGCACACTGGTCAGGGTAAGGCCAAAGTTGCTTTCGCGGCACCTTATCCGGGCACGATTGTACCAATGACATTGAGTAACTATGGCGGCAAAATTATCTGCCAAAAAGATTCTTTTCTGTGCGCAGCGCGTGGGGTTTCAATCGGAATTTTCTTTCAGAAAAAAATCATGACTGCTTTGTTTGGTGGCGAAGGCTTCATCATGCAAAAACTGGAAGGTGACGGCATGGTATTTATCCATGCTGGCGGCACGATTGTTGAACGCGAATTAAAAGCCGGTGAGCGTTTGGATGTAGACACCGGCTGCGTGGTCGCGATGACTAGCACGGTTAATTTCGATATCAAGTCTGTCGGCAGCGTTAAGTCAGCGCTATTCGGCGGCGAAGGCGTGTTTATGGCGACACTGACTGGACCTGGAAAAATCTGGATTCAATCACTGCCGTTCTCCCGCTTGGCAGGCCGTATGTACAGCGCTATGCCGAGTCAAGGCGGAAGCCGCGATGAAGGCTCAATCCTTGGCGGTTTGGGTGGAATCATTTCCGGTGATCGCCGGTTTTGATTTGACGTTTTTTTGTGGGAGCTGGTTTACCAGCGATCAATGGCTGAGCACACCGTGTCGCCGAGATTTCATCGCTGGTAAACCAGCTCCCACAAGCTTACTCGTCTTTAAAAATTGCGGTGCCGCGGGTGCCGTCGGGGTTTATCCAGCCGCGTGACATGCCGCCGGTATTGAAAGGCATCGCGATATTGCCGTCTTTATCCAAGGCAATAGCGCCGCCGTCTCCGCCCATGGCAGGCACAATTTTATTGATCACCTCGTCGGCAGCCAAGGCTAAAGAATCACCGCGATACTCCACCCGCGCACAGATGTCATGAGCCACTACGGCGCGAATATAAAACTCACCCCAGCCTGTACTCGAGACCCCGCACTGATCGTTTGCATAAGTACCGGCGCCAATAATGGGTGAATCACCCACCCGGCTCCACTTTTTGTTAGTCATGCCACCCGTTGAAGTGCCCGCCGCGATACGACCGTGCTGGTCTAATGCAACCGCGCCGACCGTTCCAAAGTAAGTCCCTTGCACGGTGTGTGTGGCATGCGCTGCCTCCTTGGCCTTTGCATCCTGCAGTTGTTTCCAGCGTTTATCGGTATCAAAATATTTCGGATCAACGCGTTCGATACCTTTCTGGGAATCGGCAAATTTTTCGGCGCCTTCACCGGCCAACATCACGTGGGGCGAATTTTCCATCACGCTACGCGCCAGCAATATCGGGTTTTTTATGGTGGTAACGCCGGCCACCGCGCCGGCACGTCGGGTATGGCCTTCCATAACGGAGGCATCTAGCTCGTGACCACCATTGGAATTAAATACCGCGCCTTTCCCCGCATTAAACCAGGGCGAGTCTTCTAATATAATGATCGCGGCAGTTACCGCATCAATTGCATTGCCACCGGTACTCAACACCGCATAACCGGCATCCAAGGCTCTATTCATGTCGGCATGCATTAATTTTGCATCGGCATCGGGAATGGATTGACGACTAACAACACCGGCACCGCCATGAATGACAAATGCGAATTTCTTTTTTTCATTATTGGCGTGCATAGTATTTTCTTTAAGGCTTTCATTTGAAATTTGAGTCGCGCCTGATGCTGAGCTCACGGCGAAACCCATAATGGACAAAACGAGAAATAATAATCGGTGCATGGCAAGCTCCTGCAGGCTTGCAAGCATAACGGCTTAACCCACTCAGTCCAAGCGAATGATTCTACTTATCATTGAGGTGAGCGTGGTTCACGATAGCTTTGGGAAATTTGATACTGGCACGAGTGCCCTCTCCCAACCGACTCTCCAATTTCACTGGCCAGTGATAGCGGTCGGACAGGCGACGCACAATTGACAGGCCGACGCCTTGGCCTTCTTTACTATGATTGCTGCCACGAAAAAAGGTGTCGTATACCTTGTCCAAATCCTCTTTGGCCATGCCCACGCCAGTATCAATGACGGTAATACAACCAAGCTCGATCAATACGCGAATACTGCCTTGATCGGTGTAATTGCAGGCATTGCGCAACAGATTACTGAACATTACGCTTAATACCCGCGAGGGTGCGAACAGCTCAAAGTCTTGAATAATTTCAAGCTTCAGCTCAACCGGCTTGTCGCGCAATAATATTTGCGCCTTGTCTATTTCATCGGCAATGACTTCAGTTACTGAAAACTCTTCGTCGGGCAAACCGGTGTCACCTTCACGGGCAAGAATCAGAAAGCTTTCAATCAAGGCCTCCATATCGCGGCCAGCTTGTTTGATGCGAATAAGCGATTTTTTTGATGAGGGCGACATGCCTTCGTCACCATACATGATGTCACCCGCGACTCGAATTACAGTCAGGGGTGTACGCAATTCATGCGATGCATCGCGAGTGAAATTGCGCTCGCGCTCAACAAAATTATTAATACGTGAGGCGTAATCATGCAATGACGACGCCAGAGTAAAAGTTTCGCCTTCGACGTCGCTCGGTAAGTTTTCGGGCCTGATCGAATTGGCATCCGGGTTTTTGGGGTCCCAAAGCCGGACTTGGTTAGCCAACCAAATCACCGGCGACACTGCGCGTTTGGACGCTCGATAAGTGCTGAAGGCAATCAAATACACCACCGCCAGTACCAAAGCCAGGGGCACCATACCAAACCAAAACGCCAGAGCATCAACCTGCTCTTGTTTGAACTGCAAGAAAAGATGCCGGTCACCACTTTCTTCGACAAGAATCAACGCGCCGCCTTTGGCCTGCGGCAGGCTATGAAAACCAAGAGGAAGCCCACGCATGGTGTCTGGCAGCACGGCTTCCGAATCGCCTTTAAACAACAGATACCCTTTCATGTTGTAGGTATCGGGAGCTGTCGCATTTTTTTTGACTCGCAATATATCCCAGTAATGCTCCGCTTCTTTTTCAAGCGCTTGCCGAATCAACACATGTTTGAGAATTATCGACGCGCCGTACACACCCAGAACTGCCGCAAAGCTGATTACGACCGCCTGCAGAATAAATGCTGTCCAGATTTTCCGACGCAGTCCGGCGTTTGACGATAATTTTGTCATGGGTATGGGTTTGCGTGCTCTGGTTGGCTCACGCGGTCGGCGCAGTCTCTAAATCGGCAATACGATAGCCCGCTGTTTGCACAGTATGCAATAACTGCTTATCGAACGGACGATCGACGCACTTACGTAAATTATAGAGATGACTGCGCAGAGTGTCGGAGTCAGGCAACCCGTCACCCCAGATTTCGCGTTCAATATCGCGCCGGGTAACCACTCGCGGAGATTCGCGCATCAATATAGTGAGCAGGCGCAATCCGATTGGCGAGAGAAAAATTTCCTGACCGCCGCGTGTGACTCGCAAACTTGCCGTGTCTAATACCAGGTCTGCGATCTTCAATACTTCGGCACTGACTTGACGGCGGTCGCGGCGAATTAGCGCACGCACGCGGGCTTCCAATTCCTGAATTGCAAAAGGCTTGACCAAATAATCGTCGGCACCCGCTTCCAGTCCAGTGACTTTATCATTCAAGGTATCGCGAGCGGTCAGCATTAGCACCGGTGTCGATTTCTTCGCTTCACTTCGCAAGCGGCGGCATAAATCGGTGCCATCCAGACGCGGCAGCATTAGATCCAAAACTATAACGTCGTAGCTGTTATCAACCGCCAAGCGGTAGCCATCCAACCCGTCGCTGGCGTAGTCGACGCCAAATCCCTTGGATTCCAAATATTCACCTACCATTTCTGACAAATTGCGATTGTCTTCGACCAACAAAATTAGTCCTGACGGGTCATCGCGGCGCATAAATTACTCCAAGGTTTTTCCTGTCGACATTAAACGTGAAGCCAAGTTTAGTTGACGTGAAGATTAAACTGAATGGAATTTCTTTATCCGCGACCAGTTTCAAACTTGCCCGTGTGCTTACCTGAAGTTCAAGCCGTTGGTAGCGCCGTGGCGCATCGATATTTAATATGTCCCGATGTGTTTGGGCGTTCGTACAAACATCCCAGCCCGGCTGACTTTCGAACGACCCGGGAATAAATTTAACGCGAAATAGAAATCTACGTCTTGAAATTATTCGTGATCAAGATACAAAAGATCATGATTTAGGTCATCCATAATACCCGAGTCGCTAGAGCGTGACCCGGGCTACGGAGTTGCAACGAGCAGGCCGCTACTTGGTGCCA
>ENA-OBLH01000627-OBLH01000627.1-metagenomes-genome-assembly--contig:-NODE-627-length-11243-cov-3.70343_pt1 | contig 11243 bp, 9 predicted proteins | sample MGYA00153382_OBLH01 | MGnify analysis MGYA00153382 | reverse complement strand
CCTTCTTTTAGGTGAATCTGTTCGCAAATTGCTGTAAACAAATTATCGGTCGTGGTACTCGTCTATTTGATGGCAAAGACTACTTCACTATTTATGATTTTGTCAAAGCCTACGCCCACTTTAACGACCCAGAATGGGACGGGGAACCCCAAGAACCCGTGGCTATCATCCCCCGCCCTCGTGTCGATCGACTGCAAGTCCCCACCATTAATAATCACGACCAAGAAAACGAAGGTATACCAACACCCCGCCTCCAAACCATCAAAATCAAACTCGCTGACGGTACAGAACGCACCCTCCAGCACCAAATTTCTACCAGCTTTTGGAGTCCAGATGGTAAACCCATGAGCGCCGCCGAATTTGTAGAACGTCTCTTTGGGGAAATTCCTGAATTATTTAAAAATGAAGACGAATTAAGAGCAATCTGGAGCCGCCCAGACACCCGGAAAGCCTTGCTGGAAGGACTAGCAGAGAAAGGCTATGGGGAGGAACAACTCACAGAAATTAGCCGCCTGATTGATGCCGAGAAAAGTGACCTCTATGACGTACTGGCTTATATTGCCTATGCCTCTCCACCCATAAGCTGCCAAGAGCGCGTCCTCGCTCACAAAGCCTTGATTTTCTCGCGTTACCTGGGCAAACAGCAAGAATTTCTCGAATTTGTACTAGAACAATACATCCAAGAAGGGGTAGGGGAACTCGATCGCTCGAAATTACCCCAATTGCTGGAGTTAAAGTATCATGCTGTTCGTGATGCTGTGGAAAAACTAGGAAAAGTTGCGAATATTAGTGAAGTATTTATCGGGTTTCAGCAGTATTTATACTCACAAGATAGGGCAGCTTAATTGCAGGGTTTCGGGAATTAAATTAGAGATAGGACTTACACAAATTCTGCTGTTAACCACCATTGGTAGGGGCGCAAGGCCTTGCGCCCCTACTATATCTAGGGTGTCTGCGTAAGTCCTGAGAGAATTATGTTCTCTTAAATATTCATTGCCAAAAGTTTGCCGATCGCCACCAATTCAGGAGCCGGAGGAGCAGTCAGACTTTGCTGCCATTGGAAATACAGTTCCTGCGATCGTTCTAATCCCAAGGTTAAACCTAGATTTTGACTTACCTGCAATAATCGCTGAAGATTTTGAAATGAGATGTCTAGGGTTTGGCTCTGGTGGAGTAGCTCCCGCAGATTCCGCCATACCAGTTGCTCTAGGGTTGACTTTGTTCCAGAAATATTTAGGCGGCAGTGGAGTAAGTGGGCTTCTTTAGCGATCGCTTCTAATTCCGCCAACCAGGGATGATCGGTCTCCTCCGCAGCCAAAGCTTGGACAGAGCTAATCACTCGATGGGAAAGGGCAACTTCTGCTGCCACTTGCAATTCTGGGGGCGGGGGCAATTCATCCCGGTGGAAAGCCATCAATACCCCGTAGTTATCCCGGTAGGCCTGAGTATACAACTGGTCTAGACGGCTAATGGTTTCTGTGGTTAATAGCTCCATAATCCGGTGTCGTTCCTCTGCCAACAGATCTTGCAAACCAAAGGATTTACTATTGGCAAATAATTGATTCATCGCCACAATCACGATCCCCGCACTTCCTCCCTGCAAAGTAGCAAATAAATCCTCTTTCATCTGGTTGTAGAGCAGTCTGCCCTCAAAGGGTTGCAAACAGCAATGGAAATCCCAACCCCCCAGATGGAGAACTGCGTAAACTAAATGGCTACTTTCTAGGGTAATTTCCGAAGTTAGTTGTAATTGCCCTACAGCCAAGGTTAAGACCCCTAGGCGCTGCATTTGCCAGTCTAACTGCTCTACCTTGTAGCAATAAATTTGGGGATGGTCTTGACGATATTGCTCCGCAACGCTAGAGCGATATTGCTCCGCAACGCTAAAGCGACCGTGTTGGTTCGGGAAGAGGGAAGCAATGGCATACTGGGCGGCTATTTGAGAGAAATTTACCTTAGCTGTGGTGACTAGTTCTTGGTAAATTTTAGCCCCGTCTTGGAAATATTCCACATTACTGGGGGCTGCTTGTAACTGCTGGGTAAATTCTCGCTCCAGTTGCACTCCTGCTACATCCCCGGCTAGTTCGATCGCTCTAGCTGCATAGCGGAGAATTTGCACTCCTTCCGGCCGAGAAATCTCTTCAAAAAACCATCCACAACTGGTAAACATCAATAAAGCATGGCGCTGCATTTCCAACAGGCGCAGGGCATCAATTTGTTCCGTCGGACTCAAGGAATGATGGCTATGAGTGGTGAGGAAATGACTAACATTACTCGGAGAGCGATCGCCGACTACCTGAATATATTCATCCCGTGTCTGCCAAATATCTTGAAACAGTTTACTACCTTCAGTTTCATAGACCTTAACTAATTCATCTCGCAGCCAATTGAGTGATGTTCTCAGGGGTTTACGCCATTTTTGATGCCATGCCCCACCCCCCCCACAACCACAATCATCCTGCCAACGATCAACCCCGTGGGCGCAACTCCAAGCCGTTATGGGTTTAAGCTCTACTTCCCAAACTGGGGGATGGAGGCTGAGATAGTGGGCAAAATTAGTCACCTGCCAACCCCGACTGGCAAACTCATGGGTAAAAGCGTAGGCCAGACATTTCTCAGCCCCGCCCTTATGATGCCCAAAGGTTTCGCCATCGGTGGCCACCGCAATTAATTGGCTCGGCCGGTGATCTCCCCGGACTGCCTGACCAATTCTGCCGGTGAAGAAATAGGAATTGCTCAAGACATCACTAAAACCCATATCCCTAGAAATAGGGCCATCGTAGAAAAAGATATCTATAGAGGCGGAGTGGTCTTGTAAGTAGCAACGGTAGGGACGGGTAGAGTCAATTTGGGAACCGCCGACTTCCTGCCATTCAGGTTCAGAGTTGTCTGCCTTGGGCAAGAGACGACAGCGCTCGGCTTGGGAAGGAGCCAGAATAATAAATTTAATTCCTTCAGCAATCAAAGCCTCTAGGGTGGCATAATCTACCGCTGTTTCTGCCAGCCACATCCCCTCGGTGTCTCGCCCAAACCGGGAGCGAAAATCTTCTTTCCCCCAGCGAATTTGGGTGTATTTATCCCGTTCACTGGCTAAGGGCATGATGATGTGATTGTAAACTTGGGCGATCGCATTCCCATAACCCAGACGTTGGTGACTGAGGCGATCGGCTTCAATAATTTTCTGGTAGGTTTCTAAGTCGTAGTGCTCTAACCAAGAAAGCAGAGTTGCCCCCATGTTAAAACTCAGATACTCGTAGTTATTTACAATCTCGACTACTTCTCCCCGATCATTAAGAATCCGGGCAAAAGCATTGGGGCGATAACATTCGTAGTGGATGCGTTCATTCCAGTTATGAAAAGGAGCCGCACTGGGTTGACGCTCTACGGCATCTAGGTAAGGATTTTCCCGGGGGGGCTGATAGAAGTGACCATGAACTGTGACGTAAACCCCTGTAGATACGCTCTGAGCCTCTAGTTGACGATCAGGACTAACAGGCTGATCTGCGGCGATCGTACTTTCTGGACTCAAGGACAAAGTGGAAAAATGCTGATAACTCATGGCAGAAATAAATGTAGGGCAGAATTGCCAATATTCATCGCATTATTAAGCAATTTTGTACCCAAGTGCCAATTACTTTATGTCTTCTTAATCAATCATAAACTCTAGGGTCTGACCATGACTACTGCCAAACTTTAGCTTCATGCCCGATCGCAACTCCACCTCCTGATGATGTACCTTTTGCCAGCCCTTATCATGATAAATTAGGGTTCCATAACGGGAAAAATCCTTCAGGAGATAGGTACTTTTCTGGGCCATGTTCCCACGACAGATAATTTCAGCATGCTGTTGGCTCACCCAGCGCTCCTGAATAATTAGATCATTTTCTGGTCTGCGTCCCACCCGCATCATCCCCCCTTGGATGTACCACATTTGATTTGTCCCCCCCAGATCCCGGAGATAGGCATTGGTCTGAAAACTATCTCCCCAGCCGGCGGTAAAGCCCGGTAGCTCAGTGATGCCTTCCTCGATCGGCTTAATTAATTCCCCATTAAATTCTGGGTGCATATAGAGAATGGGCAGAGTCCAAGCAGGTTGGTTAAACCGATAGAGGGTTAAGAGATGCTGCCGGGCCACGGCTACCGCTTGGTCAATGGGTCTCCGGGCTGCCAGAGCTTGGGCAAAATTTTGGATAAAGCTAAGGGCTTCATGGTCGGCGATCGCATCCCGCATTCCTAATACGGCCGGGACTCCGTGATGAATTAAGACTTCTGCCAAACTACTCCGGGGCATCACCTGATTGCCAATCTGGGCCGGATAGGCCAACCAGCAAGCATTAAATACCGCCAAGGTGACTTGATTCCGCACCAATAACTGAGCTAATTCCGTCCCATTCAGGGCCGCATCGGAGCGCAAAAATAGTAATCCTCCATCTGCTGCCGGCACCCCATGCCCTGCATAGAAGAAAATATTGTAATCTCCCGTCTCGATCGCTTTAATTAATTCCCCCGGTGTGGGTTGAGTTAGGGTATCCACTTGGGCGGGGACAGAAGGAATGAGTCGATTGGCGATCGCCTGAGTAGTTGCTCCCTGCCAGATCTGGCTCAAAGCTGCTGATTCTGCTCCTAAATCTAGAGCTTTTCCGCCCTCACCCGCCATGGCCCCCAACACCACTAGAATTTTTAAGGTGAGAGCCAAGCGCTGGGGCTGGAGCGGATCCACATCACTGGTGGTGCGACTAAATAAAATTTGTTCCTTCAGGGAAATTGCTTGTTGTCCAGACTGGGATTGCATAATCTCCCAAGGCAGAGAAATAAAGTTTGGATCCCGAATCTCTAGCCGCAATCGGAGAAATTTATTCTGCCCCATCGCAATCCCTTGGCTCTGGGCATAACTATTTTGAATTGCTCCGGCAAATAACCATTGCCATAACTTCACCCCCAAATCCTGCATCAACCGATTTGTCGTACTGCCTGTGCCTAAGCTACCTAATTCCTGCTCTTGGGTTAATAATTTTGGGGGTAATTCCAGACCTACTTCTGGATGGATAACTGGAGTCAAGGCAGAACCATTCACAGAAAAAATCTCCTGCCACTCTAGCCAAATTTGGCTCAATTCTGGAGTCCACAAAGAGTCATGATGAACATATCCCCCCGGGTAGGGAGATTTAAGTACCCAAGTGGCAAAATTTTCCGTCCCCGCCTTAGTCAGACGGGCGATCGCTAAACTCAAACAGGGTGTTTCCCCACTGCTCATGGTCTGATCCTGTGATTAACTTTTTGATCGCTCTTGGAATAGGGGCGCATTGATCTGGTGAGCAATTTCTTTGGCCTCTTGGAGGAGGTATTCAAAGAAAGCCTGAGCCACGATCGATAGTTGTTTTCCCTTAGGATAGATTACATACCATTGATTTTGGATCGGAAATTCCTGCACATCAAGAATTGCTAGTTGCTCCGTTGCTCCTTCCAAAGCCAAGGTATGGCGAGAGAGGACAGAAATTCCTAAGCCCCCGGCGATCGCTTGCTTGATTGCTTCATTACTCCCCAGTTCTAGCCGCACCTTGACGGATACCCCGTGGCGATCGAACAACTCTTGGACTGATTTCCGAGTTCCCGAACCCGGTTCCCGCATAATAAACGGTTCATCCGCCAAAAGCTCGATCGGAATTTGCTTCTGACCTACCAAAGGATGACTAGCTGTAGCCAGAACAACTAAAGGATTCTCTAGAACTGGATAAGAACTGAGATTTAAGCCTTCTGGTAGCTGACTAACAATATACAAGTCATCTAAGTTTTCGCCTAGCCGCTCAGTGATTCCCCGGTGATTTGTTACCTGCAAGGCAATATCAATCCCCGGATATTTCTGACAAAAAGGACCCAAGAGGCGGGGGACAAAATACTTGGCAGTAGTAATTACAGCTAAACGAAGTTTTCCCTGTTTTAAGCCCTTTAGATCCGCTATGGTCATTTCTATTTGGTCTAATTTATCAAAAATTTCCCGGCTAGCTGATAATAATTGCCGCCCAGCTTCTGTTAAATAAAGGCGCTTTCCTACCTGATCAAATAAAGGTAAGCCGACTGATCTAGTCAACTGTTTAACTTGCATAGAAACCGTGGGCTGAGTCAAAAATAACTCTTCTGCAGCCCTCGTAAAGCTGTTATGACGAGCAACAGCCTCAAATACCTTAAGCTGATGCAGTGTTGCTTGGTGCAATCGAGTTTCTCCTGCTTATTATTCCCTTTAGTATATCCTAGCAATCTAAGGTATTTTCTAACTCCCAAGAACTAATGTGGTTACTGTAATGCTGCCATTCTTGCTGCTTAAGTTTTAGGTAAGACTGGACAAATTCTGGACTTAATCGGGGAGACAGGATAGAGTCTACCTTTAAGCAGCGCAAAGCCTCCCAGAGATTACTGAGTAATGGTTTGACAGTGCCAAGAAAGGGGAGATATCAAATGGGTTCTATAGTAATTCTCAAGGAGTTGTGGGTTTTGACTCTGCTTAACCCACAGTTTACGCTCAGGCCACAGTTTACGTTAGTAACCCATAAGTTTACGCTAGCTGAGCGTAGTCGAAGCTAAGTGATGGTGCATCAGCCAGCAGACAGTAGGGGCGGCTATAGCTGAGGGGAGATTCCAAGGCGTGATCAAGCAAAAATTCAGGATTGCCCATCACCGCTTCTGTGCTACCGTCATAGACTATTTTACCTTGGCTCAAAACGATCGTCCGGGGACAGAGTTCCAAGGCTAAATCTAGATCATGGGTAGCAATTAATTGGGTGAGGGGTAAAGTTTGCAGAAGTTGAATTAGCTGCCGCCGGGAACGGGGATCTAGCTGGGCTGAAGGTTCATCAAAGACGAGGATTTGGGGATGCATAGCTAAAACTCCGGCGATCGCTACTCGTTTTTTCTCACCTCCTGAAAGGGCATCCGTACTCCGGTCACCGTAGGCATTAGCATCTAAACCCACCGCCATCATGGCATTAACTACTCTCGATCGCAGGGTATCCCCCTTCAATCCCAAGTTTTTTGGGCCAAAAGCCACATCTTCCCCTACGGTGGGCATAAATAATTGATCATCGGGGTTTTGGAACACCAATCCCACGAAATTACGAATTGCCGACAAATTCTCTGGAGCGATTAATAATTCCCCTACCCTTACTTTGCCAGTTTGGGGGGCAATAAGCCCATTGAGATGCAATTGTAGAGTAGATTTTCCCGATCCATTCGCTCCGATGAGGGCAACTTTTTCTGTGGCAGCGATCGCTAAATTAATATCTGTCAATGCCTGAGTTCCATCAGGATAGGCATAGCTCAGATTAGCGATCGTAATTGGGTTGTGATGCATAGATTCAACGACAGGAAAATCTTTTTGAGGACTTATAGTACTTTTTTTCGGATACAGCCAGAAACCCCCCCTGAATCCCTGCACTAAAGTGCCGCTACGCTAGAGCCAAGCGGGACTTGGAACTCCAGAGTATACTGCAAATATCGTATCTAGGCAAAAAATTTCAAAGCCCCCTTAAAAAGGGGGTTGGGGGTTCTCTTTTATTTGAATCCTAAGCCAACTTGATTAACCAAGGCTGACCTTATCGGTGTTAACACTGGTTGCCCCGGAAACTCCCTGGGCGATCGCCACCATCTGACTCAGAATCTCTTGACTAGGAACTTTACCTTGGATGACTACAGTTCCTCCAGTCTGAGCAATATCAAACGGGGCAGCACTACTAATACTGGCATCTTGTCCCAAGGCTTGGACAACTCGTTTTGCTAAACCACTTTCATCGTATTCCCCATTTAGGCCTACCCGCTCCGCCGGGATACCAATACTCAACCCAGTGGTATCTACATCAGTAGCTCCCGATACTGTTCCAGCAATGGAGATGAGTTTATTCACAATGCTTTGGCTAGGAGCTTGTCCCCGCAACACTACAGTTGTACCAGTTTGGAGAATATCTATGGAGGGAATATTAGTTAATTCGCTGTCTTGATCAAAGGCAAAAGCCACTCGTTTTGCCAAACCACTCTGGTCATATTCCCCGTTTAAGCCCATTCTCTCTGGGGCGATCAGTTCACTAGCAGTAGGATTCGGTGTGGGAGCTGCCGAAGCGGCTTCCGGGGGTTTTTCCATGCCAAACAATCTTTGTAACCAACCCATGAGTAAATATCCTCCTGAATAAAATGATTTGTAAATTTTGCTGAAACTATTTGAAACTGTTCGCTTCTATATAGTTTATCTACCTATTAAATAATAGCGAATTTTTTAAGTACTGACTTCCTGAGAAATATTCATGGGAACCCTCTATTACCCTAAGCAAAAATGTTGCTTTCTCTGGATTTCATCCAAATTCCCTGACTAGCGTCTTGTTAGTTGCAGCCGAGAGGATGCCCACATCTGGGTATAAAGCTTTTCTAGGGCGGTGATATTACTTGTTAAGGTATAGCGATCGAGTACCCTAGCTCTAGCTTTGCTGCCCAGAATGGGAGTCAGTTCTGGTTGGTCTTGGAAGAGGGGTAAGAGAGTTTGCAACTGGGATGTGACCCGGCGAGTACTCATCACCACCCCAGCCCCTTTTTCTAGTACTTCCCCATCAGCCCCGGCATCGGTGGCAATACAAGCCACACCACAAGCCATGGCCTCTAGGAGGGAGAGGGATAAGCCTTCTAGGTAGGAAGGCAAGATAAACACATCCGCGGCCCGGAGAATTTCACAACGTCGCTCATCCCCCGCCACAAATCCTAACCATACTACCCCATCATCTTCACCATATAAAGCTTTTAAGGACGGAACTAAGGGACCTCCACCGACAATAACTAATTTGGAGTTATCTGCCATTTGGGAGAGTTTCCAAGCTTTGAGGAGGGACTCCACATTTTTTTCTGTGGCAATACGCCCTTGGTAGACAAATAGGCGATCGCACCCCATTTCTTTTTTAAAGTTAGATACTCCGGGGGAATATTTCTGCACATCCACACCGTTGGGAATCACCGCTAGTTTCTCTGCGGGGACTCCGAGCTTAACTAAAAAATTTTTCTGGAGTTGGGAGAAAATAATTACTCGATCGTAATTTGCTAAGAAGGGAGCATAAAGCTGGTAAGTAAATAGCTGGGTTCCCGATTGCAGATTGCGCCGTTTGCCATCAAAGGGGGGATGAAAGGTGGCAACAAGGGGAATATTTAGTTCCTGACAAATTTCTGGCAGCAGGAAATCTAGAGGAGATAGGGTCAAGGAAGCATGGACAATATCTGGTTTTAGCTCCTTTAGCGATCGCTCTAGGACTTTATTGGCCGTAAAAGTAGGAATAGTATAAATTTGGGACTTGTACAAGCAGGGCAGAGTGACATCTTGAGTTCCCGATTGGTACCCAGATTGATATTCTGAGTGATATTTAGAAGAGCCAAAGGTTTCTGGTTCATCAGCTTCCTCTGGAGCAAAATGGAAAAAACTAACTTGATAGCCCCGATCCAACAGGGAGTTGGTGATTTCTCGACTGTAGGTAACATTGCCACAAAAGGGTGATTTTTTGCCAATCCAAGCTATGTGCATTCAGGTAAATAGGTTTTGAAGTTTTATATTTAAGGTTTTATAGTTATTGTCAACTGTAACTGACATAGTATCGAAAATTTATTACTAGTAAATAAATTTAGCGATCGCAAATCCCTAAAACAGAAACTCTTAAAGGCGAATTTAAGAATCCCTTGTTAGATTGCCTTAGTAATTAATGGTGGGCGTATGTCAAAATAGCGATCGTCAAGATGTAGTGATAAAAAATCAATCAGGTGAACTCATGGAAATTGGTGTCCCCAAGGAAATTAAGGATCAGGAATTTCGAGTTGGTTTAGCTCCTAGTAGTGTCCGGGTATTGCAGGAGGCTGGTCATCGGGTATTAGTAGAGACTGGGGCTGGTGTGGGGGCTGGTTTTGGTGATGAGGATTATCAACAGGTCGGGGCAGAAATTGTGGCTACAGCAGCTCAGGCTTGGGATCAAGAATTAGTGATCAAAGTTAAGGAACCCCAAGTCTCAGAGTATGGGCTGTTACGCAAAGATCAGATACTTTTTACCTATCTCCACCTAGCTGCCGATCGCACCCTCACGGAAGCTCTCCTCACCAGTGGAGTTACAGGCCTTGCCTACGAAACTGTAGAACTCCCCGATCGTCGGTTGCCCCTGCTCATGCCCATGAGTATTATTGCTGGAAGATTAGCAGTGCAGTTTGGAGCGAGATTTCTGGAACGACAGCAGGGTGGACGAGGCGTTCTTTTGGGGGGTGTGCCGGGAGTGAAAGCGGGGAAAGTAGTTATTCTAGGCGGCGGTGTGGTAGGAACAGAGGCGGCCAAGATGGCGGTGGGCATGGGAGCGCAGGTACAAATTATTGAATTGAATATTGATCGCCTCGCCTACCTAGAAACTATTTTTGGTTTCCGAGTGGAACTATTGCACAGCAATTCTGCCCAGATTGACGCATCGGTTAAGAATGCCGACCTGCTGATCGGGGCAGTACTAATCCCCGGTAGAAAAGCGCCCATTTTGGTTCCCAAGGAATTAGTAGCCCAGATGCACCCCGGCTCGGTCTTGGTGGATGTGGCGGTAGACCAAGGAGGCTGTATAGAAACCCTCAAACCCACTTCCCATAGTAATCCTGTTTATGTGGAATTGGGGGTAGTCCACTACGGAGTGCCGAATATGCCCGGTGCTGTGCCTTGGACTGCGACCCAAGCCCTGAATAATAGTACTCTGCCCTACATTGTAGAGTTGGCAAATAATGGTTTAGGGGCATTAAAACGGGATGCGTCTTTGGCTAAGGGTTTGAATGTGCAGCAGCATAAATTAGTACATCCAGCCGTGCAGCAAGTGTTTCCTGATCTCGCTCCCTACCTGGTTTGATTCTAGGTACGATTGTGGCAACCACAGCTTTGATCGTGGCAACCGCAGCTTTGATTAATATCTATTAACCAGAGCTAGAGCCGCAGTTCTAATTCTTCTAGTAACAAGTTTTTCGGCTCCTAGAGCAATTAAAAACCCTCCCCCTAGACAAGCAACTTTAGATAGCATCCCGTTTTCTAAAGCCAAGCCAGACACTGCGGCGATCGCTCTTACTAAACAATAAAACCAGAGTAACCACAAAGGTTGGAGTTTCAAGTCTCTCAGAAGAAGTTCATCGTGTTTGTTTAACATAGAATTTTTGTTTTATTTAGCCTAAAATTTGGTTAGATCTTATCTAGTTTTTGGGGTTTAAGGCAAGTG
>ENA-OBLH01000625-OBLH01000625.1-metagenomes-genome-assembly--contig:-NODE-625-length-11247-cov-23.6867_pt1 | contig 11247 bp, 9 predicted proteins | sample MGYA00153382_OBLH01 | MGnify analysis MGYA00153382 | reverse complement strand
GTACCTTTGGTGAATTTGTAGCCAAACCAGATGGCCAAGAACAAAGGAATGCCAATGTAGGTTGCGACCACACCGGTCCAATCAATGGTGTCTGCCAAGAAAGCTTCGTAGTTTTGGCCCAAGGTAATGATCAGACACAACACAAAAGCAAAGATGGGCCCAAAGGGGAAGGCTGCAGCGCGGTAGGGCAGATTCTTCAGATCAAACCCCTGCACCATGCACGCTTTGCGAAAACGGTAGTGGCTAATCGCAATACCCAGCCATGCGATGAAGCCGCACATGCCTGACAGATTCAACAACCAGATGTAAACCGCTTCAGGGCTGAAGACATTGGTGAAAAAGCAAAGTGCAGCAATGACGGTGGTTGCAATCAAAGCCATGATGGGCACGCCGCGTGCATTCACACGGGCAAAGATTTTTGGTGCCATGTTTTGCTTGGCCAGTGCGTACAGCATGCGAGTAGACGCATACATGCCAGAGTTGCCAGCAGAAAGCACGGATGTGAGCACCACAGCATTCATGACTGCAGCTGCGCCCAGCAGGCCAGCACGCTCAAACACCAAGGTGAAAGGGCTTACGCTGATGTCACCTAGATCGTTGCGCAGCAGCTTGGGGTCGGTGTATGGAACCAGCAGACCAATGATCAAGATGGCGAAGACGTAGAACAGCAAAATGCGCCAAAACACCTTGCGCACAGCGCGGGGTACGTTCTTGGCGGGGTCTTCAGACTCGCCTGCGGCAATGCCAATCAGCTCGGTACCCTGAAAAGAGAAGCCCACAATCATGGCCACACCGATCAGCGCTGCAAAGCCTCCTGCAAAGGGTGCATCTCCGGCAGTGAAGTTGGCGATATTGCCCCAGATGCCTTCAGGAGCTCCACCATGGATGATGCCGAAAACCATCAGCAAACCAATGCCGATGAATATCAGCACGGTAAGCACCTTGATAGCGGCAAACCAGAACTCTGATTCACCAAAGCCCTTGGCCGACAAAGAGTTCAGACCAAACATCAGCGCCAGGAAAATGGCGCTCCACAGCAGGCCGTTGACATCCGGGAACCAGTAGGCCATCACAAGCTGCGCAGCAACCAAGTCCACGGCGATGGTGACAGCCCAGTTGTACCAATAGTTCCAGCCAAGAGCAAAGCCAAAACCTTCATCCACGTACCTGGCACCATAGGTCGCGAACGAGCCAGAGACTGGCAGGTGCGCCGCCATTTCGCCCAGGCTGGTCATCAGGAAGTACACCATCAGACCAATCACGCAGTAGGCCAGCAATGCACCACCGGGACCTGCTTGGGAAATGGTGGCTCCAGAGGCCACAAATAAACCTGTACCGATGGAGCCGCCGATGGCGATCATCGACATGTGGCGCGCTTTGAGGCTGCGGTGCAGAGAAGACGCTTGCAAGTCAGCTGACATAAAAAAGAGTGACAAAACCAGTAGAAAAGCCCCGCTGCACATCGTGCAAACAGGGCCAAGCAAACAAAAAGGCCGCAATCAACGCGGCCATGATGTTCCGTATCGGGCAAGATTTTGTGCGATGCCTTGTCTCTTGGGCGGCGATGGCATTAATGACCCTACAGGCAGTTAAGTGTCGCTAACTCGGTGCGCTTGGTTCAGCATTTGGTATTGGTCAAAAATGATCAAAACCGAATAGTTTCCGATTGGCAGGGGCGCTCGCCTTGGCTATGCTGAAGGCATGGCAGCTGCAAACTGTAAGTTGATACGTTGGTCACACACCGTGTGCGCATGGGCAATGGGCTTGCTGTTGGTGGGCTGTGCTTCTGCACCAGCTCCACACGGAAAAGTTGCGGGAGATGCTTTCTCCATGGGGGAAGTGCTGCAATCGGACAGCAACCGCATTGCGACGCTGGCCATGCGTGAAAACATCGACAGCCTGATGCGGCTAATGGACAAGCTTTACCAGCGTAACCCTGCCGAGTGGCGCAAAACGGCGGCAACACGCGAAGCTGCCATTGCACGTGTGCGCAGTGCGCTATTGGAGCGGCAGATGTGGTCACCATTGGAAGGTCAGCGTGATGTGCAGGCTTTGACCAAGGCACTCAGCCCAGAGTTTTTGGGTGACCGTGTTGGTGCATTTATTTATGCCATGGGGGACATGCTGCTGACCTCACATGGCGGCAAAACCAGCTTTACCTTGGTGGACAGCCTGGATCCCCAGAACGTTTACAACGCTGCGCGCAATGTAGAGATTGCCAACTGGGTGCTCAATCACAGAAAGAATGGGCAAGGCCAACCGCTCTTGCTTTCAAACCATATGTCTGAGCAAGAGCGCAACCTCAGCTTTGAGCGTGAAATTGGCAAACTGATTGCGCGTCTGGATCTGATTGCCAGTTTTGGCACTGAGCGTGTACGCCGCTCTGCCATTGGTTTTGGGCAGAATCTGGTGGCGGGACCATTTCTGCAATTTCTGCCTGTTCGCTAGGCAGGTCAGCCTTATTTTTCAGTGTGCACCACCCCCAGCAGCGCATGCAGCCGGGTACTCGTGGTGGTGTATTGCAGCAGCACAGGCTTGTCAGTGAGGTATTCGGCAATCGAAAAACCTGCCAATGTGGCCTCATGAAAGCCGCACAGTAAAAGCTTGCGCTTGCCGGGGTAGATGTTGATGTCGCCCACCGCGTAAATGCCTGGTGCTTCGGTCACAAACGTAGATGTATCGACTGGCAGCTGTTTTTTGACCAGCTCCAGCCCCCACTGAGCCACCGGCCCCAGCTTGGGTGAAATGCCTTGAAAAACCAGCCATTTCTGTACAGGCAGTGGTTCACTGCTTCCGTCAGGCAAACCAATTTCTACGCTGCTCAGTTGCTGCTCTGTGGCAAGCAGTGACTGGGGCTGCGCTGCCACAACGCGGATACGGCCTGTATCTTTGTAGGTTTGCAGCTGAGCAAGCAATGTTTCGGGGGCAGTGAAAACGTCGCGGCGATGTATGAGTGTGACGCTGGCAGGCGCATAGGCGAGTGCATCAAGGGCTGCTTGTACGGCCAGCTCATCTCCGCCGTGCACCAAGACATGCTGGCCTTGCAAAGCCAGAGCGGCCAAATTGGCGGGGTGGTAGTGCACGCTGCGGCCAACCAGGGCTTCTATACCGTCGATCTTCAAAGTCTTGGGTACAAAAGAGCCTACACCCGCTGCAATCACAACAGCCTTGGCCAGCAGCGCTGTACCTGCGCTGGTGGTCAGCAACCAGCGGCCATCATCTTGCTGCTCCAAGGTTTGCACTTGCTGGCTCAAGTGCAGCGTGGGTGCAAAGGGTGCCATTTGCTCGCGCAAACGATCAATCAGTTCCTGGCCGGTGCAGGCTTTGATGCCAGGAATGTCGTAGATGGGCTTTTGCGGATACAGCTCACTGCATTGCCCGCCCAAATGAGGCAGGGCATCCACTAGGTGGCAATGCAGACCTTGTAGCCCCAGCTGGAATACCTGAAACATGCCGACTGCCCCGGCGCCAATGACCACCGTGTCTGTTTCAATAGGAAGGCAGGTGGTGGCCGTTGTGTCAGTGTGCATGTCGGGTTTTCGCAAAGCAAACAGCCCCATGGCTGGGGCTGAAGGGTGTTAGGGAGTGCGCAAGCAATGCGCAAACGCTGTTGAAAATCAGCGCTCCAGCAACGCCAGCTTACCGGGTTTGCCATTCCATTCATCGGCATCCGGCAGGGCAGCCTTGCGCTTAGTGATGCTTTTCCAGCCTTTGGCCAGCGACAGTTCGGCGTTCAGCTTGATGAAGGCCAACTGATCGGCTGGCGTATCTTCTTCAGCAAAGATGGCGTTGGCGGGGCACTCGGGAATGCACACAGCGCAGTCGATGCACTCATCGGGGTCAATCACGAGGAAGTTTGGGCCTTCGCGGAAGCAGTCCACGGGGCAAACATCCACGCAGTCGGTAAATTTGCACTTGATGCAGTTTTCGGTGACGACGTGTGTCATGAGGGATTCTTCTTATGCAATGGGTCAGTATTAACCCATGATTTTAGGTTTTTTCCGCAACCTTGCCAGTGCTCAGCGTGGATTTAGGGCTGCAAACCTGTGTTTTCAGGGATGAGATCAAACTTTGGTGCGCACTTTAAGCCATTCGCTCAGTCTTGAGAGTCGAAGATTCGCGTTGATATCTGTGGCTTGCTGGGCAACGCAACACCGAAGCAAGGCTTGCATGGCGGTCATTAGCACACCAAAACCGCAGCGGCAGTTGCATTGCTTGCAGTGTCAACCAAGATCATAGACCCCAAGGCGCGGCTGCGGGTAAAGCTGGCGGCTGGAATGGGTTCTTGCAATGCAAAATCCACCACGCCAATCGAGTTGGGTTCGAGTTGTGTTGCGTCTTCTTCGGCCAAGGTGTTGATGTTCAAGCGGTGCACCACGCGCTGAGCTTTGGCTTTGACCCAGCGGTGACCGTGCAGCGCCCAGTACACGCGGCCAGGAACCAGTGGTTCGTTGTCCATCCACGCAACGGTGGCGGTCAATGTGCGCTGACTGGGCCATGCGGTGGAGATGGCGGGGGTGTCGAAATCATCGACAGCCGCTGCAGATGACGTTGGTGCCGCCACAATCCAGTCGCCACGTGATACATCGACTTCGCGATCCAGGGTGATACCGGCAGACAGGCCTGCATGCACGCCTTTTGGTGCACGGGCATGGTCAATGACCTGAGCCACTGTCGCTAATTGCCCGCTGGGCAAGATTTGAACTGCTGCGCCTACCTGGGCAGCACCTGTGGCCACGCGGCCCCAGAACACACGGCGGCCTTGGGTGGTGACGGCGCTGTCGTGGAATTTTTCTACCCACTGCACTGGCAAAGCCAGAGGCAAATCGGTATCTGCAGGGGTGTTGGGCAGTTGCTCCAGCAGTTGCAAAAGGCTGGGGCCTTCGTAACCAGCCCAGCCTGCGTGCTGGTTGACCACGTTAAAGCCTTTAAGGGCTGACACGGGGATGGTGGCGGCTACGCGAATGTCTGCGGCATGCGCAAAACGTGCCAAAGCGCCACGAATATTGGCAAAGGCCTGGGCAGGGTCTGCCACGGCATCCAGCTTGTTCACCGCAAATACCAGCGAATGCACACGCAGCAGGTGGGCCAGCAAACTGTGGCGGCGCGTTTGCGGCAGCAGTGCCAGCTCGGGATTTTGCCAGTCCAGCTTGGTGGCATCCACCAGAACCACGGCGGCATCGGCGCTAGAGACGGCGGTGACCATATTGCGCGTGTACTGCTCATGCCCTGGTGCATCACCAATGATGAATTTGCGCGTGTCAGTGTTGAAGTAGCGGTAGGCCACATCAATGGTGATGCCTTGCTCGCGCTCAGCAGACAGGCCATCGGTCAGCAAGGCCAGATCGGTTTCCCCCGACTTGGTGACGCCTGCCAACTGGTCTTGCAGCACGGCGCGCGTGTCCACCAGCAGGCGGCCAATCAGCGTCGATTTGCCATCATCCACACTGCCGCAGGTAATGAAGCGCAAAGCCGAAGCATGGTCGGAATATGGGTTGAATTGGCTGTTAGCGCTTGCTGTACCCGCGCTAGGAGTTACGGAATTAATAGTTTCAGTCATCGCATTCTTTCTGTGAACAAGGGCATGGCCCTTGCGCCGGCACGGCCTAGCCTAAAGACACCGCGCAAGGGCCGCCCCACCGCGCTGGTGCCATCCCCCTCCGGCAGCATCCGCTGCCAGAGAGGGGGAAGCGACGAAGCCGCTCTGGGGGAGCCTTTAGAAATACCCGTCCTTCTTGCGCTTTTCCATCGAGGCTTCGCTGGTCTTGTCGTCCATGCGAGTGGCTCCGCGTTCACTGACGTCTGCAGCCAAGGTCTCGATCACGATGGCGGCAGCGGTGGCTGCCGAGCTTTCTACGGGGCAGGTGCAGGTGATGTCACCCACGGTGCGAAAGCGCACATCACGCACCACCACTGCTTCGCCATCGCGGGGCGGGGTCAGCTGCGTGACCGGCACCAGCAAACCCTTGCGCTCGACCACTTCGCGTTGGTGTGTGTAGTAGATCGAGGGCAGGGCGATGTTCTCGCGCTCGATGTACTGCCAGACGTCCAGCTCGGTCCAGTTGCTGATGGGGAACACACGAAAGTGCTCGCCGGGTGCAATGCGGGTGTTAAACAGCGTCCACAGCTCGGGGCGCTGCGCCTTGGGCTGCCATTGGCCGAAGCTGTCGCGGTGCGAGAAGATACGCTCCTTGGCGCGGGCTTTTTCTTCGTCACGGCGAGCCCCGCCAATCAAAGCGTCAAAACGAAACTCTTCAATGGCCTCCAGCAGCGTGACCGACTGGTGCACATTGCGACTCTCTCCGGGGTGTGCCAGACGCACCGTGCCACGTGCCATTGAATCTTCAACGCTGCGCACAATGAGTTCTGCACCCATTTGCTTGGCGCGAAAATCGCGGAAATCGGTCACTTCCGGGAAGTTGTGGCCTGTGTCAATCATCAGCAGCGGATAAGGCAGACGGCCCGGGCCAAAAGCTTTTTCAGCGCAACGCAGCATGACCAGTGAATCTTTACCGCCAGAAAACAGCAGCGTGGGGCGTTCAAAGGTTGCGGCAACTTCGCGCAGGATGAAGATGGTTTCTTCTTCCAACGCATCCAGGTGGCGGTTGCTGAGCTGGTTCAGCACGGGAGATTCCACACGGGCATTCATTGTTTATCCAATCAAATCTGGCTGTAGCGCTTATATGTATTGCGCAGGCAGCTGTCTTTCTTTAAGCCTGAGAACTTGAAAACTGGCTGGATCCCATGTCAGAGGCAGCGAGTCCCGCAGCTAGGCTAGGCTGTTGCCTCCCCTGGAGGGGCAAGGCGCCGCAGGCGACTCAGTGGGAGTTCCATGTCAATGCGTCAGATGCAAACCGCACTCACGGTTGTCTTCGCCCTTGGTGGGGTCGACATAGTCGAAGTTGTTGGGCAGACCGTGTTTTTCACAGTACTCGTACAAGTCCTTGGACGACCAGTGCAGCAGAGGAGCCACTTTGATCAGGCCGTCTGGATTGATGCTCACCGGGTCCATCTGCGCCCGCACGGCGGTGTCGGTAGCACGCAGTGCCGTGAACCAGACCTTGGGAGCAGTTTCGCGCAGGGCGCGGGTAAAAGGCTCTAGCTTGACCTCGGCGGTGAAAGCCGTGTGGTGTGGGTCATCCAGCGCTGGAGTGGCTCCATCTACGGCTTCGCGATGGGCACGGCTGCGCAGTGGCAGGTAGATCTTGAGGTTCAGGCCCAGCTGTTTGGTTACAGCATCTGCAAACTGGTAGGTGGCTGCGGTGTTGTAGCCGTTGTCCATCCAGACCACGGGCACATCAGGATTCACGCGGGTAACCAGGTGCAGGATGACCGCCTCAAAAGGACGAAAGTTGGTGGTCACGATGCTGGACTGACCTAGGTCCAGTGCCCATTGCACCAAAGCTTGTGCGTTGTGACCCAGCTCGTTATTCACATGGGTGAGGTCGATCTGGCTCATAAAGGCTCCGCAAAGTGGGGCTTGGGATTGACAGCATCGGCTTGGTAGAAGCCGGCAAAACGTTCAAATTGACGCTGGGCATCGGCCTGGTCTACGCCTTCGCGCAGTACCGCAGAACTAAAGCCGGTGCGGTGCATTTGCACCAACTGGTCAATCAGCACATCACCCGTGGCACGTATGTCTCCCGCAAATTTCAGGCGCTTGCGCAGCAAATAGGCTTGACTGAAAGCGCGGCCATCGGTGAATGAGGGAAAGTGCAGGTCGATGTGCGTGATGCCGTCCAGATTAACGTCCAGTGCGTTCACATCGTTGGCCAGCACCAGCACGCTTGTGTCGCCTTGGGCTGGTGCTTGGTATTCGTTGTAGGCCAGTATTTTCATAGAGCAGTCTTTGTTGTTCTTGTGGCTTAAGCGATTTCGGCTTCTTCAGAGGCTGGGTGGCGCGCGGCCTTGCCTGCTTCTTTGAAGGGATCCAGACCAATGCGGCGCACGGCATCAATAAAACGTTCTCCCGGTTCGCGCAGATCGCGGTAGGTAGACAGAACGGCTTCCAGCACATCGGGTAATTCAGCAGCTGAGAACGAGGGGCCAATCACCTTGCCCGCTTGGTTGTCACCCGACAGCGTGGAGCCATCCGATCCACCCAGCGTGACCTGATACCACTCCTTGCCGTCTTTATCAACGCCCAAGATGCCGATGTGGCCGCTGTGGTGGTGCCCGCAGGAGTTGATGCAACCGCTGATGTGCAGGTCGATGTCGCCAATGTCGTCCAGTTCATCCAGGTCTTGATACCGCTGGGTAATGGCTTCGGCAATCGGCAGGCTGCGGGCATTGGCCAAGGCGCAAAAATCACCGCCCGGGCAGGCAATCATGTCCGTCAGCAATGCCACATTGGTACTGGCTACACCCAAGGCCTTGGCGTTCTGCCACAGTGCAAACAGCTGGCTGACATGCACCCAAGGCAGCATCACGTTCTGGTCGTGGGTGATGCGTGCTTCGCCGGCGGAGTAGGTGTCCATCAACTGAGCCAGGGCATCGAGCTGATCGCCGCTCGCATCACCTGGAGCTTGGCCTGTACGTTTGAATGACAGCGTGACGGCGCGCAGTTGGGGGTTACGGTGCTGGTGCACATTGCGGCTGATCCAACGCGCAAACGCAGGGTGGCGCGCGGCGTTCTCCACCAAAGCTTGCTCGGCATCAGAGGGCTTTACGTCAGCAATCTCAGGCAGTGCGGGGTCAACAAAACAAGCAGCCACACGGTCAAATTCGGCCTGCGGAATGGTGTGCGGGCCTCCATCAACTTGCACAATCTGACGGAATTCTTCTTCCACCGCATCGATATAAGCCTGACCTTCGGCTTTGACCAAAATCTTGATGCGCGCCTTATACTTGTTGTCGCGACGCCCCAGCTCGTTGTACACACGCACGATGGCTTCGATGTAATTCATGATCTGGTTCCACGGCAGGAACTCACGAATCACGGTGCCAATCACTGGCGTGCGGCCCATGCCACCACCCACAAAAACTTTAAAACCAATTTCACCGGCCTCGTTTTTTAGAACGTGCAGGCCCACATCGTGCCAGCCGGTGGCTGCGCGGTCCTCTTGGGCGCCGGAGATGGCAATCTTGAACTTGCGCGGCAGGAAAGCAAACTCAGGGTGCAAGGTGGTCCACTGGCGCAAAATTTCGGCGTAAGGGCGCGGGTCAACGATTTCATCGATGGCCACACCGGCCAGCGCGTCCGTTGTGGTGTTGCGAATGCAGTTGCCGCTGGTTTGAATGCCGTGCAGATTGGCGCTGGCCAGCAGCTCCATCACATCGGCGGATTTGGACAGCGGAATCCAGTTGAACTGCACATTGGTGCGTGTGGTGAAGTGGGCGCAGTGCGTGGGCAAGAAGGTGGTGCCCAGTTTGCCTTGGCCTTCCATGGCGGCCTTGAAGACTTCTGCTTCGGGTTCGTCGTACTCGCGTGCAATGCGGGCCAGTACACGGATTTGCTGACTGGAGACTTCGCCGTAAGGGATGGCAACGCGCAACATGGGCGCATAGCGCTGCACATACCAGCCGTTTTGCAGGCGCAATGGGCGGAAGTCATCTTCCGGAAGTTTTCCCGCCTGCCACCGCTCCAGTTGGTCGCGAAACTGGGCGGCGCGTTGATTCAGGAATGCTGTGTCGAATTCTGTGTATTGGTACATGGCGCGGTCATCATCGTGGGATGGAAGGCATCCAACGGATGGCTTCCCTCTGTGTGACTGCGAACTTTAAGCAAGCGCCTTATAAAAACAAACGATTGTTTTGTTGTTGTCTTATATCGTTTTTGTACTATTGGTGGTTTTTTCTGCACCGGATGTGTCCGGCAAACACCCAAAAAAATGGGTTTGTATTGCGGTTGGCTATACAGGGTGACAAATCGATATTTGATTTCTAACCATGTTCTCGACAAAAATCGTGCGAATTTAGATAACAATTCTCAATATGCACTGTCACCAATGTCAAAACGTACTGCCGGATAATCTGAAATTTTGCAAACATTGCGGAACACCACGGCAGTTAATGCCTGAGGCAACGCCGGACGCTGGCAACACAAAAGATGTTTGTGGCGAATGCGGTGGATTATGCAAACCCGGAGCGAAGTTTTGCCTTCAGTGCGGAGCGCCTCGCACGCACGCAATCACTGAAACTGTAGCACCAGCACCAGCACCAGCACCAGCACCAGCACCAGCACCAGCACAGGCGGGCACGTTGGTGGAGCAACCTCCTGTACAGATGCCTGCTAGTGGCAGCGAGGCCGCGGCAGCGCTGTCGTCTTCTGGCGCGCCTAATTTCAAACCCAAAATTTTGCTTGGTGCAGCGGTGATTGCCGTCGTTGTCGCGATCAGTGGCTGGATGCTCTTGAAGCCCAGCGCGCAGGCTGTCATTGCGCCAGATCGCTTGCATGTCCCGAATGAGGGCGGGCCGGCAGAGGATGACTTGGCCAAAGCGGCGAGCATTGTCGGGCCGCAGGGAGACTCTGCAACAGCGATATCTGTGGAGACCGAAGTTGTGGAATTGCTGCCGGCGCCCGTCGTTGTATCCCCGGATGCGGGTCTCGCCACAGCATCTTCCGCAGACACTGCCGTGTCCTTGCCCGCGTCAACACCAGCGCAGCCACCTAAACCAGCCGTAGTGAAACCAGCTCCAAAGCCAACCAATACATTGGATGGCTTGCTGGATTAATGCCTGTGATTTTGGTTAGGTGAGCATGCATGCGCCAAAGATTTTTAACTTGGCGTTTGCTGAATATTTGCATGCCACCTGACTGCATTATTGAAATACTGAGGACGAAGATGCGACGAATTAATTTATTGCTTATTGCTGGAGCAGTTTTTGCATTGACGGGCTGTGCCACGATCGACCAGGCAGGAAGCTCTTTGAGCTGCATGCTGGCACGGGCCACAGGCAAAGCTTGTGGCGGACAGGAGGGCACGCTTTCCAGCGGTCAGCAAGCAGGTCGCTTTGAGCAGTTGCAAAGTGCGTTCGAAGAAGAAATTCAGGGCGCTCGTGCTGCTCAGGAGCGTGCAGTGCAAGCCATGCAGGGCCTAAGCCCCAAATTGCGCGCAACGGCAGGTGATGTGCAATTGTTGAACGTTGAAATAACAGACAGTAGTACCCAGCAAAAGCGCAGCATGCGCACCTTGGATAGCGTCACGATAGACATGCCTTTGGGTGGGAAAGGCAGAGATGCTTACACCCGTGCAATGGATGAAATCAAAGGGCTGGCGAACACGCTGGCGGATAACCGGGGCAGTG
>ENA-OBLH01000624-OBLH01000624.1-metagenomes-genome-assembly--contig:-NODE-624-length-11249-cov-2.47856_pt1 | contig 11249 bp, 10 predicted proteins | sample MGYA00153382_OBLH01 | MGnify analysis MGYA00153382 | reverse complement strand
GATGGTCCCGCCACTTTTGGAGACAAAATTGCCGTAGCTGCTGGACCGGTGGTTGAGGTCTTTCTGGCCTACGGTGAAGTCGCCCGTCTCGGTGCGGTAATACTTCCGGCCGCTGGCGATGGCGGTGGCGGCGGTCAGTTTGTCATCAATGTAAAAATAGACCCGCTGCCCATCGAGATCGACGATGAATTTCGAATTGGCGGCTGTGATCGCAGGCGTTTGATCTGCGGCAGGCACCATGCTATTGGTCTTGTTCGTCTTGAAGAAGGTATTCACTGCTGCGACGTCAGCCGCGGGGACCAGGCCACCAGCAGCAGCTTCAACCGGAGCATCTCCGGGCGTGACGGGTTCGACCGGTTTGGGCGTGGTCCGGCAGGAGGCAAGCAAACCGGCGGCAAAAAGCAGGGGAAGAAGTCGCATGGGAAGAAAAGGAGCAGCGGAGTCCGCCGGAGAAAAGTTAAAAAACAGTAGATTGCATCAAAAATGTTCAGGGTCAGGGAGTCCTGGGGCGGACTCAGGCCGGCCGGGGTGCCGGCACCGGGGCGGTGGCCCGGGTGGGCAGGAAAGGTTTTTCAAAAGCTTCGGCGAAGGTGTAGACATCATTGAAGTCATCCACTTTGTCGGATTTGCTGCGGCTGAAAGCACCGGTGCGGATCAGGTTGAAGACCATCTCACCGATGTCCCTTGTTGTGGCGAGTCCCCAGGTTTCGAAAATAGTGGGGACCATGGGACCGAATTGCTGCAGCGCATAGTCCCGCAGGCCTTCGCAGAGTTCGGCTCCCGAAATATGGTTGACGGCGTCATTACGCCCCTGCTGCATGGTCTTGATGGTCATATCCAAGGCATCGCGCAGAAAGAGGTAGGCATCCGCCGCATAGCGGGGATCCTGGCGTGCGGCCTCGATGACGGCCTGTTCAAAGGGAACCTTGCTCATAATGGATACGTTCGTCTACGTCAGACTAGGGGGATTTGATGCCGGTGTTCAAGGAAGGATGATTTAAATTGCCCCCGCCCCGCCGGAGATGGCGCACCACGGTTCCCAGCAACAGGGCCGCGAGGAGAGCGAAAACCACGAATTTTTCCTGCCGCGTCATGAGAGGGGGCGCAGGTCGGGATCAGCTTCCGGCCGATTCGTTGGCGGCAGCGGTTTCTACGGTTTCCGGAGAACGGCGTTTGAAATGGAGGCGCAGGATGCGGCGGCCGTCCATGGCCGTCACCGTGATGTCGTAGCCTTCGATCTCCGCGGTTTCCCCCACGCCGGGCAGATGCCCGACATGCGAGGTGATGTAGCCGCCGATGGTGGAGACTTCCTCACTGTCCAATTCGATATCCGAGTGCTCGGCCAGTTCATAAAGGGGCATTTTACCGTCGACTTCAAATTCGTCCTGACTCACGCGGTCGAATCCATTCTCGCGCAGGGGGGTATCAAATTCGTCCTGGATTTCCCCGACCAATTCCTCCAGCACGTCCTCCAGGGTGACCATGCCGACGGTCGCGCCGAATTCATCCACCACGAGCGCCATATGCGCTTGGCGGCTGAGGAAGGTCTTCAGCAGCTCATCCAGGGCTTGGGATTCCGGCACAATGATGATCTCCCGGCGGATCTTGGTCAGGTCCGGTTTCGGGTCATTGATGATGCGGAAGAAGTCCTTGATGTGAACCACGCCGAGGCAGTGGTCGAGGTTTTTTTCCCGCAGGGGGAAACGGGTGTGCTTCGATTCCAGCGCCATCGCGAGGTTTGTCTGGAAGTCCTCTTTGGGGTCGATCGCGATGATCTCGGTGCGCGGCGTCATCACATCGTGGGCGGTGAGTTCGCTCAGTTCGAGGGCATTGATGGAAATTTCACGCTCTGTGGCCGTGACTTGGTTGGAGCGTTGGGACTCGGCCACCAGAATCTGCAACTCCTCGGCACTGTGGATGTTTTGCAGGCCATCCTTGTCCGGCTCGATCCGGAAAATCACGCGCATCAGCCAGTTGGCGCTGCCATTGAGCAGGCGGATCGCATAGCGGAAAACGAACTCGAAGGCGCTCAACGGCCGGCTCAGGGTCAGCGCGGTATTTAGTGAGCGGCGGATCGCCACGGATTTCGGCATCAGTTCGCCGAAGACCACATCCACAAAGGTCAGCACCGTGAGCACCAGCACAAAGGCCACCACGCTGGTGATCGCCGGGGGCAGCAGGCCGCCCAGTTTGGGCTGGAGCCATTGCACAATATATCGTTCCCCGAACATGCTCAGTGCAATACTGGTCAGGGTGATGCCGAACTGGGTCGCCCCCACGTAGTCCTCCAGCTTGCCCACCATGGCCTTGGCGCGCATCGCGGCGCTACTGGCCTTTCCCTCCTGCATCAGCTCGTCGATCTGGCTGGCGCGCACCTTCACAAGGGAAAACTCGGCGGCGACAAACACGCCCTTCAGCAACACCAGCAGGAATACGAGGAGGAGCTGCCACGCGATTTCCTCGTTGCTGGGAGTGGCGGGCAGGGCTTCCGCGAGGAAGGTGGGGAATGTGAAAACGGATGGGTTCATTCGGGGAAATCCGCCGCCGGAAGAATCGGTTGGAGGCGGCGGATCAGGCAGGGAAAAACGGTGGGGTCAGAGTTTTTCGTAGACGCCTTTGTCGCGGCGTTTCAGGATGGTGAAACCCTTCGACTTGGCGTCGGAGACGGAAAGCGGTTTGGTGATTTTCGGGGTATTGACCCTTGAGACGAGTTTTTTCACCGGATTCTTGCAGAGATAGCAGATTTCCAGGGGAGCCCGGTCCACCGGACGCATCAGTTCAAACCCCTTGCTGCAAATGCGGCAGGACTTCTCGGGGTCGGCGGTGATGTATTCGTAGATGGGCACGGCAGGGAAGTGATAAAGGAGGGATGAAGGGGAGCGGGAGCGGCGCTACAATATCACAGATTCAGGGGGCGCACAGCAGTTTTGCAGGAAGGCGGGGCTGATTTACCCGGAAGAGAGCGGGAATCGGGCCGGGGGCGGGGAAAAGAATGAGGGCCGGAACACTGTGCGTATTCCGGCCCTGCGATGGGGAAAGCGTTGGAGATGAAGCCGCGGGGTTACCAGCTGGACTTCGTCACCCCGGGGATCAGACCGCCGGAAGCAAGTTCACGGAAGGCGATACGGGAAAGTTTGAAGCGGGCCAGATAACCACGGCGACGGCCGGTGAGCAGGCAGCGGTTGGTCAGGCGCGTCGGCGACGCATCACGGGGCAACATGGTCAGACCGATGTAGTCTTTTTCTTTCTTGAGCTGCGCCCGGAGGGCAGCATACTTTTTGACAGTAGCAGTTTTGCGCTTTTGACGCTCGATCCAGCAGGTTTTAGCCATGGTAGTGTGATACGGGGGAAAAATTGGGCAGGACAGATAAGAGATCCAGATCGGGTTGCAAGAGGTTTTTTTAACTGGGAGTTGGCAGCTTATCTTTCCGTGCGCACGGCCTCTTCCAGTCCTGCCCGCATCGCCTCTACCGGTGCGGGGCGCTGAAACCACCATTCGAAGGACTGGACGCCTTGCCAGAGGAGCATGGGCAGGCCGTTGATGGCTTTGGCTCCGGCGGCGCGGGCGGTGGCGACCAAGGGGGTGACGAGCGGTTTATAAACCATGTCGTAGACGAGGTGCTGGGAAGTGAGGGTGCCTCCGGGCAGGAGGGCAGGGTCTTCCGGGGACATGCCGAGGGAGGTGCCGTTGATGACGAGATCGATGTCAGGGAGGACAGCGGTCAGGGCTTCCGGAGTCCAGGGGATGGTGCGGCAGCGGTCGCCGGGGAGGAGATCGCGGAGGGAGGTGGCCACGGCGGCGGCTTTGGCTTCGGTGCGGTTGGTGAGAGTGAGCGCGCGGCAGCCTTCGAGGGCGCTTTGCACGGCGACGGCTCCGCCCGCTCCACCGCCGGCCCCGAGGAGGAGGATGCGCAGGTCTTTGACTTCGGCTCCGAATTCCTCCTGGACGGTTCTGACAAATCCGGGGCCGTCGCTGTTGCGGCCGAGCGCGGTGCCGTCCGGGCGGAAGAGGATGGTGTTCACGGCTCCGAGGCGGCGGGCGGCGGGGTCCACTTCATCGACGCTGTCGAGCGCGGTGAATTTGTGAGGGATGGTGACGTTGGTGCCGATGAAACCGAGATCGCGGATGGTGCGGAGGGCTTTGAGGAAGTCGGTGCTGGCGACCTGGAGGCGGACGTAACGGGCGTCGATGCCGCAGGCCGCAAGGGCGGGGTCGTGCATCTGCGGGGAGAGGGAGTGCGAGACGGGATCGCCAAACACGCTGAGCCGGGCGGGCGGGGAGAGGCGGGTGGCTTCGGCGATGGTGTCGAGCGTGTAGAAAGGAAACATGGGGCAGGGAGGCGGACAGGTAAGATGGACTAGAAAAGAGGTGGGCTGGTTTTCCAATGGCGATCTGCGGCTGGAGTGGAAGCAGCTTGCAGAGGTGGGGCGGGGCCGCTACCGATGACGCTTTCCAGCCATGCGACTTCCGATCCGGGATCTGTTCATTACTTTAGGGGTTTTTGCGGCTGCGGCCGGACTGGTCCGGTTGTTGTCCGTCGTGCCTGTTTCCGGGCCGGCCCCGTCTGCCGGGACGGGGGAGCCATCGCCAGATGACGGGGGACAGTTCCCATATTGCGGAGGCATTGAATGACGCGATGGCCAACGTGGTGGAACGCACCCTGCCAGCGGTGGTGAGTGTGCATGTGGACCGCCAGAGGGTGATCGAGGAGACCATCGTGACCGGCGTGGGTCGCCAGGTGCGGCAGCGCACGGTGCGCGAGCCGGGAGTGGGTTCCGGGGTGATTGTGAGCAAGGAGGGCCTGGTCCTGACCAACTGGCATGTGGTGGAGGGCGAGGATGTTTTGATCCGGGTCACGCTGCATGGTGATGAGGAGCCGCGCCGGGCGACTCTGGTGGACCGGGACGAATCGGTGGACATCGCCCTGCTGCGGATCGAACCGCGCCACCCGGATGAGCAATTCCCGTGGATGACGTTTGGCGATTCCGACCTGATGCGGCCGGGACATTTTGTTTTTGCGCTGGGGAATCCCCGGAATCTCGCGGATACCGTCACCCAGGGCATCATCAGCAACCGGGCCCGCCGGGTCAGCGATACCCTGGACACCTATTTGCAGACCGACTGTGCCATCAATCCCGGCAATTCCGGGGGGCCGCTGGTAAATTTGAAAGGAGAGCTGATCGGGATCAATGCCCGGTTGGTGATCGGGCCGGCGGAATCCCCTTCCGGGCAGGGTTACGGCCTGGCGATTCCGGGCAATGAAGTCCAGGACGCGTATGAACGGATGATCCATAAAGGCCGGCCGCGGGGTTATCTGGGAGTGACGGTGGAAGACTGGCCGGTGGCTTCCTATCAAATAGGCAGGCAGTCGGAGAGTGCGGTGGTGGTGGGGGTGGACAAGGGTTCCCCGGCAGCGGCGGCCGGTCTGCGGAAGGATGATTTGATCCTCTCCATGGATGGTGGGCCGGTGCGGAGCAGTGCGGAATTTTTCCGCCGGCTGCGTCAGAAACAGGTGGGAGAGACCTTGGCCCTGGGCATCCGGCGGAGTGGAGTGGATCAGGAATTGAAAGCAGACGTGGTGGATCTGAAGACGATTTTTGAATCCGAGGAAACCCCCGTCAGCCGGGAGATCGCCGGTCTGACCGTAAGGGAACTGCGCCGGGCGGAGCGGATGCGGCTGGCGCTGCCTGACAAGGGCGGCGTCCTGGTGGTGCAGGTGGTGGAGAATTCGCCGCTGTTTGGAAGAATCAGCCCGGGTGAGGTGATCCTGCGGGCGAGGGAGGACGTCATGGATCTGGATCAACGGGTACAGCATATCGAGGCATTCGAGCGCGGGATGGAAAGTCTGAAATCCAGAGGGGGGTATCTTGATGTGTTGCGGAAAGGCGCGGTCGAGGCGGTCACGGTGCCCGCCTCCTGAGCCGGGGGCCTTCATGGCCGGCTTCCGTTATTGATTCACGGTGACCCGACCGGGAAGCGCGGATTGGTTTGATCACCCCTGCACCCACCCCGCAGAGAAAGCCTACCAGATGGGCGGAGATGACCGGCACGAAGGGCTCTGGCCCCGCTTCCACAAACAACATGCCGCCGGTGGTCAGCTCATAGAGCGTCTTGGCCAGAAAACCGCCGCCTCCCAGCACGGCCAGCACCTGAGCGGCTCCCCCACTCCGGTTTGTGGAGGGTTGCCGCCACAGGGCCGTCATTACCAGTCCGAAGAGGGCACAATCAATCCCGGAGAGCCCACGGTATGAATCCAGCATCGGCTGGTTGATCCTGATTTCGAGGGGGATCAGCACCGCTGCCGCCAGCAGGCAGAAAACATATCGGGATGGCGCCACGCGCAGGCTGAGCAGGGAGAGCAATCCGAAGGCGAACAGGTCCCAGACCAAGTGGTTCCAGGACCAGTGGCACAGGTGGGAAGTCAGCCACCTGACACCTGATCCCGCGCTCCGCTGCCATTGCAGCGCCTCCGCCAATCCGGTACCGCATTGCACCAGCACGGCCAGCAGCATGATACCGCCGGCCGGCAGCATGCCCGCCAGCGGCGGGCATGCCTTCCTCACTGATCCCCGGTTTTCCTGCGCAGTCATCAGGCGTCTTTCCGGTGAGGTTGGCAACGTCCCGTCAAACGCAGCGCCAGCCAGGAAAACAGCGCCATCGCCACCGCCGTCACCGGCGACAACGCTCCGGCTCCGCCACTTCCGCTGCTCCGGTAGGAAGGAGCTTTGGAAGGAGTTAGCGGCTGAGCCGTGTCCACACGGTAGCTCACAGGCTGCGGGGCCGCGGCCCGGACCGACTGCGCGGCGTGCTCCACTGCGATCCGTTGTTGATTGTGCCGTTCGATCCCATGCCGTGCGAAGGCATCGTCTCCCAGCACCAGCATGGAAGTGTGATCCGTCACCAGTTGATACTTCACGCCCAGGTTTCCGATGGCCGAATCCGATTCGCTGGCGGGCATGACCCCGGTGTTGGCGCGCAGTTCAAACTGTTCGATCTGGTCCATGGCCCAGAGCCGCTCCAGCTCCGGATTCGCCACCTCCTTTTCAGGGAAGCTGAACTGGGTGCGGTAGGTTTTATCTTCGCCTGTCATCCGCGCCTTCAGCACCAGCTCCGCCGTTCCGCTGCCCTCATACTGGCCGAACATCACCAACTGCTGCCCGCGATAGACCTTGCCCGGCAACAACCCTGTGGTGTTGAAGGTCTTCACGCCGGTGATGCTCAATTCCACATCATGAAGGCACTCGTGCCGCACCTTGCTTTTCGCCTGCAGGATCTGTCCCATGATGTCATCGGCGTTCGATACCCCGGCATAGAAACCGCCGCTGGCGTCACAAACGGTGCGCATCAGTGGCCAGTTCGCACTGTTGCCCAGCAGGAAGCCGAAGATGCGGAGGTCATGGCTTTTTGTCAGGGTGTGAAAGGCCACCGGATCGACAATCCCGGTGTTGGTCACGCCATCCGTCACCAGCACCACGTTGGTGGCGCGGTCCGCATCGAGATCCTTCATCGCCAGGGACAGCCCATCATAGAGATTGGTGCTTCCGCCAGGCTGCAGGCCCGCGATCTGCTGCAGTGCCCCCTGCAGATTCGCCTCGTCGGCCTGCTTCCATCCGTGGGTCAAATCCTGCGCCGAAGTGGAGAACGTCACGATGCGGTAGCGGTCCTGGGCGGACATCTTGCCGAGCACCTGGCTCACGCCATCGGTGAGCACGCGCAGTTTCCCCGCCATGCTGCCCGAGGTATCCAACACAAAAACATAGTCCGCCCCGCCGGTCAGCGGCTTCAGGTCCAGCCCCGGTGTGACCACCAGCATGAAGGTTCCCGGACCGGTCCCGCCGTTACGGAATGGAATCAGTTCCACCCGGCCCGGCAGGTCGTCCGCGAGGCGGTAGTAGAACACGAGGTCGCCATTCAGCGAGTGGTCCTTTTTTCCCACCCGCACCTTGTAGTGTCCTTCCGCCACCTTGTCGGTCACCGTCTCCTTCTCAAAACCCGGTACCCGGACATCCGCCACCGGCCACGCCGACTTCAATTCAATCGCGGCAGAAAATATTCCTTCGACTTTGTCGTGCACTGGATTCCAGAAGCTGGCCGCGACCTCGTCCGTGCCTCCTTCCTCCAAAGGATAGACAAACCGCCCGACACCTGCGTCCACCTCCAGCGGCTGGTAATACACAATGCGCAGCCGGGTCTCTCCCTTGGCGCGGACCGGATGCACGCGGAAGTCGAACGATTGGTAACCACTTTTGGTCGCCAGGCCGGCTTCACTGCCCGCCTGTTTTTCCGTCTGGTAGATCGTTTGCGCTTTCCCCTTTTCCACCACCTCGCCGTGGATCTCACGTTCGCCCAGCGTCATCGTCACCTCCGAAAGGCTGGCGCTTTTCGGCAGCGGAAAATGATATACCGCCTCGAGGTCCTTGTCATTCGGATTGAAAAACGTCTGCGTTACCTCGGCCCGGGCAAAGCCGTTGTTGAGCGTGACTTCGAGGTGATGATCGCGGATCTGGACCGGCTGGTCCGGCGATCCCTTCGGTGTCAGGGTGCCCGCCGCATTGGCGGAGCCTGCCAGCCCCAAAGTGAGGCCCAGCATGATGAAGAGGCGCTGCAGGGAGCGCGTGGAGGTGGCCTCACGTTTGGAGTGGACTGTTGTGGTCTGGGTGGGTGGGTGTGTTTTCATGGCAGGTCCAGCTTCCCGTCCCCGCCGTGCTTCCGGTAATTGATAAAACCGGTCCTTCCATCGACGCGGTCAATACCCGCCCGGCGGGCCGTGCCTCAGCGCTCCGGTGCCTTTTCACCAGTCCGGCGGACCGGGCTCAGCGCGAGGCGGAAACCGATGGTGTAATCCCGCCGTCCGGCGGAGCCACCGGCGCGGGCGGCGGAGCGGCACAACTTCGGCCCCATGCGCCAGGAGCCTCCCCGGGCCATGCGGAAATGGCCATAGTCCGGGCCGGTCGGATTGGTCACTGCGCCGCCCGGGTAGTCGCCAAACCAGTCAAAGCACCATTGCAGCACATTGCCTGACAAATCATACAACCCCCACTCATTCGCTTCCCTGGTGCCGACCGGATGGGTGGTGCCGTCACTGTTGCCACGATGCCACGCCAGGGTGTCTGGATTGCCGGCATAGGCTTCGGTCCTCCCGGCGCGGCGGACATATTCCCACTGCGCTTCCGTGGGCAGGGTGTAGGCATAACCTTCCGGCAGATGTCCTGCGGTCCGCTCCTGCCCGGTCAGCTTGTTGCAATAGTCCATCGCGTCAACCCACGACACCTCCTCGACCGGAGCGTCCTTGCCCACCGCCTTGAAATGACTCGGATTGCTCCCGGTCACGGCCTCATATTGCCCCTGCGTCACCGGGGTTTGCCCCAGCCAGAATCCTTGGGTGAGCGTCACCTCCGTCTGCGGTCCCTCGGCTTTGTGCCGGTCCGCTTCATTGGCCGGGCTGCCCATGACAAAAGTGCCCGGCTTGATCCAGACGAGCTCCAAGCCCAGCTTTTCAATCGTGCGGTTCAACGGGGGTGCCGCTGGGGCCGATTCCTTCTGAGCCGACGGCGCAGGCTCCTCTGCAGAGGCAGGATCTGCCAGGGAAACGGCCGCCAGCAGTCCGGTGAGGATGAGGGTGGGACGGAAAAATTGATTCGAAAGGGAAGGCGGAAACATGGCAGTAAACGGGTGGAAGCACCGGTATCCTGAACTTCACGGCGGCGGCGCCGGTTTTCTTTCCATCGGCGGTCTGACAGGAGTATTGCCTTTCGGGGTCGGCGGAGGGGGGGCAGTTGGCGGAGAGTTTCCCCAGATAGGGCTAAGGGAGGACGGCACTGGGATCATGCGGTATGGTAGAGCCCTGTCAAGATGGCCAACTGGCCGGGGATGGGAGGTGGGACCAGAGATTTCAGGGCAACCAGCGGAAGCATTTGACGCTGCGCTGGATGAGGCACTGTATGCCGGTAAATCTGCGGAGACGTTGCCGGCTTGATGCTGAAAGCCGCAGTTTCATGACACGCCAACCGATGATGCCTGCAAGGAAATCACGTCCGTGCCGGCCTGCTCAGGCAAGGTGTTGCCATGTCTGCTGGGTTGATGGTCAGTGAAAATAGGCGCAACAACTGCCCCCAGAAACAGAGGCCGCGCGCGGCACTGCGACAACGAGGGACACAAAAGAGGAGGTGGATAGATGGTGTCCAGTGCCATGACGGGCCCCGATCCGCGCCAACTATTTGCTGGCTCCCCGGCACTCTCCGGAAACTTTCTCAAATATTCCGGCCCAATCCGGGTGGAAATCTCGCACTGCTGATTGGACATACCTTTCACCATGAAACTGCGCCTTCTCTTTCTCCTGGTTTTGCTCATCAATACCGGGCGCGGCCAGACTCCATTTCTGACTGGATTGGATTTGGATTTCATGGAACTGCAGTCCGGTATTCTCTATTGGAAGGCGGGTTGCGCACCCGGGCCAGTGAGCAGCATTGCGCGCGTGCCGGCAGGCAGCCTTGCGCTGGCTACTTATTTCCGTCCGGCCACCTGCGGCGGTTCCAATGTAGACTCGGCGAATGTGGCGATGGATTCCGCACGCAATGTTTATTGGTCCACCAGGGACGGCCGGATCGTGATGCTCCCGGCTGATGCCAGCACGGCGAGCACACCGGTGACTCTGGCACAGATGGCGGGAGCTCCCAGCCTGGCTACGGTGCGGCTCGCGGTCTCCCCGGTTTGGGTTTACTGGGCGGAGACGTTCGGGGAATTCCAGTCCACCGGAAGCCTCTATCGGGCACCGGTCGGTGGAGGCGCGCGGGAGTTGATGTTGAATTTCAATCAGGGAGCCGATGGCGGGGTGGTCGCGCTGCACGCCCTTGGCAGTAATGGCATCACCGTATTCGAATCCGTGATCTACCGGCGCGCCGGCGGCAAGCTGGTGAAGGCCACCGAGAGTCTGGCCCAGCCGGCATGGTCGGAAACCACTCTGGTGGCCGCGGTGGATACTTTCAAGGTCATCGGCGGGCGCATTTACTATGCGGAGACCGGCGGTGCAGGCACGCTCATCCGCTCCCGCAATGCCAGCGGGCTGGCCAGCGTGCAAACCCACGCCTCTTTAAGTTTGGCCGGTTCTCCCGTGGTCACAGATATCACGGCCGACAGCAGCGCGGTTTACTGGCGGGAGGCCCGGAGCAACACCGGTCCCATCATGCGGCAGAGGCTCAGCGGGGGGACGCCCGAAGCCATCACCATCAATCTTGATGCGTCACCTTCG
>ENA-OBLH01000621-OBLH01000621.1-metagenomes-genome-assembly--contig:-NODE-621-length-11267-cov-2.99411_pt1 | contig 11267 bp, 7 predicted proteins | sample MGYA00153382_OBLH01 | MGnify analysis MGYA00153382 | reverse complement strand
CTATGCGCTGGCCCGGCTGCACTTCCGCGGTCAGGGCGTCCTGTTCGCCCTCATGCTGCTGGTGCTGACCGTTCCCTTCCAGCTGCTGATCATCCCGCTCTACGTGATGATCGTGCGCAGCTACGGGCTTGCCGACACCTACCTGGGCATGATCCTGCCGTTCGCCATCAACTCCACCGCAGTGTTCGTCTTCCGGCAGTTCTTCCTGGCGCTGCCCGAGGACCTCTTCGCGGCCGCCCGCATCGACGGTGCCAGCGAGCTGCGAATCCTCTGGTCGATCGCGCTGCCGCTGGTGCGCCCGGCCTTGGTCACCGCGGTTCTGCTCACCTTCATCGGGCCGTGGAACGAGTTCCTCTGGCCCTTCCTGGTCACCAAGGACGCCGCCCTGCAGCCGCTTGCGGTCTCGCTCGCGAACTACATCAGCAATATCGCCGGACGGGCAGCGAACCCCTACGGCGCAATCCTGGCTGGCGCCGTCGTCCTCGCCGCCCCCGCAGTGGCGCTCTTCGTGGCGTTCCAGAAGCACTTCACCTCGTCTGAGCTCGGCTCCGGCGTGAAAGGTTGACCCACGTGCCCGAACCGACCACGACAGTCCCGTACTCCCTCACCCGGCTGGGCGTCGTCATGACGCCCGAGCCCGGCGATCCCCTGGAAGCCATGGGGGTGTTCAACCCGGGCAGCGGACGCACCCCCGACGGCCGGCTGTACCTGCTGCCCCGCATGGTCGCCGACGGAAACGTCTCGCGGGTCGGATTCGCCGAGGTCATCCTGCAGGACGGCGTGCCCGTCGGCGTCGAGCGCCAGGGCGTGGTTCTGGCTCCCGACCAGGGATGGGAACGCGGCGCCAGCAACGCCGGCGTCGAGGACCCGAGGGTCACCTGGGTGCCGGCCCTGGGGGTGCACGTCATGACGTATGTCGCGTTCGGACCGCTCGGTCCGCGGCTGGCCCTGGCCGTCTCTGACGACCTGCAGCAGTGGCGGCGGCTCGGCCCGGTGCAGTTCACCTACCAGCCGGACCTGGACACCGACCTGTGCCTGTTCCCCAACAAGGACGCGGTGTTCTTTCCCGAGCCGGTTCCCGACCCTGACGGCCGCCTGTGCTTCGCCATGCTGCACCGCCCCATGTGGGATCTCGGCTGGCTGCGTCCCGGTGAGATCGAGCACCTGCCTGCCGGGGTCACCGACCCGCGGCCCGGCATCTGGATCTCCTATGTCCCGGTCGACCTGGCTCTGGCCGACGTCCGCGCGCTGACCAGGCCGGAGAGGCACACGCTGGTCGCGCTGCCCGAGCACGCTTTCGAGGACCTCAAGATCGGCGCGGGACCACCCCCGATCCGGGTGGACGAGGGCTGGCTCCTCATCCACCACGGCGTGATCGGCCACATCCCGGACGGGTTCGACCCGACCACCCAGCAGGTCGAGTATGCCGCCGGCGCGATGCTGCTCGACGCCGACGACCCCTCGCGGGTGATCGCCCGGACGGACACACCGATCCTGGCCCCGGAGACGGCAGACGAGCGCACGGGCATCGTGGCGAACGTGGTCTTCCCCACGGCAATCGAGTCCATCGACGGTGTGCGTTATGTCTTCTACGGCATGGCCGACGCCAAGATCGGGGTGGCCCGGCTGGACCACACGGCGCCGGACCACGCTGAGCCGGACCACGCCTAGCGGGCCCACGCTGAGCCTGTTTCATGCTGAGCCGAGTACCCCTGCCCCATCCGCGAACCCATGAGGACCGAACCTGTGAGGACGACCGTGAACCAACCATCAGATGCTGAGGTAGGCCCCGCCGAGCGCGTGGACAAGCCGTGGGGCCACGAAGAGATCTTCGCGCTCGTGGAGGGCTCGTACGTCGGCAAGCTGCTCTTCGTGTCGGCCGGCGAGTCACTCTCGCTGCAGTACCACCACGCGAAGGACGAGACGATCGCCCTGGTCTCCGGTCAGGTCGAGATCGACCTGGGCGCCTCCGCGGAGGCCCTGCGCGCCGTCACCATGTCCCCCGGTGACTCCGTGCACGTTGCACCCGGCACCTTGCATCGGCTGCGCGCCCTGCAGGACTCCGTCCTGGTCGAGGCCTCGACCGCGGCCGACGGCTGGCGCGAGGACGTCGTCCGCATCGAGGACCGCTACGGCCGTCTCGGGACGACAGCGCCGTGACCAGCAACAGAACCAGCAACAGCCTGACCAGAGCCAGCCAGCCGCAGCGCGAGGGACACACCATGAGTCACCGCCGCGCCAGCACCGCGCTCTTCGCGCTCGCCGCCGGCCTGGCGATGATGGTCGGGACGGCGGTGGCCGGGCCGTCGATAGCTGGCGCGGCAACCACAGAGCCGGCAGTGGCGCTGGCCACAAGCCCTCGGGCAACCCAGCCACTGACCAACCTGGCGCACCTCAACTGGCTCGGTGCCAAGGTCACCCCGCCGGTCCAGGCCCGTCATACGACCTACAAGCTCGCCGAGCAGCCCAGCATCAACGTGCTGTGGACCTATGCCGATCCCAACCCAGATCCCAACGCCGACGAGCCCTACAAGCACGTCGGGGGCGGTAAGTACGACGCCGCCACCAACACGTACGGCCAGGGCGCCTACAACGCCGACGACATCTCCAGGGCAGCCGTGGTGTACCTGCGCCACTGGAAGCTGACCGGCTCCACTACCAGCCGCACCGCTGCCTACGGGATGCTGCGCGGCCTGACCTACCTGCAGACCGTGACCGGCCCGAACGCCGGAAACGTCGTGCTCTGGACGCAACCCGACGGAACGCTGCACCCCAGCGCCGACCCCGTCGAGCAGCCCGACCCCTCCGACAGCGCCGCGTCCTACTGGCTCGCCCGCAGCGCCTGGGCCCTGGGTGAGGGCTACTCCGCCTTCAAAGGCGTGGACCCCGCATTTGCCGGATTCCTCCAGACACGGATGAACCTGACAGTGTCAGCCCTGCAACGTCAGGTGCTCGTGAAGTACCGCACGTACCAGGTCGTCGACGGCAAAAGCTCACCCGCCTGGCTGGTCGCAGACGGCGCCGACGCGAGCGCAGAGGCCGTTCTGGGCCTCTCGGCCTACGTCCAGGCAGGCGGCACGCCCGCCTCCCGCACCGCGTTGGCACAGCTCAGCGAGGGTATCGCCGGGCTCGCCAGCGGCGACGCCCGCACCTGGCCGTTCGGGGCGGTGCTCCCCTGGTCGCTGTCCGGATCCATCTGGCACGGCTGGGGCTCCCAGATGCCGGCAGCCCTGGCCCGGGCATCCGCGGTGCTCGGCGACCAAAGCCTCGGCAAGGTCGCCCTCACCGACTCGGCGGTCTTCGACCCCCGGATGCTCACCTCGGGCGGGGCGGACCAGGCACTGCTGCCGACCCAGATCAACCAGTCGCAGATCGCCTACGGTGTCGACTCACGGCTGCAGTCCGAGCTGGCAACAGCCGAGCTCGGCCACAACGCCGGGCTGAGGCAGCTGGCCGGGATCACCGCAGCCTGGTACTTCGGCGCCAACAACTCCACGAAGCCGGCCTATGATCGCGCCACCGGACGCACGGTTGACGGAATCGAGGCCGACGGAAGGGTCAACCGCAACGCCGGTGCCGAGTCGACCATCCATGGCCTGCTCTCGATGCTTGCTCTGGACGCGAACCCCGACGTCGCGGCGATCGCCCGGACGGCAGTCATCACCGAGCGCATCGGCACGACGACGGTGCAGGCCGAGGGCGCACAGCTCGCCGGCTCGGCCGCGGTCGTCACCCCATCCTCGACGTGGACCGGTGAGTCGCAGTTCGGCGGCACCGGATATGTCGGTCTCGGCGACGGCGGCTCAGCCACCCTGAGCGTCCCGGCCGGCTCGTCCCGGCTGGTGCTTCCGGTCTTCGACCTGCAGACGGGCAGCACCGCGGTCACCACGTTCCGCACCGGGACGCAGGTGCTCGGGGTCGTCCGTTCCGGCGACACCGGTGCGCAAGGCGTGTCTTCCACCCCTGGCGCGCTGCTTCCGGTGACGCTTCAGGCCACCTTGCCCGCCCGGGCCACCAGCATCACCGCCACCACGAAAGCCAGCGGCGGCGACGTCGCCCGACTGCTGATGATCGAGCCGCTGGTGTCCCGCTACGTTCTGAACGGCGACGGCGACGGCGACGGCCACGGCACTGCCGTTCTGCGCAGCGCGTCCCGGGCACACGAAAGCACCTCGGTCGTCGTGCCGGGCACCGGCACCGCCCGGGTCTACGCCTACGACGGCAGCGCGCGGCTGGTGAGCCAGGGGTCCTCGAACGCCTCAACGGTGCCCGTCACCGTGAGAGCGGGTGGCTTCACGGTGGTGCGGCGCTAGCTGACTGGCGAGGCACCGGCACGGAACGGCAGATCGATCCTTTGAGGCAACTCCTCGGGACGGGTCCGCCGAACCGGCCGGTGCTTCGCCACGTCCCGCCAACCCGGGTCGGACGAGGAGCCGGCACTTCGCATCCCCCGCAATCCGGATCAGACGAGCTGCCGGGGGTCGCCATGGCCCTGGCAACCGGAGCAGACGAGCCCTGGAGCAAGATGGGACACCGGATATATCGACTCGATATATCCGATGTAGGGTGTTACTGACGCACTCGCATCGAGGCTGGTCGATCGCCAGCTGGTCGAGGCGGGCCAGCGACATCAGGCAGCCAGGAAAGGAGAGGCATGAGTCGACGCTCAACCCTGCTCGAGCTCGCCATCCTGGGCCTGCTGCACGAATCGCCACTGCACGGCTACGAGCTGCGCAAGCGGCTTAACGCCGTGCTCGGCGCCTTCCGGGTCCTCTCCTACGGGACTCTCTACCCCTGCCTGCGTGAGCTGGTATCGCGCGGCTGGATCGCTGAGGACACCGCGTCCACCACGGCGGCAGGATCGCACGGCGTCGCCCCCGGCGCCGGCAGCCGGCGGGCCCGAATCGTCTACGAGCTCACCGGCGAGGGCCTGTCCCAGTTCCAGCTCATGCTGTCCCAGTCCGGACCGGCAGCCTGGGAGGACGACACGTTCAACGTGCACTTCGCCTTCTTCGCACGGACCGAGTCCGACGTCCGACTTCGCATCCTTGAGGGGCGCCGCAGCCGGCTCGAGGAGCGGCTCGACTCCTTCCGTTCCGCAGCGGCCCAGCGCCGCGAGCGTCTCGACCTCTACACCACCGAGCTGCAGCGTCACGGTCTGGAGTCCGCCGAGCGCGAGGTGCGCTGGCTCTCGGAGCTGATCGAGACCGAGCGTTCGACCACCCCCACGACCACCCCCACGACCACCCCCACGACAAACACCGGCGCAACCACCACGACACACACCGGCGCAACCACCGGCACAGCCCCCACAACGGCCCCGACCAGCAGCCCGCCGGCCAACGCTGAGAGCACCTAGCTTTCCGTCATACCGCGCTGCTCTGTGCAGCACAACAACAAGGGAGAAACCCCAATGGGATCCATTCGCGTCGCCATCGTTGGCGTGGGCAACTGCGCCAGCTCACTGGTCCAGGGAGTTGAGTTCTACAAGGATGCTGACCCCAGTGCCACCGTTCCCGGCCTCATGCACGTCAAGTTCGGCGAGTACCACGTCAGCGACGTCGAGTTCGTCGCTGCCTTCGACGTGGATGCCAAGAAGGTCGGTTTCGACCTGTCGGATGCCATCAACGCCTCCGAGAACAACACCATCAAGATCGCCGACGTGCCGCCCACCGGGGTCACCGTCCAGCGCGGGGTCACCAACGACGGACTGGGCAAGTACTATCGCCTGACCATCGAGGAGTCCGAAGCCGAGCCCGTGGACATCGTCCAGGCCCTCAAGGACGCCAAGGTCGACGTGCTGGTGTCCTACATGCCGGTCGGCTCCGAGACTGCTGACAAGTACTACGCGCAGTGCGCCATCGACGCAAAGGTCGCCTTCGTCAATGCCCTGCCCGTCTTCATCGCCTCCGACCCCGTCTGGGCCAAGAAGTTCGAGGATGCCGGCGTCCCGATCATCGGTGACGACATCAAGTCCCAGGTCGGCGCGACGATCACCCACCGCGTCATGGCCAAGCTCTTCGAAGACCGCGGCGTCGTCCTCGACCGCACGTACCAGCTGAACGTCGGCGGCAACATGGACTTCAAGAACATGCTCGAGCGCGACCGGCTGGAGTCCAAGAAGATCTCCAAGACCCAGTCAGTGACGTCGAACATGACCCACGACATGGGCGAGCGCAACGTCCACATCGGCCCGAGCGACTACATCCAGTGGCTCGACGACCGCAAGTGGGCCTACGTCCGCCTCGAAGGTCGTGCCTTCGGCAACGTGCCGCTGAACCTCGAGTACAAGCTCGAGGTCTGGGACTCCCCCAACTCTGCCGGCATCATCATCGACTGTATCCGGGCGGCCAAGATCGCCAAGGACCGCGGAATCGGCGGCGCGCTGATCTCGGCTTCGTCCTACCTGATGAAGTCTCCGCCGGTGCAGCGTCCGGACGACCTGGGCCGGGCCAAGCTCGAGGCCTACATCGCAGGCACCGAAGAGCGCTGACGGACGCTGGGCGCAGCCAGGCCGCCTTCATCCGAACCCCGGTGAGAGCGCAACAATCGACGTTCCAGGACCCGGTTCTGGTCGTTTGTTGCGCTCTCACCCACTGATCCGCGGGGCTGACGAGTTCAGTGGTCTACCTGGTTCGGGGGTCTACCTGGTCGAGGTGGCTTGCTGGTCTGCGGCCTGGGTGCGGGCCTGGCGGGACATCAGGGCGATGACGTCTGTGGCGCCTACGAGCTGGGCGGAACGGCTCGACCAGTCCGCGCTGAACTGGGTCGAGTCGTTGCCGAACCAGTTCTGGGCGAGGGTGTCGACGGCACCCTGAACCCGCTGCATCAGATGCGTCACCGCCTGCTGGTCGGTGTCCAGCTGAGCCGCGATCGACAGCACCGCCGCATGATCCATGCCTTGGCTGACAACCATCACTATCCCCTTTTCACAAGAACGAGACTTGAACCGAAGACTGCCATCAGTTCGACGACGTCGCCCGCTGCTGAGCCGCACTGCGTGAGCTGACGTTGCCCATGTCTGCGAGGAGCGTGGCGGCCGTGGTGAACACCGGCTTGTGGGTGCCGGCCCACTCGGCCGCGAACTTGCGGGAGTCGTCACCGTGCCAGGCGTCGGCGAGCGCAGTGACCTCCCCTTCGATCTTCTGCATGAGGGTGGTGATCTCCCCCGACAGACCGTTGAGGATGCGCGCCTGCGCCTCGACCACGTCAGGGTTCATCCCCTGCCAAGAACCGCCACCATGCTGGCCTGTGCTGCCCATTCGAATCCCTTCAAGGACGTGCCGGACCCTGACCGAATCGGGCCGGGTGGCACTGCATTTGGCGACGCCGTGTTGGTGGACGACGCTGAGCTCCAGAGACCCCTTGGTGGGAAGTGACGTGGACTCACCATGAAAACTAGGTGCCCGAGCCCGGGCTGTCGATGGGGAGAACTCCCCGTCGGCGGTACTCAGCCTGGAAGCGCGACCTGGAACATCTCCGGCTTTCCTCGTTGCACCAGGAAGCCTCTGCCCTCGGGTTGATCCGCCTGGTTGTAGGCAGGAAAGCTCGTCCTGAAGACCGACTGTCCCTCGACACCGTCCGGCTGCAGCGCCAGGCCCGACCTGGAGGTCTTCAACAGACCCGGAAGCCCGAAGCTCGAGCTGAAGAAGATCGACTCACCCTCCGCCACCACGAGTTGTTCCTGGTCCAGCGCGGCCTTGACCAGGCCTGAGAGGGGCATCTCGGCGACCGTGCCGGCCAAATCGTCCATCCGTTCCACCAGAACCGCCATCGAGCCCGTCTGGGCGTCCTCGTGGAGCTCTGCCTGCAGCCGGGTGGCCATGGTGACAATGGCATCGGTGCCGGCGGCTACCTCGGTCCAGTCCGGCAGGGATGCCAGGCCTGAGGAGCGTCTCGGCGTGACGAGGTAGAGGCTCATGGCGGGGTCCCACCGGCGCAGCGACCGGGCCAAAGACGCCAGGCTGGTGGTCCGGCCACTGCCGGAGGGACCGGTCACCACGAAGGATCCACGCGGCTCGAACGGCAACGCCGTCAGACCCGCAGAGCCCACACCGAGCACGGGAAGGCCCTTGACCTCGGCGGGGAGGTCGCTCAGCTGGACCCGCGTGGTCAGGCTGAGGATCGGGGGCGCCTCGGGGACTCCCGCCCCGCGCATCGCGTCAGCGAACGCGCTGACGGCCCTGGCCTGCAGCGGCACCTCGCTGGAGCCCCCCAGGACGGCACACTGGATCTCCGCCCCGTTGAGCAGCCCCCGGCCAGGTGGCGAGGCCATGGTCAGGACGTCGCCGGCAACCCCGAGGAAGCTGTAGTCGTCGGAGTGCGCCATCCGCAGGACCACCCGGCTCTGCACCGCGGAGGCCAGCGAGCTCGGCATACCGGTGCGCTGGTCCACCGAGATCACGAAGTGCACTCCCACCGGCCGCCCGTCCGCGGCCAGTGAGGTGAACAGGTCCAGCCAGCGAACCCGTCCGCCCATCTCGTAGGCCGTGCGGAAGGCTGTCAGCCCGTCCACCAGCACGATGACTCGCGGCTCATCGGGGGCATCGGCCAGGCGGCGGTAGTCGGTGATCGTCGCGGCGCTGGCCCTGGAGTAGCGCACGGCGCGGTCGTCGATCGTCTCCCGCAGGAACAGAAGCAGGCGGGTGAGGCGCTCGTGATCGGCCCCTGGCACGATACTCCCGACGTGCGGCAGGGACTCGAGCATGGACAGGGCCCGGTTGCCGAAGTCGATCCCGTACACGCGGCACGGCCCGCCCGCTGACGAGAGTCCGGCTGCGAGGGCGACGGACCGCAGGAACACGCTCTTGCCGGAACCGCTGGACCCGAAGACCGCGAGGTTCCCCTCCCGGTCCGGGCTGAAGGACACGACCGGCTGGGCCTGGCTGTCCGGGTCGTCCGCCACCGCGAACACCAGCTCGTCGTCGCGCCGGGAGGTGGGCAGGCCCGCGAGGTCGTAGACCGGCCGCAGCTCGGGCAGCCAGGGCACCCGGGGAGCAGGCAGCTCAGCGGTCTTGGCGGCAGTGCCGATGGTCGACACGAGACGCTGGATGTCGGTGGGACCGAGGTCCGCCACCGCGTGGTCGAGGTCCTCGGCACTGACCGGCGCCTCCCACACCCTGCCCGGGCCGTAGGTCAGCGTCTCGACCCGGATCTCCGGTGGCGGGGGCGTGTCTGCGGTCCAGCCTCCGGCGTAGCCGGTCTGGAACGGGGTCAGCCGCCCCGGCCCGCTCTTGGACACCGCGCGGCCGGGCAGGTCAAGGTCGAAGGTGGCGGCCACGGTCGAGCCAAGGACGTCCGAGCTGTCGTTCTCGTCGGCCATCCTCAGGGCCAGGCGCAGGTTGGTGTTGGCGCGCAGGTTGTCCTTGATCACCCCGGCCGGACGCTGTGTCGCAAGGATCAGGTGCACGCCCAGGGAGCGACCACGCTGGGCCACGTTGACCACGCCCTCGACGAACTCGGGCACCTCCTGGACCAGGGCTGCGAACTCGTCCACGACGATGACCAGGCTCGGGGGGGCATCGACCTCACCACGGCGCTCCAGCTCGACAAGGTCCTTGGCCCGGTACTGGGCCAGGAGGTGCTCACGGTGGCGAAGCTCGGCGGACAGTGAGGCCAGTGCCCGCCGGACCAGGTGCGGGGACAGGTCTGTCACCAGGCCGACGGTGTGTGGCAGCTCGACACAGTCCCGGAACGCCGACCCTCCCTTGTAGTCCACCAGCAAAAAGGTGACCCGCTGCGGGGAGTGCGCCGACGCCATACCCAGGATCCAGGCTTGAAGGAGCTCCGACTTGCCGGCGCCCGTGGTGCCGCCGACGAGGGCATGGGGGCCGTCCGCCCGAAGGTCCACCGAGAACGTCCCCTGCGCCGACTGCCCGATGACGGCCCGCAGGTTCCCGGCCCGGCGGGCAGGGGTGCGCGGGGCGAACGGGCCGGTGATGATCGACCGGCTCTCACCCCAGCGCTCGAGAACGGCACTCTCGGAATGGGCCAGCTCGGTGCCGGTCAGCGTCAGCAGCGAGACCGCCCGGGGCAGGTCACTGGCGTCGTCGACAGGTGCGCCCGAGTCCTCGACCGGCGACAGGAGGCGTGCCGTGGCAAGCGTCTGCTCCGCGCTCACCGTCTCGACGACCACTGGAGTGACGAGCCTGCCCTCCCTGACGTACCCGGCACTCCCCTGGCTGCTGCCGACGTCAAGGAACACCCGGCAGGCAGCCGGCAGGCAGGGAGTTGAAGGTGCCAGCCAGACCATGCAGATGCCGGCGTGCCAGCCCCTCTCCGCAAGCTGCACCATCCGGCTTCGCTCTGCTGGTGCATCGTTCTCGACCAGGACAAGCACGCGGGGGCGCGAACGGCCCTGGTCTGCCGATGGTTCAGGGGGCTCAAGGGATCCAGGGGGCTCACCGGCTGACGCGATGAGGTCCTCGAGCTGGGAAAGCAACGCCGCACAGGCGGGCGCGGTGCTGGCCAGGTGGCCGGCCGAGATCGGGCTGTGCGCCGACGCCGTGTGCGGAACCCATTTGAGCCAGTCCCATTCACGAGCGGTCGTGGTCGAGGCGAAGGCAGCAACGATCAGCTCGGCCGGCGAGTGCAGGGTCACCGCCTGGAGGATCAGGGACCTGGCCGCCGGAAGCGCCACCTCGCGCGCGCCCGAGACTCCGATCGCGCCCATGCTCAGCGGGTCGACGACGACCGGGACGTCGGTGACGAGAGACAGCCCCTCGACCGCGGCGGCCAGCTCGGCCCACGCCTGCGCGGTGGACCGGCCGACCGGTGGCATGGTCATGGAGCTGCGCGACGGCAGCGTCCCGAGCCCAAGCCGAAGCTGAAGGAAACCCGGCATGTCACCCCTGCGGGTCCACAGCAGTGGAGTGAGCCGGCGGGCGCCCTGCCCGCACTCGGTGCTGGACGGGTTCTCCCGGCGACGCTGTTCGGCCTCGACCTCGAGAGACCCGCGGATACCGGTGGCCACGATCTCGACGTCCTCGCGGAAGTCCCGCATCTGGCTCTCGAAGTCCTTCTTGCCACCCCGGCGCTGCTCGACGTGGTTGCCGAGCATCATCATCGGCGACATGAGCACGAACATCAGCGAGTAGGGGCTCTGGGTGAAGGCGAACATGCCCATCCCCATGAAGGCCGGAAACATCATCGCCAGCCACGGCATCCGCGACGGTTTGGGGCGCTCGGGCAGTCCCGGCAGCTCGAAGGTGCGGCCCTCGAACAGCGGGGCGAGGCGCGGCGACCTGGTGAAGGCCACGGACGCCGAG
>ENA-OBLH01000620-OBLH01000620.1-metagenomes-genome-assembly--contig:-NODE-620-length-11290-cov-3.8534_pt1 | contig 11290 bp, 4 predicted proteins | sample MGYA00153382_OBLH01 | MGnify analysis MGYA00153382 | reverse complement strand
TGCTAACCTGAGTAAAGCCGCCAAGATTGTCAATCGACTAATCCTCTATGACAACTCAACAGATGCCAGACATCAACTAGTCGCTACAGTTGAAGGTAATGAAGTAGTTACCTATATGCAAGAATTACCGAGCTGGATCGAGCTAGCAATTCTAAATCTTTGATACCACGATCGATCTTTATAGCTTTAGTCTACGAATGTGGGAACACTAGGGCTACATCGCTACAAGAATCCTCCCATGCTCGATATCTTCGCCCTCCGCAACCAAATTATCGACGACTATCACCGCTACATCGATAGTTTCCTCAATATTCGCGATCGCAAGGTCAAAGCATTTGTAGATGGAGAATTAGCCAAGGGCGAACTGTGGCAAGATCCCCTGATCCAACTCAACCCAGCTTATCAACGGGGTGCGAGTATCAATGAATTAATCGATCGAGACATCCTCCATCCCGACTGTAGCAAATACTTCCACGGTTTCCAGTTTTATCAGCACCAAGCTCAAGCCTTCGTCGCCGCCCAAACTCAAAAGCCCTATGTTCTCACCACCGGAACGGGTTCGGGCAAAAGTTTGAGTTATGTCGTCCCGATTATCGATGATATCCTCCGCAACCCAGAGATTAAGGGAGTGCGGGCGATATTAGTCTATCCGATGAATGCCCTGATTAACTCCCAAAAAGAGGAGTTTGATAAATTCATCAAAAAAGTTGCCAACTCTCCCATCCGCGTCGAACAATATACCGGACAAGAGAAGACAGAACGCAAAATTGAGATTCAAAATAATCCACCCCAGATTATTCTGACTAACTATGTGATGTTGGAATTGATGCTAACTCGCGTACACGAAGCAAAATTCGTCGAGTCACCAGATCTGAAATTTCTAGTCCTCGACGAGTTGCACACCTATCGGGGGAGACAAGGCGCGGATGTAGCCATGTTGGTGCGGAAGCTCAGGCAGCGGAGCGGACGAGATCTATTATGTATCGGTACTTCAGCAACTATGTCCACCGAAGGGGATAGAGAGAATCGCCGTCAGACGGTGGCGGGTGTGGCGAGTAAGTTGTTTGGAATGGAGGTGACAACAGAGAATGTCATCGATGAAACCTTAGTACGAGCAATTCAACGTCCTACCCCGACAACTAGAGAGTTACAAGATTGTATCCTAGCTGGCTTACCAACAGAGGGTGAGCGTACTTTGGATAGATTCCAAGTCCATGCCCTTAGTGCCTGGATAGAGATGAATTTTGGACTACTAGAAGAAGATTCTGGATTAGTGCGCCGCAAGCCAATTACCCTCAAGGACGGAGCGCGACAGTTAGCAGAAATTACCGAGCTAGCGATCGATAAATGCGAGCAGGTTCTCCAATCGATGTTTCTGTGGGGTAGCAAAACCAAGGGATTAGCATTCCGGCTGCATCAATTTATCGCTCAAGGGGGTAGTGTCTATTCCACCCTCGAACGCGCCGAACCCCGCTTCCTTACTTTAGAAGGGCAATATACAACGACTAACGATCGATTGCTGTATCCATTGGTCTTCTGTCGGGAATGCGGACAAGATTATTATGTGGTTAAATTCGATCGCGATCGAGAACTAATTACACCATTATTACCCAACTCGATCGATGCCGATAACGATTCAGAAAATATTCCAGAAGGCTATCTCACCCTCGATGAGCCAGAATTATGGAGTGCCGAACATTTGGATAGTTTGCCAGACAGTTGGTTCAAGGAGACGAGAAGAGATGGACGGGTATTAAAGAAAGAACACGAAAAATATAACCCCCAGCAATTATTTGTTTATCCGAACGGGACGATTGCTCTAACTGGCATCGGGAATGGTATCGAACAGCCAACAGGCTGTTGGTTTATTCCCCGTCCATTTAAGATTTGCCTAAACTGTAAAGTCCTCCACAACGGACGAAAGAATGAATTTACCAAGCTTTCCCGTCTGAGTAGTGAAGGTAGAAGTACCGCAACTACCCTATTATCAATTTCCACCGTTAGCAAACTAAAAGCTTCTCTCCCCTCAGACTCAACCGCAGCCAAAGTTCTCAGCTTTACCGATAACCGTCAAGATGCTTCCCTCCAAGCGGGACATTTTAATGATTTCGTTCAAACTTCCTTCCTGCGAGCAAGTTTGTCTGGGGCATTAAAAACAGCAGGAGCGTTAGATCAGAGCCAATTAGCGGCGGCTGTAGTCAAACAAATGGGTTTAGCCCAGACAGATTACGCCGAACAACCTGCTGAATTTGGAGTTGGAAAGAAAAGAAATGAAGAGGCTTTCACCCAATTAATTGAATATCGGTTGTACGAAGATTTACGTCGCGGCTGGCGAATCGTCCAACCTAATTTAGAACAGTGCGGGTTATTGCAGATTAATTATTTAGATCTGGAGTTAGCTTGCGCTGAAACAGATCTATGGTTGAAACATAGCGATCCAATCTTACTCAAAGCCACACCTGAAGAACGGTATCGAGCGATCTTACCCTTGCTTAATTTACTCCGTAAAGAACTCGCGATCGATGCTAAATTCCTTCAGGCTGAGGGAATTGAAGAACTCAAACGCAAGGTAAATCAAGCCCTTAAAGAACCGTGGACGATCGGTGAAACCGAAAATCTCCCCTCAGCATCTTGGGCTAGTCTGACTAAAGGCGAACCAAAAGATCGGACTAAAAATAAAGTCAAGTTAACAGCTACCAGTAAAATTGGTAAATTCCTACGTTCTCCCGCTGCTTGGTCGTGGTTGAATGAAACACTTAAAACTGATGCTTACGATCGACTAATCAACAATTTAATTAATGCTCTGTGCGATTCTGGCTATCTCACTCAACAAGGAACTGATGTCCAATTACGGAGTGATGCGATCGTTTGGCAAGGTTGTAAGATCGACTCGATCTCACCAGATTTATTAGAGAATAGATATTCATCGACAGAACAGGTAGAATCTCGCCCAGTTAACAAATTTTTCCAAAAATTCTACATCGAAACTGCTACCCAAATTCGCCACATGCGCGGGCGCGAACATACCGGACAAGTACCAAATGACCTTCGCCAAAAACGGGAAGAGGAGTTCCGCCAAGGTAAACTCGCCACCTTATTCTGTTCCCCCACGATGGAACTAGGCATCGATATTTCCGACTTGAGCGTAGTGCATCTGCGAAATGTCCCCCCATCCCCAGCAAACTATGCCCAACGCAGTGGTAGAGCCGGAAGAAGCGGACAAGAAGCAATGGTCATCACCTACGCCGCCGCAGGGAGCGGACACGATCGATATTTCTATCGCCACCAAGCCGCAATGGTCGCCGGAGCGGTTGCGCCACCCAAGTTAGAACTTGCCAATCAAGATCTGATTAAATCCCATATCTACTCTGTCTGGCTGGGTTTAGCGGGGGTGCAGTTTGGCGACTCGATGAATCAGATCCTCGATCTCGAACAACCCAAATACCCGCTAAAAGCAGATCTCCGCGCTCAGTTAGGGTTAATGGCGCAGCCCTTGTTCCACCAAAATTGCGTCAGTGCCACTCGATCGATCCTCTCCGATACTTTTTGTCAAACCGACCTAAATCGCGTCTCCTGGTACAGTACAGAGTGGTTAGAGCGAACGATTAGCACTGCCCTAACTGAATTCGACAATTCATGCGATCGCTGGCGAGATCTCTATGATGGTGCTGTCAAGCAAAAGGCTGAGGCGCAACGTGTTCTCGATCGAGTCACCTCTGGAAATGAAGCCAAAGAGGATAAAAATCGGGCAGATCGATCGTTTCAGGAAGCGAAAAATCAGATCGATCTCCTCGTCGGGCAAGGTGCGGGTAAAAACAATAGCCAGTTTGAATTCTATCCCTATCGCTACTTCGCATCTCAAGGATTTCTACCTGGCTTCAATTTCCCTCGTCTCCCGATCCACACCTATCTTCCCACTGGTAAAGATCGCGGCGAATATATTTCTCGTCCTCGTCATTTAGCCATTCGGGAAATGGCTCCTCAAAACATTCTTTATTACGAGGGAAATAAGTTTAAAGTCGATCGCACCAAACGTTATACCCAAGGCATTGACAGCCGTTATCAAACACTAGTTATTTGCGATCGATGTGGTTATTTTCACACTAAACTAATCGATGTCTGCGAAAACTGCGGTCATAAACCAACTAGCGATCGCAGTGGCAAGCCCGCTGTCATCATGAAAGCATTGGAAATGGAAACAATGTTCGCCAGACGGAAAGAGCGAATTACCTGTGACGAGGAAGATCGCCTCAAAAACGGTTATCAAATTAGCACCTGTTTCCAGTTTACAGACGGACGCAAAGAAGTAGCTGACGTTATCGCCGCTGATGGCACACCATTACTTCGGCTTACCTATGGCGAAACTGCCAATATCATGCGAATCAATCGTGGTTTACGAAGCGAAAAAGGCAATGGTTTCAGACTCGATCCTACCAGCGGACAATGGGAACCACCAGCCAATAAAACCGATCTTCAGACGAATATTCAAGCCGATATTTATCTCACCGTCAAAGCGACTACTAATCTACTCTCGATCGAACCATTAGATTTACCAGAACAAGATCGAGAATCATTCATCACTACCTTCCAATATGCCTTAGAGCGATCGATTCAAACAGTCTACAAGCTCGAACAATCGGAACTAGATTCCGAACGGCTGGGGCAAAATAGCGACCGCTTATTATTCTGGGAAGCGGCTGAAGGTGGTGCAGGAGTTCTCTCCCAAATCCTCGAAGATCCCCAATCTTTCCAAAAGTTAGCAGTGTCAGCATTGGAAATCTGCCATTTTAAAGAACATAAAGACAGTTGCGCTCAAGCTTGTTACGAATGCCTGCTCTCCTACGGCAATCAATGGGATCATCCGCTCTTAAATCGCCATACAATTGGGGACTTCTTGAATCGATTGCGCGGGAGTATATTAGAGCGACACTCGATCGGATTATCCCGCGAAGAGCAATATCAACAACTTCTCGCCCACACCGATCCCAATTCTGAGTTTGAACGGGTGGTATTAACAGCCATGTTCGAGCGAGGATTGAAGTTACCCGATACCGCTCAAATGTATATTCCTGAAGCCAACTGCAAACCAGATTTTGTCTACAATAACGGTGTCAAAATTGCGATCTTCTGCGACGGTTCGGTTCACGATTCACCAGAGCGAAGACGACAAGATCGGATCGATCGGGATAATTTGCAGTATGTAGTCGGTTACTCGGTGCTATCGATTAGTTATAAAGGGGATTTACAGCTTGGATTGCAGGAGTTGGCAGCTATGCTAGGGTAATTGATTCGAGCAATCTTGCTCGTCACGTAATGTACTATCCCGATCGCTTTATTTGATAAGTCATGTACTTGCTTCTTATCTGAAAGTCTACTACTAGTGAATTTCTAGTAGTAGACTTAAAATCTAATCTGATCTCTACTGATGACACCCATTGTGCCGCAAACATCTGTGTTGTACCAAGAGCCACTAGAGCCATAGATATTGATTGTGGTTTTCCTTTTAACGGAGCACAGAATCGCACCATTAGGGGACATTCTGACATTAGAGGGTGGATCGAAAACTATTGCTGCTCCAGCTTGTGATGTGGAAGAACGAGTCGATACTCGATTGCTACAAACCAAATTTAACATCTTCTCTGTTGCTGAAGATTGGGGTTTGTGAGTTTCTCCATCATGAAATGTCGTCCATGTACCATCATTACAATTAGCTTCACTGTTCATTCTCCGACTACCAAGAGAATAAACAAAAGCAATTGCCCCTGAGCTTTTAGGGCTAACCGAACATAAATCTACATTGACGGATTGACCTTCAATTGCCTTGCCAGTGTACTGACTGCAAGACGATCCAGATTGCGTTGGTACAGTTTTCGATGGTGCTAATACCTCAACCGCTGCGGGTGTCGTTACAGGGGTTGATGGTTCAGAGGGCGTTTTTGCTGCGGTAACAGTTGGTGCTGTTTGCTGAGGGGCTTGAACGGTGACGTTAGTACAACCAGTAACAAATATAGGTAGAAAGGCGATCTTTGAGAGTAGAAATTTCATGATTTTAAAGGCTTAGAAGAGTAGATCGATGGGTATTCGACCTCAAAGTTATGATGCAAAATAGAAATTAAGCGATCCAAGATCTATTGATTTGTTTTCAGTCCAATCGATTAATCAATTGGTTCTGGGGCATCACAAGTAAGGTATTTCGAGTTAACCCAGCCACTTAAATTATTAATTTCTGAGCTACTTCCTTGAACAACCTTGACATAATTCCAGTTGCCCTGCTTTTTATTTAATAAAACAGAATTTCCATTGTCTAATCCTGCTAAAGCTTGACCACCAGGATTGTTGCGTATGGCAAGTTGTCCTGACTGAATATTTGTTACATGACAAGTAGTTGCCCAGCTAAGCTCGACTTGTTCAAGTCTTTGTGCAACAGGTGTCAGCCTACCTTTAAATATAAGTTTTTCTATTTTTCCAGTAGAACCAAAGGAAAAGTTCATTTCTTTACCAGATGTATCACCTTCAGGATAAGAAATGCCATAAAAGTATTTGCCTGCGTCCCATCTAGACCATCTGCGCCCGTCTTCTCTACCTCTGATTAAAAAGTTGCTGCTATTTAACGACACGCATTTGCCCTTCGATTTACAAACACGATATCCATCGGTTGTATTGGTAACGGTAAATTGTCCAGAGCGATAAGTTTCTGCAAGGGCAGAACTGCTGCCAACAACAGTAGCTAAAAAAATGCCAGCGAATATAGCATGAGAAAGTAAGCCGTAAAATCGACGCATAGAGATCTCCTCAATAGAGGCTTCAGTACAATAACACAGTATTATTCCTCGGTTATACGGGTCGATCCGGAAGTTTTTAAATCTTTTACAAATTGAGTTTTGCCGTTGAGACTCTTTATAAATTGGAGTCTCAACGGCAATATGTCATCCCTAGTGTCTCAGTTCGTTTGCAAAAATCTCACTGGAAATTTTCAGAGAATTTTTTAACAAAACCTTCCGCTCTCGCCCCAACCGAGAAAATAACTCCCTCATCGCCCTCGATCGACACCCATGTTTAAGTGCGTTCCGCGCTGCTTTTGCCTTTCCTACCACGCTTTTTGGTCCCGTCGATCGTTCCCACGGACGCTGCTGATAGATCGATAACTTCATGCGATCGCTCTGTTGTTTCCGTGCTTCCAAAGTCCACCTTGGCATAGGGTTGAGCCTCCAATTGTTTCTGTAATTCTTCAGTCTTAGTTACTAATTGATTGACCTGTTGCGCGATCGCGTTTTTAATAAACACAGTTCTCGGCTTCGGGTTCTTAATGTCATGTAATGTCTGTAACGTTTTTCGGGATTGCTCCTGAGCTTTCATCGCCGCATCAAAAAAGGTACCAAAATGTGGCGTGTTAGCCGATACTGTAGCCAAATTCATATATTGATTAAATGTAGTATTCAAAATTGCTACTTGTCCATAAAAAATCTCAGCTACAGCAGTCACTTCATCATTCATCAATGCCTGTATTTGGGATTCGATCGCCTCTTGAATCTGTAAAGTTTGTTCGCTAGTTGCATCTACAGGCGATCGATGAATGAGTAGATTAAGGGTATGCGCCGCGCCAAAGCTGGGTGAAGCAACCCCTAAGAGATTGAGATTGATTCGATCGCCATTGGGAGGAGTGCCAAGCTTTTCGGTGTAATGCTCTATTAATTTTTTCTTCATTTTAGTTTCCTGTTTGATTTAACAGATATTTAGTTTGAGTCGAGCTATAGAGTTCGACAGCGAGATCTACTAGCTGTTACTTTGACACGATCGAGCAGTAACCTCTCAACACTCTCGCCGCGTGGGTAGTTGAATGACGATCGATCCGATTGCCACCTTTCCAGGATGGGGACATGCGACCGCCTTGGCGCGCTTCTCTACGAGACGCTTCGCGAACGCGTTCGAGTAAGTCGGTTTAGTAGGGTCGAAGTTGGTAAATTACCCATTAAATCGCTACCTCTGCCAATTGCAGATCTTCAAACTCAATCCAGCTAGTGAGAGTGCCATCAGGTTTTTTACACGTATAAGTGTCGCCTACTGTCTCGTAGATCTCTAAAACTCCAGCGTACTGCCTCACTAAATTGGGATTTTTGCCAACATATCGAACGCGATCGCCAACTGTTAGAGGATTTTGTAATGGTGCATTTTGGGATAAGTGTTTTTCTGGCGGGACACACGGGACGCACGGGACAGAAGTGCTAGAAACGCTAGGGAGCGCGGTTTTTGACGTGTCCCGTTGCTGTTGTGTAAGGTTTTCATCAACGGGACACACGGGACACTCCTTCGAGCCTTGTTCCGCTGCTGTCCCGTGTGTCCCGTTTGGATTTTCATCACGGGACAGGTGACTGGACGCTCGAAACCCCGTACCAGTCGATGTTTCAACTTCCTTGTCCCGTGTGTCCCGTGCGTCCCGTTCGTTTTCGCTAACTTCCAATTCAATATTTTTTTCCCCCTGCTCATTCCAGAACTCGCGAAAAGCAAAAACAGAGATTCGTTTGCCTTCGATCGTTCGTTTAACTATGTTGCGATCGCCCTCTATTGAAGGTTTTAGCCATCTTCTGGCCTGAAGTTCCTTAACAAGTTCCGATTTATCTACTCCATCAGCCAGCTCTGTGGCAAAGATTGAGGGGGGGACACAATACTCAACATTATTTGTAACAGTATCACCGACTCGGTAAGCTAATAAATTACGAACGATGCGCTCGGGAAATCGAGAATCTTGGATTCGATCTCCATGTTGATTACTGACAAACAGATGTTCGATTTTGTTACAAGCTTCTTTAATCTCGATCGAACCATCACCGCCGCGAAAACGCACCCAAGCAGTAAACATCTGAGACACGGCCCACGAGCATTCTTCGATTGGAAAAGGCAGCAGTCCGATGCTATGGGCAAGTTCTAAACCAGCCTGGACTAATCCAAACCGTACGGCAACGCGCCCGATCGCCATATCGTTATATTGCTGGCTGAGTTTGCTCGCGATCTCATGAACCCGATCGCGTATTTGCTTGTCCCAACCCTTAGATCTGCTGATTTCGACGAGTCGAGTCAAATATTCATCGAGTGCCGTACCCTGCTGTTGACGAATAGATGATTCTAGTGCAACTACAAACTCCTTCGATGTTTCGTAGCCATGCAGATTCTCAAATACTCCCAGCCCCTTACCCGCATCCGCAGGGATAGAGGGCATTCGTGCTTCCATCCCGCCCTTGGCTGGGATTTTGGCTTGACGCAAATACTCAACCATTCCCACCTCTCCAGTAGATAGGAATAATAACACCCAGGTTTTAGGTTTAACATTGCTCAAAGTCTTGGACATCCGTCCCTTACCTTGTCCGTTACCCAACATGTAAGCAGCAGCACCAACGGTTTGGGGTTCGGCTTGCCAAATCTCATCCAGCGGCAACAGCATGTGATTAGATTCAGCCGCTTTACCTTCTAGCGCGTTAGCGGTCGATCGCCAGTTAGGGATATTCTTCAAGCCAGCCACGCTCCCCGCAACATTCAGAGCCGTAGTTTTCCCGATCGAAGTTGTCCCTACTATATGAAATCCGCCACTCTCGATTTGGGCTGCTTCTAACAGAGGTGCTGCAAAAGACGTACCGATGCTAAAAATTAATCTGCTATTCCCCTGACATTTTGCTGCGACCTTGGAGATCCAGTCATCCAGACTGCCTCTAATTTCAGTGAGGGTGTTATCGGGTTCTGGATCGCGAAACCGTAGATCTGGATCGCCATAAGTTTTAGCTGGAGTTAGGAATGAGCCATTTACCCATCCAGTCTTATCGGCGATCGTATAAACGCGAACGACTTCACAGCCCAATCCAAACAGATAATCTAGCAATAAACCTTTCTGCTTGCGGCTATAGTGGTAGCCACGATCGACAAGAAATCGAAGAGCTTCTAACCCATCTCCCGCCAACGTAATACGCGGAATTAGTACCCGACTAGTTTTCCCGCGCTGGTTACGAAATTCTAGTAAAACACCAGTTCCCGCACCCTCAGTATTTTCCACATAAGCGATCTCTTCGATATGATTCCCGATGCGCTGCTGTTGTGGCTGGAAAGTACCATCATTCTGTTTTTCAACAGTATGTAAGATTAAACCGTCTTGATAGTTAGATGAGAATTTGACAAAGGGGTTGTTATTGTTTAGATCTTTTTCTGGTTCTGTTTCTGACACTAACGGATCTTCTTTTTCTGGCAATTGAGAATTAGCAATGGCTAATAATCGATCGGGTGTGAGATATTCGATCGAGCTAACTTCATCAGGTGTGAGTTCGTCGATATCATTTTCGGTCTTGTTAATTTGGCTCCACCAAGCAAATAGCACTTTCAATCCTAGCGACTGAAAAAACTCAGTCTCTAGCCGCCAATGCCTGACCCGCTGGGGATTAACAACATCGCCTGCATCAACTGCAATAATTACAGTTTGAACGTCCTTTAAAGCTGCTTTAACCTGAAGTGGGGAAGACCGGAATAGACCACCAGCCGCCCCAATGAATCGATCCCCAATTAGATCGGATGCTTGTATTGGCTTCAATAAACCCTCACACGCCCAAATAGTGTCGGGGTTAGATGCAGTCCCGCTCGTTTGAATCGGTAGTTCGCCATCGCCAATTGGTAAATGACTGGATTTATCACCTTTTGGCCAATAATATTTACGGAAATCAACGTCAGGATCTGTCGGTCTAGGATCATCGTTCATCACGTGCCAACCAGTAGCCAAATCAGCATCGATCGCGACGATGGCAATACCTTTGCCGTTGAGTTGGCGATCTCCCCAAGGAGATATATATACCCCTGGAAGATTGAGGGGATAATGCTCGCCAACTTTCTGAAATTGCTCGACCGAGAAAAATAGATGACGTTTAATCTTCTCGTCGGTTAGCCCCCGATTAGATAACATCTGGTGATGTTCGCGGGTTAGTCCTAAATCTTGACTGAGTGCGCGAATCAATGGATCTCGCTGCGCTGAGGTTAGTTGGGTCGAAAATTCTTTCTGCTGGGATTCTATTCGGTCTAATTTTCTTTGAGCCTCTTGCTCGGCCCACTCTCTCTTTTTGAATTCCCAATCGCTGGGATCGCCATCTATAGCAAAATACCAGGCACCGTCACGGTCTTTTTTAGTTGTCCGACGATAACCTAGAGCAGCTTCCTCCGATCGCTTGCAGCACCAAAGTGAGGGGCTAAGTTGATAGCACCAATCTTCTTTACTACAAATAGGACACGGATTTTTTTTACTCGATCTGATTAATTTGGTCAT
>ENA-OBLH01000619-OBLH01000619.1-metagenomes-genome-assembly--contig:-NODE-619-length-11291-cov-5.20114_pt1 | contig 11291 bp, 8 predicted proteins | sample MGYA00153382_OBLH01 | MGnify analysis MGYA00153382 | reverse complement strand
GTGAAACCGCACCACGCGGATTGGAATTTCTGTTCAACCGTCATCGTCTGAATGTCGCTATTTCCCGCGCTCAGTGCCTATCGATCGTGGTGGGTAGTCCAGCTTTAGCCAAGACCTTATGCTCGACACTGGAACAGGCTCGACTTGTCAATTTATTTTGTAAAATCATCAATGTTTCTCAGATCCAAACTTTATCCAGCACAAAAAAATTAGGCTAAAAGCCAGTGAAATAACAAGTTCACGTTTTGGCAGATGCAGAAATTACAGATTTCTGAATCTGCCATATTTTCTGTTGTCTCAATCTACAGATTAGAGTCTCGAATACTCCCAGCGATTGAAATTATTGAAAGCTAGATGTGGTAATATTTTCAGGCGAAGTGGCACTACTTGACACGGATCTCGGCTCGATCGTATTTTGCATGAATTAACGCGGGGATGACTTATGTGTTCTATGGCTATATCTCCCGATCTAACTGACTATCACGCTAAATATTATGCCTACGAACTCACCAGGCGTTACTCGGCAGATAGTTTAGAAAAGCTGGCGAGTACTTTCGCTGGGGCAAAAGTCGATCTGAATCCGCATCAATTAGATGCGGCACTATTTGCTTTTGGCTCCCCGCTATCGAAAGGGGCACTGTTAGCCGATGAGGTTGGCTTAGGGAAAACAATTGAAGCTGGATTGGTGATTTCTCAGAAATGGGCAGAGCGGAAACGCAAAATTCTAGTCATCGCGCCTTCCAATTTACGCAAGCAGTGGCAACAGGAATTAAGTGAGAAGTTTTTTCTAGATTGCACAATTTTAGAGTCGAAATCTTATAAGGAGATTGCTAGGGGTACGAATGACTATCCATTCAATACGGATGATTCAATTATCATTTGTTCTTATCAGTTCGCTCGAAATAAAGCGATTGATGTAGAGTCTGTTGCTTGGGATTTGGTGGTAATTGATGAAGCTCACCGACTGCGAAATGTTTATAAATCTTCCAATATTATTGCTAATACGCTCAAACGGATACTTCAGAATCGTCATAAACTTTTGCTGACAGCAACACCATTACAGAACTCTTTACTAGAGTTATTTGGGTTGGTGAGTTTTATTGACGATCGAGTCTTTGGCGATCTCAAGAGTTTTCGCACGCAGTTTGCTAAGTTAGACGGAGAAACAGTGATAGCGGATCTCAAGGAACGGCTCAAGCCGATTTGTCATCGGACATTGCGACGGCAGGTAACTGCTTATGTACCGTTTACTCAGCGTCATGCTATTTGTGAAGAATTTACGCCCAGTTGGGATGAGGAAAGACTCTACGATCTAGTTTCAGAGTACCTGCGGCGGGACAATCTTCAGGCATTACCAACCAGTCAAAAAGCATTGATGACATTGGTGATGCGTAAACTATTAGCTTCTTCGACATTTGCGATCGCTAAAACATTAACTTCTCTATCCAAACGGCTCAAAGCAAAACTTACACAGCAGGAACCAGCCCGCAGGCTATCTGAGGAGTTAGCTGAAGATTATGAAGAACTAGATGAAACTATCGATGAATGGGATGAGGATGAGCCGGAAGAGGCGTTATCTGGCTTAGAACGTAGTGCGATCGAGAGTGAAATTAAAGAGCTAGATACATTTACTAAGTTAGCTGAATCGATCGAACAAAATGCTAAGGGTGAAGCATTACTCAAGGTTTTGGAAGTTGCGTTCGAGAAGACGGCAGAATATGGCGGCGCGAGAAAGGCACTCATTTTTACAGAATCGCGGCGAACACAGGAATACTTACTGAGTCTACTGGGGAATAGCGATTGGAGTGAGGGATTATTACTATTTAATGGCTCAAATACGGACGATCGATCAAAACAAATTTACCGAGATTGGCTCAATCAGCATCAAGGAACTGATAAATTAACTGGCTCAAAAACAGCGGATATGCGGTCTGCTTTGGTGGATTATTTCCGAGAGCAAGGGAGTATTATGATTGCGACTGAGGCGGGATCTGAGGGAATCAATCTTCAGTTTTGTTCGTTGATTATTAATTACGATCTGCCTTGGAATCCCCAGCGGGTAGAGCAGAGAATTGGCAGGTGTCATCGTTATGGACAAAAGCATGATGTGGTCGTAGTCAATTTCTTAAATCAGAAAAACGCGGCTGACAAACGGGTATTTGAGTTATTAGACCAAAAATTTCAATTGTTTGAAGGTGTGTTTGGGTGTAGCGATGAGGTGTTGGGATCGATCGAGTCTGGTGTAGATTTTGAGAAGCGGATTGCTGAGATTTATCAGCGGTGCCGACAACCGGAAGAGATCGATGCAGCTTTCGATAAGCTTCAGCAGGAGTTAAGTTTTGAGATTAATAAAACAATGGTGCAAACGCGCCAAAAGTTATTAGATAACTTTGATGATGAGGTGCGCGAAAAGCTCAAGGTTCGCAAAGAAAGATCGGACAAGGTATTAAATAGATTCGAGAAACTTTTAATCGATTTAACTCGCTATGAGTTAGCGCAAGATGCAGAGTTTGTGGGTGAGAAAATCTTTCGACTAGATCGATTGCCGGATGGATTACCCGTAGAAGTACCATTAGGATTGTATGAGTTGCCCCGTGGGTCGGATACAGCCCATATCTATCGTATGGATCATCCATTGGCAAAAATGCTGATTCAACGCGCTCAAAATCGCAATTTATCACCTGCTGAGATTCAGTTTGACTATGGTGCTCATGAGGGAAAGGTGACGATTTTGGAGCCACTTATTGGCATGAGTGGCATCCTGAGTCTATCGCTATTTACGATCGAAGCTTTAGGACAGATAGAAGATGAATTAATTTTCGCTGCTGTAACAGACAATGGACAAGAGTTAGATTTAGATGTGGCAAAGCGGTTACTGTCTTTACCAGGGAGGGTAATTAATCCATCGGTAGAGATTGTAGATCCGACATTAGCGAACCAAACCCAATATTCTGTTAATCGAATTCAACAGAATGTAGCTCTGCGAAATGCCAATTTTTTTGAGGTAGAAGCGAAAAAGTTAGATGGTTGGGCTGACGATTTAAAGGTGGTATTGGAGCGGGAAATCAAGGAGATGGATCGACAGATTAAGGAGGCGAAAAGAGCGGCGACAGCGGCAGTAGATCTACAGTCGAAGTTGGCGGGACAAAAGCAGGTAAAGGCATTGGAAACACAGCGAAATCAACAGCGGCGATCGCTATTTGACGCACAGGATGAAGTCGATCGACAGCGAGATGAGTTAATCGCTCAAATTGAGTCGCAGTTGGAGCAAAAAAGTAACTTGCAATGTCTATTTAAAATCCGTTGGCACCTCGCATGATTAATGAAACCCCGATTGAAATTTTAGAGCTTCCCAACCAGTTACGCACGTTATTTACAGGTAAAATTCCAGAAGCTATTTCTGGCATAGAAGTAGCTAGAGAAACTAACTTTTTATCACGAGCATTAGCCGCTTATGCTATTCATCGATTATCTGGTTGTTCGCTCGAAGATGCAGCCGCATCTGTAGTGGACGGTGGGGGCGATGGGGGCATCGATGCCATTTTTTATGTACCAACGAATTCGACGATGTTTATCGTTCAGTCTAAATATATTGTCAGTGGACGCGGAGAGCCAGATTTAGGTGAAGTAGCCAAGTTTAAAACTGGACTAGAAAATATCCTCCAAGGACGATTTGATGCTTTTTCTCAAAACATTGCATGGAAAAAACGTCGCTCTGAAATTGAGATTCAACTAAAACAAATGGAACAAATTAAAGCAGTTTTAGTTTATTCAGGAATTAATATTGTTTCCGAAGATCGGCTGATGATGTTTGAAGATCTCAAGCGGTTGTTGGCTGATGATGATGACGATTACATCAAGCTAGAGCCTTGCAACTTGACTAGAATTCATACTTGGTTGATTGGTACCGATATTGGTAGAGGAATACCAGAGATCGAGTTGAAACTCTTCAAACCAGGCTGGCTAAAAGAGCCTTATGAAACAGTATATGGATTGTTACCATTGCAGGATTTAGCCCAGTTATACGAGCAACATGGGAAAAAGCTAATCGTTGCCAATATTCGGGCATATAAAGGCGAGACGGAGGTGAATGAAAAAATCTTCGGCACGATCGAATCAGAACCAGATCGCTTCTTTTACTTAAATAATGGTCTGACAGCGTATTGCGACAGGTTGGATGTCAATAATCTCGATCGGGCAAATGCAGATTCTAAAAGGGTTACGGCTTATGGACTGTCGATCGTCAATGGGGCACAAACTCTCGGCTCTATCGCCGCCTTTTTTAAACAAAATCCAGATAAAAAACCGGAAGGTAATGTTTTTATCAAAGTCATTTCATTGCGAAAATGCTCGGACGATCGCGCCTTTGCTGAAAACATCACTCGCAGTACCAATTTTCAAAATCGAATTGGTGTCCGAGATTTCGTAGCATTAGATGAAAGTCAAGCACGAATTGCCAATCATCTATTGTTATCGGAGATTTTCTATCACTACAAAGATGCTGCCGATACACCAGTTCCTGATGAACACAATTTTACGCTTGCTGAGGCGACAACAGCATTGGCTTGTTTGGCTAAAAAGCCAGACTGTGGCGATTTTTGTAGGCGGATTCTAGCAGATCGAGCTTCTTTATGGTCGATGGATGAGATGGCTTCAGGTGGCGATCCAATGCCCTCGATTTACTCGCGGGTGTTTGGGGCAGATCGATCGGCTAGAACTGTCTGGCGGGCGGTACAGGTGCAACGAGCAGTGATTAAGGTGATGCAGGATAATGGTAAGGCTGAGAAAGGTGTACGGAAGGCTTTCTTTGAAAATGCCCGCTGGGTAGTGTTGAATGTCATCTTTGTGAAATTGCTGCTGGAGCAGGGGAATGACTTACAGTTGACAGACGCGGAGCGAGAGCGTGTCTCTCAAAGTGCGATCGAATTTGCGGAGGAACTTTGGACGGTGTGTAAAGAGAAAGGGTATGTGTCATGGAAATTATTAGGTAACACTGAACTCTACAATTCAGTTCGACATTTTAAATCGGTTTTTAGCGATGCCAATGATTGCGATCGATTGCGGAATGGATTACTCGCGAGGTTAGCTAAAACTTAATTATCGGGTTCGGTTGGTATTGATTGAAATCATTTTCTAGTGGCACAAAGATCGTGAGTAAGAAACAGAAACTCGAATCAACTTGGATTGGTAAGGAGCATCGTCCGAAGTTGGAGCCGCGCATTTTGCTAGAAGATCCGGCGAAGTCTTATCATGGGGTGCATCGGGTGACGGACGATGACATCTTTGATAATCGGTTGATTTTTGGAGACAATTTGCTGGCGTTGAAGGCGTTGGAAGCGGAGTTTACGGGGAAGGTGAAGTGTGTATTTATCGACCCGCCCTACAATACGGGGAGCGCGTTTACCCATTATGATGATGGGTTAGAGCATTCGATTTGGTTGTCGATGATGAGGAATCGATTGGAGATTATTCGCAAGTTATTATCAGAGGATGGATCGTTGTGGATAACGGTTGATGATAATGAAGCACATTATCTAAAGGTATTGTGTGATGAATTGTTTGGAAGAAACTGCTTTATTGCTGATATTTCATGGAAAAAACGTGATGGCGCACCTAACGACCGAAAAATTGGATCTGTTCACGATCATCTCCTTGTTTGGGCTAAATATTGTTCTTTAGGTAGCAAAAAAACGTTAGCTGAAGAATCCTTTAATTTAATGCCTAGAACGGAGAAAGCTGATTCCCAATACAAAGTTTTTGAAGAACCAGATGGGCCAGATCCCAGAGGCCCATTCCGAAAAATTGATACTACGGCAAATGGCAAAGGTGGGCGATTCGTAGAAAGCTTATGTTATGCCATTACAAATCCATATACAGGAAAAGACACCATCCCTAGAGACGGGACTTGTTGGAGACACAATCAAGAAGAAATGACTCGTCTCCAAGCAGATAAACGACTATTTTGGGGAAAAAATGGAACAGCTACTACTCCTATGCGAAAGCTCTTTAAATCTGAAGCTAAAGAAGGAATGACTACCCCTAGCATTTGGGATGATGTGGGGCTTAATCAACATGCTGCACGAGAAATGGAGGTTCTGTTTGAGAAAAAAGCTGCTTTTGAGACACCAAAGCCTGAAGGTTTAATGTTTCGTATCGTTGGAATTGCTACAAATCCTGGCGATATTGTCCTCGACTCCTTCGCTGGCTCCGGCACTACAGGCGCAGTCGCCCACAAAATGGGTCGCCGCTGGATACAGATCGAACTCGGCGAACATTGCCACACCCACATCATCCCCCGCCTCCAAAAAGTCATCGACGGCGCAGACAAAGGTGGCATCAGCGAAGCCGTCAACTGGCAAGGCGGCGGCGGTTTCCGTTACTACCATCTCGCCCCCTCTCTACTCGAACGAGACAAATGGGGAAACTGGGTGATTAGCAAAGGCTACAACGCCGCCATGCTTGCCGAAGCCCTCTGCAAACTCGAAGGCTTTACCTACGCGCCCTCCGATACCTTCTACTGGCAACAAGGGTACTCCACCGAAAGCGACTTCCTCTACGTCACCACCCAAACCCTCAAACACGAACAACTCGCCCAACTCGCCGAGGAAGTCGGCACCGAGCGCACCCTCCTCGTTCTCTGTAGTGCCTTCCGAGGCAAAACCGACCAGTTTCCCAACCTGACGATTAGGAAGATTCCCAAACAGATCCTCGATCGGTGTGAATGGGGGCATGATGACTATAGTTTGAAGGTCGAAAATCTCCCCCAAGCCCCAGTCAAACCAGGACAATTAGAGTTGAAACTATGAATGATATTCCCATAAATCGAGAGATTGTGATGACCGATTCGGCTCCAGACAATAGAACCGCGCTCCTCGTTGAAATGTCTCGCGATTTAGGCATTCAAGCAGAGATCGCCGCAATTAATCGGGAATTTGCAGTTGCAGAAATGGATGGATTGAGATCGGGTCTCAAATGTTTGCATATTGACGACTAGTTTCTATTATGCAAACATAGTAGGTGAAGTGGAAAAGTCCTCCTATGCACCTCATTTCCGCTGGAAAACTCAAAGAAGCTGCGAGCGATTACTCAGACGCAGTTGAAATAGTTAGAAACTTCGCCAAAAAAGTCGAGCTTTCTAGCTGGCAGAACCTCATCGAAGTACAGGCAGACTATCGAAGTGCTGAAGCTGTTGGCAACTTCACGGTTTTTAACATCAAAGGAAATCGGTATCGCCTAATTCTATCGATCGATTATGAAGCCCAAATCGCATATTTTAAATACTTTCTAACCCACGCAGAATACAGCAAGGACGATTGGAAAAATGACGCTTACTATTAATCGAGATAGTTATATAGATTTGCTCGATCGGTATGAAATCTGTCCCAAGATTATCGAAACTCACCAAGAGTACGAGCAGTTTTTAGCTGTAACAGAGAACTTACTCTCAAAGCGATCGAGCCGAACTGAAACCGAGAATACTTTATTTCTCCTACTAGTAAAACTCATCCGAGATTATGAAGAAAAAACATACGCTCTGCAAGATTGGATGCAGACTCCGGCACATGAATTCTTGCAGCATTTAATGGAAGGTCGAGGCTTAAAGCAAGTCGAATTGGGTGAAGCACTCGGCTTATCCAAGGGGCATATTTCGGCGATAGTTAATGGGAAGAGAGAGATTAGCAAGGCACAAGCCAAGAAGTTGGGTGAATTTTTTAACGTCTCTGCATCTGCTTTTATCTAAAAGGATGTCTTAAAAGTCCTGACGTTGGTAGCCTAGCGATTGAGATCGCGACTACAGTTGCAAAACCTGCCTACGCAGGTTAGTGAAAATGTTAGTCCGCGTAGGCGGACTTTGCATCACTAGCGGCGGTTTCAACCGCTGACCATACAAATAGGCTACGCACTGCGTAGCCTATTTTCCCCCGATTCGATCCCCTCACTCCCCAGCAATCCATGAATCGTCACGTCAACGCCATTTCCGGTCGTCTCAGCCTGCGCCGCCCCCAACGAGATTCGTTAGCAATCCTCGATCGAGTTTGCGAAATCCTCCCCCCGAAAAAAGACAGCGACAGAATAGCGGGACTAGCCGCCATTCACAGCGAATTCCCCACCGTCACCGACTTCGAGCGCGAATTCCCCTCCCTCTGTTTTTCCCTCGCCACCGGAGTCGGCAAAACCCGCCTGATGGGTGCCTTTATCAGTTATCTCTACCTCGCCCACGGCATCAAAAACTTCTTCGTTCTCGCCCCCAACCTGACGATCTACAACAAACTGATCGCCGACTTCACCCCGAATACACCTAAATATGTATTCAAGGGCATCTCAGAATTCGCGATCGATTTTCCCGAAATCATTACTGGTGACAACTACGAAAAATCTGCTTCCACCCTCCCAGGCTTATTTAAGTGCAAAATTAATATCTTCAACATCTCGAAAATTAACTCCGAAGTCCGAGGCGGTAAAAGTCCCCGCATCAAACGCCTATCCGAATATATCGGCGAAAGCTACTTCGACTACCTCGCCGGATTGGACGACCTCGTAATTCTAATGGATGAATCTCACCGCTACCGCGCCTCTGCGGGCATCCGCGCCATTAATGAACTCAAACCCGTCCTCGGACTAGAACTCACCGCCACGCCCTTTGTAGAGACTAGTAAAGCAGCAATTCCGTTCAAGAATGTCATCTTCGACTATCCCCTCGGCAAAGCAATGACCGATGGTTTCGTCAAAGAACCCGCCGTCGTCACTCGTAAAGACTTCAACCCCGCTGGAATGCCCACCGAAGAGATCGAGCGAATTAAACTCAAAGATGGCGTTCGCCTCCACGAAAGCCTCAAAGTTGAGCTAGAAACATACGCCCGTAATAATAGCGTTCCCATTATCAAACCCTTCATCCTCGTTATCGCCCGCGACACAACTCACGCCGCTGCACTTGTGGCACTAATGGAGTCTGAGGAGTTCTTTGCAGGACGCTACCGCGACAAAATCCTTCAAGTAGATTCTAGCAGCACTGGAGCCAAAGAAGACGAAATGGTCGAACGGCTGCTCAAAGTCGAAAGCACCGCCGAACCCACCGAAATTGTCGTTCACGTCAACATGCTCAAAGAAGGCTGGGATGTTACCAACCTCTATACGATTATTCCCCTCCGCGCTGCTAATGCCAGAATCCTGATCGAACAATCGATCGGACGTGGCTTACGCCTTCCCTATGGTAAACGCACGGGTGAAACCGCAGTCGATCGACTCAACATCATTGCCCACGACAAATTCCAAGAAATCGTCGATGAAGCCAAGCGTCCCGACTCTCAAATTCGGATGACACAGGTAATTTACGCTCCCGAATCACTCAAAGAAAAGACCGAAACGTTTATATCGCAACCTCAATTAGATAGCCTTTTAGGATTTCAACCCAACAATCAACTTCACACACTATCGACATCAACAATCGCCCAATTTTCCCAACCTGAAACCCCACCTATTTTCAAGACTCCCACCGAACAAAAAATCGCTCAGTTTACCTATGCAGCCATCCGCAAGCTAGAAACCCAAACCGATACAGTTCCGACAACTGCTTATCTCGCTTCACCCACCGTCCAAGCCCTAGTGAGAGAATCAGTCACCCAAGCATTTAAAGCAACTGAAATTCAACTAGAACTCGAAGGCATCGTCGAGAAGCCCGATCTAGATGCAATTATTAGTAAAACCACCGAACTCGTGATCGATCGAACCATCGATATCCCCAGAATTATCGTCGTCCCCAATGGTGAAATTCGCGCTGGTTTCCATCCCTTTACACTGAATTTGAATAGCATCAACTACCCTGTCCCTTCAACAGATCTCTGGATTCAAACCCTCAGAACTCAAGAAACAGAAGTTTTGGGGTTAAATAGTCAAGGAATTCAAGAAAATCGGTTAGAAGACTATATCGTGAGCGGACTAATCGACTTTGATGATATTGCTTATGACGAGCAAGCTAATTTGCTATATGACTTAGCTAGTCAAGTGGTTCATCATTTTCAGACATATCTTGAAGATGAAGAGATTCAGAAAGTATTGCAAGTCTATCAACGTTCGATCGCCGAGTTAATTCACGCTCAAATGCAACCACATTTCTGGGAAGAAGCATTGGGCTATGAAGTTAAAGTTAGTCGAGGATTCACAGAATTAAAAACATCTGCTTATACTGTATCTACCGATTCAACGCTAGACTTCCGCCAATCGCCTACCGATAAAAGCAACATGGCTAAATATTTGTTCGGTGGCTTTTCGCGGTGTTTATATCCATACCAAAAATTTCAATCAGATGCCGAACGAGTTTTAGCAGTAATTCTCGATCGCGAATCACTCAAATGGTTTAAACCAGCCAAAGGACAGTTTCAAATTTACTATCGGTGGCAAGGAGAAGATCCTGAATATCAACCTGATTTCGTTGCCGAAACCAGCGACACTATTTACATGCTAGAACCCAAAGCTCGAAATCAAATGGATGCAGAAGATGTAAAAGCGAAGAAAATTGCTGCGATCAAGTGGTGCAAGAATGCTTCAGATTACAATCAAAATAATGGTGGTAAGCCTTGGTGCTATACACTCATTCCCCATGATGAAATCAAAGAGAATATGACACTGAAAGGATTAAGTGCCAGATTTATTAGTAAATAGCATTTGCTCATTTACCCCAAGGATTCAGACATCATTATTACTACCACCCTAATCCTTACCCGACCACTCCCCCATTGCTACATTAACTGCAACTATAAATTTAATGCTTGAAATCAGCTCACTAACTTAGATCTACAGACTGACGGCTTGGATAAGTCAATAAATAAAGTTGGTATCGATCGAATCTTGACTTAGATAAAATTACCGAGTTGTTTACCCTATGAAATGGTGGCTAAACGCTTTGTGTTAACTTACTTGACAGCAGTAAAGAATACGAGCGTTTTCTTTACTTCCCCGCTCACGATTTATGGTTGCACTTAATGTGGTCTCAAATTTAGTATTGTGGGCTGGTTGCAAACAATGTGGTTCCAGTTGCAAATAATGTGGTCTCAACTGCATTTATAGTTGCAGCTAATGTGGTCTCAAATTGGCGGTTATTGTGATCCTGAATGATTAATATTGTGGGTCGGTGAGCGTAGCATTTGTCTGAACTTTTGCTAATGCATATGAAAAATTAGGGCTATTCCTGCTCCATCGACTGGCTCAGTTTGTGGAGGCGATCGCGCTCCAATAACTCAACTTGTGAACCATTAATACTAATCATCCCTTCACTGCTGAGTCGATAAAATGCT
>ENA-OBLH01000618-OBLH01000618.1-metagenomes-genome-assembly--contig:-NODE-618-length-11315-cov-3.28197_pt1 | contig 11315 bp, 13 predicted proteins | sample MGYA00153382_OBLH01 | MGnify analysis MGYA00153382 | reverse complement strand
CAGACCGGTGTCGACCAGACCGGTGTCGACCAGACCGGTGTCGACCAGACCGGTGTCGACCAGACCGGTGCCGACAAACCTAGGGACGGTGCGCAGGAATCGGGTTCAAACCTAGGGACTGTGCGAAGCGCCGTCCCTAGGTTTGAGGGTGAAAACCCAACACCGTCCCTAGGTTTGCGGGATTGGACGAGGTCTTGTGGGACGCCGGTTGTGGTGGACCTTTGCGCCGGGTCGGGGGCGATCGCCCTGGCGGTCAAGGACGAGGTTCCTTCGGCCGAGGTGCATGGAGTGGAGCTGTCCGGGCTTGCCTTCGCCTGGGCGATTCGCAACCGCGACGATCTGGGGCTCGACGTGGAGCTACGGCTCGGCGATGCCACGCTGGCGTTCCCCGAGCTCGAGGCCGGCGTGGATGTGGTCGTGAGCAACCCGCCATACATCCCGGTGGGCTCGATCCCGAACGACCCGGAGGTCCGCGACCACGACCCGGAGGTTGCCCTTTATGGCGGGAGCTTGGATGGTCTGCGGATCCCCCTGGCTGTTGCCGCCCGCGCCGCTGCACTGCTGCGCCCGGGAGGGTTCTTCGTCATGGAACATGCCGACGCGCAGGGTGAGTCCCTCACCTCGGCCCTGCGAATGACCGGTGTGTGGCAGGACGTCCGGGACCATGCGGACCTCAACGGGCGTCCGCGGGCAGTGACCGCCGTCCGAGCACGCTGATCAGCCGGGCACACTCACTGCCGAACAGTTGGCCGGAGACAGTCGGTCGGGCGTAGTGGGCCGGCCAGAGTCAGTCCATCACCACGACGTTCGCCAGCTCGACCAGGATCTGCTCCGCCTGAGCGCGGCTGATGATGGCCCCCGACAGGGCCGCAAGCCGGTCGAGGTCGACCGGTCCGAGGTCGGCTCCGCGCAGATCCGCGTCCTTGAGCCTGGCGGCATACAGGTCGGCATGGAGCAGCACCGATCCGGTCAGGTCGCTGCCGCGCAGGTCCGCTCCCCGCAGGGTTGCCTCGGTCAGCCGCAGGTCGGTGAGCGCCGCATTGGCAAGAACGCAACCGTTGAGGTTCGCGGCATACAGGTTGCTGCCCTGCAGGAGCATGCCGAGGCCTCGCGTGTTCTCGAAGTTCGTTGCCATCAGCCGGCATCCGTGGAACTCCGCCTCGCTCATCAGGGCACCACCAAAGATCGCCCCGGCGCCGTCCACCATCTCGAACCGGGCACCGGCGAGATCGCAGTCGGTGAAGGTGGCGTTTCGCGCGCTGCCCCCTTCGAAGAGAGCCGCGTCCAGGCTTGACCCGTTGAGACGGGCCTCGTCGAGGTTGCAGTCACGGAACCGCCAGCCGGGCAGGTCGAGCCCGCGTAGATCGGCTCCGCTCAGATCGCAGCGCACCAGTGTCAGCGGTCCGCGGCCCAGCTCAGGGCGTTCGCGCAGGAGGGTTGCGCCGAGCTCGAGGTCCTGCAACGGCTCGCTGGCCACTACGCACATCCCTGGGTCGCCGGTCGGAGCCTCCAGTCTGCCCTGCCCGCGTCGCGCCGTTCACGCCTCGGGTCTGGCGACACTTCTGGGCCGGGGGCATGACAAACTTCAGCCGTGGCCGAGTTGACGGAGAGCAGCGAATGAGTCCAGTGATCGACTGCACGAGCGAGGAGGGTCTGGCCGAGGGGATCGCCGCCGCGGCAGAGGCCGTTCGCGGTGGCGAGGTGGTGGTCCTGCCGACCGACACCGTGTACGGCGTGGGTGTCGACGCGTTCGCCTCCGATGCCGTGGCCGCGGTGCTGATGGCCAAGGGCAGGGGCCGCGAGATGCCTCTGCCGGTGCTGGTCCCGAACGCCCAGACCGTCGACGGCCTGGCGGCTGACGTGCCCGGCTACGCCCGGGACCTGATCAAGGCTTTCTGGCCCGGCCCTCTGACCCTGGTGCTGCACGCGCAGACCTCCCTGATGTGGGATCTCGGCGATACCAACGGCACCGTGGCCCTGCGGATGCCCCGCAATGACACCGCGCTCAAGCTGCTGAACGACGTCGGCCCGATGGCGGTCACCAGCGCCAATGTCTCCGGGCAGCCACCGGCCAAGACCATTGTCGACGCCGCAGCCCAGCTCGGCTCGGCCGTCAGCGTCTATCTGGACGCGGGGCCCTCGGCCGGAGATCTGGCTTCCACGATCCTGGACTGCACCGGTGCGTCACCGGTCATCCTGCGGGCCGGGGCCGTCACCGCCGGACAGCTCCAGGAGGTTCTTGGCGAGATCGAGCTGCGCAACTGATGGGCGGGCAGGTCCGGCCAGGGCCACGGTGCCCGTGCCCTCAGGACCGACCGGTAATCTCACCCGATGCGCTCCGTGGCGCCCGCCCTCCCCAGGGCCGCGGGCAGGCGTTCCTCGATGCGTCTGATCAGGTCGGGAAGTAGTGCGGCCACGACAGGAGGCCCGAGAGCGAAGCCCTGAGCGGTGGAGCATCTTGGCTGGTAGTGCACCACGATCTCGCCGTTCCTGATCGCCTCGAGCAGCTCTGCCAGGAGCTGAGGTACGAGTGGGCCCCCGGTCTCCATCTCGTTGCCGTATCTGGCGGTGTGCTCGGACCGCGCCCTGGCCACGGACAGCGCCGCGTCGGCCCGGAGCAGTACGAGGTCCGGCTCTGCGCCATCCTCGGGCACGACGGCGGCGCCGATGCTGACCTCGACCGAGACACTGAGGTCAGGCAGCTCGAGGGGGCCTTCAAACGCCATGTGCGTTGTGGCCCGGCTGGCTTCTTCGCCGGAAGTGATCGACGGGTCCAGGACCCCGAACACGTCATTGCCCATCCGGGCCACCACTGCGTGTTCGCCGGTTCATCAGACCTGTGACGTAGTCCGTGTCCGCCAGTCGCGCCAGTGGCACCGCCTGGTCCTCCAGCTGGCGCACGATCCGGACCAGGATGAGCGGTCCCATCAACCCTGACGAGATCGCGATGGTCATGTTCTGCACCAAGACACCAGCGATCAGCTCACGCACGATGATGGTCGGGCCGACAGCCACTGCCGCCGCAAGCGCCACCATGCGCGTGCCGCGGCTCCGCACGAGCAGCGCGAGCCCGGTGGCGATAAGTGCGTACGCAAAGAGGTAAGGGCCTCGGCGGGGTAGGGGAACGGTTCGACCAGGACCACGTGTTGATACCAGCCGTACGGCCCGTCGCCCAGAACCCACATCACGGTGCCTGCGGCGATGAGGTACCACCCGCCTGGATGGGCCGGCCGGTACTCGCGGACGCCCTACAGGATTCCGGTGGCACCGTGGAGGCCGATGAGGCAGCCGACGATGTCTCTGACCATCCCCAGCGGCAGTGCGACGCGGATCGCGCTGGCCACGAGACCGCCGAGCAGGTATCGCCGCCAGGTTGCCATCACCATCTCGCTCTTATCGGCTTCATCGACTCGAGTTGATGGTGATCTGCTGGACGGCACCGTCCTGGACGTGCCAGGTGGACAGGATCTGGGCATAGACGCCGCTGCGGCGAAGCTCCTCGAGCGCGCCCTGCACGGCCTCGCGCAGTCCGGGCTGACTCTTGGCGACGACAACGCCGTACGACCCCGGCTCGTACTGCACCGTCGATGCGAGCTGGTACTGCGACCTGGTGCGCGGGTCGTTGACCAGGAAGACGGCCGGAGGCAGGTCGTTCAGGACCGCGACAGCGCGGCCCGTGCGCAGCTGCAAGAGGGCATCCGAGTTGGTCGGGAAGGCCTTCACCACGATGGGCCGCCTGCCACAGTTCTTCTGGCTTCGCGCCAGCAGGCCCACCTGGGTCGTTCCGCTCTGAACGGCGACCACCTTGCCGCACAGGTCGTCGAGCTCGGTGACGCCGGACGGGTTGCCTCGCTGCACGACGATCGAGGAGCCGGCATGGAAGTAGTTGATGAAGTCGGCGGTCCTGGCGCGCTCGGGGGTGTCGGTCATGGCCGAGATGGCGAGATCCAAGCTGCCACCGGCAACGTCTGTGAGCAGTCCGGAGAAGTCGAAGTTCCGGAACTGGACCCGGACTCCCAGGACGCGACCGATCTGGGCGCCGAGGTCAGGCTCGACGCCGCCGATGGTGTGGCCGTCAGGCCCGAACGAGGACATGGGCGCGTAGGAGGCCTCGGTGCCGACGCGAAGGACCCCCCGGTCCCGGACAGCCTGTGGCAGCAGGTCGTTCAGCCTCTGGTTGAACCGCACTACGGGTGCCGGGGAGGTGGCGGGGGATGCCGGATCGCCGCAGGCCGCGGGCATCGTCGCGGTGAGCGCCAGGATGAGGCCCGCCACGACCCGTCGGCGCAAGGTGCTCGGGTATCTCATGGTGAGCCCTCTCGTGAGGCTGAGACGGTCGTGGCGTCGAACGCCCTGGCGACCTCGGACCAGGGTCCCGGATGGAGCCAGAGATATCCCTGCGCGTCGTCGCACTCCGCATCCGTCAGCACGTCGGCGACTTCCTGTGACTCCACTCCCTGGGCGGTGACCAGGCATCCGAGGTTGTGGCCGAGGCCGATGATCGAGCGCACCATGGCGCGGTCCTGTTTGCTGCCCGGCAGATCGGCCAGAAAGGTGCTGTCGATCTTGATCTCGGAGACGCTGGCTGCGCTGACCTGAGCCAGGTTCCGCAGGCCAATCCCGAAGTGGTCGACGGATATCGAGATGCCATGGCCGGCCAGGGCCTCGATGGTCGCCCGGACCAGGCCGGCATCGAAGGCCAGGGCCGACTCGCTCACCTCGAGGCGGAGGCGGTCGGGGGGAAGGCCAGCCTCGTGCAGGATCTGGACCACGCTGCCGGCGAACTGCGTCGCGGTGAGGTTGCGGGCGGAGACGTTGACCGCGACCATCCAGTCGTTGCCCTGCGCGGTCCACTGCGCGCAGTCGGCCAGGGCCTGTCGCAGCACCCAGATCGTCAGGGGCCCGATCAGCTCGCTGCGCTCCACCACGGGGAGGAACTCCGCCGGCAGCAGGAGCCCGCGTTCGGGGTGTTGCCACCGTACGAGCGCCTCGAGGCAGCTCACCCGGCCGGAGCTGAGGTTGACCTTGGGCTGGTACTGCAGCACCAGCTCGTCACGGGCCAGTGCGTCGCGAAGCTCGCGCTGGATCACCAGTGAGTGCGTGGCCAGGTGCGGCCAGGACGAGTCGTAGATCATGATGCCACCCGGGCCCTGCTTGCCCCGGTACATCGCCGTGTCCGCATGCTGCAGGAGGTCCTCGACGGTGTCGGCGCCCTCGGGATAGAAGCAGACGCCGAAGCACGCCTCCACGTGGAGCGAGACGCCGTCCAGCACGACTTCTTCACCCAGCTCGGCACGAACCCGGTGCAGCAGTGCCAGCGTCTCTGCGCGGCCACCGCTGGGCAGAACCATGGCGAACTCGTCACCACCGATCCGGGCCACGGTGTCGCCGGTGCGCAGCGACCGGCGCAGACGGTGCGACACGACCTGCAGCAGCTGGTCGCCCGCATGGTGACCGAGGGTGTCGTTGATTTCCTTGAAATCGTCGAGGTCGATCAGCACCAGCGCGCCACGCTCGCCGCGTCTGCTGCGGTCCAGCGCGTCCTGCGCCTTGTGCTGGAACAGCTCGCGGTTGGGCAGCCCGGTCAACGAGTCGTGCAGCGACTCGTACTCGTGGGTGGCCGCATTCTGGCGCAGTGAGCGGGTGGTCCACCAGGAGATGAGAGCCAGGGTGACGAACAGCCCGACCAGGCTGACGGACAGCCGGACGATCTCGCTGCGCGCCTCTGACTGGACCTTGGTGGCGATCGCGTCATACGGCAGATAGACCTCGAGCACCCCGGTTGCCTGGCCGTTCGCGCCCGCCTTGACCGGCTCCACGACGCGGATGGTGCCGGGTTTCTGCGGATCGCCCTCGATGACGGTCACGTCGGTGCCCCCCGCGGCCGCGGTACGGAACGCAGGGTCGCTCACCGGCACCGAGCCTGTCACGCTGCCATCGTCGGAGAACTGCACCGCCCCGGTCAGGCTGCGCAGGCGCAGGCTCGACACGGTGCCGTTGAAGATGGCCAGATCGGTGGCTGACTGCAGGCGATCACGCTCGGCAGTGTTCAGCCCCAGGGACAGGTCAGCCCCGCGCAAGGCCGGTGCGATGGCCATCTGCTCGATGACGACTGCCTGGGCGCGCGCCCAGTCCAGGCCGAACTTATCCGCGGCCTGGGTGTCCCCGCGCAGAGCCACCGCCCCGGTCACGCTGATCGGGATGAGGCTGGCAAGGACGTATAGCGCAAACAGGCGGGAGCCCTGCTTGTGCAGTCGGCGAATCGGCATGTGCTCCCTTCGGCACGCGAATCATCGGGCTGGGGACTGTCAGGTCCAAGCGGCTGGCAGCCCAGATGTTCTTGCTTCAAGTATCGCTTGCGGGCAAGAACGGTGGAGGCGGTTTGGACCTATTTGGTGGGGGTCGTGAAGGTCGCGGTGATCGTGGTGACCGGCACCGCATAGAGTGAGGCCGCCAGTACGGCGTCCCACACGTCACCTCGCCTTTATTCCCTTTGGGAGCGCCCATGTCCATGGACCAGACCTTCTTCGGTGCCGATTTCGGCCAGCTGAACAGCCAGGACCCGGAGATCGCCGCAGTCCTGCTCTCCGAGCTCGAGCGGGCCCGCGGTGGCCTTCAGCTGATCGCCAGCGAGAACTTCACCAGCCCCGCGGTCCTGACCGCGCTGGGCTCGACCCTGTCCAACAAGTATGCCGAGGGTTATCCGGGGCGCCGCTACTATGGCGGTTGTTCCGAGGTCGACAAGGCCGAGTCGATCGGCATCGAGCGCGCCAAGGCCCTGTTCGGCGCTGAGCACGCCAACCTGCAGCCGCACTCGGGGGCGAACGCCAACCTGGCGGTCTACGGCGCCTTCTGCCAGCCGGGCGACACCATCCTGGCGATGTCGCTGCCGCACGGCGGTCATCTGACCCACGGCTCGAAAGTCTCCTTCAGCGGCAAGTGGTTCAACGCCGTCCACTACGGCGTGGACAGGGAGACCGAGGACATCGACTACGAGCAGGTGGCCGAGCTCGCCCGCAAGCACCGCCCCAAGCTCATCGTCGCGGGTGGCTCTGCCATCCCGCGGCTGATCGACTTCGCGTTCTTCCGCAACCTCGCCGACGAGGTGGGCGCGATCTTCTGGGTGGACGCCGCGCACTTCATCGGGCTGGTCGCCGGCAAGGCCATCCCCAGCCCGGTGCCGTATGCCGACGTCGTCACCTTCACCACGCACAAGGTGCTGCGGGGGCCGCGTGGCGGCATGCTGGTCAGCAAGGCTGAGCATGCGGCGAAGCTGGACAAGGCAGTCTTCCCGATGATGCAGGGTGGCCCCCTGATGCACTGCGTCGCCGCCAAAGCGGTGAACCTGCACGAGTGTGCCCAGCCGGCATACCAGGACTATGCCCGGCAGGTCATCGCCAACGCCCGGCAGCTGGCGGCCTCACTGGGGGAGCGCGGGATCCGTCCGATCACCGGAGGCACCGACACCCACCTGTCCCTGCACGACCTGCAGGGGATCGGGGTGACCGGCAAGGAGGCCGAGGCCCGGGCGGGCGCTGCCGGCATCGTGCTCAACAAGAATGCCATCCCCTTCGACCCGCAGCCGCCGAACACGGCGTCGGGTATCCGCGTCGGCACCCCCTCGGTCACCACCCAGGGCATGGGAACCGCCGAGATGGAGGTCGTCGCCGACCTCATCCATCAGGCCGTCACCCAGACCGACGGCGACCCCGAGCACCCCAGGGCCCAGGAAATTCGTGCTCAGGTGAGCGACCTCGTGGGACGCTTCCCGGCATATCCTCGAGTGGACAGCTGATCCATCCGGCTGCACATCTCTTGAGCTAGGCGCTGATCCGTGCGGGAGTACCTCCTGGTTTTTGTGGTTGCCGCGGTCATGACCTATGCAACCACCCCGTTCGTGCGGTGGCTCGCCTTCAGGACCGGGGCGATCACGGCGGTGCGTGACCGCGACATCCACACGGTTCCGATCCCGCGTCTTGGCGGGGTGGCGATGTTGTTCGGCTTCATCGCCGCCCTGGTGGTGGCGAAACGCCTGCCCTACCTGTCCCAGATCTTCGCCGGTGGCCAGATGATGGGCGTGCTGCTGGCCGCCGTCATCGTGTGTGCCGTAGGGGTGCTTGACGACATCCGTGAGCTGGACTGGGTGACCAAGCTGGCCGGCCAGATGCTCGCCGCCGGCGTGATGGCCTTCTACGGTGTGCAGATGCTCTCGCTGCCGCTGTTCGGCGTGACCGTCCTGCCGGCGCCGTTCCTGGTGACGCTGACGATCCTCACCGTCATCATCTCGAGCAACGCGGTGAACTTCATCGACGGCCTGGACGGGCTGGCGGCTGGGGTGGTCGGCATCGCCGGGCTGGCGTTCTTCAGCTACTCCTACCTCCTGTCCCGTTCCTACGACCCGCCGAACGTGTTCTCCTCCGCGACCTTCATCACCGCCGCGCTGGTGGGCTGCTGCGTGGGCTTCCTGCCGCACAACTTCCACCCGGCCCGGCTCTTCATGGGTGACTCGGGCTCGCTGATGCTCGGGCTTCTGCTCGCGGCGGCGACAATCTCGATGACCGGCAACGTCGACCCCAGCCAGGTTGGCGGCAACCCCTCTGTGGCGATCTTCCTGCCGGTCGTGCTTCCGCTGGCGATCATCTCGCTGCCCCTGCTCGACGTCCTGCTCGCGGTGGTCCGGCGCACCCGGGCCGGCCGACCCCCCTGGCAGGCGGACTCCGAGCACCTGCATCACCGGATGCTGCGGATCGGTCACACCCACGTGCAGGCGGTGCTTCTGCTCTACCTGTGGGCCGCCGTGGTGGCCCTGGGCGTGGTCTCGTTCGCCTTCGTGGATGGCTGGTGGCCGGTCATGTTCATCATCCTCTTCGCCATCTCGGCCGCAGTCCTGACCCTCTGGCTTCCCAGATGGATGCCCGCCCGTCGCTTGTGATATCTTTCACAAGCGCTCAGGGGGTGGTTCGGGATGGCTGATGACGACCCGGGAGCAGGCGACCTTTTGACACAGCCGCAGATCAGATGACACTGACCACATGACGCCAGAACACCTGACGCAGCCGCAGCCACCCGGCCCGGCCCAGGTCCCGCCCTTCGCTGCGATGCTTCGCGCCACCGTCCTCCCGATGGTGGCCTCCACGCCGGTTATCGTGGGGGTGTGCTGGGCCGTCGGGAACGCCCGCGCAGGGCTGTCCGGACTGTTGGGTGTCATGACCGCGGTGCTCTTCTTTGCCAGCGGTCTCTATGTCATGAGCCGGGTGGCCAGAGCGAACCCGCTGTCCGTGCTGGCCGGGGCACTCGCGGTCTATCTCGGGCAGGTCCTGTTCCTGGGTGTGGTGATTCTCTCTCTTTCAGGCGCCGACTGGCTGGATGGCACATCATTTGGTCTGTCAGTCCTCGCTGTGGCCCTGATCTGGCAGCTCTCTCAGGTCGTGGCCTTCATCAGGCTTCGCAAACCTGTGTACGACATGGCCGGCGAGCAGCCTGTCCCGACAGCACCAGAGCCGTCACGGGCACGGCCCTGATGAATACAGGAGCTCCGGATCCAGACGCTGGACATCCCCGGCTGGAAGAGTCGTACATGTGGAATGTTGTGTCCTACCTGATCTCGGGTCCGGTGATGTTTGGCGGGATCGGCTGGGCGCTGGATCGATGGCTGGGCACGGGTTTCTTTGTTCCGGCGGGGATCCTGGCCGGAATGGCCGTGTCGCTCTACCTCGTCTGGGTCCGGTACGGTACGCAGCATTGACCCCCAAGGAGATGTTTTGAGCCTGAACGTGCTGGGCAGCCTGGCTTCGGCCGAAGGCGGCGGCTTCGAGACGCCAACCACCGCCGAGTTCTACCAGCCGTTGTTGTTCGACGGTCCCCTGGCGATCACCCGCCCGGCGGTCGTCCTGATGCTGTCGGTGGGCCTGATCGCCTGGTTCCTGATAGCCACCACCAGGCGCGCGGCCATCGTCCCGAGCAAGGGACAGTGGGTGACCGAGGGTGCCTACGGGTTCATCCGCAACGGTGTCGCCCGGGACATCATCGGCAGCAAGGACTTCCTGCGGTTCGTACCGCTTCTGTTCACGATGTTCGTGCTGATCCTGGTCAACAACCTCTTCGGCGTGATCCCGCCGGTCCAGTTCCCGACGATGAGCAGGATCGGTATCCCGATCGCCCTGACCCTCGTGGTCTACGTGGTCTACCACTACATCGGCATCAAGCGGGTGGGACTGGGCGCCTACTTCAAGCACCTGGTGCCGGACGGCCTGCCCGGCTGGATCGTCCCGCTCATCTTCGTTCTCGAGGTCATCACCTTCTTCATCACGCGCCCGCTGACCCTGGCGCTGCGGCTGTTCGGCAACATGTTCGCCGGGCACCTGCTCCTGCTTCTCTTCATCACCGGCGGCGAGTACATGATCATCCACGGGGGCATCGGCCTCAAGATCGCCGGCGCCGGCTCGTTCGCCATGGCGTTCGTGCTGACCATCTTCGAGATCCTGATCGAGTTCCTGCAGGCGTACATCTTCACCCTGCTGGCAGCCACCTACATCGCCGGCTCACTGTCCGACGAGCACTGACCCATCCACCCAGACTTCCGCCCGGTGACGTGCCGGGCGGGGCACCAAGAACGAAAGAGGATCACATCGTGACCGGAAACATCGCCATCCTCGGCTACGGCCTCTCAGCCATCGGCCCCGGCGTCGGCATCGGCCTGATCTTTGCCGCCTACATCAACGGCGTCGCGCGTCAGCCTGAGGCCCGGGGCATGCTGCAGTCGATCGCCATCCTGGGCTTCGCCCTGGCCGAGGCGCTGGCCATCTTCGGCCTGGTGCTCGCGTTCGTCTTCAAGTAGGCCAGCCGTTCAACCACCCAGCCAGCAACCCCACCTTGGCACCTAGGCACTAGGAGATTTCCGTGCAGCTATTCACCGGAGCGACGCAGGTCGCAACTTTGGTGACCGCCGGCGAGGCCGAGCAGCTCCCCGTTCTGCCCCACTGGGGCGAGCTGATCTTCGGTGTCATCGCGTTCGCCATCCTCTACTGGATCGTCAGGGAGAAGGTCGTTCCGCGGCTCGAGAAGATGTACGCCGACCGCACCGCCGCGATCGAGGGCGGCATGCACCAGGCGGAGGAGGCCCAGCAGGAGGCCCAGGCAGCCCTTGAGCAGTACAAGGCCCAGCTTGCCGAGGCCCGGGTCGAGGCCGCACGCATTCGCGCCGAGGCACAGGAGCAGGGCGCGGCGATCATCGCCGAGCTTCGCGCCCAGGCCCAGGCCGAGGCGAACCGCATCGCCGAGGCGTCACACAAGCAGATCGAGGCGGAGCGAGCGCA
>ENA-OBLH01000617-OBLH01000617.1-metagenomes-genome-assembly--contig:-NODE-617-length-11316-cov-3.43921_pt1 | contig 11316 bp, 16 predicted proteins | sample MGYA00153382_OBLH01 | MGnify analysis MGYA00153382 | reverse complement strand
CACTTGGATAGTTCAACCCCAAACCCAACCTAAACCAACTCAATCCCAAATTCAAATCAGCTTAGACGACCAAAGGGGGTCAGGGCGATGAAACGCTGCCTAGTTTGCCTCATTCTAGGGATTGCAATAGGCGGATGGGGCGATCGGACTATTCGGAATACGATCGCCTCCCTACCCCTCCCAGACTTCATTAAAACCCCGATCGTTGATGCTTACGGTAAATAAACTCAATGGGCTGGTTGCGATGCCCTAAATCCGCAAATTAACCAAACTCTAAGGAGCAATTATGGGACTTATATCAAAATTCGGAAAATCTACAGGACTAGTTAGCCAAACCAGAGCTAATAAGCTAGATGCAGCGACCGTTATGGCTTCCCCAAAAGGAGCAATTACACCAGATAACCCCGGCGACTGGACTGTAATGAGTGTGCCAATTCCTGCCAAAGCTCAACAGTTTAATCACCAAGAGGCCTCAGCCCTAGTCGGTGGAGCTTCCAAGATGAAGGCGCAAAAAGAGAGTACAAAAGTCGGCTACAAGGCTATTCGTGATATGTCACGGGCAGCTACAGAGGCCAACCTTGATCACAACGTTACTAAGCGAGTAGTTGCTGCTGGTACGATGCAATCCCTTGCTGCCAATGCCGAGACTGCCACACTCCTGAACCAGCTACGCCCTGTCTACGCAAAAGTTCAAACCAAATTGCAGTATGCCTTTGCCGAGGCTGAGGGTCAAATTGCAGCGATCGGCTAAGACCGAAAAATAAAAATAGGGGGTGAAAATCCCCCTACTTAATCAATCATGTCAATATTTTATCGTTTGTTAGGGTTCAGTGCGATCGGCTTAGGAGCAGTAAATCTAATTGCCCTTCTAAGTTCCCTCTATAATCCCCTCTTAGGAATATCAATAATAATTCCTCTCTGCCTAGTTCTTTTCACTTGGTGCGGTGTCCTAATCTGGCAACTAACCAAAGCCGAAGAACCAGAACTTAAGAATGAAATTCTAGAGAGTTTAGGCGAAACTTTCGGGCTATTTGTATTAGTAATCCTAGGCATTATAGCGGGGGTGGCATAATGGATGCTTCAGTCCTTAACCAGCAATCAGCACGGGATTTAACCTTAATTAGATGGCGGACTCTCCACCTCCAGCTAGGAATAGCCGCCGCTACAATTCCCCTGATTTTTATCTCTCCAAGTCTTCTAGGTAGGTATAATCCAGTTCACATAACGGGTAGAATTATTACCCCACTAATAACAATAATTGCTGGTGGTGTAATTCTTAAAAGTGTAGGGGAAATGGAAACCTTAGCCCCCTTAGTCGAACTAATTGAGAGCCAAAATTTGGACCTATTAAAGCACGGCTTAAACTCTCAAACCTACGTCCAAACTAAAACTAATAGCCTCTATGCTGCTAAGACAGTAATGCAGTTATCAGAAAACTTAGAGCCGGAAGTAAGTGCAAAACTTTCACTGGAAGTAAGCAGCGAGGAAGTCCCTACTACCAAGCACTTCCCGGTTTCGGAAGTAAGCGTTAGTGAAATAACTGTAAGTGATGTAAGTGACGATATTACCCAACAGGAATTAGATACTGTTAGCCGTGCTATAGCAGAAGGATTGTCAGACTCAGTAATAGTTGAACAAATACTCGGCTATAAGGGCAGAAACTTTGCTAAAGGTAAAGAAAGACTATTATTAATCAAAAAACAATTAGGAGCTAAATAATTATGTCTCAACACTTACAGACAAGATTAGTCGCAATTGAACGATTAGACTTAGCTTATAACCAAGACTTAGAATACTTTGGATACATAAAAACTCAAATAGAGCGGGGGGCTAAATTATTCCTAGAAGCTAGAGGGTTTATTAATCCTTTAGTTGTTAAGAGGACTAATAATCTTTATAACGGCGTGGTTGTTGAGGATGGAACACCCCACGATCGCTATGAAGTCCTTAGCGGATTTTTAGAGTATTTCTGTGCTGTCAGAGCGAAAGAGATTAACCCCGCTCAAGAATTTGTACAGGCAATAATCCTTGATAATAATCTTGAGGATAACTTAATTGAACAAATTGAGTTATTCAGAATCGGGGCAGAAACTATTGAGCCGGATGAATTTTGGGGAGATGACGATCTTGATTTTGAACTAGTAGAGGATGAGCTAAATTATTTAATTAAGAAAGCATTGCCGGGGAAATCCAAGGCACATTGTTTTGAAGTTGCCCAGCGCCTCTGTGACCTATACCCGGATCGAGAGAGCCGTGATGAGGCGAGTAAGGAGCTAGAGGAAATTAAATTCTTTGCTAGTGGAAGCAGAGACTACCAAGAGCGCCTAGATAAATTCTTTGCTGGTTTAATCGTGTTGACAGAGGCAAAAATAAATTAATTAAATGCGATCGGGCTAGGGAGTGCGATCGCTCTCATTAATCACTTAAGCAGGAAAATTATGCCTAATAATGAAAATCTTTGTTATGTTTGCGGGCTGCGTGGTCAAAATATCCAAGTTGCTAATCGGAAATGTAATAGGTGCTTAACTCTTGAGGATGTGGCTAGGGGATTGATTATAATTCCAAATTCAGTTTTGAACTCTTTAAAAACTTCAAAGTAGCGATCGCTCTTAGGGGGAAACCGTGACTCAATCAATTACCACCAAACAGGAAAAACTAGGCAAGTTTATCAATCTAGTCCGTAAAATGCGTTTAGCTCAAATAGATTACGAGAGCAATCGGGGCTATGGAACCCTAGTCCGGCTGCCACTGGAAAAGAAGGCCGAGGAACTGGAGCAGCAAGTTGATAAATATTTAGAAGATTCAGAGTAATAAATCGGGCTATTTTAGCCCGTTTCTTTTAGGTGATTTTTAAGTGATTTTGGGAGATTTTATTTTGTGGTCAGGAAGAAAAAGAGAGAAATCGATCACAAGTGGGTTAAAAACAATAACGACTCTATATCGATAATTTTCAGTTATCAAAAAAAACGTTACCAATTTGCGCCCGTGCAAGGGGGGGATTTTATGAATGATCAGGATAGAGCGATCGCAACCCAGATCGCCCGACAAATTGAATTAGATATCAAGTTGGGTAAATTTGTCGGGTTAGACCCTTGGCTACCTAAGCAGTTGCAGAGTGAAGCAGAGGATTTAACTACTATTGGGGATATTTGGTCTGGATACATGACGGCTAAAAGAGACAAGGTATCTAAGGCTAGTCAAGTATCAGTATGGCGACAAACCGATACTTGCCTACGGATGATCGATAAAAAGAATAAAGTCTTGGGGCATTATCTGGTTAAGTCTTTTACGCCTCCCGCCGTTATCAAGTTACTTTTGAATGATTACGCTCCTTCCGTAGTCGCTAGGGTTTTATCAGACTTACACGCCGCTTGTAACCTTGCCTTAAAGCGTGAGTTAATCACCTCTAACCCATTGTCTGGGTATCAAGACTATTTGCCAAAACCAGTTAAAAGTCCACGGTCTAAGGCGTGCTACAGCCAGACTGAAGTACAAATCATTCTGGAAACTTTTAAGGATAATCACTATGAATATTTTGTTAAATTCTTGTTTTTAACTGGGGTTAGGCCACAGTTAGCGATCGCCTTAACTTGGAGTGATATCAAGAAGGATAAGATTATTTTTAATAAGGGCTTTACCAACGGGGAACACACACCGGGGAAAACTGGACGGGAAACTCATTTCCCGATTTATCCTCAACTAGGCGAATTAATCCTGCAAGTTTTTCAAGCTAACCAGAATAATATTTTTAGTTTGCTTTTCCCTTCCCAGAAGAAAGACTATATTAACTTACGTAGTTTTACAAAGAATGTCTGGAGGCCGGCGATCACTAAATTAGTAGAGTCTGGCAAGCTATCCAAATATTTACCTACTTACCACTGCCGGCACTCCACCGCCACATTTTTAGCTAAGGCTGGTATCCCTAGCAGTACGATCGCTGCCTTGCTAGATACCAGTGAGAGAATGTTAAATAAGCATTATCTGGACAGTCAAGAACTAACCAAGGTAGCAATACCTGATTTTTTGGGCAGTAGGATGGACGTAACTGGATTCGAACCAGTGACCCCCACGATGTCAACGTGGTGCTCTAACCAACTGAGCTATACGTCCTAGGCTTAACTACCATAGCACAAATTTTGTTCATGTTTATCTGATTTTCACGACTTTCCTAGGCAGTTTTTCACCCCACTAAATTCATTATTTCCCAAATCCTGATGAGAAATTTGGGATTTTTGCTCTAGGTGCTATAATAGCCAAGTTGTCACAGCACGAGCAACGAAATTGACTCAATCAGTAGAAATTCCTAAAATTGATATCCTCGCCCAAGAACTGGCAGCAATTCAGCAGACCAGTTCCAAGCGCATCGCCCTGTTGGGATCACGCCATGTTCCCATCACTCACCAGCATTTGATTGAAATGATGACCTATGCCCTTGTTTTGGGCGGAAATCGGATTCTCACCTCTGGTGCTACAGGGACAAATTCAGCAGCAATCCGGGGAGCCATGAAAGCGGATCCCAACCTGTTGACCGTGATCTTGCCCCAGAGCCTCGATCGCCAACCCAGAGAATCCCAAGATCAGCTACAACATGTAATGAACTTGGTGGAAAACCCCGAAAATAATCATCTGTCCCTTGGCGAAGCTAGTGCTTTGTGTAATCAAGAGATAGTTTCTCGGTGTCAGCAATTAATTTGCTTTGCTTTTCATGATAGTCAAACTCTCCTACAAACTTGTCAGGATGCCGAAGACCAACGAAAAGTATTAACTCTGTTTTATTTTGATTAGTTTTTAAGCAAATAGCTCTAAAAATTAAGGATGCACCGTGGGTTGGGCGGTGCATTTTCCCAAAAATTATTATTTAAGCAAATCCTATGCTGAATCTATCTGTATCGGCAACTCTGTTGTATAGCATTGCCGGGGCAGCAGCCTTAATTTATTTTCCTTACCTATTTGTCGCCTATGCGCGGTTTCAGGTGGGAATGGATATGTCTGCTCCCCGTGCCATGTTTGATAAACTCCCCGCCTATGGGCAGCGAGCAACTTGGGCGCACCAAAATTCCTTTGAAACTTTCTTGGTATATCTAGCATCAGCTTTGTTGGCTTATTTAACTAAGGTAGATTCTACTTGGGTGGTGGGTTGTGCGATCGCCTATCCTGTCTCTCGTCTTCTTTACTCTCTCTTTTACATTGCTAATATCCCCCTAGCTAGATCCTTGATGTTTGGGGTCGGTTCTTTCTGTACGGCAGTATTGTTTATTTCGAGTCTAGGGGCTGTGAAATAGAGGTACTAGAGGTACTATAAAAAATAGAGGGAGGTACAAAAAGGGATACGAAACTATAGTTTAAGGAAGAAAATGTCTAAGCCTACTGATCGTTCTCGTTCAGGCAACTATTCCCTGGGGGGATGCTTATTTTCCCTGATGCGTGTTTCTTTTTCAATATTTATACTAGCTATTCTGGGGTTTCTGGGGTTCGATCTTTGGTATCGGACAACATTAAAAACTAAGCCCTTGGTAGAAAACCTCCGCGATCAGTGGACAGAGATAGGACAAATATTTGGGGATACCCGGAAGATAGTTACGATTACAGAAGATGGGACAGTTACAGAGAATGGCAAGGTGGTTCCCCTGAAAGAGATTGCTAATGCCTGCTTAGGTAATATTTCTGCCCCTGCCCCACCACCAGAAGCATGGCGATCGATGGACAAAGGAATTTTGCTTAATCAGGGAGTAGCTACCATTACATCTCTAGTAATGTCACCTGATGGTAAAACATTAATCAGTGGTGGAAGGCAGTTACAAGTCTGGGATTTAGATACTAGAAAGTTAATCCGCACTCTCAACAATTACCTGAGTAAAGAAGATTTCATTAATGCCCTTGCCCTAAGTCCAGATGGTCAAACTCTTGCCAGTGGTGATGAAAAGGGTAGAGTTATCCTTTGGAACTGGAAAACTGGGCAAATTCAGAAAACCTTGTCTCATGAGGGAGTTTATCAGTTGGCATTTGGCTCTAATGGTACGTTATTGTTTAGCGGCAGTATGCTGGGTAGTAATATCAAACAATGGCGAGTGCAAACTGGGCAAGTTCTCAACACAATAACTTCTCGAGTTCCTGTTCAAAAAATGGCAATTAGTCCTGATGGGCAAACAATAGCAGTTGCAAGTCAAGGTGCAAATGCAGTGGAAATATTGCGTCTCTCCACTGGGGAACGTGTTGATCTGCTCATTGCTGGGGGCCAGCCTGAGTCGATCGCCTTTACTCCTAATGGGCGTGTTCTGGCTTCTGCAAGTGGCGGGGAACAGGGTATCCGGCTCTGGAATATGATAGAAGGTCAACCTTTTAGAAAGCTGCCAATCAAAGTATTAAAAGGGCATCAGGGACAACCTTATACGATCGCCTTTAGCCCGGATGCTAAAACTTTATTTGCTACAGCAGATGGAGCAAATGGCAAAGATTATGCCTTAACAGTTTGGAACGCCTGCACGGGGGAACTGATCCATCGCTTTGGCTCTCAAACACGAGGACACTCTATGGCAATTAGTCCTGATGGCAAAACGATCATTACAGGGGGAAGAAAGGGTGATATACAGATGTGGAGACTGCCTTGATAACTATCAATTAGCAAAAGCGAGTATCCTCAAGATTTCCTAGCCTCTTCGGGGGGCGGAGGGCAATCCTTGAAGCAGTTGTGTGGTGTTGGTAGCCCATTGATTATTCCCTTGGGATTGAAACAATTCCTTGGCTCTTTGGAGCGCTTGGGTTGCTTCTGGGTAGCGTTGTTGGCGAATCAGGACTAGACCGGCTCCGTAGTAGCCATTAGCATAGTTAGGATTAGCTTGGACAGAGCTATTGAAAGCACCGAGGGCGGCGGTAAGATTATTTTGTTGCAGAAAAATTGCCCCCAAGTTGTATTGAGCTTCTGGGTAGCGGGGACTCAGGGCGATCGCTCTCTGGAAGGCAGTTTTTGCTTCCTCTAGGCGTTGCAATCTTAGATAGGCTAAACCTATGTGATAATGGGGTTCTGGGGCATTAGGGCTGAGTTGGGCTGCCCGTTGGAGGCTAGCGATCGCTGGATTAGTTTCCCCCAATTGCATTAAAACTAAGCCCAAATTATACTGGGCTACACCCAAGCTACTATCTATCTGAATTGCTCGTTGGAGATACTCCCGTGCCTGAGGCAAGTTATCTCCTTCTAAAAGTGCCGCTCCTAAATTTGCAAAAGCAAGGGCAAATTCTGGATCAGTTTGGGTGGCTTGATAAAAAGCTGTGGCTGCTGCTTGAATTTCTCCATTCTGACGCAAGGCCAAGCCTAGGTTATAGTGGGCAGGAGCTAGTTGTGGGTTTTGTTGAATTGCTTGACGAAAGGTAGCGATCGCTTGGGGGACATTCCCCTGTTGGATTAGTTGTAAACCTCGATTGAGAGTTTCTAGGCTTTGTTCAGTATTGGGGCGGATCCGGGGCAGAGATTGACCCGTTACTGGTGCTACACTGCTCCATAACCAAAAGCCCAAAATACTAATAATTATTTTTCTCACTAAGTTTCTTTTCACGGTTTTTAAGTTTTAGCTAAGAATTTTTAATAAAGAATATGCAAAATATAACTTGGTATATTATCAAACGGGCGAATCAACACTGTGAAATAATTTCTGCTCAGGAATTGGCAAATATGACTGAGGATAATATTTTAGAGAAATGGGGGAGTTTTAGTAGCCAAGGGGAAGCGATCGCCAAACGAGTAGGCTTAATCCGAGCCGGGAAATGTCAACCGTTGTAATAGAGTAATACCGCTCTAATTTATATTGAGGTAAATCGGTTAGAGGTTGAAGCAGAGGGCGGGAGGCGATCGCTATTACCAAAGTTTCAAGGGGATATTATGCTTGATTACTTGATCGCCCTCTCCCCAAAATACGATAGAAATGCGATCGCTATGCCCCACTTATTAATCTGGTTATATGTTGCAGTCAAAGATTCCATCACCCTGATTGCGATCGCCACAGGTTTTACTAGTATCGGCAATCTCGGTTTTGGGCTGGATAATTGTCTTAACGGTAACTGTATCGGTGCTGATAATTGATGGTAAAAAAGCTACAGATAGCAATATCGTCAGTACTTCTCCTAATCCAATGAGAGAGCGGAGCAGAACTTTAGAAGATTTGGATTCAAAGATAGGGATGAAAACGAGCGAAGAGAAAAGAGTAGTCGATGAATTAGTTTTAGCTTGAGTTTGAGTCATGATGTTTATTTGTTTAGGTTCAACAATTTCATTAAAGAATTTGGTTTGCTGAGGTCGTACCTAAGCAATGCCTGAGTTCATGACTGAGTTTGTGATTGTGTATTCGTACTTAGGTTGCTAGAATTAGAAAAAATTGAACAGATTATGCCCAGATCAGTTAGGCTTCATCCCGATCACAAGGAGATGGTTCGACTTGCTCTTGAACGCAACGGATTTTTAACCCAAGGGCAACTTGCCGGAAATTTAGGCATTGCCATTTCAACGGTGAGTAATTTTTTTAACTGTGTTCTTATTTCAGTGAGCAAGTTTGAGGAGATTTGTGATGCTCTCGGACTAGACCCACGACTTATTATCAAGCCGGATAAATCTACTGAGGGAATCAACGGAAGTTGTTTTGTACCTAATGTCTATAACGAAGATACTTGGGTTGGTCGAGAGAAATTAATTGGTGAACTGGGGAGCAAGATTCGCAATAACTATCGTTTGCTGCTGTTGGTTGGGATTAGTGGGATTGGCAAAACGGCTTTGGGCGAAAGGTTGGGGGTGGAGGTTGCGGGATGGTTGGAAAATAATTGGGCTTGCTATCATCAAGAAAATTTTGATAATCAGCAGCAAAGCTCTGATTTTGCTAGTGTGGCGGCGAGGTGGTTAGAGAAATGGGGAGAATTAATTAGCCCGGAAGATCGGAAGGATCCTCAACGGCTGATTAATCTACTGATGAAGCATTTGCGCGATCGCCGCTACTTGATCCAGATTGATTCTCTGGAAAATATTTTGCAAGGGAATGAGGAAACGGGGTGGAGTGATTTTCAAGATGAGTGGTGGTTGAGTTTTTTTAGTAGCTACCTGAAGCTAGAATCCTGTAAAAGCTGTTTGATTATCACTTCTCAGGATTTGCCGGGGCAGATTGAAGCAGCAGGATCGAGATATAAGAACTTTTGGTACTGCCAGCCTTTGAGCGGTTTAGATGAGGTTGAACAAGTTAGTCTGTTTGAGAAAATTGGTTTAGATATTAGCCCGGAATCGACTAGTCGGGATTATCTAGAGCGGATTGGTAAAGCCTACGAGGGACACCCTTTGGCACTGAGGGTGACTGGGGGAGAAATCAAGGATCCGCCCTTTGGGGGGAATGTGTTGGCTTACTGGAATAAGTATGGGAATGAAGTGGAGGAGGTGGAGAAGGATATTGCTGAGGCAGAACAAGGTCTGTCGGTTGGGGCGGAGGATAAGTGGCGATTGGATCGATTCACAAGGATATTAAGGCGGAATGTCCGATCGCGCTTAGATAGTACTTTTCAGCGGCTGAAGGAGGGGGCGAAATGGTCGTATATTTTGCTTTGTGAGGGGGCGGTTTATCGTTGTGCTGTGCCGGAGGATTGGTGGTTGGGGCATTTGGAGGATTGGGATCGAGATGAGGAGGAGCAGCAAGCGGCTCTTGATGTGCTGAAAGATCGCTATTTGGTGGAGGAGGTAGAAGAAGGTAATAAAATTTTGCTGAGGCAACACAATTTAATCAGGTCAATTTCCCTTGAACATTTAAAAAAATTAGATGAAATAGATGGTTAATCTACAAGAAAAAAGCCAAGCGAATAGTATCTTACCTCCGGGTGAGTTAATTCTGAAGCAGTTGGGTCTTGATCCAACAAAGTTAAAACTGATCAAACCTTCTTATAGATCGCACTATCGAGCTGTTATAAACTGGCTGACAAAATATCAGCCTAATCCTGATGTTACCAATTTAGAAAAAGTAAAGGGTTTACTAGAGTCTTTTGACCATCTCTGTGAAGTTGAGGATTGGAGGATAGCAACCAAATTACCTTACATCCAACTTGAAACAGGTAGCCAGTTTCATTGGCAACTTTATATATGGAGTTACTTTCGGGAACTTATTTCCTTACATAGCAAATTAATAACTATTACACGAGAAACTGGAGATCGTCAGGGTGAAAGTTATGCTCTGGGAAATCTAGGAAATGTGTATGACAAAATGGGTCGTTTTGAGAAAGCGGTTTCCTTTCATCAGCAAGCACTTGTTGTTAGTCGGGATATCGGTGATCGCCTGGGCGAAGGACAAGACTTAGGTAATTTAGGACTCGCATACTATGGTCTAGGACATTACGATCAGGCAATTAACTTCCATCAGCAATATCTAAACATTGCAAGGGAAATTAGCCATCGTCACAGTGAAGGCATTGCTCTAAATAATCTGGGGCTTGCATACAAAAGTTTAGGACAATATGAACAGGCAATCTATTTTCATAAACAATCACTTGTTGTTTATCGAGAAACAGGAAATCGTCAGGGCGAAGCTCAAGCCCTAGGAAATTTAGGTCTTGTATATAAAAGTCTAAGACATTACTTGCAGGCAATAGATTATAATCAGCAGTACTTGACTATTGTAAGGTTGATAGGCGATAAAAGTGGAGAAGCAATTGCATTAGGAAATTTAGGGGATGTAAGTTTTGCTTTAGGTGATTACTCGAAAGCTTTGGAGCTACAAAATCAGAAACTTGTAATCTCTCGTGAAATTGGTGCTCGGTCACGAGAAGGTGCAGCATTAGCTTCATTGGGAGAAATTTCTATAAAGATTGGAAAATTTACAGAAGCATCATGTTATTTACAAGAAGCACTTGAAATTTGTAGAGAAGTTAGTAACCGTGCTAACGAATCTGAAACTCTCAAATGCCTAGCAGAACTAAATCATGCCCTAGGTGAGGTGGAGGTTGCCCGGCAGTATTGTCAGCAGGCGATCGCACTGGCGACGGAGTTGGGGATTCCCCTAGCGACAGAGTGCGAAGTGCTGCTATTGAAGATCAAAAATGACAATGGAAGGGAGGGGCAGTGAAGTTTGAAATCCTGATACCCATTGGATTCACCGTTAGAACTTCCGAGAGCTATTAGCAACGGCTAATTATCAAACATCCTGATATGGAAATATTAGAAGAATTAGTACAGCAAGCTCTTGCCTCTCCCGATGAAATCCGCCGTAGCAGCCAAGATGCCAACGTGTTGCTCTTTTACACCTAATCCGCAAAGAAAGTAGATGGGTTGTAGCAGTAGCTAGGCGCTTAAATGGAGATGGA
>ENA-OBLH01000614-OBLH01000614.1-metagenomes-genome-assembly--contig:-NODE-614-length-11349-cov-3.79378_pt1 | contig 11349 bp, 9 predicted proteins | sample MGYA00153382_OBLH01 | MGnify analysis MGYA00153382 | reverse complement strand
TGGGACTATTAACACTAGGCTAGAAATAGCGGAGCGATCGTAGCTGTGGTTGCCACAATCGTCCCTGATAATAAGGCAGTATGGGCTGATGGAAACGAGCATAGATTATGAGTGAACAACAGGCAGCAGTTTTAGCATTTCTACAACGGATGAAGCTATTTCAGTCCCTATCTCCTATCAAGCTAGAGGAAATATCTCAACAGTTTCAGCCTTGGTATTACCGGGCCAGCCAAGCAATCTTGATTAGAGAGCAGTTGCCAGAGAATTTGGTGATTATTTACCAAGGTAAGGCACAACTCCTAGGCTACGACCCTGCTACTAAGATATCCATGACCCTACAAGTGCTGCAACCGGGGGATATTTTAGGGGGAATTAGTTTAGTCCGGCAAGTGCCAACAGAGGTAGCGATCGCTTCTACGGATACCACCTGTCTAGCTCTGCCCGCTAATATTTTTACTCGCCTTTTAGCCCAGGAGCCAGAATTTGCTTACCCTTGGCAGCATAGCTGTGAATTGATAGAGGCTTTTGATATTTTGGGTCTGGTGGGCGGCAGTATAGATAACCTGTCAGAAGTGGCGGCGGCGGCGGCTCACCAAGCCAAAGTCCGCTACCTAGAGCCGGGGGAAAATTTTCTCAAGGTATGGGAAAAAGATTATCAATGGTTTGTCAGTGGTGGTGCTAGATTAAAGCAATTTCCGATTGGTACAAAAATTAATCCTAGCCAACAGAAGTTAAATCTCACCTCAGATCAGGCCTTGCGGGTAGTAGGATTTCCCAGCCGATTTATTACCAGTCAAGCCCCGATCGCCGCAATCACAGCTACGATCGCTTCCTCAGACAGGCGATTTTCTCCCCTATCCTCTCCAGATTTGGGCGTACCGGAACCCGATCCCTATCCCTATATTTATGGGCGGGGACAAGTAGGCTCTGCCTTGGCTTGTTTCCAGATGTTGAGTGATTATTTCCAGTTACCCCTCAAAAAAGAAGTAATTCGCCGGGTACTGGAAAATCAGCGATCGCGCACGGGGAATCTTTCGCTGCAAACCTGTGGAGCGGTAGCAGAACTAATTGGCTTAAATCCGGGGTTGATTAACCTACCTTCTTCTACCTTGAATCGGTTGCAAACTCCAGCGTTGATTACGTGGCAAGAGCAGTTAGCGATCGTCTATGCGATCACCTCCCAAGGAGTAATATTGGGCATCCCAGAAACCGGGATTAAAAAATTTAGCTTCCCCGACTTTGTACGGCAATGGGGCGATCGGGGTTTATTTCTCACCTTGCAACCCACTGCTGAGACTCCCCAAAAAAGATTTTCCTTAAGTTGGTTTCTACCCTCGGTATATCGCTATCGTCGGGTATTAATTGAAGTATTAATTGCTTCTTTCTTTGTCCAGTTATTTGGGTTGGCTAATCCCTTAATTGTCCAGCTAATTATTGATAAGGTCTTGGTGCAAAATAGCATTGACACCTTAAATATTTTAGGCGTATTTCTCTTAATAGTTGCCTTCTTTGAAGCAATTTTATCGAGCCTGAGAACCTATCTATTCGTCGATACCACCAACCGGATTGATGTCACCCTCGGTACGGCTATTATTGACCATCTGCTCCGGCTGCCCCTCCGTTATTTTGAGCGTCGTCCGGTAGGAGAATTAGCTACCAGAATTAACGAGCTAGAAAATATTCGGACTTTCTTAACTAGCACTGCCCTGACGGTGGTTTTAGATTCAATCTTTTCCATAATTTATATTCTAGTAATGCTGGTTTATAGCTGGAAATTAACCCTGATCGCCTTGGTGACAATTCCTCTATTTGTTGTCCTAACTTGGATTACTTCCCCGATCGTCCGCCGCCAACTCCGTCAAAAAGCCGAAGATAATGCCGTGACTCAATCCCACTTAGTGGAAATTCTTTCTGGCATTCAAACCGTCAAAGCCCAAAATATTGAACTCCGCTCCCGTTGGCAGTGGCAAAAAGACTACAATCGCTATATTGTCTCTGGGTTTCAAACAGTGAAAACCTTTACTGCGGCTAGTTCTGCCAGTAATTTCTTGAATCAACTTTCAGGTTTATTAGTGCTATGGGCGGGAGCTTATATGGTCTTGCAGGGCAGCTTGACCCTAGGGCAATTAATTGCTTTCCGGATTATTGCCGGCTATGTAACCAGCCCTCTATTGCGCTTGACCCAGCTATGGCAGAACTTCCAAGAAACGGCGCTGTCTTTAGAAAGATTGGCGGATATTTTAGATAGTCCCCAAGAAGCAGAGGAGAACGATCGCCAGAATATCCCCATGCCCGTGATCAAAGGGGAGGTGAAATTTAATCAAGTATCTTTTTCCTATAAGCAACAAGCTACCACCAATTTGCAATTAGAAAATGTCACTCTGACCTTCCCCGCAGGAATATTTGTGGGCATTGTGGGGCAGAGTGGTTCTGGGAAAAGTACCCTCATGAAGCTTTTACCCCGGCTTTATGAGCCTCAAGCAGGGCAGATTCTAATTGATAACTACGATGTCACCAAGGTAGAGCTTTATTCTCTGCGGCAACAGGTGGGAATCGTCCCTCAAGATACTCTATTATTTGATGGCACAATTCAGGACAATATTACCTTAACCAATCCTGATGCCACTACCGATGAGATGATTCTGGCGGCTCGGATTGCTGTAGCCCATGATTTTATTATGAAGTTGCCCAATGGTTACAATACCAGGGTTGGGGAACGGGGGGCGGCGCTCTCTGGGGGACAGCGGCAACGGATTGCGATCGCCCGGACTATCCTCCAAAATCCTCGACTATTAATTTTAGATGAGGCCACTAGCGCCCTAGATTATGAAACCGAGCGGCAATTATCTAGTAACTTAGCTCTTCAATTTCAAGGACGGACGGTATTTTTTATTACCCACCGTTTAAGCACTATCAAGAATGCTGATTTAATTGTCGTCATGGATCAAGGTAAGGTAGCAGAGCAGGGAACCCATGAGCAATTAATGAATCTTAAGGATTATTATTATCGCCTCTATAATCAACAAGAATTGAGTGTTGGTTAATTGTAGGTAGTGCCAAAGAAGTAAGAATTTCCTCCAATATCCTTACCTTTTTAGAACTACCAATTATTTAAAGGTAAAGCTATTATGACAACATTAGAAAATTATCCATTTGTAAACGAGTTGATAACTGATTCCGCTGGTCAGGTAAATAAAGTTGTGATTAACTTGGCCGACTATCAAAAATTAATCGAACTTCTCGAAGACGAAGGAATGTATCGAGCAATCTTAGAGGTTAAGGATGAAATACCTCTTTCCCTAAGCGAGGCTCTTCAGGAGCTTGAACAAGAATGAAAACCTTATACCAGCCATCCTTTATCAAAGACCTCAAAGCACTAAAAAGCACTTCCATATTCCAGCAGATTAATAAACTTGTTTTTAAAGATATTCCCAACTATCAAACTCTTGATGACATCTCCAATCTTAAAAAATTAAAAAGTGAAGATAATGCCTATCGGATTAGAATTAGTGATTATCGAATAGGATTAATTTTTGATATAGATAATACAGTTATTTTTGAGCGTGTATTACATCGTAAAGAAATCTATCGATACTTTCCTTAATTATTTATATTATCAAAAGGTGTAGATTATGAGCCAAGCATTACACTCCGCTATTGAATCCCTCAATGCCCTCAGCCTAGAAGAGAAACACCAACTTTGGCAAATCCTTGAGAAGTCAATCTTTCAAGCAGAAGAGGAAAATTGGATAGAAGATGATGATACGATCGCAGAAATTCGACAAGTCCGAGAAGAATATATTCGAGGTGAGTATGTCACCTTCGATCAATATCTTGTCAAAAAGCTATCATGACTTACATTATTATCACTACCAAATCTATTCAAAAAGACTTAAGTAATCTTCCTAATGAGATAAAAGAGAAAATCAATATCAAAATTTTACTACTATCTGAAAATCCAAGACCTGATGGGGTAACAAAACTAAAAAGCTATGAAAATGAGTATCGTGTAAGTGTTGGTGATTATCGTATCCGCTATGAAATCAGTGATAAAGATAAAACTATTTTATTACTGCAATGTAAGCATAGGAGAGATGTTTATAAAAGCTAAAATGGAGGAGTTAAAGATACCCAAAGTAATGTTAAATCATTCTGTTGTCTAGGGAGTTTTGCCAAGTATGGGTGAGGGTGTCGATCGCTTCTTCGATTAATACCTCTTCATCTCCAAAGATGATTAACTTTCCAGTGGCGGTGACTTGGCCAATTGCCTCCCAGAAATTCCCCCGATCGTCTCCTTGAGCTTGAAGATATTCTAACCATACAGATTCTTGGGCTAGAGGGATAGAAACTAAAATTTGACTGCCCAATTCCCCAAACAAAGATTCATCCCAGCGGAGAGATTTACGGGAACCTAAGTAGATTTCTGCCCCTAGGTTGCCACTAATGCAAGATTCTGCCAGAGCCACAGCCAAGCCACCTTCTGAGCAATCATGGGCGGAAGCGATCCAAGATTGTTTGATGCCATAGCGACATAGGGACTGGACTAATTGCTCTAGTTGCCAATCAATTTCTGGAGGTTTGCCTGCCACTTGGTGATGGATTACGGCGAGGTATTCGGAAGCACCGAGGGGAGAATGGGCAAGGGTTTGATGGGTTCCTAATAGATAGATTTTATCCCCCACATTTCGCCAACCTTGACCACATACTTGAGTCACATCTTCTACTAAGCCCACCATGCCAATGACTGGGGTAGGATAGATAGCTTGGGGATGACCCGCCTCATCTACGGTTTCATTGTAGAGAGAGACATTACCGCCCGTGACGGGGGTATTGAGTTCCCGACACGCTTCAGAGATGCCCCGGCAAGATTCTGCCAGTTGCCAGTAGACCGTGGGTTTTTCGGGATTGCCAAAATTAAGATTATCCGTCACTGCCAGAGGTTCTGCCCCGACACAACTGAGGTTTCTGGCTGCCTCCGCCACCGCTGCTTTGGCCCCGGCATAGGGATTCAGGTAGATATAACGACTATTGCAATCTACCGTAGCTGCCACCCCCCGATTGCCTCCGGCTTGCCCTTGGGGACGGAGCCGAATCACGGCCGCATCAGCACCCCCCGGCAGGAGGACGGTGTTATTTTGTACCTGTTGATCGTACTGGCGGTAGACCCAACGTTTGGAGGCGATCGCCGGACTATCTAGTAATGTTAGTAATACTTTTCCCCACGAGGTTGATTTACCCTGAAGCTCAATCCCGGTTATAGCAGCAGCAGGTAAACTTGCGACCTCCCAAGCCCAAGCGGTGCGGATATATTCTGGGAGTTCCGTGAGAATTTCTCGGTGATAGATGGGAGTATTTTCAGCAAGGGCGGTGGCAGGAATTTCGGCGGCGGTTTGGCCTTGGAACAGGATTCTGACCAAGGGTTCAGCGATCACCGTGCCAGCAACCACAGCTTGCAAACCCCAACGATGGAAAATATCAATTAATTCCTGCTCTCTGCCCTTGTGGGCGACAAACAGCATTCTTTCTTGGGATTCGGAAAGCAGATATTCGTAGGGAACCATGCCGGTTTCTCGGGCGGGGATTAAATCCAAATCTAGCTCAATGCCTACGCCTCCTTTGGCAGCCATTTCCGAGGTAGAACAAGTGATCCCGGCGGCTCCCATGTCTTGGGCTGCAACTACGGCGCCAGTTTTGAAAGCTTCCAGGCAGGCTTCGATTAGGGATTTCTCTAGAAATGGATCCCCCACTTGGACAGCAGGGCGATCGTCCCTCGATTGGGCAGTTAATTCTGCACTAGCAAAGCTGGCTCCCCCTATGCCATCCCGGCCGGTGGTGGAACCAACGTAGAGGACTGGATTCCCAATACCCGCAGCCCCAGATTTAACAATTTCTGGGGTTTCCATGAGTCCCAACGCCATCGCATTAACTAAGGGATTGCCAGAGTAGGCGGGATCAAAATATACTTCGCCGCCCACGGTAGGAACCCCCACACAATTGCCGTAGTGGGAAATGCCTGCTACTACACCACTAAATAATCTGCGGGTGTGGGCATCCTCTAGGCTACCGAATCTGAGGGAGTTGAGAACAGCGATCGGGCGAGCGCCCATAGTGAAGATATCTCGTAAGATTCCCCCCACTCCTGTGGCGGCTCCTTGGAAGGGTTCGATCGCTGAAGGATGGTTATGGGATTCAATCTTAAAGGCTAACTGGATGCCATCTCCCATGTCTACAACTCCGGCATTCTCTCCCGGGCCTACGAGAACTCGTTTTCCGGTGGTGGGAAATTGTTTTAACAAAGGGCGGGAATTTTTGTAGCAACAATGCTCCGACCACATCACCCCAAACATTCCTAGTTCGGCACGGTTGGGTTCTCTTCCTAATCTTTGAACAACTTCTTTGTATTCAGCAAGGGTCAAACGGGCAGCAGCAATTTCTTCGTTGGTCATGGGGAAATTCATTTTATAATTAGGATCACTTCGGCTTCGCTCAGTGAACGTAATCGAATCAAGTTTTGCTCGGTAAGCGTAGTCGAATCAAGTTTTGCTCAGTGAGCGTAGTCGAATCAAGTTTTGCTCAGTGAGCGTAGTCGAACTGAGCGTTTTACACACCACAGGGCAGGGCTACGGTGAAGATGGAACCGATACCTTCTTGGCTGACAAAGGAGATGGAACCACCATGCAATTCTACCGCGTGTTTGACGATCGCTAACCCCAGCCCTGTGCCTTTTATATTGCTGACATTACTAGAGCGAGAAAAAGCAGTAAAAATTTTATCTTGATCGTCAACAGGAATACCCAGCCCCTGATCTTGGATGCGGAAAACTAAACGGGGATAGGCAATAGGAATTATTTCTACTTCTTCTTCCCTTTTGAATTGTTGCTGCTTTTGGTACATAATTTCTAGGGTAATATTGCCGCCTTGGGGAGAATATTTGATAGCGTTAGTAACTAGGTTATGCAAAATATGTTGGGTTAGTTGGATATCTAGGATTATCGGGATAGGTTTGGGGGGACAGATGATGACCAGTTCATGGTTAGTTTGGGCTGTGAGATAGGTCGCTTTAATTTGTTCGAGAAAATCATAGAAAAATTCATGGATATTAATTGGTTGCAAATCACATTTTTGTTGCCCCAAGCTGAGGGTTTCTAGAAGTAACATTTCATCGATTAGTTGCTCTAGTTTTTTGCCAGAAGTCTTGATCAGCCGAAAACATTTTTCCTTGGCTGCTTCATTAATTTGCTCAGAATTAGCTTCTAAAAGTTTGGCTGCGGCTAGGATAGAGGTGAGGGGATTACGCATTTCATGAATAGCCATAGAAACAAAACTATTGCGTTGATCTATTATGTCTTGATCTACTAGCTGTTCTGGAGTTGGAGATAGTTCTTGGCGAATTTGGGTTTCTATTTCATGCCTTTGGAGAGCAATCTCTATTGCTATTTGGAGGTTTGGGGTTTGGAAAGGTTTGGTGATATAGCCAAAGGGTTTGGTAATTTTTGCGCGGCTAAAGGTATCTTGATCTGCATAGGCAGTGAGGAAAACTATAGGAATATTATATTCTTGGTTAATTATTTCGGCTGTGGTAATACCATCTCGATCGCCCTTGATGACAATATCCATCAGGACTAAATCTGGAGATTCTTGCTCAACTTTTTCTAGAGCTTCGATGCCAGAAGCTACAGTCCCAACGACTTTATATCCCATTCTACCTAACCTAGCACTGAGGTCTGCCGCAACAATAAATTCATCTTCCACAATCAGAATTTTGGCTGGTTTCTGGGACATATTATAATCTCTGGGAATATTTCAACTCATGAAAAATAATAACAAATTGAGTGCCGGGGTTACAAGTAAGAGTGATTTTTCCTTCTAATTGCTGAACAAGCATTTTTACTAGTCTTAATCCTAGGCTATTTATTTCTGCTAAATTACAATTGTCAGAGATACCGATGCCATTATCTTTAATTGTCAAGGCTAATCGTTGCTCGCTGAGTCTTTGTAATTCAATGGTAATCAATTTTCCGTAAATATTCTGAGGAAAAGCATACTTGAAGGCATTAATTACTAACTCACTAATAATTAAACCACAGGGAATAGCTGTTTCAATATTTAGGAGTAAATCGGCAATATTGGTTTTAATTTGGATAGAATCGAGGGAAGAGCTATGGAGTTGATGGAGATAGGAGACTAAATTCTCAATGTATTCTGCAAAGTTGATTTGGTCAAATTGGGTAGTTTTGTAAAGTTGTTCATGAATCAGGGCGATCGCATAGATGCGTGTTTGACTATTCTGAAACATGGCTAAGATAGCTGGGTCTGCAATACTTTGAGATTGGAGAGTCAGGAGGCTAGAAATAATTTGGAGATTATTTTTAACTCGATGGTGAATTTCCTTGAGGAGGAGTTCTTTTTCTTGGAGATTGGCTTGGATTTGAGCTTCGGCAGCTTTGCGATCGCTAATATCTTGGGTAATGGCCAAATCATAGCTTAAGTTGGTTAAAGGGTCTCGGAGCAAAGAAATAGTAGTATTAACCCACAGCCGAGAGCCATCTTTACAAATTAATTGTTTCTCGATACTCTGGGAGCCAACTTCTCCCCTGTTGTGTTTGGTATTATATGCCAATCCTCTGGGGACAAATTCAGGAGCCGTGGCATCCATCCAAGTCATGGCTAGTAGCTCCGCTTCGGTATAGCCAAGCATTTCACACATTTTTTGGTTTACCTTAATTAGTTTGCCATCAGCATCAGCGATGTTTATCCCCACAGCAGCTTGCTCAAAAATTGCTCGAAAGAATTCTTCACTCTGGCGGAGGGCGGCTTCAATTTCTATTTTTCGGTTAATTTCTTCGGCTAAGTTAATATTAGTCTGCCAGAGTTCTTGAGTTCGCTCTGTAACTCTATTTTCCAATTCTATATTTACTTCTTGAAGAGCAGCTTCAGCAACCTTGCGATCGTGGATATCAATGACAATTCCTAGTAGTTGCTGGGGAACTCCCTCGGCAGAGGCTTGAAAAACAGTTGTGTGTTCTAAAGCCCATCGCCATTCTCCTTGAGCATTTCTGAGCCGATATTCTGATTTGGCGATCGCTCCTTGGGCTAATTGTTCCATGACTAAAGGAGTAATAATTGCTAAATCCTCTGGATTAATAATCTTTCCTAGGAGGTTACTCCCCAATTCATCTATTTGGGCTTTTGTATAGCCAAAGATTTTTGAAGCTAAAGAATTTATATAAATATTCCGATTTGCTTGTAAGTCATAGATATAGACAATACCGGGAATGGTTTCAGTAATGGCTTGTAAGAAGTGTTGGCTAGATTGTAGCTCTAGTTCTATATGCTTGCGATCGGTAATATCTTGAGCAAAGCCAACGATTTGTTTTGCCCTGCCATCAGAATAGTAACGAAAAGGGCGATTGCGAGAATACCACCACCGCCAACTCCCATCAGCGTGCCGAATCCGATATTCCAAAGTCCACAAACTATCTTCGTCATTGATAGTTAGAGTTTCCTGCATCTTAATTCCTGCTAATATTTGGGGTGAATCCTCTGGGTGAATTATTTGGGAAAATACATTTTGCCCCATCTGCTGAATTTTTAGGGGAGTGTAGCCCAAGGCACTAGTAACGTATTGATTACTATAAATATTTCGTTGCTCCTCCAGATCATAAATATAAATAAGCCCAGAAATAGAGTCGGTAATTTCCTGAAAGAGATGGTTTTGATCTCTTTGGGCTGCAACTTGGGCATCGATGAATTGATCAGTGTGCAATTCCAATTGTGCTAGGTAGTCAAGTTGCCTACCACAAAGGGGCATAATTCCCTGAGAGGTTACTAAACCTAATAACTCACCATTATCAGCAACTACCGGCAATTGATCCACTCGGTATTTTTGGAAATAGTGCAGCACCAAGGATAAATCTCTTGCTTCGCCCGGGTCTAAAATATAGGGAGGCTGAGTCATCACCATCCTTAAGGCACAATCATCCCCGGCTCTACCCTCTGCCGCTAATTTCACCACATCCCGCACCGTCAACCATCCCTGTAACTGCCCCGCCTCCTCCACTAATAGACAATCAATCTCTAAGGCAGCGAGATAGGCGATCGTCTTTTGCAGACTAATATCAGCGCTAACAGAATTGTTAACCACAGGTATTTCGATCAAACTCTGATTATGAAGAAAAGCCATAGGTTAATAATTTATGGTTAAAACGTCTATCTAAAATATAAACCTATTTGGGATATGCCAGAAATGATAAATTATAGCTATGACAACTACACCATCTTCTCTCTGGCAAACAACCCTGACGATCTTTCGCCTCCTGCGTTGGGATAAACCTGCTGGGCGCTTAATCCTGATGATTCCAGCCCTGTGGGCAGTATTTCTGGCGGCCAAAGGCACTCCGCCCCCGGCCTTGGTGGGAATTATTATTTTGGGAACCCTTGCCACTAGTGGGGCTGGTTGTGTAGTTAATGACCTCTGGGATCGGAATCTTGACCCCTTAGTAGAAAGAACCAAGCATCGTCCCCTCGCCTCTCGATCGCTCTCCATCACCACCGGTATTATTGTCGGCCTCTTATCTCTCCTGTGTGCTGCGGGGTTAGCTTTGTACCTCAATCCCCTTACTTTTTGGCTCTGTGTGGCTGCCGTCCCCGTAATTTTGTTCTACCCTAGTGCGAAAAGATTTTTCCCGGTTCCCCAGCTAGTGCTATCGATCGCTTGGGGTTTTGCCGTCTTAATTAGTTGGACTGCCGTGAGTTGTACTAATAGCTCTAGTCTTGCCTGCATTCCTAGCTCCACCTGGTGGTTGTGGGGAGCCACAATCTTTTGGACTCTGGGTTTCGATACTGTCTATGCCATGAGCGATCGGGCAGATGACCTAAAAGTGGGGATCAATTCCAGTGCTATTTTCTTTGGGAAATACACGACTTTGGCTGTGGGCTTATGTTTTGCTGCCACCGCAGGTTTATTAGCGATACTAGGTTGGGTAATGCAATTAAAACTAGGTTTCTGGCTTAGTTTAGGGGCAGCAATAATTTTCTGGGGTTGGCAATATTTTCGTCTCGATCGCCTAGAAGTTCCCTTCCCTTCGACTACGCTTACTGAGCAAAATCGTTCGACTACGCTCACTGAGCGAAGCCGAAGTGAGCCTACTCAAAACTCCCTCTACGCCACCATATTTCGGCAAAATGTTTTGATCGGCTTTATTCTCTTAGCAGGAATGATCGCCGGGATTCTCTAGTAGAAAAGACCTCTTACGTAAATAACTAGAAGCCCTCACCCCAGCCCCTCTCCCAGGGCGGGAGAGGGGAGAAATTCTTAGCCCTTCTCCCCTTGTGGGAGAAGGGTTGGGA
>ENA-OBLH01000613-OBLH01000613.1-metagenomes-genome-assembly--contig:-NODE-613-length-11351-cov-4.94795_pt1 | contig 11351 bp, 10 predicted proteins | sample MGYA00153382_OBLH01 | MGnify analysis MGYA00153382 | reverse complement strand
GCGGGCGAGGCCATCGGATTGCCTACGGAAACGGTGTATGGCCTCGCGGCAGACGCCAGTAACGCCGACGCTGTCACCAAGATTTTTTCGGCTAAAGGCAGGCCCGTCGATCATCCGTTGATCGTGCACGTCGCGTCAGCGGAGGCCGCAAAAGCGTGGGCAGCCGAGTGGCCGGAAGCGGCGGAAAAATTGGCCAACGCGTTCTGGCCCGGCCCGATGACCTTGATCGTCAAACGTGCGGCGCGTGTGCTTGACGCGGTGACCGGCGGGCAGGACACGGTGGGTTTGCGCGTGCCGTCGCATCCGGTCGCACAGGCGGTGCTTAAGCTTTTCAGCGCCGAGCATCAAGGCCTCGCGGCACCGTCGGCCAATCAGTTTGGGCAAGTGAGTCCGACGACAGCCGTGCATGTCGCAGCGGAATTTCCTGATCGCCTGTTGATGATTCTCGATGGCGGCGCTTGCGAGGTGGGCGTTGAATCGACCATCATCGACGTGAGTGGTGAGACAGTCCGCGTGCTGCGCCCCGGTCGTGTGCGCGCGAGCGAGATCGAGAAGGTGCTCGGCACGGCATTGGCTGAACATGGTGAAGATGCGCCTCGCGTCTCGGGCGCGCTGGCTTCGCATTACGCGCCAAAAACGCAGACGCTGATGCTTGCCACTGCGCGCCTGAAAATGCAGTTGCGCGCGTTTCGACAGGCGCAGGATCGCGGTCCGATGCGCTGCGTGATCACCCATTCGTTTGACGCCGAACCAGCGGAGCGCGTGCGTGTGATTCGGCTCGCTGCGGACGCTGAAACGTGGGAACGCGAGTTGTACGCGTTGTTGCGCGCGCTCGACGAAGAGCGCTACGGCACCTTGATTATCGAAGCGCCACCCGAGACGCCGGAATGGGACGCAGTGAATGATCGGGTGAAGCGGGCCACACAGCGTGACGCTGACGATGTCGAGGAAAATGCGGCGGAATGAAAATAGTTCTTGCGCCCGATTCGTTTAAAGGTTCGCTGTCTGCTGAAGCGGTTTGCGCGGCGCTTGAATTGGGTCTGCGTCGCGTATTGCCCGATGCCGAAATCGTGCAGCGGCCGATGGCCGATGGCGGCGAAGGCACGCTGGATGCGGTGGTCACGGCCCTCGCAGGCACGGGCGCGCGACGCAAGCAGGCGTTGGTTCGAAACGCTGCCGGACAGTCCGCCGAAGCGGGCTACGCGCTGATCAAACATGGTGTGATTTACGAGGCTGCGCTGATCGAAGTCGCACAGATCGTCGGCATCGAAGACGCGCACAACATGGCCGTGTCGGTGGGTGACCGGTCGAGCTACGGCGTCGGCGAATTGATGCGTTTGCTTGTCAACGAGGGCATCCGTCACTTCTTCATCGGCCTCGGTGGAACGAGCACCAATGATGGCGGCGCGGGCCTGCTCGCGGCGCTGGGTGTGAAGTTCACCGGCACCTTTCGACGCGAGATTTCGCCTACGCCGAACGGACTCGCGAAACTGATTTCGGTGGACGTCACGGGGCTGGATGCGCGGCTCGCCGCTTGCGAAATCACGCTGCTGTCGGACGTGAACAATGTGCTCACCGGCGAGCACGGCGCAACTGCGATTTTCGGGCCGCAAAAGGGCGTGGCGAAGGCGGATGTCGCAGCAGTGGATTCCGTGATTGCAGCCTACGCCGAGCGCTTGGAAGCGGCACTGCAAAAGCACGCCGCGAACAAGCCGGGCGCGGGTGCTGCGGGTGGTTTGGGCTACGCACTTCAATTGCTCGGCGCGAAGTTTGAGTCCGGTGCGCAGACCGTTGCGCGGCTCACGGGGCTCGCAGCCGCCTGCAAAAACGGGGACTGGCTGATCACTGGCGAGGGCCGAACCGACGCGCAAACGCTGCTCGGAAAAACGCCATTCGCCGCAGCGAAAATCGCACGTGAACATGGCAACGCGGGCATGAAGGCGACGCTTATTAGCGGCGGCGTTGATGCGGGCTCACTCGCCGCGTTGAACGCCACGTTCAACGGCGGTTGCTTCTCCATCGTGCCGGGGCCGATGGCGCTCGATCAGGCAGTGATTCGCGCGCCGGAATTGCTCGCCAATGCGGCGGAGCAAATTGCGCGGATTGTTTCGATGAAACCTTAACAGCTTTTGGCTGAAATGCCCGTTGCGATTGGGCATAGGCGGATAAAAATGTGTTTATCGACTAATGGCTGATATATGCGCTATGCCGATATTAAACGGGCATTTCAGCTAAAAGTTGTATCCGAAAAGACAGGCCACTAAGCCCGCAATTCCACCCGTTCAGCCTGTTCGCACAATGCCTCAATCACGTTCTCAACGAGGTCGCTTTCAACCAGATACGGATTGAATCCGCTCGCGTCGTGCCAGCGCGCTGAGTCCGGCGCGGCAGTCGATAAGTCCGGCGTAAAACCCATGTCCCACACCGGAAACAAGCGCCGCCACGGCTCGACGTAGCGCAGCAGCGTGACGTTTCCGTGGCGCGGATCGGTCACGATGAGGTTGTACAACCCGTTCACCGAATCACGATCACCTTCGAGACATTGCAAGGCATGCGTCGGCGACACGCAGAGATAGCCGGTGATGCCGAGCGCACCATTGCGTCGCTGGCTGGACGCGAGGATTTGTTGGATGTCAGCTTTGGACATCGGCGTGACGAGGCTACTGGCGTAGATCAGGCGAATGAGTTTCATGGTTGAAGTTTAGGCGCGCAAATGTTGGACACAACAGTCCTCGACAAACCGAATTTTGTCGAAGTGCTGAAGCAATTATTTCTTGCCAATACCAAACAAAAGCCGCTTCGCCTCATCACCCGCCTGTCCCGTCGGCGTCGTGTTGATGTCCTTCGCAATCTGGTAGGCGCGCACGGTCGCGGGCCGCTCCTTGATCGCGTTGAACCAGCGCTGCAAATTCGGAAAATCATCGAGATTCATTTGCTGCCGCTCGTACGGCACAACCCACGGATAACAGGCCATGTCGGCGATGGAATAGTCACCCGCCAGAAATTCACGATCCGCCAAACGCTTGTCCATCACGCCATACAGCCGCGCAGTTTCATTCACATAACGATTGATCGCGTAAGGCAATTTCTCGGGTGCGTAAGTGCCGAAATGATGGTTCTGCCCCGCCATCGGGCCGAGCCCACCCATCTGCCAGAACAGCCATTGAATTGCTTCTTTGCGCCAGTACAGTGACTTGCGATTGAGAAACTTTTTCGATTTATCGGCGAGGTAGAGCAGCATCGCGCCGCTCTCGAAAATTGTTAGCGGCTCACCGTCAGGCGTCGCTTGCATCGGCTTGTGATCGACCATCGCCGGAATGCGATTGTTCGGCGCGACTTTCAGGAACGCGGGATCGAACTGCTCGCCTTTGCCAATGTTTACCGGAATCACGCGATATTTCATCTTCGCTTCCTCCAGAAACATCGTGATCTTGTGGCCGTTCGGCGTGGTCCAGTAGTAGAGGTCAATCATGGGTACTTCGTGTGAATGCGTTGCCGGAAAATATAGGGTGCGCTCCGCGCACCTTCGTTCAGGAGGTGCGCCGAGCACACCCTGAGCTGGTGGTTAAAGTTTCACTGGGCCAGAATCCACCACCACCGCCGTAGCCTCCCGCGCCTGCTGCTGCCGCACGCGATCCACGTATTGTTCGGCGCGCGCGATTTGATCGTGCAGCATGGCGTTGTTTTTGCCCATCACGTCGATGGCTTTGGTGCGGAAACTGTCCATCGCATCCATCGCCTTGAAAGTCTGATCGAACATCTCCTTCAATTTGTCGATGCCGATACCGGGGTTTTGCGCGAACTCGGTGGTTTTTTCGACATGGGTGTTGAGCTGCTTTCCAGTCTCGGCGATCAGGCCTTCGATGGTGGTATTCACGCCCTTCAGCATATCCATCACCTGCAACTGATTGCCAGTCGCCCGCGCCACCGTTTGCGCCACCGCGAGCGCGCTCATGCCGGTGGTGGCCACTCGCGAGCAGCCGTTGATCATTTCGCGACCGGTTTTCTTGAGCACGTCCAGCGCAAGGTAACCGTTGATGCAGACCGCCTGCTGCGTCAGCATGTCCTGCAAATTCTGGCGTGCGTAAAACAACACTTCCTGCTGCAACGCATGTGCGCGACGCGGATCGGTCGCTTGCAATGCTGTCACCCGTTCAGCAAGCGCGCCGTCGAGCTTCTCCGAAAAGTGAATGGCAGCCGCGAGCTTCTGCATCGCCTCCCACAGTTTGCCGCGCACCGATTCAATTTCGATCACGTCTTTTTGCATGTCGTCACGCGCCGCATAGAGCTGCTGCATGCTCGTTTGCAACTGCGATCCCGCGCTCTGATACTTGCGGAAATAGGCTTGTAATTTGTTGCCGTAAGGAATGATGCCGAGCAGCTTGTTCGGCTGCAACAAATCGCCAGCGTTACCGGGGTTGAGTTCGTCCAGCTGCCCGCGAATCTCAGAGATCGCCTTGTATGCCGGGCTGCTCTCCACGCCGACAAAATTCTGCGCCATGAAACGACCCTGCATCATCGAGGAGGCAATCGAAATTTCCTCACGTCCCAGCGCAAAGGCACTGTCGAGTTTGCCCTTGAACGCAGCGCTCTCCACGTCCTCAGCCAACAGCGCCGTGACGAAGCGGCTAACCTGCTCGTCCACCGCCGCTTTGGTCGCATCGGGCAGCGGCACAGCGCTTTTCGACGCTTCGGGAACGACCGGCGTGATGACCTCGGGCGGAGTGAGTTGAAAACCTGTAGCTACGGCGGTAGGTGAGGAAGGGGCGTCAGACATGGAAGGTCTCCCAAGTGAAATTTCACGACAAGGCGCACAGTGTATTTGTAGGAGCGGCTCCGCCGCGACCCACATCCGTTTCCGCAAACCGGGTCGCGGCAGAGCCGCTCCTACGGACTGTACGAAAGAGCGCTGGCAATCCGATACATAATGCGCCGAACACATATTTCAGAAGCTGTTCCGTCATGAACCGCACCGCGAAAACCGTCGTCACCGCTGTCCTGCTGGCCGCATTGGGCGGTGCGTTGTTTTTTGCCTTGCGCGGCACGCAGCAGGAGCAGCTCGCGAGTGGCCAGAACCCAACGTTGAGCCTTCCCGGTTTGCGCGCCATGCAGACCGTCGAATTGACCGGCGTGATCGCGCTCGACGTGGAGCCCTTTTTCAAAGACCAGCGCGTGATCAAGGCGCTGTCCGATAACGGCTTCAAGCTCAATATCACGCGCATTGGCTCGCGGGACATGGCGCAGCGCGTCGCGCAGACGGGCGGCCCAGACTTTATGTTTCCGTCGGGGATCGTGGCGGCCAATCAGATTCTCGACGCGGCAAAACGCGCCAATCAGACGGGTACGCAGTACACGCCGTTCTACACGCCGATGGTGATCGCGTCGTGGAAGCCCATCGCAGGAATATTGCAGGCGAATGGGTTGGCGACGCCGTTGACGGGCGGCGCTTATTCCGTTGACCTCGCCAAACTCGTCGCGCTGATGCAGGTCAAAACGCGCTGGAAAGACATGAAGGCGAGCGCCGCCTTTGACGTCAACAAATCGGTGTTAGTGTCCACCACCGACGTGCGCAAAAGCAATTCCGGCGCGATGTATCTGGCGCTGGCGGCCTATGCGCTCAACAACAACGACTTGCCCGGCGACCGCGCGACCGCTGAACTAGTCGCGAAGAAAGCGGCAGATTTGTTCAAGCGGCAGGGCTATCAAGAAAACTACGTCAATGGAAATTTCGACGACTACGTTGCCATCGGCATCGGCAAAACGCCGATGGCCTTCATCTACGAGAATCAGATGATTGCGTATGCGCTTTCGAAGCCGGTCGCGGCAGACATGACGCTGCTGTACCCGAGTCCGACCATCGTGAATAAAGTCGTTTTCGTGGCGATGAACGAGCGGTCAAAACGCCTTGGTGAATTGTTGACGACTAACGCCGAGTTGCTGAATATTGGTCTGGAATACGGTTTCCGCACCAGCAATAACGCGGCGTTTTTGCAGAAGGTGCAGGCGGCGAAATTGGGTGTGGATGAGAAGTTGAACAACCTGATTGATCCGCCGTCGTTTGAAACTATGTCGTTGATGATTGATGTTGTCACCCGAGAAATGTCGCAATAAATGCTCCGAAGGGAGATGTCGCAATGAGTCAGATCAATCGCTGGGCCACTTTTGCAATAACTTTCGCAGGTGCAGCACTCCTCGCCGCCTGCGGCAAATCCCCCGACCCAACACCCATCCCTACGCCGAAAGTGGCGGTCGCTGAAAAGACCAACACTGACGCCACACTGGCCATCCTCGCCACCTCCGACCTGCGAGACATTGCCCCGCTGGAAGCGATGGCACTCAAGGCTACCGGCGTGACGCTCAAGTTCACGTTTGGCGGCACGATGGAGAGCACGGAGCAGGTGCTGACCGGCAAGACTAAGGCTGATGTTGCCTGGTTCGCCAACGCCAAGTATTTGCTGTCTGATCCACAAGGACAAGCCAAGGTCAAGCTGCAAGAGAAGATCATGCTCTCGCCAATTGTGGTCGGCGTGAGCGAATCGGAGGTCGTGCGGCTCGGCTGGACGGACGCGAGCAAAGTGACGTGGAAGACGGTGATGGAAGGCGCGCGCTCAGGCAAACTTAAATACGCGTTGTCAAATCCGGCAACGTCGAATCAGGGCTACATGGCGCTGGTTGGTGTGGTGGCGGCGGTGTCGCAGAAGGCGGAGGCGTTGACTGCCGCAGACATTGATCGCAAAGCGGTCGCCGACTTTCTCAAAGGGTACAAGCTGGTCGGTGACAACTCGACGTACCTGAGCGAAAAGTTTTACGAGCAACAGGGGATCTACGTCAATTCGTTCATCAACTACGAAAGCTGGTTGCTGTCGATGAACCAGTCCGGCAAGCTGAAAGAGCCGCTGCGGCTTTTTTATCCGCGAGAAGGCATCGCGACGGCCGATTATCCGTTCATGTTGTTGAACGATGCGAAGCGCGGCGAATACCAGAAAGTCGTCGATTATCTGAAAGGTGCGGAGGCGCAAACCTGGCTCGCGCGCACGACCTTGCGTCGTCCCGTCAATCCGGCAGCGGCGGGTGCTGCGACCTTCCCGACCGCGACACTTGTGGAGTTGCCGTTCTCGCCTGATCGTGGGCTGGCCGATGGCCTGATTGACGCGTATCTCAACGAATTCAGGAAACCCATCGCGTCAACGTTTGTGCTGGATGTGAGCGGCAGCATGAACGGCGGATCGCGCCGCATTGATCTTATCAACGCACTGCACAGTGTGGCTGGCGCGGACAGCTCGCTCACTGGTCGGCTGGCACGCTTGTCGAGCCGCGAGCGCATCTGGATGCTGCCGTTTTCAGACAAAGTGGGTGTGCCGATGTACTTCGATATTCCCGTAGCGACTGCGGCTGACACCCAGAAAAAGGCGGATGCGCTTAGTGCTGTACGTGATTTCGCTACCGCACTCGAAATGAAGGGTGGCACCGCGCTGTACGACGCTATTTTCGACGCTGTGGTGCTGATGAGCCGCGAGCAGGCGAAGAATCGCCAGTATCAGTACTCGGTGATTGCCTTCACCGATGGCGAGAGTAATCAGGGCCGTACGTTGATGCAGTTCAAAGAGGCATACGCTGCGTTGCCGGAAGACGCCCGCGCGATTCCGGTGTTTACGGTAGCCTTTGGCGAGGCCAATGCAGCGGCGCTCGGAGAGATTTCAAAGCTCTCCAGTGGCAAGAATTTTGATGCCCGAAAAATGCCACTTAGTGCCGTATTCAAGGAAATCCGGGCCTATCAATGAGGTTGACGGGCATCGTTGAAACGCTGACGCGATTTCTTCTTTCGCCTGCCAACTGGATTGGGCTGGCGTTAAGCTTGGGCGCAGTCACGCTGATTTTGCTCGGGTTTGTGAGTACTCGCTGGTTGGGTATCGCAGCGTTGGCCTACGGCGTGGGATTTATCACGGGTGGCCTATGGTTCGGTTGGCCGCAGCTCTCAGGCCCGGCATGGGACGAACTGACGTTCGCTGAGAACGATACCGCACGAGATGCACCAGCGCGGGCGTTGGCTGGCATCCGTCGATTGGTCACCGGCAATCCCGGGCGTCGCCTGTCCGCCATGACGGGTGCCAAACTGCTCAAATTGTGTGACGATATCGAGGCGATGCTCGTGCAGTGGGAGCGCTCCAGAGGACAGCTCTCGGTCGAGGATTCGTTTCATGCACGCTACATTGCGCTGCGCTATTTGCCGGATGCGCTGAAAAGTTTTTGGTCGATCCCGGCGCAGTTTGCGACCACGCGGCAGTTGGAAAACGGCCTCACGGCAGATGCCACATTGGGCAAGACAGTGGACGAATTGGGGCAGAAAGTGCGTCAGCTCAACGATGCGCTGGCCGCGCATGACGCCCAGGCGTTTCTTGATCATTCCCGATTTTTGTCGGACAAGTTCGGTACGAAAGCGGCTGAGGATGAGGCGGGGCCTGTAGCTCTTAAGTAGGCGCTCAAACAGGTAATTTGTAATCACTCACCATCGGTGTCAGCCAAAACGGGTACAGGCGCGTTAATTGCTTGAAAAGCCTGCGTCCCGCCCCACCTTGGAGACCATGATGCACATAACAACCGCTACCCTGTTGTCCCCCACCGTGACCCCGATGTTCGACACCTTGACGGTGGCGATGAGCGAAGCCGCGTTTGTACAGGTCGGGGACACCGTGTTTAAGGCTGACTATCTGCATGCGCCCGACGAGTTCACCCGGCCCGACGACGTGCTGGTCGAAGGCACCCGTGAAGATCAGGAATTGCTGCTGATCCAGCGCGATTTTGAAGGCTCAAAGCTCACCGGCGACGGCGAAATTTGCCTGCGTGACGGTACGTTGATTCGTTTTTTGCGGCCCGCCGCAGTTCACTGACCGCACTTCCCCGTCCGCCACAGCGAACACGCGTTGACACGGACGCGGTGCCCACGTAAAACAGGCGTCAACAAAACCTAAAAAAAGGTGACGCGGTGGACGACTCGAACGCGACGGTTCTCGATAAACCGTCATCTAACGCGATGCAAACGCTCGCGGACGCACCCAAACTGCGCCGCATGCGCAGCCTCAACCTCTCGCTGGTGCTCATCAGTGCCACCGCGTTAGGCGGTCTCGCCGGTTGCGGCAATCTCGAAAGCGGCGCGAGCAACAGCCGCGATGTATATGCCAATATGGAGGCCTGCAAGGCCGATTGGGGCACGCCGGGCGATTGCGAGGAGGTGGACTCCAAACGCTCCGCTACGGGAACCACCGGCTTCTACGGCCCACGATATTCGTCGCGTTCGGGTGCCTATGGCTTCAACGCCACGCCGCGACCAGGTTCGCGCTCGGTGGGCAGCGTGTCATCAAGCGCATCGCGCAGCGGCTTCGGCGCATCAGCCTCGCGCCACAGCAGCGCCTCCAGCTCACATTCGTCGTCGTCTTCGTCGGGCGGCTAAGCGGTATGCGCAGAGAGCACGTACCGAAGCGCGACAACTGGCAAAAGCGCTGCGAAGACGCGGGTTTTTCGTTTCATTCCCTTGATGGGTTGTACTGGGACGAGGGGATTTGTTATCACTTCACGCCTGCGCAAATCGAGACGCTGGAAAAAGCCACAACCGAGCTGTACACGATGTGCATGGCTGCTGCCGAGCACATCATCGAAAAAGAGCGTTTCAAAGAACTAGCGATTCCTGAATCCGCATGGGCGCTGATTCGCGAAAGTTGGGACGATGATCATCCGTCGCTGTTCGGTCGGTTTGACTTGGCGTGGGACGGCACCGGTTCGCCGAAATTACTCGAATTCAACGCTGATACGCCGACCTCGTTGATTGAGGCGAGTGTGGCGCAATGGCATTGGCTGGAGGACGTGAAGCCGAAGGCGGATCAGTTCAACAGCCTGCACGAAGCGCTGATTGAGCAATGGAAATGGCTCAAGGCCGAACACGGTTATAGCCACGTTCATTTCACCTGCGTGGGCGATCATGAGGAAGACGGCGGCAACCTCGATTACCTGCGCGACACGGCCATTCAAGCTGGCTTGCAGGCACCGTGGATTGCGGTGGAAGAGATCGGCTGGAGTGAGGGCGATCTGGCGTTTGTCGACTCCGACAATCAGCGCATCGAAACGCTGTTCAAGCTCTATCCGTGGGAGTGGTTGCTGGCCGATGAATTCGGCAACAACATTCGTAAAACCAAGATGCGCATCATCGAACCGGCGTGGAAAATGGTGCTGGCGAACAAGGGCATGCTGCCGATTTTGTGGGAGCTGTATCCCGATCATCCGCTGCTGCTGAATGCATCATTCCAGCGCCACAAGGTGCTCGGTGATTACGTGAAAAAGCCGCTGCTTTCGCGTGAAGGCGAGAACGTCGAAATCTACAAAGGCGGCGAAGTGATTCGCGCCGATGGAACGTACGGCGAAGAAGGATTTGTGTATCAGCAATACACTCCGATTCCGAGCTTTGAAGGCAACTTCGTCACCATCGGAAGCTGGATTGTCGGCGACGCGCCAGCGGGCATCAGCCTGCGTGAGGACGCCACCGAAATCACCATGAATACGTCGCGGTTCGTACCGCATTATTTTGACTAATGGTCACTTCTATAAATCCGTTTCTCGGGCGAATTGCCGCGTTGCGTGGTGCTCGCAATCCTGATGTACCCGGACGTACATTCCAGTTGCTCCGCGCCACGCGCCTTGCACTGTATCCTGATAAACCGAATTTATAGAAGTGCCCTGATTACTACGGACGGACAAGAGGAAAACTATGACCTACACGCTCAACGAATCGATTCGATATTTCGACGATTTTCTCATCTACTTTTCGGTCGCATTGCTGCTGCTGGTGTCGTTTACGCTGATCTACACCAAGGTGACGCCGTACAACGAAATTACGCTTATTCGCGACGGCAATACAGCCGCTGCGATTTCGCTGTCAGGTGCGCTGCTCGGTTTTGCATTGCCGCTGGCAAGTACGGTGGCCAACGCGGTCAATCTGCTCGATCTGGTGCTGTTCGCAGTGCTCGCGACCGTCGTTCAGCTGATCGTGTTCGTGTTCGCGCGAATGTTGATGCCGGGGCTCACGGCGTCCATCGAAGGCGGCAACGTCGCGAAGGCGACGTTCCTCGCGGCGGTGTCGATTTCGGTCGGTATGCTGAACGCAGCGGCGTTAGTTTTTTAGCGATTTTGGTTAATGGCTTTTCAAGTGAAGTGCCGTTTAACGTGGGCTTGGCTTGTCATTAGGCTATTTCTCGACTTTGGATGTAAGATGCGGTTAGGTACGAACTGTCGGCGAGCGCGGTTGAGGGAAGTGTATTTCGTAAGGCGTGAGTCCGTTCAAGATTTTTCGGGGACGTCGGTTG
>ENA-OBLH01000612-OBLH01000612.1-metagenomes-genome-assembly--contig:-NODE-612-length-11373-cov-2.84679_pt1 | contig 11373 bp, 9 predicted proteins | sample MGYA00153382_OBLH01 | MGnify analysis MGYA00153382 | reverse complement strand
TCCCGAAGCTCTCGCCACCGGTGTTCGGCGCCACGTAGAGGTCCACCGAGGCCAGCAGGCTCGCCTTGTCCGCATCGCTGACCGCTCCGAGGAACTCGCAGGCCGCGGATGCCCGGGGGGTCATCTTCTCCCGGATGGAGTCGGGGTCGCCGGGGCCGGCGATCAGCACCCGGACGCCGGGGATCTCGCGAAGGATCTGCGGCAGGGCCGCGGACAGCACCGGCATACCCTTGCGCGGCTCTTCCATCCGGCCCAGGAAGGCGATGGTGGGTCGCGCCGGCGTGCCCTCCCAGTCGCGGCGGTGCACGGCGGACGCGAACCGCTCGACGAACACGCCGTTGGGGATCACCACGGCGTCGCCGCCGAGGTGGGTGGTCACGGTGCGTCGTGCGTCCTCCGAGACCGCGATCCGGGCGCTGATCTTCTCGAGACTGGGACGCAGCAGCGGGTATGCCGCCTGCATCGCCCGCGAGCGCAGGTTGGACGTGTGGAAGGTGGCCACGATCGGTCCCTCCACAGCCCAGAGAGCAAGGACCGAGACGCTGGGGGTGACCGGCTCGTGCAGGTGGACGACGTCGAAGCGTCCCGCTTCAACCCACCTGCCCACCCGGGCCGCGGTCAGCGGTCCGAAGGACAGCCGGGCCACCGAACCGTTGTAGCGCACCGGTACAGCGCGCCCGGAGCCGACGACGTAGACCGGCAGGGGGGTGTCGTCGTCGGCCGGTGCCAGAACGCTGACGTAGTGCCCCTGCGAGATCAGGTGCTCGGCGAGGTCGCGAACGTGAAGCTGCACTCCCCCGGGCACGTCGAACGAGTAGGGGCTGACGATCCCGATCCTCATCTGCTGTCGCCGGCCTTGTCGGGACCACGTTCGGGACCACGTGCAGAGTCCGCGTCGAGGTCCCTGGTGAACACGCGCTGCATCATGTGCCAGTCCTCGGTGTGTTCGCGCACCGCAGCGGTCAGCACGTCGGCGCAGGCCTGGGTCATCGCCTGGATCTTCTCGCGGGAGGTGCCGCCCGCGGGCTGGGCGACGGCGTCGTAAAACGTCACCACGGTGCGCCAGCCGTGTCCCTGCGGGTGGGGCTCGTAGTGAACGATGCAGGGGTGGAGCGCGGCGCCGGTGTTGACGGCCAGGGCGGCCGGTCCGACCGCCATCCGGGCCCGCTGCCCGCAGAAGTCGACCTCGATCCCGCCGTGGGTGAGGTCCCGGTCGGCCAGCAGTGCGACCAGTGCCCCCGCCCGGCAGGCCCTAGTCAGCTCCCGGAAGACGTCACTGCCGCCGGTCAGCGGGATGATCTTCATGCCGAGTCGCTCACGGAAGGCGAGGAACTCATCGAAGAGCTCCTCGGGCTTGAGCCGTTCGGCCACTGTGGTGACGGGGGCCAGCTGGGTGGTGGACCAGGCGCCGCCGAAGTCCCAGTTGCCCAGGTGCCCCAGGAACATCACCGCCGACCTGCCCGACTCCAGCCGGGCCCGGACCGGCTCGTCGCCGACCGCCCTGACCCCGTCCACCAGCTCCTCGATGCTGCGGTCGGGAAGGCGGAAGGAGTCGCACCAGTAGCGCAGGTAGGAGCGCATCCCGGCACGCACCAGGTCGTTGAGCTCGGTGCTGGTCAGCTCGGGCCGGGCCGTGGCGTAGTTGCTGCGCATCCGTTCCACGCTCTTGCCGCGACGTCGCCACAGGACATCGGCCAGCAGGTCGAACTCGCGGTAGGCGAGGCGACCCGGCATACGGCGGACCAGGGACCAGCCCGCCCGGTAGCTGATCAGCGTCGCACGCTCGTTGAGCCTGGTCAGAATCGGACGTTCGAAGAGCCCGGCGGGTGAGACGCGATCGATGAGGTCAGCCAGCACCGAACGGGGTGTGAGCTTGCTCACGCGGCGGAGAACGCCTGGCGGCGTACCTCGAGCATCCGCTGGACCACCGTGATCAGGCTGGCCAGCGCCAACAGGGCCAGGACCACGGTCAGCAGCACCTCGGGGACCCCCAGGCCGACCAGCCCGGTGGCTGTCAGCACCACGATCACCCGCTCGGCTCGTTCGGCGATACCGACGTTCGCGGTCATGCCCAGGCCCTCGGCGCGGGCCTTGGCGTAGCTGACCACGCTGCCCAGGATGAGACATGCCAGGGCCAGAGCCGCCAGGTAGGGGGTGTTTCCTCCGCCGGAGTACCAGAGCACGAGCCCGCCGAAGATGGCGCTGTCGGCCACCCGGTCAAGGGTCGAGTCCAGGTAGGCGCCCCACTTGGTCGAGCGCCCGGACAGCCGGGCCATCGTGCCGTCCAGGGTGTCGAAGGTCGCGAAGACCGCGATGAAGAGGGAGCCCCAGAAGAACTGGTGCCGGGGGTAGAAGACCAGGGCGCCGAAGCAGACGCCGAAGGTGCCCACGATGGTCACGATGTCCGGGCTGATGCCCATCTTCAGGAACAAGGTGGCCAGTGGGGTGAGGAGCCTGGTGGCGAAAGCGCGCGCGAATCGATTCAGCATGATGCCCCCAGAGTACCGATCCGCAGATCGGGGTTGTGCCGACGCGCGTGAGGCGCAATCGTGGCGGCATGACCGCCAAAGCCTTAGCAAGTACACCGGGCCCCCAGGCCCATGCTCCCAGCGAGATTCGCAACGTCGTGCTCGTAGGGCACAGCGGAGCCGGGAAGACGACGCTCTTCGAGCACCTGATAACCGCCACGACCCCGGGCTATCGGGCGAGACCGATGCTGGATGAGCGCTCCGTCCAGCTTGCGGTGGCCTCTGTCTCGCACGAGGGACTCGTGCTCAACCTCATCGACACCCCCGGGTATCCGGACTTCGTCGGTGAGCTGCGGGCGGGTCTGCGCGCCGCGGACGCAGCCCTGTTCGTGGTCTCGGCCGCCGACGGCGTGGACGCTGCCACGATGCTGCTGTGGGAGGAGTGCGCGGCGATCGGGATGCCGCGGGCGGTCGCGGTGACGAAGCTGGACGCCGGACGGGCCGACTTCGAGGACACCGTCGCGATCTGTAAGCGGGTCTTCGGCGAGGGCGTGATGGCGGTATATCTGCCCCTGCACGGGGACGATGAGTCGATCATCGGCAACCTCGGGCTCCTCTCGCAGCAGATCTACGACTACAGCTCAGGCCCGCGGGTGGCCCAGGCGGCCGAACCTGAGCACCGCGAGCTCATCGAGGGGAACAGGGCGGACCTGATCGAGGCGATCATCCAGGAGTCCGAGGACGACACCCTGCTGGATCGCTACCTCGGCGGCGAGGAGATGGACCTGGACGTGGTGACGACGGACCTGCTGACAGCGGTCTCCCGGGGGCGGCTGTACCCGGTGATCCCCGTCTCGACCGAGACCGGTGTCGGCACCATCGAGCTGCTGCAGATGCTGACCGCTGCGTTCCCGCCGCCGACCCTGCACCCGCTGCCGGCCGTGACCACTCCCGGCGGCGATCCCCTGCCACCGCTGATGTGCGATCCGGACGGGCCATTGGTGGCGGAAGTCATTCGTACGACAAGTGACCCGTATGTCGGCCGGGTCAGCATCGTGCGCATGTTCAGCGGCACGCTGCGACCCGACTCGATCGTGCACGTCTCGGGGCACCTCGCCAGGTTTGCCGGTGGCGAGCGGCTAGAGGGACACGTCAGCCACGATGACGACGAACGGGTCGGGCTGCTGTCCTCGCCGCTCGGAGACCTCCTGCGTGCCAAGACGGTGGCCATCGCCGGGGACATGTGCGTGGTGGCGAAGCTGACCAGGGCCGAGACCACCGACACCTTGAGCAACAAGGACGCGCCGGTGCTGATCGAGCCGTGGATGTTCCCGGACGCGCTGCTGCCGGTGGCGATCACCCCGGCCAGCAAGTCGGACGAGGACCGGCTGGCCGGCGCCCTGTCACGGCTGGTGGCCGAGGATCCGACCATGCGGCTGGAACACAATGCCGAGACACACCAGGTGATCCTCTGGACCATGGGTCAGGCTCATGTCGATGTCCTGCTCGCGCGCCTTCGGGATCGTTACGGTGTCAAGGTCGAGTCTGTGCCGTTGCGGATGGCCCTGCGGGAGACTTTTGTCAGCGTTGCGAAAGGCCATGGGCGGCACGTCAAACAGAGCGGCGGCCACGGTCAGTACGCCATCTGCGACATCACCGTCGAACCTCTCGAGCGCGGGTCCGGCTTCGAGTTTGTTGACAAGGTGGTCGGCGGGTCTGTTCCGCGTCAGTACATTCCGAGTGTCGAGAAGGGCGTCCGGACCCAGCTCGAGAAGGGCTGCCTTGCCGGGTTCCCGATGGTCGACCTGAGGGTCACCCTGACCGACGGAAAGTCGCACTCGGTAGATTCCAGCGACATGGCGTTCCAGGCCGCCGGCGCCCAGGCCCTGAAGGATGCGGCCTCGGCGACGACTGTGACGCTGCTCGAGCCGGTCGACTCCGTGACGGTGCTGGTGGCCGACGAGTATGTCGGGGCGGTGATGACGGATCTGCAGATGCGCCGTGGCCGGGTCATCGGGACCGAGCCCGAGACCTCTGGACGCACCATGGTCACCGCCGAGGTTCCGACCTCTGAGGTCACCCGCTATGCCATCGACCTGCGCTCGGTCTCGCACGGGACCGGCACGTTCACCAGGACACCCCTCGGCTACGAAGCCATGCCGGCCAACCTCGTCAAGGACTCCATCCCGCAGTGAACCCCCGACCCCGCCGCCTGGAACGGCGACGCCAACAGGCGACCTGAGACCAGGCGTGAGAGTGCAGTAATCGACCCGAACTTCCTCCTGTTGAGTCGATTGCTCCACTCTCAGGTCAGCGGGCAGAGAGTGTTGGCCAACCGGGGTTGGTCAGTGGGGGTCCTCTGTTCGAGGGGGCGTGCCTTTGATTCCGCAGGCTGGTGTTCCGCCGGGGAGGGCGTATCGGTGTGCGGCGACCCACGAGTAGGCACGCCCGGCCAGCCAGGAGAACCCCGGCGCCACCAGCAGGGCGCCGACGGGGCGCCAGACGGGATGACCGGTGCGCAGCGCTGCAGCGATCGCGACATGCCCGCTGACCAGCTGGGCATCCCTGGCCACCCACTGCACCGCTGACTGGCACTGATCCGCGGTCAGGCCCAGCCCGGCGAGGTCAAGCTGCTGAAACGGTGCCACTGTTGTGGGTCGCCCGCGGATGACCCAGCGCACCAGGAACCGGGCGCTGGTGGTGCAGAACCCGCAGTCTCCATCGAAGATCAGGATCGGGAGCGTGGCCGGTGTGCTCACCGGTGTGGGTGGCAAGCTCATCTGGGCAACCGAGCGTTCAGCATGGCGCGCACGTGCTCACCGGGGGGCCACGCGTCGACCAGACGCTGGCGAACGTCCTCGAGCAACATGGGCAGCGCCTTTGTCTGCCCGATGATGGGCAGGAAGTTCGAGTCGCCGCTCCATCTGGGGACGATGTGCTGATGCAGGTGGGCCTGCACGCCGGCACCAGCCACAGCACCCTGGTTGATCCCGATGTTATAGCCCATGGGGGACGATGCCGTCTCCAGCGCCTTGATGGCGGCCTTGGTGAGGATCCCGAACTCGAGCGTCTCCTCATCCGTCAGGTCGACATAGAGCGAGACGTGCCGGTAGGGGCAGACGAGCACGTGACCGGGGTTGTACGGGAAGAGGTTCATCACGACGTAGCAGCACTGGCCGCGGTGGACGATCAGGCCCTCGGCATCCTTCTTGGCGATGACCGCGCAGAAGGGGCAGCCGTCACCGGCGTCATCGGTCGGCCGTTCGCCGTTGATGTACACCATCCTGTGGGGCGTCCACAGGCGCTCGAACCCATCGTCGACGAACGCGAACTCGCCCTGCGACTCGAGCTCTGGGCCGCCTGGCGTCTGTGAGCTCTCTTCCTGCGTCATAGGCCGATCCTATGCATTCCGTGTCAGGCCGCAGCGTCGACCATCCAGCGGGCACCCTGGGCCAGCGCGACGACCGTCACCACGAGGAAGAAACCCACCCAGAGGATCGCCGGTAGCCGGGTGAGCCTGGCGAGCTGGTCGGCGTCCGAGCCTGACCCCCTGCCGCCTCTGCGCTGTCTCTGGAGCTCCAGAACCGGACGCGGCGCGGCCAGGAGCAGGAACCAGGTCAGGCTGTAGGCGAAGGCCGACTGGATCTGGGGCTCGAGCCACCACGACACCGCGAAGACCGCGGCTGCGCTGACCAGGACAGACCAGAGCCCGAACCAGTTGCGCACCTGGATCAGCACCAGCGCCAGCAGGATCAGCATCGCCCACAGCAGCCCGACCGCCCGGTGGTTGGCCAGCATCGCGGCAGCCGCCAGACCGAGCAGGGCCGGGCCGACGTAGCCGGCCGCGGTCGTCAGGACCATTCCCGGCCCCGTCGTCCGGCCCGCCGACACCGTCACGCCGCTGGTGTCGGAGTGCAGTCGTATGCCGTGCAGCCTGCGACCGGTCAACAGGGCCGTCACACCGTGCGCCGCCTCGTGCGCGATGGTCACCACGTGACGGGTGACCGGCCAGGCACCCGGGGCCCACACCAGCAGGGCAGCCAGGGCGGCGGTCATCGCGACGACCCAGACGGAAGGAGCGGGCTGGGTCGTCAGGGAGCGTTGCCACACCTCGCCGACGATATTGGAAGAAAACGTGTTCACAGAGGGGCGCTCAGACCTGCCTGCGGCTCTCGACAGCTTCTACGATCTCGGCGACCGCCTTTGCGATCGGGACACCGTTCTTCTGCGAACCGTCGCGATAGCGGAACGAGACCGCCCCGGCGGACCGGTCGTCCTCGCCGGCGATGAGCATGAAGGGCACCTTGGACTTCTGGGCGGTGCGGATCTTCTTCGGGAACCGGTCGTCGGAGGTGTCGACCTCGACCCGGATCCTGCTTGCCTTCAGACGATCCGCGATGTCGAAGAGATAGTCGTTGTACTCGTCCGCCACCGGGATGCCGATCACCTGGACCGGGGCCAGCCAGGGCGGGAACGCGCCGGCGTAGTGCTCGGTCAGCACCGCGAAGAACCGCTCGACCGAACCGAACAGCGCGCGGTGGATCATGATCGGCCGCTGCCGTGAGCCGTCGTCCGACTGGTACTCAAGCTCGAAGCGCTCAGGCAGGTTGAAGTCCACCTGGATCGTCGACATCTGCCAGGTGCGGCCGATCGCATCCCGTGCCTGGACAGAGATCTTCGGGCCGTAGAACGCCGCGCCTCCCGGGTCGTCCACCAGGTCCAGGCCCGAGTCGGCCGCCGCCTGCCCGAGGGCTTCGGTGGCCTTGGCCCAGTTCTCATCCGTGCCGACGTACTTCTCCTCGTTGCGGGTCGACAGCTCGAGATAGAAGTCGTCGAGCCCATAGTCCTTGAGCAGGTTGATGACGAAGGTCAGCAGCGCCTTCAGCTCGGACTGAAGCTGCTGCGCGGTGACGTAGATGTGGGCGTCGTCCTGGGTCATACCCCGTACCCGGGTCAGGCCGTGCACGACGCCGGACTTCTCGTACCTGTAGACCGAGCCGAACTCGAACAGCCGCAGCGGCAGCTCGCGGTAGGACCGGCCTCGCGCCCGGAAGATCAGGCAGTGGAACGGGCAGTTCATCGGCTTGAGGTAGTAGTCCTGCCCCTGCTTGGTCACCACGCCATCGACGTCGAGCTCCTCGTCCAGGTGCATCGGCGGGTACATGCTCTCGGCGTACCAGTCGAGGTGACCCGAGGTCTGGAAGAGCTTGCCCTTGGTGATGTGCGGGGAGTAGACGAACTCGTAGCCCTCCTCCTCGTGACGACGTCGCGAGTAGTCCTCCATCTCCTTGCGGATGACCCCGCCCCGGGGATGGAACACGGCCAGGCCGGAGCCGATCTCCTCAGGGAAGGAGAACAGGTCGAGCTCCGCACCGAGCTTGCGGTGGTCACGTTTCTCGGCCTCGGCCAGCCTCTCGAGGTAGGCCCTGAGCTCATCCTTGGTGGGCCAGGCGGTGCCGTAGACGCGCTGCAGCTGGGGGTTCTTCTCCGACCCGCGCCAGTATGCGGCAGCGGTGCGCATCAGCTTGTAGGCGTTGCCCAGCACCTTGGTCGTCGGCACGTGCGGGCCGCGGCACAGGTCGCCCCACACGCGCTCGCCGTCCCGGCGGAGGTTGTCGTAGATGGTCAGCTCGCCGGCGCCAACCTCGGCGGAGGCGCCCTCGACCGACGACACATCCTGCGAGGCGCCCGACTTCAGCCCGATCAGCTCGCACTTGTACGGCTCGTCAGCGAGCTCCAGCCGTGCGGCATCTTCGGTGACAACCCGTCGCCGGAACGTCTGGCCCTCGTTGATGATGCGCTGCATCGCCTTCTCGAGGGCCTTGAGGTCCTCGGGGGTGAACGGGGTCTCGACGTCGAAGTCGTAGTAGAAGCCGTCCTGGATCGGCGGGCCGATGCCCAGCCGGGCCTTGGGGTTGATCTGCTGCACCGCCTGGGCTAGCACGTGGGCGGCCGAGTGGCGCAGGACCGCAAGGCCCTCGTCACTGTCAGCCCCGACCGGTTCCACCAGGTCGCCGTCGGCCAGCTCGTGGGCCAGATCGCGCAGCTGCCCGTTGACCCGTGCGACCAGGGTGGTCCTGTCCTTGCCGAAGAGGTCGGCAGCCGTAGTGCCCGCCGTGACCGATCGCTGGCTTCCGGCGACGGACACGGTGATGTCGGCTGACAACAAAGGCACAGTTGGCTCCTGCAAGATCGATGCGGTATGCCACCCGGCAGGGCGGCGAAATTCGGTCACCTCCGTAAGGTGCCCGCACCGATGCTATCGGCCCGGAGTCTGAAGCCCGCGGCCGACGGTGTCGACGTCATCAGGCTCCCGGCCATTGCCGGTCCATATGTGGTGGACGTGAAGGGACTCGAACCCCTGACCTCTCGCGTGTGAGGCGAGCGCTCTAACCAGCTGAGCTACACGTCCGAACTGTGCTGTCCGACATACGGGCAGCGGACAGGAAGAATAGCCGTTCCCCTTGGCAGACCGCCAATCGGGTGCGCGCGGAACGGCGCCGGGCGGTCACCTCAGTGCTCCAGACCGGGCACGCCGCGGATCCACTGCTCGATGCTGTCCGGGAAGAAGGGCGGGACCCCGCTGATCAGGAAGAGTGCCCAGAAGATGGCGGCCACGGCGATGCCGGTGACCAGGAGCACCAGCCCCTTCACCCACCAGGGCTGGGGCTGGACCCAGTCGTTCCAGACCCTGAGCGTGTGCTTGCTCCGCTGCAACAGGCCGTGTGCCCACCTGAACTCGGAGGCGAGAACCGCCAGACCCAGCAGGACCACCAGCCAGCCGGGGCCGGGGAACGGCACCATGATCAGCCCGAGCACGAAGATGGCCGTTCCGACGACGCCCACGACGATGCGGTAGATCAGGTGGGAGTGCGGGTTCGAGCGGATCTTGCGTCGCCATTCCCAGTCATCCCGGCCAGCATCGATGGTGATGTCTTGGTCGTCGTCGCGCCGATCAGTCTCCTTGGTCATGGCGTCCTGGTTCTCACGGGGGTCGTGGCTCTCATGGTCTACCACCTCTGGGTGTCAGGGTCTTAACCATCATGACGCTGGGATCCGCCTCTGGTCAGGGGTCGAGACGCTCACGGGACAGCCTGGCAAAGATCTCGGCGGCACGCGTGGTGAGCGGGCCGGTGGCGGGCAGCGGGCGGTCATCGATGCCGTGGAGGGGCAGGACGTTCTTGGTCGAGGAGGTGATGAACACCTCCGAGGCCTGATCCAGGATCGCCATCGGCAGCGGCTCCTCACGAACGGTGATCCCCTCCTGCCGGCACCAGGTGATGACGAGGTCGCGGGTCACCCCCGCCAGCGGGCCGGAAGCCAGGTCGGGGGTGAGGATCTCGCCGCCGGCAACCACGAAGATGTTGGACCCGGTGCACTCGCACACGTTGCCCACGCTGTTGGCGAAGAGCGCCTCCACTCCCCCGCGATCGTGGGCGAAGGCAAGGGCGACAACGTTCTCCGCGTAGGACGTGGTCTTCAGCCCCGCCGTGGCGCCGCGCTCGTTCCGGGTCCACGGGACGACGACCAGCTTGCCGGATTCAGGGTTCGGCGGCTGGCTTCCGGCGGTGACGATGTACGTCAGGGGCGAACGGCTGCGGTCAGATCCCAGCGGACCCGCGCCGCCGGTCACGGTGTACCGAAGCCGTCCGAACGCGATCGGCTCCCCCGCAAGGACTGACCTGATGCCGGCGTTGATGACGGCATGGTCCGCCGCAGGCAGGCCGAGCCCGGCCATTGAACGGTCCAGCCTGGCTGCGTGACGGCTGAGGGCGAACGGCACTCCGTCCACGACCTTGCAGGTCTCGAAGACCCCGTCGCCGACCGTGAGCCCGTGGTCGAGGGCGCCGATGGACGGCGAACCGCCGTCCACCATCTCGCCGTTGACCCACACCCGGATCTCTTCGGCCCGCGTGTTCTTGTGTGTGGCGGATGTGCTCATGTCTTCACTCTCGCAGATGCCAGCCCGACCAGGCGAGCGGCCTTGAGCTCTGTCTCAGCCCATTCCCGGGCGGGCTCTGACGCCCAGGTGATCGCGCCTCCGCTGCCGAACCTCAGCCACCGGGCTCCGTCGGCGTCCCGGTCGGCCCAGAACGTCCGGATGCCGACGGCAAGCACGCCCTGCCGGGCATCCGCATCCACCCACCCCACCGCTCCGCAGTACGGACCGCGCGGGACCGTCTCAAGATCCGCGATGACCCGCAGCGCCGACGACTTCGGCGCGCCGGACACCGAACCGGGGGGAAACGTCGCCGACAGGACGTCGGCCCAGCCCGCGCCGGGACGCAGCGCTCCGGAGACGGTGGTCACCAGATGGGTCAGGCCCGGATGATCCTCCGGGGCGCACAGGGCATCAACGCTCACGGTGCCGGGGCGGCATACCGCTGACAGGTCGTTGCGGACGAGGTCGGCGATCATCACGTTCTCCGCGTAGTCCTTGGCCAGCATCGCGGCCATGCTCGTGGCGGTCCCCTTGATCGGGCGGGACTCGATCGCAGCCCCATCCCGGATCAGGAAAGCCTCAGGTGAGGCGCTGAGCACGTCCAGACCGGCCTCGGGCACGCAGATACGGCTGGCATACGGAGCCGGGTTGCCCTGCGCGAGAACGACTTCCAGGCTCGAGAGGTCGGCGGGCTCGCCCAGAGGATGGCTCATGACCCGGCAGAGACAGGCCTGGTACACCTCACCGGCCGCGATCCGCTCACGGATCTGCCGAACGCCGAGCAGGTATGCCGTCTCGTCCAGGGACGAGGACCAGTCTCCGGTCAGGGGCACCCAGTCTCGATGTCGCGCTCGTGGTCGCGGCACCCCGGGGCCGGTCACGTCAGCGAAGCGAACGCAGGTGACCTCGCCCTCGAAGGTCATCACGAGGGCCCAGAAACCGCCCCCGTCCAGGCAGGCGATG